>Ga0247803_1000541_pt1 | contig 20252 bp, 32 predicted proteins | sample UWRJL014104B1_FD_180928 | JGI IMG/M metagenome (GOLD analysis project Ga0247803, IMG submission 180928) | Plant litter microbial communities from Arlington Agricultural Research Station in Wisconsin, United States - UWRJ-L014-104B-1 | ecosystem: Environmental > Terrestrial > Plant litter >...
ACGGTCGGTGGATGGATGGCGTCGGGGCTACTGAGTGACGCTGACTCTTCGAAAGCCGGCGAGGTGCAGTCGTCCGCGTTACACGAGGGTGGGTGCTATGCCGTGGTGGGAGACGGAGCAAGTGGCGCGACGCGAGTGCCGTGGCTGCGAAACGCTGGTGACGGGCGGCGAGGACCTTGTAGCAGGCCGTATGAGGAGTGGAGGTAGCGCGGGCGAGAGCAGGTGAGAGAGTTTGGGTGAGGGTGAGGGTGAGGTGAGGGTGAGCGGAGCGTGCGGTGTGCACAATGGGGGCTCTTTGTTGGTTTGGTCTTCGGCGGCCGGCGTGCAGGACGTGTTTCCGGGCAGTTGAGGTTAGCCTGGATCCCGCCTTTATTAGATATCAGCACAACAGCGGTGGACAGAACGAAAGAACGAAAGGACGAACGCAGGCATCTCAGCGTCGAAACACAATAACCCCGAGCTGGCGCTATTTGCTGCTGTTCGAGCTCACGTGTTTTCGCCCTAGAGTTTCCGTCTGGACGAAGGTGAGACGCTCGCTGAACATAGACGGCCAATCAGCGCGCAAAGGCCGTCTGGCTGAAGCCGCTAGTGTCGCAGCTGCGAACATCATGCCTGTCTAAGCCCTGATGGCTCCCTGATGGCTCACCCACCGACCCATCGCCCACTCTCAGATCCATGTCCCGCACCACCGCTGCGCGCGCAATAGCATGAGCGCAATCCCATGCAATCACTGCGCCGCGTGCTCCAATCGCGACCGGAGTGCGATCGATGTCCTAGAGGCCGCACTCGGCTAGAACAGCTGCTTTTTAGGCCACTTCCCGCCGTGGGTAACCCTCTATCTGCGGGGACTAGCAGTCTGACCGTCGGCACATGTTGCCCAAACAAGAGAGACTGCCATCTGAAAGGGCCCTCGCTCTTCAGCTGAGTTCTAAGTATGGCCGAAGAAACCGCTGCTCGGGGCTCGTATGAGCAACCCCAGGACGAACCGCCACGCCAGCGGCTCTGTCAGCCTTCGCTACTCCTCGAACTGGTCGACCATGTGCATAGGTCAAACACTACGCCTCAATGTAGCCGCCTGACTGAATTGCAGCGGCACGAGCCTCAACGACAGCGGTGCGCGTATTAAGTGTCGGGTTGACTCTGTTTTGTTTCGTTTCGACGCGTTTCGATGCGAGTTGGAGCGTGGCTGGGGCAGAGAGACGCAGTCCTTGTGCTTACCTCGATGAGGCTTTGCGCGGCCGTGCTCCTGAATGATAGCCCGCGATGGTAGCGCGTTGAAACGGCCTGCTGAAACACTGAGCCAAACAGAGCCGCGTGGGATCGTGCTTGACCGCGCAATCCAACGCGAGGAGCGCGGAGCATGATACCGCCCATCGCACATAGGCGTAACTACGTTCAAGTAGATAGAGACAACGTGGTCCTCTCTCCGTGGTGCTTCCTGGCAGTGCAAGCCGGGGTCAACCCCTACCATCCCCACCGAGAATCCGCTCGGGAATCATAGACGCAGCACAGGGCGCGCAGACCACCCAACAGCTTGATTTTAGCCTGCACTGTCGCCGGTGCCATTTTCATCTTCCCAGCAATCATGGAAGCCTGAACGTGGACCTTTCTTCCAGTCATATAGCAGGCATCGCGGCCAATGCCCAGGTACCTCGCGCGATCGACCATAAGGACAAGGCCAGGGCCTCTGCTTCCCAAAACGTCGTCGATTCGACGCTCCATCCGGTGAGAGCGCCTGAGATGGGCAGTGATGCAGTAATCGCTCTGTGCAGCATCGATGCTCTGCTCCTGACGTCCGGTGAGACTGGCCAGGTGGCTCGAAATGGCCCCCGGTGACGTCTGGGCGCTCTGGGAGTTCTATGACGCAATGGCCAACGGCTTCCCGCAAGCCTGCATCTCGAGCTCCACTCTACCAAACTTCGCACAGCTGCTGCACGTGGAGTCAACGTGCTCCCAGATCCATATTCTGCGTCTTTGTGCATTCTTTATTCCCTTGTTCTCCCCACCAGCTGTCCCCTCGCGCAAGCAACAGGCAAGGCGATACAACCCAACAAGGCCGATGCGTGAGCTCCCGCGCCCCCTTTGACTACCAGGCCACGCATATCTATATCCCACGCGCAGCCCCAGTCTTTTTGCTGCACGCATTCCCGCAATATATCTCAGCACATTTGCATGAGCGTCCTGCAGTAGACGCAGCTTCACTCCGCTGCACATCATCCACGTCGCATCCAGTCAACATCGCATCTGGGCCTGTCCTGTCAGCGTCATCCGCCTAGGCAATAGCGGTGCCTGTAAGGTCCCGCGCTATGGACCACCGCAACCAGCCAGACTCTTATCCAGGGTCCTATCCGTCATCCTACGACCAAAGTTACGACCCACGTTCGTACGCTCAGGAGCCCCATGCCTACGAGTCGCAACGCCCAGCGTCCCGCTCTTCGTCCATTGCCTATTCGGACGGTCAGCCGCAACCCATCCAGCAGCCCCTCAGAAATGCGCTCAATAATGCGTTCGACAAGTCCGACACCGCAAGGGGTGTGGATCCGGACCTCATCGCCCAGATCACAGCAGAGGTCAAGAAATCGGTCTTAGATGAAATCAAGATGAGTCGTGTGGGTGGTGTTTCAGGCACGGGGCCACCTGCAGCGCCCCAACCGTACGCCGTTCAACCACCGCTTTCTGCAACGTCGCTCCCTCCGCGAAATGTCTACACTCCACCTTCGCCAAAGCACGTTGATTATTCCTCTGCATCTCCAGATCCCCTGGCGCGTGATCCCATGTTTGACGGTGCCGACGACACACCTACACCCAGGCACCAACGAACCCCGCCAGTCGACATGCAACAAGAGAGGGCACGGTCTCGACCCGCCCCTGCTGCGAGGCTGCCGACCGAAGAGACGTATACGCCCATAGAGAAGATGTGGCAGCGTCTTTTTGACCATCAGGGTCAGCCAACGCCCCGCTTGGGCCAATTCCTGCGGGGACTGGCTGTACATCTGGTGAGTGCGGCTCTTCTGAGTTTGACGTTAGGTTGCACAGACTAAAGCCTTGACAGATTGATGACTACGAACCGAAGAAAAGCTTGGTCATCTCACCCGACAAGATGTTGAGATTTTACAGTGATGTGAAACTTGACAAGGAGATCTATCCTTGGAGCAGTAAGTTTCCCCCCGTCTATTAACCTCAAACCTGCTAAAAATCTGGCAGCTATCTTTGGCAAACTGCCGTACTCGACGCTAAGCAAGATCTACCGCGAGATGAGATGTCAGCATCACCTCATCCAGGAACACAGCGCAGACCAGCCTCAAATCCCCGCTCTCACCCCTGATGGGTTCCAGGAGTGGATGACCGTCATGATCCAAGCTTACCCTGACACCGAGTATGAGCGGCTTTCGAGGGCTGTTCTCGATATGCCCATCAGCAACGCTGATGCCTGCAAAGAACGGTTCCCAAAGGAGCTTCCTCGACGACTCTTTCCCCTGCACGAGAATTTGCAGGCACAGCAACGTTGTGCCGCTATTCTTTCCGCGGAAGGCGTTGGTCCACTCCGCAGAGCGCCAACATTTCCCCCACCGCCGCCGATGGCCCCGGCTACAGCACCTCATCCGGGACTTGAACGTGAGCGCAGTCCTTATGTAGGCCATTCCGACTCGCGAGCCGTTGAATCTGAGGACGAACGTGAGCCTCTCTCAATGCCAATTGAGCGCGAGCGGAAGCCGTATGCCTCAGCCCCCGGTGGTGGAAAGGTCTACGAAGACCAGCATAGTCAGAGTGTGCCGCCAGAGGCAGCAATGCATGAGCAACGTCGACGCACGCAGTCTACGGCTAGCCAAAGTCAATGGATTCCCCCAGCCAACGCTCCTCAACCGCAGCACCATGTACGCACCGGCTCCCAAGCGAACGGTCGCCGACCTCAGAGTCCTACCTTCTCTGGCTATGGAACTCGCTCGGATCCAAACGTGCGAGACGCTCCAGGCAGCTACTACGCCTCGAATGTCTATGATTCCGAAGATGAGAAGCGTAGATTTGCCAAAGATGCCGAGATGAGGCGAAATGAGTGGGCTGGACGTTACGAGAGTGATGCTGCTCACCACCGACGAAGTACCACAGGTACCGACGCCTCGTTTGAATCTCAGCCTCGGCCAGTCTACGAAGAGGAGCATTACAGAGACCATGGCGGGAGCAATGGTTACGACAACAGAGGCCATGAGTCTCGACGGTACTGAGTTTGGACTGCGTCCTTATAAGCACATACCTAGACGAGAGCCCAGCATCTGACGACGATACGACCGCAAAGAACCTTTCGCAAATGTGGAATAGTAGTCGCTCGTTTCAATACCGTTTCCTTATGTTTCTTTTGTCGAACAATACCCTTCGGAATGTTAAAGCGATTTTTGTTATTGAAGATAGGATACACCTTGATACCAACCTTTTGGCTTGCAGCGTTTCTGATCATCATACCCGTTTCCTTTTGCCTGATAGTTTCGGGTCGTTTCCTGTATGTAGATTATCTTCTAATAACGAATTTTCTGGTGCCTATGCTGCTTTCGATATGTATGTTTGCTGCGCATATTCTTAGCAGGTTACATAGAAGATTGTCGTAGCGGACCATCTGCTGCGCACGGACCCATCCACTTAACGCGCCCCGCGCGAAATCGCGAGCAGACGCGTCGCACCTTCACGAAATTCCCGAATCAGCAATCAACATACACAACACTAACACAATGTCACTACTCGTGGATAAGCACCGCCCACGGACTCTCGATGCTCTGAGCTACCATCCGGAGCTCTCTGAGCGTCTGAGGGCTCTTGTAGGTCCCTCCATATCCACAGCTCCCACGCAGACTAACACGACCTCATCCAGGCCCAGAGCGGCGACTTCCCCCATCTCCTCGTATACGGACCGTCCGGCGCAGGCAAGAAAACCCGCATCGTCGCGACCCTCAAAGAACTCTATGGGCCCGGCGTCGAAAAGATCAAAATAGACGCTCGCGTCTTCCAAACCACATCGAACCGCAAACTCGAATTCAACATCGTAGCCTCAGTCTACCACCTCGAAATCACTCCCTCAGACGTGGGAAACTACGACCGTGTCGTGATACAAGATCTACTCAAGGAGGTCGCGCAGACGCAGCAGGTGGATCTGGCAGCGAAGCAGCGGTTCAAGGTCGTGGTGATCAATGAGGCGGATCACTTGACGAGGGATGCGCAGGCGGCGCTGAGACGCACCATGGAAAAGTATAGTCCGAATTTGAGGTTGATACTGTTGGCAAACTCGACGAGTAACATTATTGCGCCGATACGGAGTCGGACGTTGCTGGTGAGGGTTGCGGCGCCGACCGAGGATGAGATTTGTGGGGCGTTGAGTTCGGCGGGGAAGAAGGAACAGTGGAAGGAGGTGGAGGGTTTGAATCGCAGGATCGCGAAGGAGAGTGGGAGGAATCTGAGGAAGGCGCTGTTGATGTTTGAGGCGGTTCATGCGCAGAAGTACGGACATCATACACACGCTCCTTGGGATCTAGACAGCTAACACACCGCACAGCGAGAACATCACCGAAACGACACACATCCCACCCCCGGACTGGGAAGCCCTCATCTCACAAATTGCCAACCAAATCGTTGAAGAGCGGAGTCCCGCGCGTCTGCTCGTCGTCCGCGCCTCGCTCTACGATCTACTCTCGCATTGCATTGATCCGACGACGATCATTAAGACGCTGACTTGGAAGCTGATTCCCAAGACGGACGATGCGCTGAAGCCTGAGGTGATCAAGTGGGCGGCTTTCTATGAGCATCGGTGTAAGATGGGGAGTAAGGTTATTTTTCACTTGGAGGCATTTGTGGCGAAGTATATGCGGTTATATGAGAGGTATGTGTTGCTCGCTGTCCATTGTCTGAAGTTTCGAGACTAACAGTGTGTAGCTTTCTTATGGGTGTGGATTTCGAGTAGGTAGAGCGTGGTTGGTGGTGGTCGCGTCTATGAGCAGCGGGAACATAATTCGAGCTCCGAGACGATTGCATTTCCAAAGCCAGTGCTGCTAGAGGCTTTTCTACCGTGTACACTTTCAGCAGCGTCGCAATTCTGAGCATAGAGCTAGCAGGAAGGTGTTATGGAGTTTGTTGAGACGGTTACGCATGTCGAGCGTTCAATGTAGAGGTTGACCTACTGACGTCATGGCACAAATATAAGCTATGTACCTTCCGCATCATCGCAGCGCTCAACATTAGAGCTCCGCAAATACAACCAACCTTTCTACATATCCGCAAACCCTTCCCTTCCATCCCAATCCACAACAAAGCAATTCCACCACAGATATGTCAGACCAACTCATGGACACGGAGAAAGGCGGCGAGCAAACGCAGTACGAAGGCGCCCACACTTTCATCCAGCCGCACAACAAGCAGGCGGGACAAATAGGCGGTATGCCACCCCAATTTCTCCTCGAATCCATCCACAGCCCCAGTCAAAGCCCCGACCACAAACCCAACACACATGTCCGCGTAAATCGTACTAACACACGCAGACCCCTCCACACACACCACCGCCCCCAGCACCCTGAAAACCCCCGCCTCAAACGCGCCCAACACACAGGGCATCACGCCCGCCGACAAGATCCGCTACGGCCAGTCGATTCAGGAGAGCGGCATGGGCGGCAAGACGACGAGTTCGACGGGGGAGGTGAATGCGGGGGGGTTTGGGGGGACTAAGGCCACGGAGGGGAGTGGGACGGGTGCGAGTGCTGCGCAGGAGAGGAGGCAGCAGGGGTATGGCGGGGAGAAGGATATGGATACTGAGATTGGGGGGTAGAGGGTGTGGATGGGGAGGCTTGCATGGGTGTATGAATATTTGGGTTTGAATTCAGTCTTCGCGGAGGGAGACTGCTAGGGTATCGGAATTGTATAAAGAAGAACGCCTGCTATGCCTGACCAGAACGCCGTCTGTTTTCTCAAAAGTTGTCAAAGGATGTACTTCCGCCCTTTCACTCCGCCTTTCCTTTGCCCTTGCCTACGCATTGCGGTTTGTTGTCCTCCTCAGACACCTCTTCCTCCTCCTCGCTATCACTCATGAACTCATCGTCCTCGTCATCCCACCCGTACATCGTCCGCTGCTGGACCGGTTTCGAAGACGACGACGCAGCCTTTCCCTCCTCCGGTCCTTGCTCCTCCTCTTCCTCCTCCGAGCTCCCCCGCTGCGCCATCAACATCTTCTCAATCGCCTCCCTCGTCTTATTCTCCGCCTCCTCCTTATCCTCAACCCACTTTCCGTCCAATCTAGCCTGACCCCTGCCGTTCAGCAACTCCTCCTGCTTCCGCTCCGTACTCGCAACAATATCCTCCCACCTCTTCCTCTTCTCGTCCTTCTCGCGCTTCTCCATCTCCGGCTTGATAGCTAGATACTCCGCCAGCGCCTTAGCCTCCGCCACAGTCCGTAGTCTGCGCCCATCAAGATTTCGTGACGACCCGTTGACCTCGCCCTGCTTCTTCTTGCGCGAGGACATGCGACCGCCCTGCGCGCGGAGGATGGAGCCGAAGCCGCCTTTACCGCCGCATAGTGGAACGGTGAGACGAAGCGGGAGGAAGGTGTCGGTTGGCGAGGTGAGGAGCGAGTGCACGGGTGAGGCATCGTGGCGGACGAGGCGGCGCGCGTTGGTGGTGAGGATGTAGGTTGAGGATTCGATCCAGGGCGCGCGGGCGTAGAGGGTCTCGTAGATGGAGGTTAAGGGTGCGTCTTTGGTCGTGGGAAAGGCGATGCTTTTTCCGAGGCTATCGACTATGATGGTGACGGGCGATTGCGCAGGTTGGGGAGTGGCGGGACCCATGGTGGATTCGTTGTGTGAGGCTTTAGGACTGTCCTTGAGTGGTTGTGATCGCGAGTGTGTTTTGTGTGGTGCACTGGGCCTGCTCGAAGAACGGGTGTATTTGGGGTGGTTTTGTAGAGGGAAGGTCAAGCGGTCTTTGATGAGGCGCGGCAGAACGATCGCGAACATGGCCCGTGCGCACTCGGCTATCAAATTAGCGCGCCTGGCCGCACCACCTACTTTCTGAATTTCGCGAGTCCTCGACCTCTCCATCGACCATCACGACAACAACCCGCCGACTTTTCAGCAACCGTCACGATGCTTATTCCCAAGGCCGATCGCAAGAAGATCCACGAGTTAGTCCTCCTTTAAAAAGCACACGCGCAGCGCAATCGATACTGGAATTTCGCGCACAATCGTCCAATTCCGCGATGAGCTCCTTCCATGCTTTTATCCCCTCTGCAGTATCGCAATCGAACTCATGCTAACAATGCGCTCGCAGGTACCTCTTCCGCGGTTAGTATTTCTCCCGCACGAGCCATGGCTATGGCACCATTATACACACTGGGTGGCTTTATGCTGCATATAAGGATAGGCTGACACACGGTCACCACAGAGGGCGTACTCGTTGCAAAGAAGGACTTCAACCTCCCCAAGCACGGAGACATTGACACCAAGAACCTCTTCGTCGTCAAGGCTTGTCAGTATCTCTGCGATCCTGCTTCGCACCGCTCGGTGTTAACACAGCGCAGGCCAATCGCTCACCTCGCGCGGTTTCGTCAAGACCCGCTTCTCGTGGCAATACTACTACTACACCCTCACCCCCGAGGGTCTCGACTACCTCCGCGAATGGCTCCACCTCCCCGCTGAGATCGTGCCCAACACGCACATCAAGCAGCAGCGCACCCACGCTCCCCCGCGCGGCATGATGAGCGGCGACGACCGTGACCGCCGTGGAGGTGGCCGTGGAGGCGACCGTGGTGGCGACCGCGGCCGTGGCGGTGACCGTGAGGGATACCGACGACGTGATGCTGGCGAGAAGGGCGAGGGCGGTGCCCCCGGCGAGTTCAAGCCCGAGTTCCGCGGCGGCTTCGGGCGGGGCCGTGGTGCTCCCCCTGCTTAAGCGGCTCTCAGCTGCAAAGGAGGACGACGGAAGATCTTTATTAGGTCGCTGGAGTGCCGGGTTCTGCCTGCTTTACAAAATGGGATCGGATATGGTGGCATACGGCGAAATGATAGGATGACACTACCGCGGCTCGTTTGAGTTGCTTTGCAATTTCAAATGTTCTTGCTCCCAATGATACCCACTTTATTTCAAGTGTCGGCCGGTGCAATGTGCAACGTGATGATGTGATGTCTAGCCCTGTATTGAGCAACGCCGAGTGTAGGCCTTTGCTTGCATCTCATCGTCTCTCGTCGTCACAACGCACTTTTTTAACTGCTTTGCTGAAATTATACAAGTAGGTACCTCATGCCCGTCATCAACCTACTCATGAAAATTTTACCAAGTGTGGCTTATTTCTTTCTCTTTCAATGAATTGCTAAAGCGTGATTCTCGTCATCTATAATAGTACAGTACAGCCAAAGACTTCACTGTTGTATCGGAAAATATTTCTTGAACACAATTTTGCTTAGCGACTCGGTGAGCACTTTCAGGACTAGCAGAAGACAATTTTTTGATTGAGCTAGACGAGTCGATTATAACCCATGACATGGTCAAAGTATGCTACGATATTTAGATCCCGGAGCGAGACTTCGACGAAAATACCCATACCGTCCCCTCATCCCCATTACCCTGTCCGATGCGCCTAAATTCCATATCCATACACATGTCCATAGTCATACCCCAGCACCATTCCCATCCTTCCATGCGCCAACACCAAAAGAAAAAGCAGACGATCCTGACTCCACTCTCTACACACTCACCCGACCACATCTACGACATAACCGGCACCGTCCTCCCTGCCACCGCATCCCCCCTCTGCATATCGACCTGGAAATCCATCATAACTTGACCATACTGCTCGATAGCATCCTGTGCCCTCGGCGCCCCTATCAACACAATATCCCTCGGCACAATCACATCCTGCACCTGGAAGCACCCAAAGCTCACCACCTTCTTGATCATCGGACAACTGCGGAAGATCCCCGCCACAACCTCTGTATCGACGACAGGGCAGAACGACAGATTGATTTCACGCAGGTGTGGGTACGTCTTCTCGGGCGAGAAGATGGTGGTGAACGTTTCGTGTGAGATGTGTCGGCAGGAGGATATGTTGAGAAATTCTAGTCTGGGGCCGGAATGTTGCATTAAGGCGAAGAAGCCTGCTGAGCCCAGACCGATGGGATGGTCGGAGGGACCTTCGGGATTGGTGTTGTCAACGTCGCGGGTACTGTTTATGTCGATGTAGTGGAGTGGTGGATTAGCCCAATTGGTGAAGAGATCGACGTAGCCGGCGTCGGAGCACTCGTTGTTCTCGCTGAAGCGGAGTTTGGTAAGTTTTGTGCAGTGTTTGTGGACGGCGATAAGGAGGTCGTCGTTGGGCTCGCTTTCGATATCTGTAAACCGCTCAAGACAGAGAGTCCGCAGGTTAGCGCCTATCGAGGCGACCATGTTGAGCACGTTAGCGCGGGGAGCTTCTTTGTGGAAGCACAAAGTGAGGTGTTGGAGGTGTTTGAGCTTAGCGATGGCATCTATGGAGTCGACGCCGATATGCTTGCAGCGTTCGATCTTGAGGCGTTCGAGATTGGGGCAGAACGTTGAAAGGGCTTCGACGGCTTGGTCGTCGAACGCTGCGTCGAGCCATTCTACTTTGAGGGACCTCAAGTCGACGCCGCGCGCGATGAAGAGCTCGATCCATTTATCGTTCGAGACGAGGTTGGCTCCTAGGAGTTGTATGTCGGTGAGAGATAGGGCCTTCTCGATCATGTAGTCCACGTTCTCGTCTTTGAACTGGCAGCAATTTCGTAGAGAGAGCTTTTTGATGCCGGGAATGACGGCGAAGATTTGGGAGAAGTCTTCTGTCTCAAGATCTGGAACTTTTAGTTACCATTACATAATTGAAGAGTAGTAACGAGGACTTACAAGCTGCTTCGTGGATCGAAAGGCTGCTCATATCAGGCTGCAAGAACAATTTAAACGTATTGGACGTCATGGCGCGCTTCTTGGAGAAGATCTCGCTCAGCCGGTTCAGGAGAGGCTCTGGCATATCGCCGAGCTCGTCGATATCCTCAGAGTGCTTAGCAAGCTTCTCAATGCAAAGCTGCTGCAACGTCTTCGATCCTCGGAACGTAAGACCGTCAAGACGATTGCTCTCAATCTTCCTCCTGCCTTTTCTAACGACCGGTTTGTTTGCCTTCTCCGTAGCCTTAGCCTCCTTCGCCATCTCTTTCCCACAAGGCGTACAAAGCAGTCCGCCGTCAGGACCATTCTTGCTGTACGGCGTAACGGTAAATTTCTTCGCGCAAAGCTCGCATTTGCCCAACTGACCCGGCAGCGGCTGCACCTTTTTATAGGAATCGAAGAGATCCTCAAACTCTGAATCGTCATCGTCGTCAGATCCCTTCTTCTTCTTCCTCTTCTTCTTACTATCCCCCTTGCTCTTCTTCGCCGCCTTTCCCTTCTTTATCTTCGCAATCGCGTCTTCCTGATTGCGCTTGCGCTTTCGCGACCGCTCGGCCGCCATGGCGGAAGATTCTGCCTGCGCCTCGTCTTCATCGTGGGTGTTGGAGGGGCCTTCGCCATTTTCTGCGGCTTGGGTAGCTTCGGCATCGGCGTCGGCTTGCGCTTGTTGCTGGCGTTGGAGGAAGGAATCGCGGATATCTGCGGCAGAGATGTTGTTGGCCTGGGTTCTTGTCAGACAATTGCTTCTTAAAAGGACGTCTACGGAACAGACTCACCGCGAGAAAGCTTGTGAGAGCAGAGGTGGGCCCTCGTATGCCGGCTGCCCTGCCGGCTGCCCTGCCTCCTCGTCCAGACCTTCGCCACGCATTAGCCCTTGTTTTAGAGATTTCGTGCAAGCATATTTCTTACATGTTTGCTGTTTCCGTAGTTTTCTGGGGATGGTTAAGCAGGTTGCAAACGCTGGAGGCGGTGTTAACGTTGCTGAGCGACAGGCGGGGATAAGAGGAAGCGAGTGGGGAGAGAAGAGTATCGCGCTACGGCTGGCGCGGTGTCACGTGGGTGGCGATTACCACTTTCGCTTATTGACACTACCCCCTAGTGGCAAAACATCATGAACGGAATTTTAAGGAAACGAAAACCGGACAATGCTTGAATCCCGGGAAGACAGGTAGCTGTTTGGTGACTTGGGGCCGCGTCCATAATGGTCGGAAATGTCACCAAGGTCAAAGTTTTGAACCACGATGCAGAAATTTGCTTTTCTCTATTGCTAGATAGTGGAAAGAAATGCAGTGAATATCTGTGAGAGAATCGAATTGCCGTAGAGTGAATTCTACGCCTTGGTGCCCTCAGCTACCGCCACTGTAGCTACCAGACTGCCACAGAATGAGATACAGCCAGTGAAATTCTCGAAAAACGCCTTGTAAGGAAACATAGTAGCCCATACGAAGTGTCCCCATCCACGAAAGAAACCACACAGGGCTGAAACTTGACCAGTCGGCAGGCGGGAGGTGGGATCGAGACAACTGCTCACGTCGTCCATCCAAACTCACCAACATGTTCAGATCTCGGTGTCAGTGTCGTCACTATCATCGTCATCGACAGCCTGCGCCTTCTCATCGTCGGAAGACCAATCCTCCTCTTCCTCCTTTTGAGCTGGCTGGACCGGAGACTGGTTTGCTGGGTCCTGCCTGGGGTCCTGCGATCATGTCAGCAGAAGGAAGAGTAGTTGAAAGTGCATACATACGTAGGCTTTAATCCTCGCCCAGCCCTTTTGGAAGGACGCTGTGTCGCGCTCGGCATAGCCAGAACTGAAAGTTTGCACCGAACCAGAGACCGAACCACATGAGGAACGAGCCGGAGGCTTGCCGTACTTCTTTGGGTCCCAACCAGAGTTAGTGCTGGGCGTCTGGTACGATTTCGTGTGCCACGACTTGGTCGGTACGGTCTGCCAGTCGCCATCACCAAAAACCTGACTGCCGTGCTCGTACTCCGTCTCGATCAGGGTTTCCTGGTCGCCACTCATGGACAGCTTCTGAGCGAAATCTGCCGAGAAGCTGATGCCGCCCAGTTCCTCCGCCTCAGCGTCCTTCCATTCCTATCTCAGTCAGTCGCAGTTTACCTGATTGTTGCAGCTCGACCTACAGCTTCGGAAGACTCGGTCGTAGTGCTGGAGTCGAAGAAAGTGGGCCATTTGGTAGCGACGTCCTCGTCGGAAGGGGCGATGGCTGTCGTGCGATCGTCGCCAGTATAGACCTCCTCATTGATGGCGGTCTGGCCCAATCGATCCTCGACGCAGGCAAAGCATTCCTAGCAGGATATAAGCAAAGGCTCGTAGAATTGCAAGGACATACGCACCGCTTCGTCTGGCCTTTTCCGCTGGCTCCTGGCATATTCGTCCAATCCCTTTGTCTTGTTGCATACGGTGCACTCAATCTCGACGACTTGCTGGCTGGTGCATGGCTTACAGTTCATCGTGTATCGGGCTTGCGAACCTTGCTCCTTGACCTTGCTTCTAGCGTCGGTAAGCTGTGTTGCGGAGAAGCTTATCTGAGACTTGAACTTGTTGCACCGTCCGCACTTGATCCTATAGTATAGTTAGTATGGCTACTAACTATGGCCTGGTGCAATGGATTTCCACATACTTCTCGGGAAGCGACACACCCTTGAGCCTATGACTGAATCAGTATTGGATCACGGTCAGCGGGGGATCAACTCACGCTTCCACGGTGGCGTTGTCATAGAAGTGAGCTTTCCTGCCGCGGATGTTTGGCATGTTGAACGTCCGTGAGCAGAGATTGGAAGGCGGAGTCGGAAGGTTGTAGATACAGCTTCGGGGTGGGAGGTAGAGAAGGATCGGGCGACACGCAGCAGGTCAAGACCTCTGCCGGCGAGCTTGGTGTGGTGGGTTGTCTGGAGACGAAGGAAGACAGGGAAGCGGGCAACTGTGTATGCTGGTCGCTTCGTTTAAGAACCGGCGGTGAAGCCGAGTGATCTGAGGCCGGCGTGAAGCGGGAAAGAGCGGTCGAGGTGAGAGAGGCCGACCGTTTGCGTGTGGAGAACCTCGATGAGAGCTGTAGCCTGGTTGGCGACGGTGCTGGAATCACTAGGAGAACAGTCTATGGGAAATGACGGTAGACAAATGCTTCGATTGTGGACAGCTGGGCGCTTGTTTGGTGAGAGAGAAGAGAAGTTGGGCGGACAGAAAGGGATAGTGCAGCCTCGCATGGAAGGCGTATGTCATGGCAAGATACAGAGCATAGGCGTCGACCACTTACTCTCCTTGAGCCTGAGCGATCGCAATCGCGCATGGAGTTCGGGGAAGGCTAGTTGGCTTGTCTAACGCAGCCTCTGCGATGTCTGCATAGCTTCCGGCCAGGATTCAGCAGAGAATTTCAAAAGGACAGTCTGGTTGTCCTATCCACCGGCCTATGTGCCTGAAGTGTCACTATGATACTCCCTGATCAATATGGTGTTGGAACATGTAATTATCTCTTTGTTCCGCAACCACTCTGACATATGCATCTTCTTCAGCACCATCGCCATGCCATACATCGAGCTCGTCCATTCTGGCATCAACATGACTCTTCGGATGGGGCTCACTTCCGGATAAGGACTACTTGGGTCATGGTGTTTCAAGCCCTCGGACAGCAATACCTCATAGTCACTCCGTCGGATGAGAAACTTTCGTAGACGCTCAGGTCGCATGCAAGTATGGACGCACGCGCAAGACGAGGACAGGAGAATCAAAAATGTGCCGAGGGCGCCGTGGATGGTGAAATGGTGGATGTTCGACTGTCTCTCGGCCTGCAGCAATTCGTTGCCGATGAATAAAGCGTGCAAGATGCGTCGTAAAGGTGGAACAATAACCGTCATAGAAATGAACCATCAATGAACCAGTACAGGGCAATGCGTGCTAAGAGTCCTCTAGACGATGTTTACAGAGGTAGTATCGGGGACGAAGTACTGTACTGCACCCAGGTGCGCTAGCACGAGCAACGCCACTGAGAACCGCCACTGCTAAACGCCAAGGCCGCCAATCGATAAGCCCACAAAAATTATGGCCCCTCCATGCGAACTTTCAGCAGCACTCACAATCTGCACGCACACAGTCACGGTGGCTTCTCTTCCCTTCAGATTCAGAGCCGGCGGTAACGGCAACATGGCTCCCATGGTCGCTCAACATCACCACCGCAGCACGACGAAGCAGTCGCAGAAGACGTTCAAGTCGCGCCATGCCAGCAAGGGCGCGCTGAAGGAGCTTTCGAAGGGTACTTCTCTTGCTCGGGTTTTCCGTACATAGTCTAACGGAACGTAGGCAAAGTCGAAAGTTTCGAGCGAGGAAGCCGGAGGACGCCGCAACAGCAAGTCATGTCCAAATTCGACCGCCGGAACCGAGCGAAGCAGATGCGCCTGAACAAAGACCTCGAGCATGCGAAAGCGACAAATGTGTTCACTGGGAAGGACGGTGCGGCAAGAATTGCTGCTATCATACCACTCTGCAAAAACGTTTCGGCGGCGGGCGCGGTACGAAGCCTGAACACAAGTCTGGAGATCGAGGAAGACGTCCCGGAGGCTGGGTGGACGCAGGTCAACGTAGACCGATTCAAACAAAAGCTACAATATTTGATCGTGCAGCGGGATCTGTTAGCCTCGCTGGACGCCTGCCGGATAGCCGACTACGTGGTCTTCGTACTCTCTGCGGATGAGGAGGTGGACGAGGAGGGCGAGCTGATCCTGAAGGCGGTCGAGAGCCAAGGTATCTCAAACTGCTTCACAGTGGTGCAGGGGCTTGACAAGGTCGAGCCTGCGAAGCGCAGACCGCAGGTCGTTGCTTCGTTGAAGTCGTACATCTCCCACTGGCTACCCACAACGGAGCGAGTGTATTCTCTCGACAACCGGCAAGAAGGTTCAAATCTTGTCCGATCGCTATGCACAACCACCACAAAAGGCGTAAAGTGGCGGGAGCAGAGGAGCTACATGTTCATTGAGGACGTTGCCTGGGAAGGAGGAAAGTCAGCCGTCAATGAAGATGGCACTGGCGAGGTTGTATTGACCGGAGTCGTGAGAGGTTTGGGGATGAAGGCAGACAGACTCGTTCAGGTCGGTGATTGGGGCGACTTCCAGATCGAGAAGATCGTCTCAGCTCCTCTGGATCCTCGGAAGAAAGGGAAGGAGGATAGCATGGCTGTTGATACGGACGTCGACAATGTGTTAGAGCGACCCAGCGAAGACCAGGACGACTTGGCCGACCTTGCGCCAGAAGAGACCATCATGGAGGATGCCACAACGTATGCGCCGTCGATGGCACCTACAGAACGCAAAGGAGTACTACTGGATGATCACCACTACTTCTCAGACGAGGAAGAAGAAGCAGCGCCCACACGAACCAGGCGGCTACCAAAGGGAACTAGCAAGTACCAGGCCGCATGGTACATTGACGACATCTCCGACTCGGGCTCAGATCTTGAAGATTTCGATATGGAAGATGTTGAGGAGCAGGCCAAGACGCAGACCTACGAGCCCGCAGACGGCGTAGAGGGTATGGATCTGGACGGCAGGGCGATGACCGAAGGTGGTCCATCGGAGTATCCTCAGTCTGAGATGTTCATGGATCCATCCCCCGCAGACGAGGCAGAGCAGATTGAAGCCTACCGAAACTCAAGGAAGAACGAGGCAGATGAAGACCTCGAGTTCCCTGATGAGATCGAACTGCCGCCTAACGTGGACGCTCGCGAGCGACTCATTCGATACCGCGGATTGAAGAGCCTAAAGACCAGTGTTTGGGAGACTGAGGAAGACAGGCCGTACGAACCGGAAGACTGGGCTCGCCTTCTTGAGATATCAGATTACAAGAGAACTGCCACCAAGTTCATGCGGGAAGCTTGGGCTGGCGGTGTCAAGCCTGGCACAAGAGTCAGCGTACATATTCGTGGTGTCCCGCTAAGCTTCCAAGGTTCCAGGCCGATTGCGCTATTTTCTTTGCTGCGACACGAGCACAAGCGGACTGCTTGCAATTACAGCATGTTGCTCAGCTCAGAGTACGAGGGGCCTATCAAGTCCAAGACAGAGATGATCGTCCAATGCGGCCCAAGGCGGATCGTCATCAATCCCGTAAGTATCTTTCATTGCAATTAACGACGTATCACTAACGCAGAGCAGCTCTTCTCCCAAGCCGGCAACACCCCCAACGATGTCCACAAGTTCGACCGCTTCCTCCATCCAGGTCGATCGGCTATCGCGACCTTCATCGGACCTTTGACCTGGGGCAACGTCCCAGTCCTCTATTTCCAGCGCACAGCACCGTCATCAACTTCCGATATGGACACCAACGTGCAACTCGCGGACTCGACTGCTACTTCCCCTCTCCGACTCATCGCAACCGGCACATCTCTCCCACCTTCACTCAACCGCGTCGTCGCCAAGCGCATCATCCTAACCGGCCATCCTTTCAAGATTAATAAGAAGGTCGTTACCGTGCGCTACATGTTTTTCAACGACGACGATGTCAGGTGGTTCAAGAGCCTTCCGCTTTGGACGAGGCGGGGGAGGAGTGGCTTCATCAAGGAGAGTTTGGGGACGCATGGGTACTTTAAGGCGACGTTTGATGGGAAGATTAATCCCATGGATGCGGTGGCTGTTAGTCTTTACAAGAGGGTGTACCCGAGGACAGCCAGGATGTGGCAGCCCTAAAAGTAGAGGAGGAGACTTGTATGCAACGGGAGTTTGGGCGGTTAGCAGCGACTTAGCACGCTACGAATGAGCATCTCTATGACCCACCTCGGATTGCCTTCGTTGTCTTTTCAATTCCTCCTCACGCGGACATGGTCTAAGTTTGGTCGCCGTCCAAGCTGACAACATACGTAAGCCTCCGCGAGCTCGCCGACTAGACGTTTCAGATGCACACTTAGTCTTTCTCTTCACTAGCGCCACTCATGCACATACGCCATCTGCTGTATATTCGCCGAATGGTGCTACCGGAAGACGGGGTCATGACATACATAATGCCCGTCCTTACGTGGAGGACGCACCCTGTCGCGAGACAGTTTAGTATTTCGGACCTACGGAATTTCCGCTTTGTAAGTATGTAAATCTACAGTTGGCGCATCACACATCTGTAGCTAATGTTCCCTTGTAGGACCAGTCTCCGACGTAGATATCTGCAATGTGAGCCACGTCGTCGATCTTTTCCTTAACGCCATTCATCACCCATTCCGCTATGACCCCCTGTTTAATCGCGGAGTTAGAGCTCTGTCAAAGTTTCGGAAGGTTATAAGGTAAGTACAAGAGACAAATGCTATTCTCTTCCAGTTGGAAGCATTTTACCCTTGCGAGTGGATGCCGGGAGTTTCACCGGGCAGAAGAGGAGATGCTTGAAAGGCAGCGGGATGGCTCTAACGATATTTGCTCGCACTAAAATACTGACACAGCATTGTAACAAATTTCAGTGCCATTTCTAGCTTAGACTATCCAAAATAGCTGTAGCATATGGCGTTTGTGCTCGTCCTTGTTGCCGCACTTTCCTGCGTTGCCTGATCGCCTGAAGGGATCCAGGCTTCCTTCCTACCTTCACCATCACTAACATCGATAAAGCCAGTCAATGTAACACTTTGAAACAGGTGCGCAGTCCTAGACGATCCGTTATAACCGAGGCGCGTGATGCATCTCTCAAACACAAAGAAGTATTTCACAATTGGGGAACGCACTCAAACACAAGCGATTGACTTCTATAACAACGCAGGAGAGCTGCTAAAAGACACGACCTTCATAGGCAGCTAAGGGCTGTATTACCATAGTCTAAATTCTTCTACTTTGTCTTGGTTGCATGCGATGTACTCATCGCACATGAAAAATCCCTCTTCCTGGTTCCGAAAGTTGTCTGTGAATATGTGACAATCACCACTAACAAGTGCCCAGCGACCGTCAGGTGAAGGTCGTAAAGCACATGCTGAGATGGCTCCTGAAAGGATGTAAATCACGTCCCCACTTTGTACGGCCTCTGGTACAATAACCAATTCACCGTTCTCCATGAGGCTTATTTTACACTGCTGAAGAGACTGGAGAAAATATTGAATTGACTCGAATATAGTGAGATAACCATCTGAGGTCTTGTAATATTAGAGCAGAGATTCCTTCGCTTATTAATAAGAGGTCGACTTACCCCTACGGTTGCAAGAGAGCGAGTTAAGTGCACGTGAAGTTGCAGGCCATCCATGGAGGCCATAACTGTGGATAGATTAATGCTACTCGTGTCAAATGCCAATTCTTTGCTTACCATGTGAGATTGTCCTCCCCAACTGAACAATTACGGTAGGGTCATCCCACATGCCTTCCGGATTGACGTACTGCCTAAGATTAATGAAGTTGTAGTACAGTCTCTTCATCTGCTTCTCAGCGTCATCTGTATTCACGAACTGGAACGTCTGGCTACTGTCAACAATCTGTGCATAACGACAACCCGTGACATGTAGTTCTAGGCAGATCTCGTCTCTCTTGCTTAGGAAGGAGCGTAGTGCATGCTTTTGTTTGTCACAAGCCCCAGATCGCGGCACAAGCTGACCACTTTCTGCGCGAGGAAACTCAACCATAAAATAGACATCGTTCAGAGGGAGTCTTTGAGACCAATCCGGAATCCATGAAGGCATCTTCTTGTCGTGTGGGTGGCGAACAGCGGTTAGCAATTGAAGTCCCAGCACGGGCAGCAGAAAGGTGGCGACCCGTGTATAACACTCTTCCAGGCTCTGCGCATAATCGATCAAAGGATCCATTTCTGACTGCCTGGAGCCTATCAAAGACTTCAGAGCGAAGACTCGATCTTTGGGATCAGTTGCTAGGTATTCCCTGCTTTCGCCTAGCCGATTCCACAAGTTGAATTGCGGTGTCGAAAACCTGTCCGGCGGCATCCCGATCCATTGCAGGGCTAGGGGCCAATATTCCCTAGTCACCACTGTGTTACCATAGCCGTGGTATAATTCCAGGAGACTTGTGTATGAAAAGCTGGCGGAGCCGCAGATGAATTCGACAGAGCTTTTGGCACAGACTTCTTGTAGAACCCAGACTCTCTTAAACCATGGATCTCGAAAGAAGGCTTCTAGTAATCGAAGAATGTCATCACTCGGCGGCTCTCGGTCGCAATGTCCTATACGTGATATGGCCTCGTCCGCTGCCGCTAGTTCCTCGAATAGGATACCGTTGTTCGCATTTGGTTCCCTGAGGATAACCAAAACATTCGACGCGAGATTGTATATCTCGTCCATTAGGCGGACCTGACGTGCTCGTTCCCTAAGATCATTCTGATTGATGCAGATAGCATCGATCCACAGCAAACGATCTCCATG
>Ga0247803_1000543_pt1 | contig 20182 bp, 32 predicted proteins | sample UWRJL014104B1_FD_180928 | JGI IMG/M metagenome (GOLD analysis project Ga0247803, IMG submission 180928) | Plant litter microbial communities from Arlington Agricultural Research Station in Wisconsin, United States - UWRJ-L014-104B-1 | ecosystem: Environmental > Terrestrial > Plant litter >...
GTTAACACTGGAACCTTGATCAACCATTTCATTGGCGATGGCTTCGTTTTCCAGGGCGTTATGCTCCTTCTTCTCTTTCCTGGACTTCTTCTTGCCGTCCTTCTTCGCCTTCTTCTCTTCCATTTTCATATGCTTTTTCGTGCAGTTGATGATGAGGTTGGTTTCGGCGGACTCAAGGGCACGTGCCAGTTTGGTCCGCTTGTTGACCTTTTCCTGTAACTCGTCGTAGTTGCGGTTGATCCACACGTCCCTGATGCCACCCGGGAAGACGTCATAGAGGGCATCAAGGGCGGCAGCGGTGAGCCATTTGTGAGGGATGCTCTGAACTAGAATCGTGGTCGCAGAGGCTCGGATTCTATGCTCGGGCATCGTGAGAATGGTTTGCCTGAGGCGAACAAACTTCCTCAGGGAGAGGTAGAAGTTGTAGCATACCCAGATCACGACGGCGACGGCCAGGATCAAATGGGCCCAAAGCCGCTTCACCTTTTCTCGCACGGCGACATTCGGCCACGCGAAGGAATCCAGGCCAGAGATGTCCGGTACGTCGCCCAAGCGGTTGAGTGGAAGGAGAATAGGCAAGATGACTATGGCCATAGGTATGAAAAGGCGAAGCAGGAGCTGCAGGTACTGCAGGAAGAGGTAGCCATCGAAGCCAGCGATGCGGATGAGCTCTCGGTCGCTGATGGTGAAGACATTCTTGATCGACTCGATGGCAGTGGTCGGGGCTGCTACACGTTTTCGCTTGGGTACGAAGGCGGTTTTGTAGTAACTAGGCTTCTTAGCAAGTCTGTGGGATATCATGTCGAGGCGCAAGCACTCACTAGATCCTGTTGAAGAGACTCTGCTGCTCGCTCGGCGCCCCTTCTTCCGTCTTCGACCTGTGTAGCTTCCAGTTGCCGCTGAAGATCAAGAAAAGGCCTATCTGGACGCCGAAAATGACGGCAGCGGTCGAGAGCGAGGCGGCGAAAGTCTTGATAGACTGGTTCTCGTTGTTCAGCGCTGCGCCCGTACGCGACGTCGGCGAGGGTGAAGCACTGGCGGTGGACGACATGTTTGTGTGCAGGCCAAATGCCGCAGAACTGGGTATGTTATAGCACCAGGCGCAGGGTCGTCAAGGGCCGGGTAGGTTCGTTGGACGGGTCTCAGTGTGTAGCAGCCATGGGGTGGGCACACGACAGCAGAGCTAGAAGCAGCCGTCTTGGGTCGAGGGCAAGCAGTGCGCAGAGGGTGTCGGTGGTATAGAAGGGAGGCGAGGGATGCGAGGGATGTCGTAGCAGAGAGTGGGAGAGAATGGGAGAGTTGGAGTAGGCGAAGGGTCTCGCACGCGGGTTAAGCGTTTCAGTGGTCCATGCCAGCGCGTTCAATGACGCTTGGCAGATTGTGTGTTTGAACAGGCGCTATGGCGCCGTCGACGTCACTTCACAGCCAATAAAGCACAAGCGGCCCGCGGCCCTCAAACGCGTCTCCTTAGTTCTCCAAACCGTTTGCCCTGCGTTTACGCGCCTACGACACGCGCCTCGCTCTGCGCTCTGCAGCACCCTTATTGCGACTCCCGATATGATCCATAGTGGAGGCATTATGTTTGGGCCCGGGGATGCGACTGTGGAGAACTGTGGGTGGGACACGATCTCGCGCTAGCGCCATGACGACGATGCGCATGCCCAGCCGTGCAGCCTTGCCCTGTGCTATCAAAATCAAGACTTTGGAAATTGCCCGCTTCCGCTCTCGTGTTGACTAGGACAGCTTGAGGACCTGCCATTTCTTCGCGTCATTGCCTTGCAGCAGGCTTGATCTTGACATCCGCGACAGCAACGACTCCGGCTGTTCGCGACAGTGCATGTCGACCGTCCTGGTGGGACAGATCTCATGAAACGGATCGGGATGGAGTTGTTGGGGACCGCATCCTTGCAAGGTAGACCATCGCACCGGGACTGTAACGTCTGACATCGGGAGCAACGGGCATGGCCTCGGACAGAGCTCCATGCTTTTCACAGGCCGCACAGAGCGGTTGCATGCAGATGTTGGGCAGTGCAAGCCATGTTCGTTTTGATCGTGATCGCTTGCACGAAAGATGACTAGTCGAACCGAGGGACGCTGCACAGCCAACACCACCACTGGCACACTTTCCCACCAGCCTCTCTTCACCATCGACACCATCGCGACCGTGTGTGGCTTGGACTGCATCTGGGCCGTAACACATGTCACGAGATCAACACGCAGCCTCTTGTTCGCTGTTTGTCGACCGTCTATGCTGGGTTGTGGCTGAGCATGGAATCGCAAATCCGAGATAAACGAAGTGACGCCCCGCCAGGCACACTCACGTTGCCAGATCGGCCAATGAGACGTCGGACTCTTGCACCTTATTCTTGTAGATCGCACTAGCGATGGTGTCAATGTATTTCATCGTGTTTTGGTGCCGATGAGAACGCCTAAGGACCAGAAGGTGGAGTATACATAAAACGGTTCGTTTCCTGACTTGTTCGTCACTCATCTCATCTGCTTCACAATCAATCGAATACCCATATATAGGGAACAACTTTCTCAAACTAGGAAGTTCTACAGCACCTGTCCATATGTCCACCGCAATCGCACTCCAAGATGTGAGCCTTGATGCTCACAAAGACGGCAATCTTCGACACCGACCAACCAAAGCGGACAGTAAGACCATCACACCAACAGAGGAGCGAGACACATGGCTCGACTCTCCCCACGATGTCCACTCCATCGCACTCCCTCTCGACACGCATGCCTTTGAACCGACATCCACTTACTGGGTCTCACCACACGGCATGCTCACCAAACAGATCACCATCCTCGACCTTACCAAGGACATGAACGTCCCGTACGCCGGTCTGACCGACGCATACAAAGCAGAAGTCAAGAAAACACTCAAGGACCACTCGTTCACACCAGCTTTCACCTGCCACCGCAACGGCTGGGTCGGTCTCGCATACACCATCAAAAACGACCGAGACGAAGCCATCGCCGAGTGGAAACATCCCTGGTTCTCCACCGGTGAAGCAACCCTGACCTTCCCCGAAGCCTCGCCACACTCCTCCCATCCGATCAGCCTCCGTAATAAACGCTGGGGCCTGCGGACTGAAGGCTTCACTTCCAACTCACAGCCCTTCTTTTGGGAGATGGACAGCGTATGGCATAGTACGAGTATGACGCTATACAAGGTCTCGGGCTCGGGCGAGCATGAGAGGAAGACGGAAGTGGGTAAATACGTGCAAAAGTGGTGGGGTGGGTTTGTGACGGGTGGGACTGTGGTTGTGGATGAGAAGGAGATTGATGGGTGTGTTGCTTGCTTAACGCTTTGTGTTGTTTTGAAGAAGAAGAGGCAGAGGGGTGCCGAGAGAAGTTATGGTGCAGAGTAATGGTATAACTTGATTGAAGCCGACCCTGAGGTGTAGCTGGACTATGTTTATTGTTTCTATGTACGTTGTGAATCCTATAGTGTACTCTAGTCGAATTCAAATGATGCCACAGTAGAACACTATTATATACACTAGTTGAAATTTCAAGGTATATTCCTTCTTGCAAACATGAGAATGAGATTTATGGAAATCTGGAACAAGAATAGATTGCACATATCTCGACATCCAGATACCGACGCGAATAGGGCGTCACGTGAGCCCGTTACGCGCTAAGAACCCCGCGTACGCGAAACCCAATCGACCCTCCACGTCAACTTGCCTACGCGTTTCCCTTCTCAACTCCTATATATTTCCACCCACAATGTCTCGGCCTTCGAACAGCCTTGAGCAAAAGCAGCAAACCGTCGTCGAGCGAAAACAACACTTCCTCCAATCAAGAAAGCATTACCTCTCGCGCGGCATCGTGCCTTCGGAGAAGCTCAAGAGGATTGCACAGGATGGCGGGATCGCATTGAGCGAGTTGAAAGGTGTTCTGGATAAAGGTACACCATCTCGACTGCAAACGCGATCGCAAAAGTCGCTAGAATGGGGTTCTGGGAGACTAATTGAAGCCAGTCAACCGCGACCTCAAGCAACACTCGCGCAGCGTATACAGCCGCCAAATGACCGAACACGTTGTCGAGCAAATAGACAAATACTACTGGTCCTCAGGCGCCCGTGAGATCGATGCCGAAGACGCCGCAGACACAGCAACAGATATCACCGACGACGAAAACACAGTTTACCAAACCGACGACCTCACCCAAGACGTCCACATCGCAAAGCTCAAACCACGCTGGGACACCTCCAGCGACCCGCAATCTACCTCCTCATCCAACAACGAAGTCGACCAAGATGACTACCTCGATGCCCTCACGCACCTTCAAGATCTCTCCGCAAAACGCCTTATGCTCCAGCAGAAATTGAACACATATAAGACGCTTTTGACGCTGCTGGAACCGTATAACAAGCCGAAGGAGAATGTGCAGCCCAATTTGGTGGGGAAGGATGCGCCGATTGCGAATGAGTTGGCGAAGACGAGGACGTTGGCGATTAGGGTCATTGGAAGGGTTGGGGAGAGATTTGGAGACGTGCTTGTGCCGGGTACGGCGGAGGAAGAGGGGGATGTGGAGATGGGTGGAGATGAGGGGAGGGCGAAGGTCGATAGGGTGCTTGCGAGTTGGTGATCGGAGGATGGTTAGATTGGATGGGATGGCGTTTTGGATACTGGAATACCCCTTGAAAGCTTTACGACGGGTCGGTTTATGACATTATAGTAGCAGAAACCGCATTGCAGCCATCTTCTTGGCTGGAACTTACTATGATTCCTAATTTATGTGGGTATGTCAGGCCGAACGCTGACAGGATCACAGAGATCTGGGTGCGCAGCGGCTCTTCCCATACGTCGTCGAAGCAGCACCTGCGCTATCCACATCGTACCTTCTCTCCATTTGTGTAACGACATTTTCACATCTCCGCCGGCGGTGTTCCCATCCTTTGCGCTCCACATCCAACCATCACTTCTGAGCATTCATCACTATTCTTTAACTATTCCAAGGCCACGGCCTCGTCTGTCAAAATCGCTCCATATGGCGGCCTCCTTAATATCTGGACCGCGACACCCTCGCCGTTACATCCCATCCCGTGCCGCAATCTTACACGAGGCACTTCAATGCAACATTCATTTAATCAAAACATGGGCACTAGAGAACGAGCTTGTCGAGCTTGGTGACCAAGGGGTACGAATCAATTCGCGTGGCAAGACATGATTGCGTTGATGGCACTGTGACTCCACCATAGATACCGTCTATCATCACCAGCCATTCTGCTAACAGCAAGATCCAGTTCGACAAGATCCTCCAACACGTACTCCGGCCCCACGTCGAACAACAAATCCGCGATGCTCGATCTCAGGGTCTCTCTAATGCCCTGATTTGGGCTTGCTACCACCAACTCCACCAGCGAGCCCAATTGAAATGGAAACATACGACACAACACGGTCGGAAATCCCCCTATCACGACTGCATAGATTCCATTTGCGCCTACATTATCGACGTGGAAGATTCGGAGCTTCGGGGGTACAAAGGCGATACGATGGGGTCTGCTACTGTTGTGAAGGCTGCGACGATCGCGTTGAAGGAGCTTTAGGAGGGCAAGCCTCTGGATATGATTGAGACGGAATATGATCTCATCAACGAACGATTCAGGGATAGGTGGACGCCGAAGGGTGCTGTGAAGGCTCCTACTATCAAGACCGCCCAAGCGGAACTGAGGAGAGACAGTGGTGGAACCGGGGGGGATGTCTCTCTCAAGTCTGATTTTGACACTTCCTTCGGGGAGGGTGATGAGAATGGGTACTTATCTGAGGAAATTTGGAAGTCACAAGAAACCGCTAACATATCGATAGACCGACCGAGGAGCCCAGGTCCAAATCGAAAAGACCAGGCTTGTCCGCACCCCATGCGCCTACCCGAACAGAGCCTCGCAGATCCCCTTCACCTCCATCACCACCTTTATGTGCACAGCCGTGGTCAGCATCCCGTATGCCCTCAACAACGCGAGCTCGCTCAGATAGCCAATACTCAACGCGGCGCCGAAGGTCTGATGCTCGCCCATCAAAACCACCTCTTCTGGTCCGCTTAACCAGTGCAGACTCAACGTCGCACCACAAAACCAAGAGCGATCCATCAGATCCGTCCCCTAAAGTTCAACACTTTGCTAGAGATACACAAATCTGGGATCTTGAAGATTACGAAGGCCTTGAAAACCTCAACCAGGACGTATTGCGCGCGGCGAAGGAGTTGGATTCGAAATGTTTGCCACCGTTGGAGAAGGCGTTGGTACCTTTTGCTTGGGTAAAGAAACAGTCATCCGCAAAGAAGCAGCCACCCAAGCAGAAAGACATGGCAAGGAAAGAAGCCACGAAGATGAAGGACGTTTTGAACTTGCTGAAGATGACGTAGGAGTACCGCTGCCTTCTGAAGGTTCGCTACTGATAACTGAGCAGGCCGATCGACCCCAACAAGAAGGCTCCTATCTCCTCCGGGACCAGTGACAGGGGACAAAGTAAGGAAGTTTTGAAGCCGCTGAAAATGACGTGGGAGCACCGCTGCCTTACAAAGGACCAATGTTGACCGTTGAATAGGCCGATAGAATTTAACAAGTCGGCGTCTAGTTCTTCCAGGACCAGCGACAGTGGACATTATGTGCCGCGTAACAGACGTCCGCGTTCGCGAAGTGTGTCGCCCAAGACGCGGCCTGTCGAAGGCCTCGACTTTAATAAGTTAGGCGTCCTTCCTTTGGATTCACCATTCGACGATGAAGACGGCGACGACTGTATTGATCTGGAGGAGATTCCACCTACGTCATCTCATTCTCGGCCAGGTTCTCCGTCAGGTTCTCCAACGAGTTCTTCATCGGTCGACCACATTGAGTATCTCGATCAAAGTGGACCGCTTTCCGGACCAACGTCTGTACAGCCCAATTCTCCGACAGCGCAGCACCTGGAGCTCCTCGATGTTGACGAAGCGAGCTCTTCAAAGGCTGCCCCCGCCGCGAGCTCCATTCCCAACTTCTCGCGAAAATTGTCCCCGCCATCTACCCCTAACTTATCTTCTTCTCTAATAGACTCTCAACAAGTCTCGTATTCGACACCGGACACTCCAGAAGGTCTTTACTCTGCCTCAGACGCCTCCCCTGACACAGACGTTCCGTCTTGGGAGAACATCACTTTCTCGCTGTTTGCGGGCTTCGAGGAGGCGGTGAGCCGATTGCAACGAGAGGAATGGAGGCTCTCTAGGATAGATGATGAAGGGGTGGGGCATGGGGATGTTGCAGAGAAACAGGCAGAAGATCGGGATGTTGGCCAAGAAGGGGGTCAAGAAGAAGATCGAGGACAAGGCCAAATGAGTGCTACTCCTGTATATGGGCGGCTGCGTGGGGGCGATGAGAGTGTGCCGAGACAGGACGGGCTTGCGTGCATGGATGAGTGTGCGGTTATGTAAGGACAATGGTTGCGCATAACTTGGAGATGATACATGGTTTTGCAATAAAGCATCTTGCCGTGGCTTTTGCTGTTTCTGACTCTATCGAAGTATTGCCACCTGTGAGATTAACGTCGTTGTCAAGCGTATCAAGCACTTGCGACAGACTTGGGTCGTCAGTACATCTACGACTATGCTGTAGAGAAGCAAATGTCAGTTGAGGGAATGGAAAGAACAGGGAGTGAGTTGACATTCCAACGAACATCAGATATGTGTTGAATGAAAGCGTACCAGTCCTTGAAAGATCAGGAGAAGGGTCAGAAAGCTCGAAGAGGCATAAGGGCAAGACCGAGACGGCGGTAATAGCGAAGAATGGTGAAGGTTGTGGAGTTGAAATGGAATGTCTAAGGATGAGGGGTGTTCTATCATATAGCTAATCGAGACATGGTTAAAAACAATGATTCAGTGTCGACAAGAACCGTCTGCATTCATGAACAGTACACCGCCCTACTCTGAAGAATTCGACGGGTATACTGGGGGCTCATCCACGCGATGTATGCGTTGTACAACCTCCGACAAGAAGGCTATATCGCTCACCGATACCATCGTATCCTCACTCAGGCAGCGCCCTCATCACCCCCTCAAACGCCACGAGCGCCATCGCATTCGCCGGAAAAGCCCTCAAAAAGCAAGGCACGAAACCCCTCCAATACCCCTTCCATCCCGCCTCTCTATACACCGTCTTCGCCGCGTCTCTCCACCTCGGGAACCTGCGGCCAGCGCCAAGTGGGTCCGTCATGACTCTTTGTTTGACAACGTCGCTCGGATAGGATGTGATCCAAAAGACCTGTGCGGAGAGGCCGCCCGCCCAGAAGTTGATGGCTGGTGGGGACAGGTTGGTGTTGTTCTGGAAGTAGCGGGTAAAGACATCGTAGCTGCCCCACCAGAAACAGAAGAAGGTGCGGAAGAGGAGCGTTGCGCTCAGGCCGTGGTAGATGCCGCGCATGCCGTGGCCGTTATACTAGAGGGTCGTTAGGGGTGGGTGGTGATCGTAGTGGGGTTGGTGCATACAGTCTTCTTGAGGCAGTCGATGGGCCCGCTGTATAACCGCTTGCTCTTGTCTGCTTGGTATTGCACCTGCAGTCTCGCCTTGATATGCTCCACCGGTCCCGCGATGAATGATACGGTCCATCCTGCCATTACGCCCGCCATCGCATGTCCATATACGGGTAGCCTCTTCTGTGCCTCGCCCGGTTGTCGCGGATTGAAGTAGTTGTCGTTCAAGACCCTTCGGTATACGCTTAGGGAACCCAGCATACTGCGCGAGCCGTCAGCATCTCAAGCTCCACTTCGAACGAATTGTCCATACAGCGAATCCATGAACATCCATCCCACCAACGGCGGGGTCGCGCCCTTGTAAATTCCTTTGACGCCCTCCTTCCTCAGCGTCTGCATCAGACAGTCGACCGGTCCTCGGAACTGCGACTTCTCTGTCGTCTGTAGGCGGACTTTGATGGTGTCGAATGGATGTCCCACTATCTGCAGCATCAGCTTCCGACTTCGATAACGAATCACGCGGGCGTACCTGAGAGCTTCGCAATGCCCGAGAAGACACCTCCCACGAAGCCGCGATATGCTTTTGGCCTGTTCTCATGCTGCTGCTTCTCCGGCGCGTCCACCAGTCGCGGCGGGACGGGCTTCACGGCCGATGCAGACATACTTTCCGGTGTGCGTGGGTTTTCGCGGTCATTCCGACTCTATCACAGAGCAAGAGTGCAGCTAGTGAGCAGGTACAGGCGAGTGGAGGTGAATTGGAGAGCAGTGGATATGTTCATCCCATCGCATGCTGACACCAAAATCGTCGCGTCGGAGAAGCGCAAGCCTCCGCGAGCCAGTGATGACGATCTTGATTCTCGACTGACATCCCAAATCGGCCTCGCCTCGGCTCAGGGATTATAATAGTCTTAGACGCGTGCATTTAGTGGACTGCCGGAACAAAGCGCCAGACACCCACTTGGGCTGCAGCGGATGGCCTAATATACTATACCCCTCTGATCACGTAGCTAACACATAGCGCTAACATTTATCTTCACTTTTGCACCCTCGTTGTGACCTTGGAGATTCCACAAGATCGCAACATGAGCAGCTCAGCCACCAATGACACGCCGGCATGTGGGTCGAAGAAAGGTGGGGAGCTGCCCGGAACTGCGAGTAACCAACTCATCCGAACACAGTGTGGACGAGTCTCATCACGAACACGGCCTACCTCAGCGGCCTCCTCACCCTCGACTACAGCCTGAAGAAGCACGGCTCCAAGTACCCACTCGTCGCCCTCTACACCGACACCTTCCCGCCTGAAGGCCTGGCCGCGCTCGAAGCGCGGGGTATCCCCAAGCAGCATGTCAAGTACCTGCTGCCCAAGCTCAGCAAGGACTTTTCTAACGACCCGCGCTTCTATGACTGCTGGAGCAAGCTGACCCCCTTCTCGCTGATCGAGTATGATCGCGTTGTGCAGCTGGACTCGGACATGATGGTGCTGAAGAACATGGACGAGTTGATGGAGATGGAACTTGATCCGCTGAGCATGGCCGGGAAGGGACAGAGAGTGTTTGCAGCAAGCCATGCGTGCGTGTGCAATCCGCTCAAGAAGCCGCACTATCCGAAAGACTGGTAGGCCATTCCGCGCGCCCATCTCACCTGGACCTGCCACTGACGCGCCACAGGACACCAGAGAACTGCGCGTTCACATCCCAACACAACGACCCCGACGCCGCGCAGAAGAACGGCGCGCCCCCGACCGCCGGGCTCGCAATGCCCAACGGCGGCCTCCAAGTCGTGAACCCGTCCACCGCAGTCTACCAGCTCATCCTCGACCAGCTGTCACAAGAAACGTCAGGGGACTACGACTTCGCCGATCAATCGCTTCTCGGAGACGTGTTCAACGGCCGCTGGGTTGCGCTGCCGTACATTTACAACGCGCTGAAGACGATGCGGTGGAAGGGCGTGCATGATACGATCTGGAGGGACGATGAGGTGAAGAACATGCACTATCTGTTGAGTCCTAAGCCATGGGATGAGAAGCCGGGCGAACACGCGGAGGAGAGCCATCAGTGGTGGCAGGATATCAACGACGAGAGGACCAAAGGAGAGAAGGGAGCGGGGATAGAGGATGGCTTCTAGAAACCGGTGAACTGTGTGCTGATTGGAAGACTAGCTCATGATGTATAGCATAGAATGGTAATATGTAGATGACGGTACCACTGGCGGGTGTTCCGTGGAACATGCCCACGCGCAGTATGGACATGTTCGAAGAACGAATCGCCCCTTGCCTTATCACCATTGGGCGCACCAATTGGTAGTTTCAATGCGCATTCCGCATTTCAAAACTTGCGGCACCCTGCCGCAAATGTTTCTCGGCAATCTCAATCTCATCTCGGCCTCAAACGGTCGTTTCAATGCCCGCATTCATCCGCAATATCGCCCACCGACTCGGAACAATTCCGTGCTCTGAAGGCGCTCTGCTGCCGGACATGCGTTCCACCGCGTCTCTGTAGGCTTCAGGAGAAAGGGCAGCTGCAGTAGTGTATCATCTCCGCAATTTACCGCTGCAGGTACGCGCGAGCTACGTCGGCGGGCGTCCGCTTCGAGCCGTCGTCCAGCAACAGCGCGGAAAATTGCGTTCGCAGCACGTACTGCCCCTTTGTTTGGGCCAGCAGACATGCAGCGCACGAGACGTTGAGAGGGGGTAAATTGAAATCAAGGCCAGAAAGGAGGTGTGTTGGAGAATAGTCCTCTCGCGCCCCTGTCGCCTAGCGCATGTTGCTCGTGCCGATCTGCAACGCGCAACTGCTCGTTTCACCCTGAAGCTTTCCCTCGTCGATTTGACCCAGACGTCTGCCGCCCTTCCACACCTCCCCACCCACACATTCCCCACGCGACCGTTGTTCTTGTACAAGTGTCTTTTGATTCCCCGGCAACCGCCAAACCTCACCGTTACCCCTCCGCTACACGCCCAATTACGCTCGCGCACTCTGCTCGCCCGTATCAATCGCCTGCGACTCGCGACTGCCAGGCCTCGTCACATCTCGAGCCACCCCCGCAGACCGTGTGGGCTCTACAACCGAGCAGCAGACTCGCTCTACCGAGGGAAGAGGCAATACAGACATCATGGGCGCGTCAATATCGAAGATGATGAACAAGATCTTCGGATCCAAGGAGATGCGACTGCTCATGCTGGGGCTGGATGCCGCCGGAAAGACGAGTACGTGTGCACCGCATACCCCTCTTCGCTCACTGCGCCGTCACCAGAACCCGTATTGACGTGCAACAGCAATCCTCTACAAGCTCAAGCTTGACCAGGACGTCACCACCATCCCCACGGTCGGCTTCAACGTCGAGACGGTCACGTACAAAAACACAAAGTTCAACGTCTGGGATGTCGGCGGCCAGGACAAGATCCGGCCGTTGTGGAGACACTACTTCTCTGGTATGTTGGGGCGCGACTCTGTTCCGGGTAGGCGAGTGCAATGTGCTGCCAATGCACACTTATCACCGCCTTGGTACCCTGTCCAAGACTTGGGTATGGACAGCTCACTAACGGAATGTGAACAGGCACCCAGGGCTTAATCTTCGTCATTGACTCCAACGACCACACCCGTATCGAAGAGGCAAGAACCGAACTTGCGCGCATCATACAGGACAGGGAAATGAAGGACGCGCTGCTGTTGGTGTTTGCGAATAAGCAGGATCTGCCCTCTGGTGCGTCATCAGCTTACATAGCTCTTATCAGTGTCTGGGTCACGCTAACAATCGCGATAGCTATGCGACCAAAGGAAGTCTCGGATAAGCTCCAGCTTGAGAAGATCGCAAAGGACCACGTGTGGAAGGTCGAGCCCAGCTGCGCGACGACGGGCGAGGGTATCTTTGAAGGCCTTGTAAGTTCCCCTGCCGCCCAACGTCTTATCATCGTACTAATCTTTCTAACAGGCATGGCTCTCCAACAACGTCAAGCTACCTCCCAAATAAACGCCGCTCCCCAACACCTTTCTAAACGACTGCATGCACGCCAACCTTCTTCCTCTTCCCACTTCTTCTGCATATACCCGGTTTCATCGGTCTTGGGCCCTTCGTTTAGGCTTATATTATTCTAATACCTTGGCTCCTCCACCTTCTCCACGACGATTGGAGGATAAGCCCTTGTTCTCTTCTACTATTTCCACGTTTGTTCCACGGTTTCGATGGTGGTGGCACGGGTGCGGTGATACGCCTGCGTTTCGGTAGCGGTTGGTATGAGTCGTGATACCCCCGGATTGAATCGGTAGGCTTTCGTGTCGTCGTTGTTGCTCCTACTTCTACTGCTCTTCTGCGCGGTTTATGCCTCTCCCCCTTTACAGTAGATTTTGCCGTTGGCGCTGTTTGCTGGGTTGTTTGTTCAAAGCTAGCGTGTGCGTGTGAGATAGACGAATATGGATCTGTATAACATGCGCTTGGTGAACATGGCACGCTTGTGATTTTATGCTCAATAGAGCATGATGTTCTATGTCTACCAGATGCATTTCGCTGATGTGGTTTATAGCTTCTGCTCGTTGCCCAGCTCGCAGAAAGCCTTGAACAACACCAAGCCCTCTCCGCCCTCTTCGTCACCAGCATCCGTCTCGCTCTCCACGATCAGCTCTGCAGTGGCACCCACAAAGTAGACATAGCCCTCCTCTACCTTCTCCTTCTTTGGTCCTACGCTAATGGTACCCTTGCCCTTCGTGCACAGAACGATACTGGGGCCTTGGATGGGGTCGAACGTGATCTTTGCGCCATCCTTGTTCAGCGCTGTCCGTACAACAGCAAATTCTGGGATCGGCGGGTCGTACAACATGCTAGATGAGTTTGAGCTGTAAGCCTTGGCGTTGAGCGTGGCATACGGATAGTCGGTCGGCGACATCTTTTGCTCGCTGATAGGCGCATAAGAGTACGTCAACATGGTGGTCAGGGTGGAAACATCCTTGAACTTGGGTGTGAAGCCGGCGCGTACGACGTTGTCCGAGGACGCCATGCACTCGATGATATCCCCCGAGAGGTAAGCGTGGATATCGTCCGCCTTGAGGAACATAGCCTCGCCCACCTCGAGCTTGACGTAGTTGAGGAAGAATTGCACAAACAGGCCGATGTCGCCAGGAAACTGGTCGTTGAGTCGGATGACGAGGTCGGCGAGCTCCTTGCCATCGTTTGTGGGACCGCCTTCGCCGGCGAAGCTTGCGCCTTCTGACTTGGCGGCTTCGAGGAGGTCTTTGGTTGCCGTCTCTAGTGCGTCCTTGTCTATGTTCATGAGCTTGGTGAAGGCGGATTGGAGGGCCTTTTTGTTCGCTTGGAGGTCTTCGTCCTTGTCTGAGGTTTCCTTTCCTTTGACTGTGGACTCGAAGTTCTGGGCTTCGTCGTCGCCGATGAGTTTGCGGAAGGAGGGTACGGTTTGGAGGAAATGTGTGATTTCGCCGAGGGGGCGGAAACCGCAGAGACCGTCGAAGGGGGTGACGGCGATGGTCATTTCGGGCTTGTGGTTGTCGTCTAAGTCTTGTTAGCTGCGTACATTGCAAGTAGAGTAACAGGCAGACCAACCCGGATAGTTCTTCGGATCCTTCGCGTGCAGCTGCTCGGCAAGCTGCTTGTTCGGGTGTGCCTGGATACTCAAGGCCTTGTTGATGGACAGGACCTTGAATAGGAAGGGGAGCTTGTTCTCATATCGCTCGGCGATGTCGGTAGACAGAAGAGCCTGGTTGTCTTGCATAATATCTAACAGCGTGCGCTGCGACTCGAGGTCCTTGGAAGGAAGCGACGGGTGCGTTCCCATCCATAACTAGAACTCTCAGCGACCAGCTACCATTGTATTCCGATTGTCGTACCTCCGCGTAGGGCTTGTCCTCTTGGATGGAGAAGTCGCCGGATGGGGTTGCAGCAGCGAATTTGGCTGCGGCAGACGTCTTGCCAATCTTCCCTGGACTGTCTCAGCGTCGGGTATAGTTGTCGTTGTGAGGCGACGCTGACATACCCCAGTCATAGCTGTTGCAGCCTGCATTTCGTGTCAATTAACAGAGAATATACAATGTAGAGCTGTATTACCGCATTGCAGACGAATGAGAGGGACCTGCAGAACCATCTTGAAGAAAGTACTAAACTGTGGGCGAACAAGTGGAGGTGTTACTTTTCAAGTCGACACGATGGCTGGAAATCCCCCGCCCTTGGAGGGGTCGAAACAAGCAGCAACTAAACATACACGCTAGTCTCTTTTTGATACTAGCAGGTCGCCAAAGCCTTGTCCCTGCAGATGAAGCAGCGAGGCTTCCGAGGCACTTCCATCAACAAACCCCGCCATCCCTCACTTCTTCCTCCTCCGTTAGCTGCCATCACATATGCACGTCCTTCTTCCTTCCTGGAGACAATAACGGGCCGCGTTGGGCAGCGAGCCTTCACTCCGTGGAGATGGCGGCACGGAGCCGGCCCCGCGCTGGGCAGCTCAAGGACGAGATTGACGAGGAACGGTCACTGTGGAACCAGATCAAGGCTGATGGTCGACGATTTGATCAGCTCATGGTAAGACGACACCTCATCCGCACTCATTGCTTGATTTTCAATTCTGTGATCGTTTCCTGGTGAAACTGGCTATGCAAACCGCGAAGCAAACGCCATCGCTGGTCGATCCACGATAGATTGTGCTGTCACCAACGTTCTCTCACATGTCTGGACTCATCCTCTGTATCCATGTCAATCTCGAAGTCGTAATTGGCTCTTTACAACTACTAAATATTCTCAGAGTCGCTCGGATGAATGCCAGAAGAAGATATTAGAGCTTGATGCAGAGCAAGCCGCGCGGATAGGTACGTTTCCTCTCTCGACACCGGGCCAGTTATTGACCTTTTCTCAGCCCGTGGTGACTCGCCTTCCTCTCGAATCGATGCTGAGCTCGACTCAAATCTCCGAGAGAACATCAAGTTAAGCGAAGAGATGCTCACCCTGATCAAATCGGAACGCGGCAACGACATCTGCGAGCAGCTCAGTATTCTGTCCGCTCTCCGATCAGCCGACACGGACAGCTCCACCTCACGTGCAACCAACACTGGCAAATCCCGAGACCGCCAGAACAAGCGAAAGCTTACCGATGCTGCCATGGACGATCGAGACAGCATCGCGGCCGACAGTCCTGTCGCTCCGAGCCCCAAGATCCCAGGAAAGGAGCGTCTTTTGCAAAAGTCGGGTAGCAGCAGGGCGGGCTCGGCTGTGCCAACGGTTCGCGAGGGTAGCGTCAAAGGGGAAGATGAGTCGGAACATGCCAAGGGTAAGAAGACTCGTTCTTCCGCTTCCACTACCAAGAAGAAGGGGGGTGGTCTTCGTTGACTGGCTTCCTGTCATGTCTTTTGGAGTTTGATGGCGGTATTTGTCCCTTTTCCCGTGAGATACCCAACGGGCGGTTTTTTGTCTTTTGTGGCTGTTCTCCTCGGTTTGGAACTTCCCTGCTCGGGACGGCGTTTCTTCCTTCTTTAGGCTACGGATAGTCTCAAGACCCTCAATGTTTTCCTTTAATCTTCATCAAGTTTCCAAGACACTTCCTGATGCCTCTGGTCTCCTGTACGCCGTGGTTTGCGCACATGCTGACCACCCAACGTAGAAGCCAAACAACGCCTTACGGTAAACACCGAAGTGCTCTACCGCCCTCCGAAGTCTCGAAACACGACGCAGCAATCTGAGGGCGAAGGCATACTCTGCCGCGTCACCTCCGTGATAGGCGAGGGCAAACAGCGTCGCTATGAGATCATAGATGAGGACCCAGAGCCCCCCACGCCCTCCATCCCCTATCGCGCCTCAGTAAACCACCTTGTGCCTATTCCGCCCATTGTCGCCAATCCCGTGCTCAGCGCTCTCGAGAATGGGAAGAATGTGCTGGCGCTCTACCCCGGTACGACTACGTTTTACAAGGCGGAGGTGGTAAAAGGTTGGATTAATGCGCACAAGGATGGCGTGGCGAAGGTAAAGAAAGAAGGTGAGGATGTTGTGGAGGAGGTTAAGAACTTTGTGAGATTGAGGTTTGAGGGGGAGGACGAGGCGGATCGCGAGATGAGTGTTGAGAGGAGGTATGTGCTGCCGGATAGGCAGTAATTGGTATGCGTCACGTTTTTCCCATGCACATTCGAGTCTAGGGTGAATTGGATAAGAGGAGGATCGCATGGAGTCTTGTCGCAGGTATGGCATGAGCGCATCGCTTTCAGTGTTGGTATATACGTTCGTTGAGAGGCGTTGGATGGGTATGAATCTAGGTAACGACATTGCTATTCAGAACACTTCAACTTTCACAAAGAAAGATGATGAGTACTCACACAGTATGGCCTCCAATCAGTAGTACCATTTGATCACACAGACATGTAGTCTCAACTGCACCACACCCCGACCAGTTCCTCCTTCAACTCTCGCCCAATGAGCGCAATGCAGGCTAGTGTCCATCAGGAAAGAAGCCTCGGCGCCACAATCACCGCCGCACCTCCAACAACTCACAGCCGACAGCGAGAAGCTTACCAACGAATCGCAAAACCTCGCACGCCGCTCGAGAAGCTGCAGGTCCCACACCCGCGCCATTGGAGCCACCTCACCCGACCCGCTGTCGCTGCGACCCGCACCCCAATATCCAGGCACCAATCACGAAGCGCAAACCCTCAAACAACCTACCAACTAGCCTACCACTCCCTATCACTGGCTCCTGACTCGTACCCGCTACCCTACCCTTACACCCTCCCCCGTCTCTACACGATGAACAACTTTTCCTTCCTCGACACCGCGCCCCCCGCCCAATCCATGCCCCGAGCCGCCCCCTCACCCACAACTTCACAACCCCAGGCCAACGGCATGGGCGGCGGCGGCCCCGTCGGCGGCGCAGCGCCACAAGGAGGAGGGCAGCAAAACGGCATACCGATGGTGAATGGGCTGCCTAGCGGAGGCCAGCAAACCGACATGAATCACCTATGGGGCGTGGTGCAGCAGCTGAGTCAAATGCTGGAGGAGAATCGCGCGCAAACGGCGGGAATCGTAAATGGGGTACAGGCGATACAGCAAAGGGCTGCGGAGGAGGGATCCGGTGGCGGTTCGGGGATGAGGGAACTAAATGGGGAGCTGAACGGTATGTTTACTTCCACGCTCGCCTATCTCAAGTTGCGGAACTGGTGCTGCAATGAGATTTGTGGTATTGATTGATGGGAGGCTGGAGCTAACAATATCGCGAACAGCAGCATCCCAAGCCGCCGAACTTCAAACCCTAACCCAAAAGCTCACCACCGCTCGAACGGACATCTCCACTCTCACGCAGTCCAACACGACCCTCTCCACCCTCCTAACCGACTACGAAAACGCTCTGACCCTTCTCCTCGATAAACTCCGTCCATACGCCTTCAACCAAACGCAAGCCATACTCTCCCTGCACAAGCACTACAACGGGCTACTCGACCAAGAAAGAGCCACAAGCATGCAGTTGCGACTGGAGCATGCGGAGTGGCAGGCGGGCTTAGGACGGGTCGCGGAATATGCGCGAGGCGCGTTGGCGACGAGTGGGGAGGTGGAGAGGGGGCTTAAGGGCGATATTCGCGAATTGAGGGAGGAGAATAGGGTTTTGAGACGGTTGGCGGGGTGGGAGGAACGGGAAGGTGGGGCGAGTAGTGATGAGGAGGAGGGACCGAGAGAGTAGAAGTGGGTGGGGAAAGGAAAGGAAAGGAATTGCGAGAAGAAAGACTTCTTGTTTGACATGCATAGCGATGGCGTTCGGCGGGATATCCCTTGGCTTTTAGTCGTGATTAGAGTGTAACGTAACCTCAAGAGAAGGAGAAGGAAGGAAGCGTGGAACAGCAAATTCAAGGACTGGGTTTCTAAAACTAAGATCAAGCATTCAGATGTTGTCGAAAACGCTCCAAAAGCAAATCGAGCACGCTGACAAAAGATTAGGCTAGAAAATCACGATGCAAAGACCCTTCCAACATTTCTCATCCCTCCCAGCTCACAATCTCAATCGAACAAACTACCTCCCGCAATCAGCAGACACATTCTGCCTTTGATTTCCTCGCCAGCCGCACGGGCTGCTCTGCCTCTCCAACTTATCCCTCAATCCCACCAACGCCTTCTCCTTACTATTACCCGAAAACTCTCCAATCTGGCCGATGTACATGAAATCCTCCACGAAACCGGTGTCATCCTTTATCCATAGGCCAACGACCCACCAGTTTGAACGGTCCGACGTATGTTCCCGCTTCACTGCTAGGGACAATCCGGCGGGTATATGGTTTTTGTACACGATGCATGCCAGTCCTAGTTATATCAGTACTTAGGAAGCGTAGTAGTAGAAGGTATAGTGAGCTGGTGGAGCGATAAGTGTGCGTACTTACGTTTGATGTTCCTCACCAACTCGAACTCGCGAACACTGGTGTTCGTAGTCAAGAGTTCAAACCACTCATATTCCCCAGTCGACCTATCATCCAGCATCTCCCGTAGTGCCTTTAATGCCGCACTTCGTGACCCTCGTGGTGGTGTCTGGAGAACCAAGCGCGGATTCCAGCCTGTATGGAATATGGCTGCGGCCCAACGACCAGATGCTGAGGGTGAACTGCCCTGGTCGAGACGCTTGGTCGCTATGTGAAGGGATTGAGAGGGAATGGAGGGATACACAGTTTGTGCCCTTGCTGGTATACGAATTAGTAGTAGGTTCGAAGAGTGGAATGGACATGGTGCATTTGGGGGAGGGGAGATGTACTGCGGACGGCGATGATTTTTGGGTCGGTGGAGGTGTCTGCTGATCCGAAAGGGGGTTGCCATTCGGAGTCGGGCGTAGGAGTCGCGGATGTGATTGTGGCGCTGGACTCGAAGTATGTGCCTGCAATGAACGCGATGACAGCGGCGGTGCCCGCAATGAGTGGGGCCCAGGGGGATGAAGTTGGTGGAGCCATTGGGGTTTGAAGATAAGATAGTTACCTAACGTTGCTCTTGTACTACCGACTTTGCGTTAGCAATCCGTTCTTTGTGATATGTGAGTCATTAACAAATACTGAGACACCATGCCACTCTCTTACAGACATACGTATTGTCTTTGTTTCCCATACGCACATGTCTTAGCGTAGACCCTCATCGACACGTTGTTATTACTAAGACACAAACAAACCGCAATTTGTTTGACGTTATCACTTCATTACGAGACACTCCCAGCAAACTCTTTCTCGACCAGTCAGTCCTGTACCGTGACCCCGAAAATCCCAAAGCAGAAATTTGCTACATTCATTTGAGCAGAAACGAAGCTAAAAGCCCCACGGCAATAACCTCATACATGGTAAACGCAACTCGCAAGTGGCCGACGGAACTACTCTTCTTCGCTTGCTCCACCACCGTCTTCGCTTCTGTGTATTGCTTGGACGTCTGATTATAGTTCAAACACGAAGGGGGAACATCGTTCACAGTACCATTGCCGAAGGCAACGTCAAAGTCATCGCTCGCAAGAAATATCTAAACCACCACGTTAGCGAAGGAATCTACTTGCGCTCCCATGCTCAAGTCACTTACATCGAACTCTCCCGCTATCCCAACCTGCCAGTCCACCGTGGGCGTAATCTGATAAACATCCGTCAAGACTCTCTGCGCAGCCTCCTTATTTCCAGACTGACTTGTCGCCAGCGCCACACAGTCCTCATCCACGTCGCTCAAATGTGCAATCGATGCGCCAACCCTAGGCAAGTCCAGATAGACGCCAAGTTCAGCGCCCAGGCCGACTGCGTC
>Ga0247803_1000544_pt1 | contig 20155 bp, 28 predicted proteins | sample UWRJL014104B1_FD_180928 | JGI IMG/M metagenome (GOLD analysis project Ga0247803, IMG submission 180928) | Plant litter microbial communities from Arlington Agricultural Research Station in Wisconsin, United States - UWRJ-L014-104B-1 | ecosystem: Environmental > Terrestrial > Plant litter >...
GGGGTGGGGTGAAGTCGCCGATCTATATCGTCAGCGCGCGGAATCATGTGGAATCTCTGGACCATATGGGTCACGGATGGACTTGTCGATCAATGAAAAAGCGGCTCGCTTATGAATGGTAAATAAAAGCTTTCCACTAGTATATGACCGCCTGGGTCTGTAGCCATGTGTGTAGTGGAGATTAGTTTGAGAATCGATACCGTAGACTATCTTACACGACCAAGCACTGACAAACAAGCAAGTTTCAACACCAGTTTTGGAAGCGCCACTTCGACGAACCCGTGAATACCGATCAGGGGTTAATCACCACATGCCTCCCAATCCCCGAATGCTCCGCCGCTGTATCTAACGCCGTCTTCCAATTCCTCAACTCAAACCTCCGCGTATCAACAAGCTTATCGCCCCTTGTAAACAGCCCTCCCTCAAGCATCTTCACAAATTGAACGATGTCCTCCCGCTCATACATCAGCTTGCCCTTGATCGTAATGTTCTTCCCAACAAACGTCCACGGCACCATAGGACTTTCGACAAATCCCATCATGCTAACGCGACCGTTCCGACGAAGCGCCGAGACCGCGCTCCGCAAGTGTGTGGATTTGGAGGCTTGCGGTGGAGTGAAGTCGAGGATTGCATCAATTGTGCCGAGGGCGAGGAGGGAGGCGGTGTCGGTGGCTTCGTTGCCGGAAATTGGGAGCGTTGTGATGTTGGCGTTTGGGGTGCTGGTGAGAACGTGCGATTTCAAGCGAGCTAATTCCTTTTCGTTGCGGCCCATTGCGATCACCCGCGCGCCCATGGCGAGGGCTACAAGTACGCCTGCACCGCCGTATCCACCTGTTGCGGGACTCACGACGACGGTCTCGCCAGGCTCAATCTTGATGTCTCGTAGGCCGCCAAATGGGACGAGGAGGTACGCCATATACATCAAATCTGAGATCGAGTATCCGAGACCCTCGCACAGTCTCATTTCGTCAAGCGGGATGCAATTCTCCAATGGTACCTTCGCATACTCTGCAAACGTCCCATCACGCCAAACCTCGTGCATGAGCTTCTTACTTCCCTCGCTCGAACCATCGTGAATGGCGGACAAAAATATCGCATCTGGATCGTCCCGGCCATGGATCACACAATCGCAGTAGACCAGTTGGTATTTCTTCAAGATGGTTGCGTCGGGGCCAACCGCAGCGATGCGACCGATTGCGCTCACCCCCCCGACGAGGGGCCTGGGGAAAGAGTATGGACGTGTGCCATTGTAGACTTCGCGGTGGTAGGAGAGTACACTTGCTGCTTCGATACGGACAATCGCGTTTCCGAGGTCAGGCTGAGGTGTTGAGAGCTCTTTTAGTTGGAGGCCGGCTTCGAGGGTCTCGAGGACAAGCCCGCGGTGGTGGAGTGGGAGGGTGGATGGCATGATTGGAGATAGCCAAGAGAAGTGAGGAATGCGAGAATTGCGATGTGTAAGTTCTTGAGAATCTACGTCTTAAACATATGAAGCACTTATCAGCCTGGAAATATAGTATAAGTATAGTATTGTGGTGGATAAGGATGTCGAGCTGGCTGTCGGTAATAAGCGGACATAGCGAAACTCCACGGAAGGAAAATCTGATGTTGACGGCTTTAGCGACCAACAAAACAAGGAAAACATCGTGAAATTGCGGATATGAGTTACGGATATCACGGATTTGCGGACAAGAAGACATCGTGCGTTGTAAATAGCTTGCAGAAGCGGTGCGAGCCATAGCTGCCTTCAGCAACTCTCCCTTGTTTCAATCGTCATTGGGCCACTCTTTCATTCGATCCGACCGTGATAACGCTTGCCCTTTGTCAAGAACAGTAGTGTACCATCATCACAGATGTTTCTGCCAAATGAAGTCCCTCCAAATCCCGCACTTGCCCGTCGCATCCCTCCTAAACTCCACCCCCGCCTTACCATCAGCACCAAAAACTATCACTTTCGACCCATTAACTCCGGAAATATCTCCGCCTATATCTACCGTCCCCTCTCCGACGACGCCCCACCCCTCCAATGGCCCCGTGGGCGACCACGGGTCACGCGCAAATCGTGCCCAGGCACCGCGCATGGTATCGCTTAGCGCTTTCTGCTCAGCGGTAGCATTAGTGAGATTGTAAGTTGAGAATACGATGGGAATATCGGACGCGTGATATGAACCCTGATCTGAGGCGGGCCAGCGATTATCGGGGAGCGTGGTGAGACGTTGATTGGGAAATGTGGCATTGAAGAGGTAACGGTAGGTCGGGACGTAACGGGTTGAGCTGTTGCTGAGGAAGACGGCAGGCTAGATAATATCAGCTAAGTGTTCAATGGTAGCTACGCTAAGGAAGACTCACACAGTGAAAGTTCCAATCCGTATGTATCTGACTAAGTATAGTCAAATTATCGAACCTCCCTTCAGTAGCGTTCAATCTATATGCCTCCAGCACACTCTCCTTTAGCTCTGTCTCATTCCTGAATATCACGTCGAAGTAGTGGTCGATGTCAGTTCCATTCTTAGCAGCATAGTAACTCCCATCCTCGACGTTCGACCCGCCGATCACGGGCACCCTGGCGAAATTTCCAGCCTCGCGTCGAAGTCGTGGGTCGCATACGATGGTGATGTTGTCTCCAGCCATACTGAAACCAATTCCGTAGGCCTCCTGTGCGTAGCGGAGATCGTCGACGGACTTGGACATGATGCAATCGTATGGCGCAGTAGCATTAGTGCAGTTGACGCGATCGAGCAATCTGTTCCAGGCAGCGTAGTCGGTGTTGTTGCAATTGTTAAGCGGATTATACGAGTACGTCCCGCTCTGCATTATGGCAGCGTGGAAGGGCGGACCAGATTCTTCGGGCCATGGTACAGTCAGTAGAACATCTACAGCGTAGGCGCCGGCCGACTGTCCGAAGATCGTGACACGGTCTGGATCGCCGCCGAAGGATGCAATGTTCTGTTGGACCCAGTCGAGCCCAGCGCGTTGGTCTAAGAGGCCGAGATTCCGCTCCGTGAGGTTGGTGATGTCGGGGGCGATTGGGAAGCCAAAGAGGTTGGTGCGGTAGTTGACACTGACGACGATGACTTTTTCGAGAGCTGCAAAGTGCGACCCGTCATAGATGGGTTGGCCTGCATTGCCGAATCTGAAGCCTCCACCGTACATCCAGTAAAGGACTGGATATGGTTCTTCCTCGCAATCCTCATCATCCTCATCATCCTCGTCGTCATCATCCGCTTTTCTTTTGGGGGTGAATACATTCAGGTACAAACAGTCCTCACTCTCCTCAGGCCGAGGCACACTGAAAACATCCTGGATGAAATCCCGCGACTCGATTGGATTAAAGACCTGGATACACGCTGGTTTGAAAGCTTTGGTATCCAGTGGCTCGCTCCAGGACGTCGGCACCGGCGGCGTAAAGCGATTCGCACCAGTCGGTGCAGCTGCAAAAGGGATACCAAGGAACTGGTTAATAGGCGTCGCATCCACCACTTTGGTCGTCCCTACGACCACGCCGCCTTGGATGGTCGCGGTTGGATCGCAGGGAGCATCGTCGATATCAGCCCCGAGTACGCGGTTAGAAGCCCCGATCAACGCGATCGAAACGGCGAAGAGTTTCATTTCCAGGTAGTGTTGTCTGAAAGAAATTGATGCGAACGTCGTGACGGTACTATAAGCTTCGGCATATGGGGAACGGGAATTTCCCGAAGTCGGTAATCTTATGGTGATTGGATGTTCATGTCATTTATCCAGATAGACGTGCAGGTCTGTGACTGGAAAAGATGCATATTGTACAGGATGCCGAACGCAAAGGGCGGGGTCGCGCATGGGCTGCGTCCCGTTCTCGAATGCCGAGACGATGGCTCGCAGGATGCTGCCGAGCGTGGTCTCTTCAAGAAACACAGGAAAAAACCCTGGAAAGACCCATTGCTTGAATAGTTATTGAACAAAGTCTTTGTAGAAGCCGCGTTCGTGCAGCGGGAAGACGGCGAACAGCGATCTCGTATTTTGCGGGGTGAATGCTAGTCCTATTCAGGTTAAAACGATCACGTTTTCAACTGCTCCGACTCCTTAATTAACAGGGGCCAATTTACTCCACTCTTAACAGACGTTGCCATCGACTCGTCAGTAACCTACCTATCTTTCGAGTACTGCCGTTCTTCAAGCTGTATAACAATTATAAAGATAGGACCGATGAATTTACATTCTATAACTGCGAAGGCACGAGTCTTAATGAACGGGGCTCTCTCGTGTCACCCAAATTTAGCGATTGGGAAGTCCTATCACCCATGCTTTTGCCAAACTCGAGCCAGGACGCCACACAAAAGCGACACCACGATGCCAATATTCATCATTGCTCTCAAACCCAAACCATCCAAATCTGCCTCTACCCGTCTTTTGAAGCCTTGCGCATCGTTCGCTCGCGGAAAGGGCGTGTTCTTGGGGATATCCTTGCCGAGAAACGCACATAGAGGAGCCCATCCGTCCTCAATCTTCCATTCGAGAAGTCGTTCCGGCGGAACGATTTCTCGGATCATGGCGACGTGCTCGCTGTGGATGCGCTTGCCCTCTGACACGCCGTCGCGAAGGGATCTGTACGATGGGGATTTGAAAAGACAAGGCCACAATACGCGTTGATGTATATGCCACATCCACCATAAATCTGGATTGAACCAACTAATGGACAAAGTTCAGCTATGACCCTGCGCTCCATGATGGGCCATCACACGAGGTGTAAGATTCTCACCAAAGAAGCCACTTGAGTCGATCCTCATTTACGCCGACAATGTTGGACATGACAGACGCATTCCATGCGTCTAAATTACTCCGCATATTCAGGACGACTTTAGCGTCGGGGTATGCAGCAATGAGCTCGGGCGCAAAGCAATTTGCCGCTGCGTCTGTCACAGCAACCGAGTGACCCAAAAGGGCATCGAAGTCGGAGGCAGAGATGTGCTGAGGTGGATTGTTGAAGTATTTGCGGCGGGCCAATGCGGCCCACGCATTCATGCGATGCGGAGTCTCGTTCACCATGTCCCAGCCCTGAGGTCCTTTACATTAGCGTGCTCCAGCAATTACTCGAGAAAGCAGTCCCACATGGTAAGTATAATCATAGCCCAGCGTCAAAAGCGCCTGCTGGAGTGATTCGGTACCAGACCTTGGGAGGCCGACGCAAAGAACCTGCATGGGTTTGTTGGGGTCTCGTAGGCGTGGGGGCGGATTAGGCGCGAAGTATCCGTATGCGGACTCGAGGAACCGCCAGATCGGGCTGTTGAGGCTGCTCATAGCGATGACGGATTGCCCTTTCAGAGTCTTTGGCGATGACGATAACAAAGCTCTGAATTGCGTGACGAACCGACTTTGCTTTAAATAGCAGCGCCATCCTCGGCAGCCGTCTACGGGAAGTGGAAGAGTTGCATATCGAAAGGTGAGGTCGATCCTTTGTAATGAAGAGCTGTTTACGTTCGACAATAGAAACCTTGGCCAACATGGCCATCGCGAGATAAGACTCAAGTGGACCAGTAGTACTCGACAGAGGCTACATGGTACTTTGGGAGTGTTTGTCGTGTTCCGGGTGATTGTCGGAACAAAATAGGATTTTTGATGGCTACCGGGTGGAAACTGGGGACACGAGAATGTAGGGGGTGGATTTCCGGGGTATGAGCAATGTGAAGTGCTCGAACGGGGACCATAGACCTTGTAGCCGCGTGTTTTCAATCAACTGTTGTGAAGCGCAACTTATCCGAGGGGTGTCAATATGCGTGCCGAGTTGCCGTCGTAAGTAGAGGTGGTACGTCACCGTCATCTGAGAGCCGCAACCGTAGTACATCCCGGGCCCGTATGAGCTTTGTTCCCGTCATCAGCGAGGGACTCATACTTATCCCCGGCCAGATGGAGCGAGGTGGATATGAGTGCCGCTCTGCACATCCGCGGGATTCGAATGTACTGTAATGTACTGAGTCTTGGCTTCGATGATTGCAGAGGTTGTGGAGATGGCGTTGCGATTACTTTCGGCCGCACTAATCTACGACGCGAGAGTGTAGTGCGTGTTTTGAGTACAAAATGAAGCAGACGCTGGAGAAATCGTAAGGGGTAGGTGTGCGGTCTACTGATTGGCCAAGTAGTGTGAGCTAGAATTCATTCGGCTAGGCCCAAGTCCAGCCATGTTCCGGCGACATGCACATGTTGAACATCGTAAGGCGTTGCATCGCTGAACGCTCCACGGTCGTCTTGGTTTCTCGCGCAGGTCAAAGCCCGTCACGATGCAAGACATGTCCAAGACCTCGCGGGCCGTGTCGCCCCGGAAAGTGCCAAGGCTGATGTCAGTAGGCTGAGCAGCTTTCCCCGCGTCCCCAACCTTCTTCTCCACACCCCGCCTTTGGGTAAACCATCACGTGTCGCCAACGTTACCTACGTGGTCTCACTCATCTCGAATCGGTTTGGATCCATTGAATAGCAGCGTATATTGTCCATCGATGCGACGGCCATGTCGAACCCCTCGGTGAATCGGCAGGGCAAGAAGCGCGTCCGGACATGGACGGCCGAAGAGCGCGCCGCACACCGTGTCTTCGAGAAGTCGAGACGCGATGCCTTCAACGACAGCATGATAGTCAGTCCAATCCGGCTTCACGTGGCGCATCGCATGTTGACATGGGTAGGAACTCGCGCGACACATCCCTTCTTTGACCGGCACCCGCCGCCTGAACAAGCACATGATAGTCGAGCACAGCATCGCACGACACCAGGGCCAACGTCGCCTCTGCGTGTCTGCCGCACGGAACGTACAAGAACTGCTGGCCGAACGCGATGAACTGCTTGCCGAAGTCAACCAATGGCGTGCCGCAAGTGCCGTGCCTCTTCCATCGAGGGAGGCAGGCCCCGCGCGACAGCAACTGCAGGACCTGGTCGCGGTCGAGAGCGAGACATGTGGCTCCTTCCCCAACGGCTTCGGCGACAATGCGCCAGAAGACGGATCGGGCGATGACCAGTATCAGGACGATGCGCTCCTCAACCTGGACCACCCCTCCGCCATGGACATGCCACCAACACAAGATGTAGGCGTCTTCGACTTTGCGCTGCCCTCGGACTGCTTCATCGACGTCAGTGAATCACTGGATTTCGCCGACCTGCTACAACACAATTCCACGGTGGATCATCACGGAATCGGCGAAGGCTTCTTCCAACAACCATCTATTCTCCACAACTACCAAGATACCGCTACAACTTCTTCAGCGCCTCCTCAATCTTGGCTCGACTCTCATCAATACCTCCTTGGAACAGCTTCAACGCATCGTCCAGTCTAGCCGTGCTCTGTGCATCCTTCTTGATGGCCTCGTCGAGCGCCGCTCCATTGTTGGCGAGGTAATCCGTCTCGGTGCTGGCAAGTTTGCCGTCCCACTCGGCAGAAGCCAGAGGGTCGATCTCCATCAGCTTCTTGAGGCGCTCCGGTGTCGGACCGACGTTTTTGTACACGTGCTGCGGCTTGGGGGTGCCTTCGCCAGGCTGCTTCGTACCGTCGTATGGGAGCTTCGCGAGTTGCTCGATGACCGTGTGCGAAATCGTAGCCGAATGACACCCCATCTCGCCCGCCGCCATGGCCTCTTTGGGTGTGACGAAGCTTCTAAAGTTAGTTTTGAACCCCGAACTGGCCTTTGGCACTTACCTGGCGTTCTTGAGCAGCGGCTGCTCCTTGCCGGTCTCCTTGTACAGTCGCCTATAGGTCTCGAGGATCTGCCAGACTCTGGGCGAGTTGGTGTGCTGTGTGGCGGGATCCTCAACATCCGGCCAGAGGCTCAGATCGTCGTGTGCCCGCGTCTCGTTGAAGTAGGGGCTGATGTACAGCATGCCAGCTTGACTGCACGCGATGGCTTGAGCCAGACTGAACAGCGCAGTTCCGAGGGTGCGGATTCCCTCAGCTTCCAGCCTCGGCGCAGCATTCAACGCTGGGCCGGTGGACGGTATCTTGATGAAGTACTTTGTCTTGGGAATACCGGCACGTTCGAACTCTCGCGCATAGGCTCGAGCACTGTCCAGCACGGCCTGCGTGTCGTACGCTTTGTGAGGGTTGACCTGAAGAGCCACACGGCCCTTGATGTTATCAATATTTCGCTTGCACAGGCCCACGGCGATACGTGTGTAGATGGCGAGCCAGCCTTCGTCTTTCAGCTCCTTGACCGTGTTGTCGAACAGATCCTTGTTGTCTGGGTGAGACATTTGTATGTTTACCCAAAGGTTGTTGCTCGTCATGTCGTTGGGCTTGACGCCGAATTCGCTTGCCATTCTCTTCGAGAACGCCGGATCCATCCAGTCAACGTCAACATTCACTACCCACGTTAGCAGAGTTTCCCAAATATCCCGCGTTTCTTACATTGCTCCTCCAGCTTCTGCAGCCATGATTGTGATGCAATGCTACCCATGTTGTGAATAGAGTCTTGAGATGGAGTACAATGGTGATTGTATTTGGTTGGTCTTCTTCACTCCTTTGACTACACTTATACCTGCATATCGTTTGCACCGCTGATCCAATATGGGAACTCGCACACAGGGCATTGTGGACCCAATTTGCTCACACACACAGGACATGGTGGAGTTGAGACGCTGCCTAGACGAGTTGGGCAAATCATGTCTCGGATTTCGGGCCATCTGCGACTGTAGCACACAGGGCACGACGGCGCGGCAAACTCCTCCGAGTGCGCACACAGGGCTTGCGGGGCTCGGCGGGTCTCTCGGCGATATCAACTGGTCTACCTCCAATGGGGCAGTATCAGTGCACATCTCTGCGCTCACGCGATCCAAAACTGAGTCAGTTCACCTCCGACCACGATGGTCGCACACAGTGCCAACTAGCACTCCAAGAGGTCAGAACACTCGGCGCGGGGTACCCCGGATTCCCCACCGTTCGCTAGACCGCTTCGAGAGACCAAAAGGAGCGTAATCACTTTATGCCGGACCACCAAGTATCATGACCGCGTCCTAAACCGAGCATCTGACGAAACATGGACGACGGGTCGGTTAATCGAAACCTGAATTCGACCGTGACTATTGGAATACTCCCGTGGTGGCGTCTGTACTCACGGCTTGGAAGATGTATATAAGATTTACGCATTTCAGCTTCGCATGCAACTGGGCTGCCACTCCATCTTACTCACTCTTGATTTCGTCACTATGGCGTCCACTCACTCGGCCCGCTCCGATCTCAAGAAAAATGACGTTGTCACCACCGAAAACATTGATAGCCACATCGACTACGCTCGCAATGTGGACGCGAAAATTGTCAACCCGTTAGCCGGATTATCCAGAGACCGACTCCGTCATAAAGTCGATGCTTTCTGCGAGTCGTGGGATTTTCAAGATAAGCGTGAAGTCTTTCAGAAGGGCGCGCTGGTTGCTCAGAATCCTACCGCGTTCGAAGATCTTCCAGAACTTGCCGAAGAGGACAAATATCACATTCGGCGAGAGATTACACACAAATGGCACCTTCCCAAAGATCTCTACTTTGCCATCGCGCTCTGCTCTCTTGGATCCGCTATCCAGGGATGGGACAACACGGGTGCGAACGGGGCTAATTTGTCGTTCCCACAGGTATGTCAGACGAGTTTATTTTGTGTGTCAAGGGCACGATGCTAACGACTGCAGGAATTCGGCATAGAGGACAACCCTTGGCTCATCGGGGTCATCAACAGTGCGCCTGCATTGTTCGGTCTTGCTAGCGCTTGGGCTGCTGATCCCGTCAACAACTACCTTGGTCGACGAGGTGCCATCTTCGCTACAGGTCTCTTCTGCATCTTCCCCGTCCTCGGACAAGGCTTTGTCCAGAATTGGGAAGGCCTGCTTATCTGCCGCATGTTCATGGGCTTCGGCATGGGAATCAAGATCTCTACCATCCCCGTCTACTCAGCCGAAATATCCCCAGCCTCGATCCGGGGTGGCATGGTCACCAGTTTCCAGCTATGGGTAGCATTTGGTATCTTCATCGGGCAATGCTCAAACCTCATATTCTTCCGCATCGGACGCCTTGCTTGGCGATTCCAGCTCGCCGCTGCTTTTGCACCAGCTATCCCGATTGTCATCTGCGTGTGGTTTTGTGTCGAATCCCCGCGATGGCTGCTTAAGAAGGGTCGGTATCAAGAGGCGTACAAGGCTCTCTGTCGCATTCGGAACAGCGAGGTGATTGCTGCGCGAGAGCTCTACTATGCTCACTGCCAGATTTCAGAGGAGCACAACGCCTTTGCTGGCGTCTCTCTTGGTCGGCGCATGTTGGATCTTTTCACCGTTCCACGCCTCCGACGGGCGACCGTGGCTAGCGCCGTTGTGGTCATCGCGCAACAGTTCAGCGGAATTAACATAGTCGCGTTCTACAGCTCGACCATATTTGCAGAAGCCGGATACAACGACAAGGAATGCCTGCTCGTCTCTATGGGCTTCGGACTGATTATGTTCATCTTCGCTATTCCGGCTGTGTACACCATGGACACATTCGGACGACGCAACTTGTTGCTGGTCACCTTCCCGAACATGGCGTGGTGTCTGCTCGCGGCTGGGTTCTGCTTCCTGATCAACGAACAGGTTGGCGCACGTGTGCCGCTCATCGCTCTTTTCGTCTTCCTATTCACAGCTCTTTATGGCCCAGGTATATTGCTCCACCCATCGCCCAAGTTCCATGCTAACAACAAACCAGGAATGGGACCCCTCCCATCTATCTACTTTAGCGAAGCATTTCCCCTCTCGCACCGCGAAATCGGCGCCGCACTCACCATCTGCATCAACAACGCCGTCGGCTCCACACTCGTACTTAGCTTCCCCTCGCTACTCAGGAAGATCACGCCCACAGGCGCTTTTGCCTTTTATGCGGGGCTCAATATGCTGGCTTTTGTACTCATTTTCTTTCTTGTGCCCGAGACGATGCAGCGTACACTTGAGGAGTTGGACTTCATTTTTGGTGTGCCGACAAGGAGGCATATTGCGTATCAGATGAGAGTATGGTTGCCGTGGTGGGTTAAGCGCTATGTGTTTTGGCGGAAGGATGCGAAATTGGAGCCGTTGTATCATTTGGAGGGTGCGGGGAGTGGGACTTCGGCTTCGGTAGAGGCGTAGGTCGTAGGTGTGGGAATATAGGAATGCGAGAAGGGCGTTGGCGTCTCGACTATGAAGAACGGGGGAAGCGATTTGGGTGGGAGGTGCGTGCTGAGTCAAGGAGGGGGTGAGGGTGTATATGTGTAGTGCTTTAGGTGTGTTGATACTTTGGAACATTGTTACGATTACGCCGAGCGTGGCCGTGGTGTGTTGTTTGATGCGTTGTTTGATGCGTAATGTGAGTATGCACACTCTAAAAGTGAACTAGACTATTACCAACGTCATTTTACAGGGGGTATTGTATCGTCAAATTCGTTCGAAGTCACACCCGACCCGACCCGACCTTAGCCAAAGAAATCCAGCAAAGCATAGTTCCAGCCACCAATGAACACCCCCAAAAACCGAAACGGTATCCCATGTTCTCCCCGCCAATTATCTACGAATCATGTCCGAGAATATCCCACATAAGCCTTCTCCCGCAGATTTGACCTAGGATAGAGCAACCCCTTTGACTCCAAATCTGCCGAAACCCCAAAAACCTCCCCCGTATCCGCATCCCTTTCCCTTCGCCAATTCCATCGACTACAATCAAACACCAACCACCAATACTCGACCGCATCTCTCATCCCAGGATACACATAGTCACCATCAAGCGTGCGTTCTGTGTGCACGCCAAAATCTCTGTCTGGGCACAAGTCGCGGAGTTCGGGCTCGGATAGTTCGGCGAGGTAGATCGCGCCGTACCCGAATTCGAGGGGTAGGGTGTATGTGGAAGCTTGCGGATTTGCGAGTGTAAAATCGGAGAGGGTTCCACGATGGAGGAAGACAAGCGCATCGGCAAGATCTTCGTAGCCTTCTTGTGTAGGGATACCTTTGGATTTCAACCAGGTGACGTAGCTGGGCACTGTATCGAGAGTAGACCCGGAGTGCTGGCCGAACGTGAGGCTGTAGTGTTCTCCAGGCATTTCGGTTTCGCGGATGGGGAAGTGGAATTTTAATGCGACGTATAGATCCTCTTGGCCAAATTTCTGGTGCTCCCCGTTGCGCAGGACGAACACGTTGAGGTAGTATAGTGGGACGTCTCCGAGGTTCTTGCCTTCGTGGCGGCCGTACATAAATGTCCAATGAGAGGCCCATGCCGTGAGGGCATCCCTCAGTTCAGGTGTGCTCGAAAGAAGGTCTTCGTCGTTGCCGATTTGCTTGCGGTATACTTTTGGGAGTTGTTGTATTGTACAGCCTTGATACGGACCGGTGGTGATCTGGTAGAGTTCGGGCGGGACAGCGCTTGGTGACGGGGGTGCTGCTGTTACTGTGGAGGCTTCGGTGGGGCTTGCGGATATCGTGACTGAGCGAAGTGGTATTGTGAGACCATTGAGATCATCGCGTCTTCTGACGGGGGATGGAGAAGGCGGCGCCTCTAAGTCGGATCGGTCGTTGGGAACTACGCTGCTATTCGACCGCTCATGTGGAGCACTTAATGGCGTGTCCATGACCAGGAACATGTTGCTTGCACCAAGACCTGGTGATTGACCCCCCGGTGGTGTCAGTGGAGGGATCGGCGACATACTCGAAGACACCAGGGTGCTGGAGCTATTTCTACTTCTCTTCGTTGGCGAGATCGGGGTGACAGGATCGCGAAGCATAGTATTCGAGGACGACGGCCCAGGTTCAGGGGTCTCGGGTCTCTTCCTCTTAGTAGGCGAGTCAGAAGGCGTCGTCATTTTGACTGGGGGTGAAGGCTCGATTTCAACACTTGGTTTACAGCCCATCTCTGACGAAAGGAAGAACTGAGATCCAAAGCCATCTTGAGAGCGAATACGGGTGCCTTTGAGCTTGTTGAGTGGGGTGCTCGGGAGCGGGACGACGCGTGTCAGCCTCGCTGGCGGTAAGGTCAGGCGGTTTGGTACCTTAGGTTAGCGCTGAGGCTTGCAGCTCAATACGAGGTTCTCGCCAAAGATTACCAAAGTTGCGCATTGCTGATATCGATGAGAGATCTTTACTAGCTTTGGTAGCATCCGAATGGACGCTTTACCCGAAGGGGTCTCAACAGCGCTATCTCTCAAACAAGAGTTCGTGTTGGTTGTTACACTGCGCCTCACATTGTGGCTGTACTTTCGCGGTGAAGAACATGGTACCTGGAAAAGAATACAGGGTTCGCCGCATAGCCTCCACAAATACAACAGCCTACGAGATAGCCTTGAAAACACCTGGTGGCTATTGGGTAAAACGGGTGAGCTCAAATTGGTTTTGTAGACGGAGAAACCCACGGCTGGACGATCCGTTCACGAAACCCCACACGGATACGTCCATTGTAAAAGGTGACACAGCATCCCTCCCACCAATTCCCTTTTATCCTCTAGTTGTACGAATCTAAATACGTTCAGAGTGACGGACCGAGTCCACCTCGTGGTCCCGGGTCTGAGGACTAGCTATATGGGGTTAGCGTAGTTTCTACCGGGTATGTCCATGTCGTCATGACACTACCTTATAGCAACATCACATCTGGGACATACGCATAGTCATCACGCAGAACTTTCAAGCCCATCACACAATGGGCTTCCAGTCATCGCCACCAATTGTCCATGCACTCCAAATCTTGACCGTCGTGTGGCTCATTCTCATCGCTGGTAAGTAGTGCACCTCAACTTCATGCATGTACCGAATGCAAGCTAAGTCCACTCCAGGCCTCTCTTCATGCCTCTCACTCTGGCTGATGCCTCTCACAAAACTCCTACCACCCAAGCATGCTGCGCAACAATTCAATCAAACCGTTACATGGGGACGGGAGTATCTGCAAACTTCGTCGCGCATCTTAGCCGTCCTCCTCCTCACGACCACCATCTTGACGTCGCAACTTCCGGACCCCAGTGAGGCCGAAAATTGGAAGACCTGGGCATTTTGTATCGGTATCTTGCTCCCAGTCGCACCGTACGAGATCAAATTCATCTTTTGGATCAACGACCGCATTGAAGAAATGGGAACGAAGTGGGAGAAGGGTGCAGATATTAGCACTGAGGAAAAGATAGAGTTGAGAGATTTGCTGGACTTGTGGAAGAGGAGGAATTGGGGAAGGGTGATTATTCCGCTGACAACTGGTGTTGTGGGGCTGCTTGGTCTCGTGACGAGGAATAAGTGAGTGGGGATGGAGTATTGGTATTTCTTGCAAGATCTACGTTGACATATTTCGACGTTGTTGAGCAATCCGCTCGACCTCGCAAGTCCATTGGCGGAAAGCGCGTTCCTACAACACCACTGCACAGCAATATTCATCACGAGGACATTTCAACGACCGATTTCTTACAATAACTCCACACAACTTGCATTTTATCAAATTGCTACTATAGCAGAAAGACGATGTGGCATACCAGTGCTGCCGAAAAGCTACCCGGTGTACCCCCTGTTGCCGGTTTTAGATCCGAGAACCAAAATCCCATCGTCTACCAATCACCAGTAACGATACCCTGCATTTACTACTTTATATGGTAGTATGCTGCACGTCGCCAATCTTGTGGGGTAATCTACATGCGGGCCCTAAGTCCCGGGTAATATAGCACACCCATCAATACACGCGATGGGGGCAATGCACCTGTAGGCGCATAGATCGCAACAACATTCATGTAGTCATCTAGAAGCGCGCGAGGCTCTATAAAGTGAGACCACGCATCTAAACAGCAAAGCAAGATCCAGGTCGAAGTTGTTTCGCAATCACCCCATACCACACTCAACATGGTACAAATCCACCTCCTCGCAGCCCTCACGGCGGCTCCATACGCCCTCTCTGTAGCCCTCCCCCAAACCTTCAAACCCGCCCCAGGAAATTTTCCCGCAAAAGGCGACGGAGATTTCGCCGGCGGCATCTTCAGTATTCCCCTCTCCGAACTCCCGAAGTACACCGGCGGTGGCGGAAATGGCGGCGGCTCCGAAACCCCAAAAGGTCCCAGTCAAAAAACATCTGGCTCAGGCCCCTACCCGGCGTACATGACGACCGACTCCAGTCTCCCAGGGCACACCATCTTCGCGCCTAAGACGCCGCCAACGGGAAACCTCAGCTTGCCGTTCATTGCGTGGGGTAATGGCGCGTGTACGCTTCAAGCTGGCACGTATGAGAATTTCTTGGTTGAGGTGGCGAGTTATGGGTACGTTGTTGCGGCGGATGGGTCGCCATCCGGGGGTGGGAGCGCGCAGAGTAAGGTGCAGCTTATGCGGGATTCGGTGGACTGGGCGTTGGCGGGGAAGGCTAGCAAGTATGGGAATGTGGACACCACGAAAGTCACTACTGCTGGGCATAGCTGTGGTGGGTTGGAAGCTATGAGTGTTGCGTACCACGATGCTCGGTGAGTGGAGAGCTAGCACTGCGCGTTTCATTCGATGATAAAGTACTGACGAGCTATCACAGCGTCAAGAGAATCATGATGTTCAACATTGCCATCTTCCAAGACGACCGCAGATACCTCCTCCAAGAAATAAAGGTCCCCGTCGCCTACTTCATCGGCGGAAAATCCGACATGGGCTACCCATCCGTGAGCCTCCCCTCCCCCCTCCAACATCTTCCCTCCCAACTAACAATCATCCAGTCAGCGAAGGACTATCCCCTCCTCAATGCCGGCCTCCCCAAGCTCCGCGCCAACCTCGACACAGGCCACGGCGGCACCTACTCCGCCACCAATGGCGGAAAGTTCGGCAAAGCAGCTGTCGCGTACTTGGAGTGGCAGTGGCGGGATAACGCGACCGCTAAGGCGATTATCCTTGATCCGGCGTCGAAGGGAAGTCTTGTTAAGGACAACTGGTCGGTTGAGAGTGCTAATTGGTAATGTGGATTGTTGTGGAGATTGGACGGAGAGAGTGGGGGTGATCCCTGGGTTATAGGATTGCTGTTTAGATGCAGTAAGGCAGTAGTTGATCGGGGATGGTTTTTGGTATGAGATTCAGACAACCTTCGGCGCATAGTCACGAAATTGTACTATATCACTATGCCCCGATTCTCTTTAGTAAGGTATACCTACTACAATTCATCCGTTAGATGCTAGAATGCGATGTGAAACTTGCGCGCAGAAAGATCATCCTAGTTGTCCGTCAGGTAAATACACTTCTCAAGCAGCTGCGCAAATCAGATTTTCGACGCAACAATTGCATATGTCCTATGGACACCACCTCCGGACTATCTTCAGCGGGCCATACGATCTGGCGTTGCACGGCAGCTAATCTCAAGACTCAAAAGAAAATCTGCGCGAAGAGAAACTGAATCTTGACAAAGAATAGCGCACAGTGTTCGGTGTACGCCGTAATTCTTATTATGATATCCCTGTTATCATCCAGGAGCTCTCCAGATGACGCATCCCAAGACACACCACACTGCTTACCTCCAGTCATCTCCGTCCGAAAGTCTCCGGGAGAAGGATTTTGAAGGGGTCCATTCCGTCTGTTGCCTTCAATGGGTTGATCGCAGGCTTGACTTCCGGCTTAACTACCGGCTTGGGTAGCTTTATTCCCGAACTTTCCGTTGGTTCGACCATCGGTTTGGTCGCCATCTTAGGTAGCTTAACCATCGAATTCTCCACCGGTTCGACCTCCGAATTGACCACAGCGTTCACTTCCGGCATCTTCTGATTGACCTCGACTTGACCAAACTTCCTACCAGCAAGCAGGCCATTTTCGAAGCCCGCTCGATATCCCTCCATTCGAGCCTTCGCTGTCAGCGCCTCCAGATGATCGATGAAGTCTAATGCCGTGGTCGAATGCGAGATGTTGGACTCCTCGTTTGTCGCTACCGTACTCGAGGCCGCCGAAAGGGATGGCTTTATTCATAATGAGCAAGTGTTAAGATTTAAACTAGGGGGAGTGTTGTACTTACAGTATGATCTCGGAACCACCGGCGTATACTCATGAGCCAGAGGGGGGAGATTGGTGTCTGAACCTGCTTGTCTTCGCCGACGACGTCTGATGTCTGGACGGCCTCGTCGACTTGTGCTGCATGGGAGTGTCAGTATTACAGATGCAGGTGGAACACTTATCGGGGTAGTCTTACCTAGAGTGACTGCTGTAGTGGTCTCAGAGTCGTCGAAATTATGGTCCGTACCTGCGGTCTGAGTGCATCGTTCGACAACATTGGCTTCCAAGTTGTGGTCCCCGAGGGTGCGAAGCAAGAGATTGTGGAGCGTAGTGAGCTGCATGAAGATTAGTATCACCTAAAGAAGTTAGACACGAGAGACGTGCGCGTCCGCCATGGATCTCTGGATCTGAATCTGAGTCCGAATCCAGATGGAGCGTCGCAAAGAATTCTGCGATTGGCACTCGTCGCGCGTCCCTCGCGTTCTCTTCTCTCAGAGCCGTGATGATATCTTGGAGGTGAGCACAAAGTGACCGATGGGCAGTAGCGGCGTGATCTGTCGCTTGGGCGCCTACGTCGTCCAGATGCTTTACTGTGGGCGCCCCGGCCGACTGCGCTCCGACGGTGTGAGTGCCGGCAACAATGTGACTGTTTAGCTGAGGCGGAAGAAAGATCGCGGCGCGCGGATCCATATTAAGGGAGTTATGGTACGTGGACACAGCGTTTCAGTGGGCTCGAACTAAGACGAGAAAGCGAGTTGGGCTTGCTTGTGCTGTGGTGGCGTCGTGAGTGAGGTAAGTGACCTTAGTAAGCAAGATTTACATAAAACGGTGAGAACCGTAGTTGAACGGTTGCATTCACTCATGAACCAGTGCTGTCTGCGATGCAAGAGCGGTGGTGGCCGTTTGTAGGTGAGAGTTGTCGCGGAGGTGATACTTGTGAACAAGAACGCCATCCGTAACCTGCACGAGGTGAAAGTTCTGCTCACCTGGAAATCCGAATTCAGGATGGACTGTTTTGTGCTGTTAGGCAAGTCGAGGCAGACTCGAGCATGCTGAAACGCATAGACATGGGTCTCTCGCACACGCCCGACCATGATGTCAGCACAAGCACAACGTGTGACGGTGACACTAAGACCACTAGAATTTATATGGTAGGTATCCAAGCTTTCCGCAATAAGAATGTATTAGTGCTGAAGGCATTTCCGTCAAACGCCGCCAACTCGACTACCCAACCCGCTATGGCCTCGCAGTCGTGGTGGAGCCTCCCGACGGAGCTACGGAGCCCGAACAGATCCACTTCCACTCAGGCGACAAGCTTGCGCAAACGCCGAAATGGAAGAGTTCGACAAAACTCGATAATTAGGTCGACCAAAGGATAAATGCGTGCGCACCAGGGTCAACTTATCGGCCTTCGTGCATAAGGATGCACTAGCTCCTTCCAGTAACTCGCTCGTTTCCGGACTTTCCAGCACCAACCATCCATCAAACCTCCGAACCAATCACACCGTTGCGCGAGCATAACGGTCTTCCGCAAGAGGAGAAAGCGAAGAACCTTTATAGAACGGTCGTATTACTCTTTCGGCTAGCGCCATATATAGAGGGGGGCCATTACAGTGTCCGACGGTTGCAAGGATTTGTCCGTATGCTCACAGGATGAGGCAAAAGATTCGAGCGACGATGGAGCTTGTATAAAGCTATCTTGTTGCGCAGGAAAGTACTACACCTCACTTCACTACAATCTTGCATACCACCCTCTTCACCCATCATCTACCGCCGTAATGAAGTCACTCATCTCCACCCTCTTCCTCTCCACTCTCACCCTCGCTACCCCAACGCGCCGTGCCACCTCTTCCGACACCTCCACCGACATCGACGACGTCCTCGCCGACCGCAAGTCCTGTGCGCCGACCGCCGTAATCTTCGGCCGTGGCACTTTCGACTCCGGAAACATCGGTGTATGGACTGGTCCGCAGTTCAAAGATGCGCTGATCAAGGAGCTGGACGGCGACGTTCACTTCCAAGGCGTGAATCGCGAGGATTATCCGGCAAATTTGGACGGATACGCGAGGGAAGGTGGGAGTGAGTCGTGTGCGGATGCGTGTGCGGAGACGGTCGACGCGTATGCGGAGAAGTGTCCTGAGGCTAAGATCTTCGTGAGCGGATGGAGGTTCGTTTTCAACCACTCTCTCGTTGGACCGAGTTTTCAAAAAGGAAACCACTGACAGGCATCACCAGCCAAGGCGCCCTATGCGCCCACAAATGCGTCAACCGCGTCAGCACCCCCCAACTCGCCGGCCTAATCGTGTTCGGCTCCGAAAACGACCTCATGTCTCCACCCGCGCCCATTCCCGACAACCTCCCCTACGCGCCGTACTGCAACGAAGACAACGTCTCACCCGACGTACTCTGCACCGCCACCTTGACGTCCGGTATTAAATTGCCTAATTCCATTAGCGAGCTCACGGCAATGGTGCAGTCCAGTCTCTCCTCGTTGAAGAGCATTGCAAGCAATGATGTGCAGAGGAAGGCGGCGGCACAATTGCCACTCGATATGGTGGCTGGAATCATTAGGAATACCGCGTATATTGCTAAGGATATTTTCCAGGGGAGGGTTAGGAAGTGGTTGGTGTTGGTGCCGCATTTTGAGTATGCTACTAAGGGTTATACGGACGAGGCTGCGGAGTGGGTTAAGGAGCAGGTGAAGGGCGAGTGAGAGGTAGGTTAGAGTTAGATTTGGAAGAGAAGGTCATTGTCTGGGGTCTCAAGTGTTTGTCATTCAAAGTCGGAAACAAGGTAATGTAAGGTCAATGTACATATTCTTAGGTTGTTTGGATACAAGGATGGCATAGCATGTAACGACAGTAGCGGCGTTTGTAGCGGTGGTGTACTTGTATTCCCTGCTACGTGGTTGTAGCACAATCGTGCTCTTTCTCATATGGAAAAGAAATCTAAGAGCTCCTACATCTAGGGCTAATTTTCTATGCTCAAGTCAGTATAACTCGTGGTACCATACATTCAGGCTGCACCTACCAGATGAGCACTTGTGGAACACATCCATCTGCGCATCCCGTACTTTCTTGTACTCCGGAGAAGAGTGCAGAGATGCTGCGCTAACTAGACCATGTTGCCCTTCTTGAAGAGACATGTTTTGGGACGCCTCATGAACTCCATGCACAAAGGCACCATATCCATCCCCATCAACAGGTATACGAGCGTCCGCGCGACAGAACTGCAGGAAGACGCGGTCCCGGACATGAACATCTAGATC
>Ga0247803_1000545_pt1 | contig 20147 bp, 21 predicted proteins | sample UWRJL014104B1_FD_180928 | JGI IMG/M metagenome (GOLD analysis project Ga0247803, IMG submission 180928) | Plant litter microbial communities from Arlington Agricultural Research Station in Wisconsin, United States - UWRJ-L014-104B-1 | ecosystem: Environmental > Terrestrial > Plant litter >...
TAGGATGCCTTTAGCGCGCCTACGCTCGTTTTTAATATTTCAGAGATTTCTTCATATTTTAACTCCTGAAAATAGTGCATCTTAAAAACCAGCTGCTGTTTTTCTGGCAGCCTGGCTACTGCCTGTTGTAGCTTCAGCTGTATGGCATCGCCTTCAAAATAGGTGTCGGCAGGCAGGTTTTTTAGCGCCTTTTCCTGAAATTCCTCGCTGGTAATACCGCCTTTGCGCGCGCGCTGGCTTATAAATGTAAGGGCTTCGTTTGTAGCTATGCGGTACATCCAGCTAAAAAGCTTGCTCTCGCCCTTAAAATTTTTCAGGTTTTGGAACACCTTTATAAAAGTGTTTTGCAGCACATCATCCGTATCGTCATGGCTTAGCACTATGGTGCGTATGTGGTTATACAGCGGGCGGCTGTATTGTGCCACCAGTTGCCTAAAGGCCACATCGCGGGTATTGTCGTTAAGCAATTGTGCTATAAAAGCCTTTTCGTCATTCAAAGTGCAAAAACTTTACATGTTTGACTAAAGATACTGCAAAAGGTTTAAAAAGTATTTGCTAAATAGTTTATAAATTTTATGGTACTGGGCAGGAGTGCCAATTGTACTTAAACGATGTAACGAAAACTTTACGCAATATCTTTTACTCTTTGTAAGGGATATTGTATTTTTGGGTTTTAACTACAACTATGGTCAAAACAGTTATTTTTGATATGGACGGTGTTATTGTAGATACCGAGCCGCTGCACCACTTTGCCTACCACAGGCACTTTAAACACCTTAATATTGATGTAACGCCCGAGTTGTATGCAACCTTTACCGGGCTAAGCACTAAAAATACCTACCAGCGCCTTATTGATGCCTTTTCTCTTGAGCATGACGTACCAAGCCTGGTGCGCAGTAAGCGCGATTTCTTCAACGAGGTGTTTGACACAAACGAAGAACTGGCGCTTTTACCAGGCGTGTTTAACCTTATAAAAGACCTGCACACTAACGGCATACAGCTGGTGCTGGCATCGTCTGCAAGTAAAGAAACTATTAAAAGGGTATTTGACCGTTTTGGGCTGCACCCTTATTTTACGCATACTGTAAGCGGTGAAGACTTTCCGCAGTCTAAGCCACACCCTGCAATATTTTTAAAGGCTGCCGAATTATCAGGTACCCCGGTTATCGAATGTATTGTTATTGAAGACAGTACTAATGGTATCATAGCCTCAAAAGCAGCGGGAATATTTTGTGTGGGTTATAAAAGCGCTAACACCGCGCCACAAGATTTAAGTGAAGCCGATTTGGTAATCAATCATTTTGAGGAACTGGATGCGGAAAAGATTAAAACTCTCATATAAATAGTTTCAGGTTTCAAGTTCTCATGGGGGAGCGCAACCTGAAACCTGAAACTTGAAACAAAAAAACTTATGATTAAAGCAGTAATATTTGACATGGATGGGGTAGTGGTTGATACCGAACCGCTAAGCCACAGGGCCAACAAAAAATTTTATGAATCGCTGGGTATAGATGTTACTGATGATGTGTATGCTACTTTTATAGGCAACAGCGATAAAAACATTATCCAGAAGATAAAAAATATTTATGGTGTCGAAGCTGATGAGGCAGTACTTGTTGACCAGTGCCTCGACTATTATTGCCGGGAATTTGATTCCGATGAAACACTCCAACTTATGCCTGGTTTAAAAGACCTGGTTATTGATTTATATGATAACGGAGTTACAATTGTACTCGCATCATCATCGTCTAAAGTTAAGATAGAGAGGGTATTTAACCGTTTTGGGTTAAACCCATACTTTAAATCGAAAATAAGCGGGCAGGACTTTGAATTCAGCAAGCCACACCCTGCCATTTTTTTAGAAGCGGTGGCACAAACCGGCTATACCGCTGATGAATGCATTGTTATAGAAGACAGTACAAACGGCATAAAAGCCGCTAAAGCCGCAGGTATTTTTTGCATAGGTTATAAAAATGACGAGCACAGCCTACAGGATACTTCGCAAGCCGATATGATTATTAACGATTTTAGCGAACTGAACTACGGGAAGATAAGAGATATTAAGTAATTATTTGTTTCAGGTTTCAAGTTGGCTCACTCAGGCCGCTTTACAAACAACTTTAAAACTAACCTGAAACTTTAAACCTGAAACCTATGAAAGCTGTAATCTTCGATATGGATGGTGTGGTAATCAACTCTGAGCCGCTGGGCTTAAGGGCCAATACCGAACTGTTTAAGCAGCTGGGGCTCGATGTTCCGAAATCGGTTTACGCTACCTTTGTGGGTACCGCACCCACAGATAATATGCGTAAGTTAAAACAGTTGTATACTATACCGCTGGAATATTCTGAGCTTATTGCTTTTCGCTCTAAAATCTATTTTGATTTATTCAACAAAGCAGAAGACCTCCAACTAATGCCCGGCATTCTCGATTTTATTGCCAATTTAAAAGCGAATGGCATTGTTACCATACTGGCTACATCATCTTTCAGGGAGAAGATAAAACGCGTGTTTGATAAATTTCAGCTGGCAGCGTGCTTTGACGATGTAGTAAGCGGGGAGGATTTTGAGTTTACAAAACCCGACCCCGCCATTTTTATAGAAGCGGTAAAACGCACCGGCTTTGATAAAAGCGAATGCATAATTATAGAAGACAGCACAAACGGCATAAAAGCCGCTAAAGCTGCGGGTGTATATTGCGTAGCCTATAAGACAGACCACGGTGTAATCCAGGATATGACTGATGCTGATAAAATTATTACTGATTTTAATGAGCTTACTGATTTACTGCGGCTGAATACTGACCACTGATCACTGCCTACTACGAAAGTCCCTCCTTATACACCCGCAGCGCCCGTTCCCTTGCCTCTTTATGCTCAACCATAGGGGTATAATCTAAATCCTCAAACTCCGGTACCCATTTGCGGATGTATTTTAGGTCGGCATCAAATTTCTTTACCTGCTCTGTAGGGTTAAACACCCGGAAGTAGGGCGCTGCATCAACACCCGTGCCCGCGGCCCACTGCCAGTTGCCTACATTGCTGCTCTGCTCATAATCTAAGAGTTTTAGGGCAAAATAAGCCTCGCCCTTTCGCCAGTCCAGCAGCAGGTGCTTGCATAAAAAGCTGGCCACCACCATACGCACCCGGTTGTGCATAATGCCTGTAGCATTAAGTTGGCGCATGCCCGCATCAACCATGGGGTAGCCGGTTTTTCCCTGGCACCACGCGGTAAAGTCTTCTTCGTTATCGCGCCATTTAATATTGTCATACTGCGGCTTAAATGCCTTAGTAATCGTATGCGGGTAGTGCCACAATATCTGCATGAAAAATTCGCGCCAAATAAGTTCCTTTAAAAAAGTAATATTGTTGCTCTCATATGCCTTGTTAACCAGTTCGCGTATGCTCACTGCGCCAAAACGGAGGTAAGGGCTAAGGTGCGACGTGCCCGCTTCGTTTGCCGGAAAGTTTCGCGTACCTTCATAATCGTTAATAAGTCCTGATGAAACATTATATGGTTTTGGGGTAATATCAGAAGCTTTAAATCCTATATCTTCAATGCTTAGGAAAGGATAATTATGAGTAACCAGGTTTTCTGCATGTAAATAGGTTTTATCCACCACCAGTTTACCGGTACCAAATTTTACCAGCCAGCGTTTGCTGTAGGGCGTGTATACTACATAAGGCTCTCCGTTATCTTTAAGTATTTCATCCTGCTCAAAAATTACCTGGTCTTTAAAGGTCTTAAAATCAATGCCTTTACCTTTAAAAAGGGTACAAATTTTTGCATCCCGCTTACGGGCATAGGGTTCATAATCGTGGTTAGTATAAACGCCTGTTACATTATTTTCATTTAAAAGCTGTGTGAATACAGCTTCCGGTGTACCATAAAATACGGCCAGAGAACAGTTGTGTTTTTTAAGTTCCCTGTTAATATCCTCCAATAGCGAAGCAATAAAAGTTACCCGGGCATCGTCCTTGGGCAGCTCGTCCAGTATGTTTTTGTCGAATATAAAAATGGGCAGCACTTTTTCGCCGGTTTTTATGGCTTTGAGCAGCGCGGTATTGTCGTGCGTGCGCAGGTCGCGCCGGTACCAGAATACAATCATAGCTTATCCTTTAAACGGACCAAAAAGTTCGATTAGTTTTTTTTCTCTGTACGCAAATATTTCTTCAATTTTCGGTTTTACCAAAAACGGATGTACCATCCTGCCTATAAAACCTAAAGGCAGTTTATAGTGCAGCAGGTCTTCCATCTCTACACCGCCGGGTATTTCTTTAAAAAAATGTTTGTGATGCCAAAAATCATACGGGCCATAACGCTGTTCGTCTACAAAAAAAGCGTGGTCTTTAACGTGCGTTATTTCGGTGGCCCAGTTCATCTTTATACCCAGCAGTGGTGTTATGGTATAGGTAATTACCTGCCCGGCATACATTTTACGGTCGGCACCGCTGGTAGTTACAAATCCCATTGTGGGGGGCGTAATTACGGCAAGGTTTTTGGGATTACTCATAAAATCCCAAACTTCGTCAAGGGTTAAGGGCAGATTTTGTTTAGAATGGAGCGTATGTAGCATTTTTGTAGGAAATTTATTTGTTAAAGTTACTCAAACAAAACGGCACTAATTGTGCATGATGTTATATTTTTAATAATTTTTAACAGCTGTATACCTGATATTAACTAATTTAGCAACCAAAAATAATAATGATTATCAATATGAGAAATTTAATCCTTGTCGCCGCCTTTGCTATTACGCTTGGCTTCAGCGCTTCTGCACAAATACAAACTCCACAGGCCAGCCCCCATTCGGTAATAGAACAAACCGTAGGGCTTACAACTGTTAAAATAGATTACAGTCGTCCAAGTGCCAGGGGCAGAGCAGTTTATGGAGAGTTAGTGCCGTTTGGCCGTTTGTGGAGAACGGGTGCTAATGCCAATACTACCATTACGTTTAGTGAAGATGTTGTAATTGCGGGTAAAACGTTAAAGGCCGGTAAATATGCCTTGTATACACAGCCTAAAGTAGACAGCTGGGATATCATATTTTATACTGATACAAACAACTGGGGCCTTCCGGAAAAGTGGGACGAAACTAAAGAGGCCGTGCGTGCAAGTGTAAAGCCTGATTTCCTTAACCGCTCGGTTGAAACGCTAACCATAGGCATGAACGCGCTTGAAGCTGATTATGGTTACCTGGAAATTGCCTGGGAAAAAACTATGGCAGCCTTAAAAATTGAGGTGCCCACCCGTGCTACTGCCCTAAAAAGCATAGAAGAAGCCATGAGCGGCCCTACAGCAGGCTCCTATTTTGCAGCCGCGCAATATTTTTACCAAAGCAATGCCGACCTTACCAAGGCGCTTACCTGGATAGACGCGGCTATAAACCTGACTCCAAAAGGGGAGGAAGTACCTTTTTATATGTACAGGCAAAAAGCCCTTATACAGGCAAAAACAGGCGATAAAGACGGGGCGCTTGCTTCGGCTAAATTGTCGTTGCAGGGTGCCGAAAAAGCCGGTAATGCTGATTACATAAAAATGAATAAAGACTCGATTAACGAGTGGAGCAAGAAGTAATTTCTTACCGTTATAAAATACCAACGCCCTCAAACGGGGGCGTTTTTTTATGCTTCTGCGGGTGTGGGAATGTCCTTGTCCGGGGGAGATTTAATAAAGAGTTGTATTAAAAGACCTAAGCCTATGGTAAGCCCTGCACCTATAACATTAAGCCAAAGGAAGCTTACAATATCCATTAAAAAAATGTAGATGACAGCGGCCTGGCTGATAAGCGCGCTATAAAAAATGGCCTTCGCCCTTATGTATTTTATATAAAAGGCCACCAGGAAGATACCCAGTACCGTACCATAAAATATAGACCCCACAATGTTTACTAACTCTATCAGGTTTTCAAACATGGTGCCGATGCAGGCAAACAATATTGCTACAATGCCCCAAAGCAGCATAAACAGTTTAGTGGCATTTACAAAATGTTTTTCGGTTTTTTCGCCTTTCACAAAACGCTTGTAAAGATCTATAGCCGTAGTAGAGGCCAGCGCGTTAAGCCCTGATGCCGATGACGACATCGCAGCCGATATTATTACCGCCAGCAGCAGGCCTATCATTCCCTTAGGCAAAAAATTAAGTATAAAGTACAGGAACACATAATCTTTATCATTCGTTTCTGCCTTTATGTCGGCTTTTGTAATGAGATCTTTTGCCTGGTCGCGCAGGTCTTTTTCCTGGTTGTTAAGGGCAACCATGCGGTTGTTCAGTTCCTTGTTGTCGTAGTCTTGGTACAGCTGGTTTACATACAGCATGCTTATCTCCTGTTTTTCTGCCGCGACCGCCTTAAGTTCTTTTTCAAGGTTGCGGTATTCGCCCACGTAGGCAGAATTATCTATTGCTTTGGTATTGTTAGGGTTAAAATGCAACGGCGCAGCATGAAACTGGAAAAACACAAAAACCATAACGCCGGTAAGCAGTATAAAAAACTGCATAGGCACTTTGAGCAGGCCGTTCATTATTAAACCCATCTGGCTTTCGCGAATAGATTTGCCCGAGAGGTAGCGTTGCACCTGGCTTTGGTCAGTACCGAAGTAGGCCATTGCCAAAAAGAATCCACCCGCAATACCGCTCCAAATCGTGTAGCGTTTTTCGGGGTCGAAAGAAAAGTCGAGTATATTAAGCTTATCGTTAGCGCCTGCAATATGCATTGCGTTATTAAAGCTGAGTTCGTGGGGCAGGGAATCCATTATAATAAAAAAGGTAATAATCATGCCGCCCATAATTACAAACATCTGCTGTTTTTGGGTAACGTTTACTGCCCTTGTACCGCCCGAAACGGTATAAATAATAACCATAGCGCCTATTACAAAGTTCATAAGGTTAAGGTTCCACCCCAGGAGCGACGATAATATTATAGCCGGTGCATATATGGTAAAACCGGTGCCAAGCCCGCGCTGTATCATAAAAAGCAGCGATGCCAGTGTGCGTGTATTTACATCAAAGCGCTGTTCTAAAAACTCATAGGCGGTATATACTTTAAGCCTATGGTAAATAGGGATAAACGTTACACATATAACTACCATGGCAAGCGGGAGGCCAAAGTAAAACTGCACAAAGCCCATACCGTCATGATACGCCTGCCCGGGTGTAGATAAAAAGGTAATGGCGCTGGCCTGGGTAGCCATTACTGATAGCCCCACCGTCCACCAGGGGGTTTGGTTGCTGCCTAATATATATTCATTTACGTTTTTGCTGCCACGTGTTTTTATAGCGCCGTATAACACAATAAAAAGCAGTGTAACAATAAGTATGCCCCAGTCTAATAACTGCATGTTATGAATATATTTGCATTAAAAAATAAAACAGCACAATATATACAACGTTGAGCAGCAGCACCAGGGTGTAGCTTTTTTTCCATGCAGCCGGGTTATCTTTCATACGTTTTAGTAATTACTATCTATAAGACTCTTCTATCAACAATTTTGTTACAGGTAAAGTGTAAATTATTGCCCTATGGCAATCAGGTTGGCCATAAGCCTGTATGCCCCTGAAACACCGGCAGGCAGCTCCCTGAAAAAGCTTAGCCCGGTGTAAATATAATACCCTTTACCATACTTTGCTACGAGCAGCGCACCTTTTTGGGGGGCTTCCCCCGCGTCATGCGATGCAAATATGGGGGTAAACTCCGGTGCCCACTCGTCAGGGTAGTACAATCCCTGTTCCTGCACCCAGCCTTTAAAATCGTTTGCGGTTATTTTATTAGGGTAATTTAGTACTTTGTGCGACGGGTCTATAAAAGTAACGGCTGCGTTTTCATCAGTAACACGCTCGCGCGATACCCTTAAATGATAGGGCCCCGGTTCTTTAACGGTTAGCTTCCCGGTAGTATTGTACTGTGTTATCATGGTACCGCCGTTGCTTACATATTCCATTAACATGCTTTGCTTAAAGGCAAGGTCTTCCATTACATTGTAAGCCCTTATGCCCATAACTACGGCGTCAAATTCTTTAAGGCGTGCCGGGTTTACATCTTCAAGTTTTAAGAGGGCAACATTATAACCCATCTGTTCCAGGCTTTCGGGTACGTTATCACCCGCGCCCATAATATAGGCAATGTTGCTGCCTTTAATCTTAAGGTCGGCACGGTTAAATTTGGCAACGGAGGGTAGCAAAACCTGCTGGGCATCAATATGCGGGTAGCTTATTATGGTCTGCTCTCGGTCGTAATCTTTGCCATCTATGGTTGCAATGCTTCTGCCATTAGCTTCCTGTGGCAATGCTGGCGGTTTTACCTCAAAGTTTACCAGTGTTTCGCTGCCTTTTAGCGGCAGGCTAAACGGCACGCTTGCCGGCGACACCTCCCAGCCATCGGGAAGTTCAAAGCGAAGGCTGCCTTTGCAGTTGTCGCGCCCGGCTTTAACTTTTATGCTAATGGTTTGGCTGCGGGTGGTGGTAAACAGCTGTACTTTATTCAGTATACGGGTGGTAACATCAGGAATTATGTCCAGCGGCTGGTATACTTCGCCCTGAACCGGATCGTTAAATTTATAAATTACCTTACGCTCAAAGGGTATGGTAACACCGTTTATCTCAACGTTAAACGCCATGGCCAACTGTCGGATGATATCTGCTTTGCCAATTTTTTGAAGGTCGTTTACCGTATACATGCCCGATGTGCCCGGATCGTCAAGCCAGTAGGGGGAGGTGTAACTTAAACTTGCAGGAAGCACCGCATCAATAGTGGCTTTTTCGCCATTGTTGTTCTGTAAGGGCAGGTTTACCGCACCTGCTGTATTCATTGGCAAAAGCGTATAGCTTTTAAACGTCATGGCTACAGGGCTGCGGTTTACAGCTTCCCAGCGTATTTTTAGCGTGCTTCCCGGTGTAACGGATTGCGCTTCGGCGGCGGCTTCAAGGTACAGCCCGGCGCATTGGGCAATAATATCGCTAAGTTCCTTTAGTTTGATGTTTTTCCAGTAGCCGTCTTCAAGGGCATTTAGCTGGCTGTATAACTTTACCAGCGCGGGTACAGAAGCCGATGGGTTTTTAAAATCGTAGCCCTTTAATATCAGCGCCAGCGCTTCGCCTATAGGCTTGCCGCCTTTTACACGGTTCCATGAGGTGTCAATGCCTTCAAATATATTTTGCTTGTTTACAGGCACATCGCCTTTAATAATTTCCAGGTATTCCATATCGTCGCCACGCTCGCCGGTACTGCCAAAGCCCTGGCTCTTGTGCCTGCTGCGGCTTAGTGCAGCCATCTCCTGATTAGAAACCCCCAGTAGTGGATAATAAGTACCCGTTAACAGGTTAACATATTTAGATTTATCTGCTTTATCAAAATTTTCTTTATTGCCAAAAAACCACCACGATATGTTAAAGAACGCCCGTTTTGCCTGCCAGGTCTGCGTGAATTTTAGCTGGTTTGGCTCATAAAACGCATCATTAGCAAGTTCGTAAGCTTCCTGCGTAAGCATGGCGCTGCTGGTGTGGTGGCCGTGGGTGCTGCCGGGTGTGCGGTGGTCAAAACGGGTAATGATAACATCGGGCTTAAAGTTGCGTATAACCCAAACCATATCCTGCAGTACTTCAGTCTTGTCCCAAATCTTAAGGGTTTCGTCAGGCATTTTGCTGTAGCCAAAATCGTTAGCCCGGCTAAAGAACTGCTCGCCGCCATCGATATTACGGGCTTCGATAAGCTCCTGCGTGCGGATAACGCCGAGAAACTCCCGCAGCTCGTTGCCTATGAGATTTTGCCCGCCGTCGCCGCGTGTAAGCGACAGGTAGCCGGTGCGCGCATTGGCAGTATTGGCAAGGTAGGCAATAAGCCGTGTATTCTCATCGTCAGGGTGTGCGGCGATGTAGAGTGCTGAACCTAAAAAGTTGAGTTTCTCAAGCTTGTGGTATATTTCTGCCGATGTGGGCTTGGGCGGCTGTGCTTTTGATGTCAGTGCGAATAACAATAATATTGAAGCCGCAAGGTGTTTTATTTTCTCAGTCATAAAATTCTTTGTCCTCTTGTTTAATGGGTATTATGCTCACACCTTTTTGCAGCAGCAGGCTGTTAGGATAGGTTATGAGTTCGCCGTCGCGTGTTTTTAGTATGGTATGAAAAGCCTTAATATCTTCAATTTGAGCTTCGATGGGAAAATCTTTATCGTGTATGCGTATCACATCTCCTATGCGGAAGGGAAAGGTAAAAAACATAATAATTCCCGAAGTAATGTTACTCAGGATGCTCCACTGTGCAAAAAACGCCACGCCGATAACCGTAAGCGTTGCGCCTAGAAAATTAAATATGCTTGAAGGCGCCACACCCCAAATAGCCACAACACCTACTATAATCAGCACAAACATTATTATATCTATGTATTTAGATATAAGGTTAGTGCGGTGCTCTGCCAGATGCGATGCTTTAGCATAACGCCTTGTAAGTTTTGTAGTAATTATGTTAAGCAGCACAAACACCGCTAACAATATTGCGGTGCTTATAACCTGGTGCATATATGCAAAGTTTGCCATAATTAAACCGAAGCGTTTTTAAAGAAATTATTTAAATAGCTATACACCTTATCCACCGGAAGGCCCACCACATTATTGTACGAACCCTCTATCCGTGCAATAGCTACAAGGCCTATCCATTCCTGTATGCCGTAGGCACCGGCCTTGTCATACGGTTTATAATGGTCAAGGTAGTATTTTATTTCGGCGTCTGAAACAGGGTTAAAAATAACACGGGTAGTTTCGTTAAAAACCTCCAGAGTATGTGCCGTTTTAAAGCATACCGATGTTATTACTTCGTGCGTTTTGCCCATCAGTGACTTTAACATGGCAAAGGCATGTGCATAATCTTTTGGCTTGCCCAATGCTTTATTTTCATGCCAAACTATTGTATCGCTGGTAATGATAACCTCATTTTCGGCAGCATCGATAGCGGCAGCTTTTAGCTTTGCAAGGTAATCGGTAATCTCAGAGCCCTGAAGCGAGTCGGAATACACTTCATCAACTTCCTTTAAACGTATTTCAAAATCTATATTCAGGTCGCGTAAGTACTGCTGGCGGCGCGGCGAACCCGAGGCCAGTATTATCTTGTAATTGCCGGTTTTATTGTTTAGCATAGCCAATATTATACGTTATTACCATGATAGAAAATGCCGTAAACAGCAGTACCAGTTTTAATATCCACTCCAGGTGTTTAAAGTCTTTTGCCGTTTTAGCGTTGAATAACTTCAGCATAAAGTATACCAGCAGCCCTACTATAAACAAGAGTACGTAAGCCAGCGCGTAGGGCAGGTCGAGCAGGTGGTCATTAGCATAATACAGCACCATACCCACGGGAACTATCGTGAGCCCAAGCACTATTTTTGTGGTGCGGGCACGCCCTATTAGTATGGGCAGTGTAGTTACATCGCTGTTGTAATCGGCATCGGTTTGTGTAAGGTCATTAACGAATGTGAGCAGTAGACCTATAACAAAGGCGAATATAATATAATCGGTCAACACTTTAAACAACAGTCCTAACATCTGGCTGGTTTCTACACTTGAAATAGCTACTAAAGGATAAAGCTGGAATAGCGCCACTAAAATTACCGGCAACGCGATAAGCAGTGCCACTAAAATATTGCTTACTATTATCATTTGCTTTAGGCCATTTGCATAAAAATACATGGTACCTGCGGCTATCATAAACGTACCGATTAGCTGCATGGGCTTGCCCACGGTATTACCCAGGTACCAGGCAAGGCCAATGCCAGCAACGTTAAGGGCTATATAAATATTAAAGCCGTTTGCTTCGGTAACATCGGGGTTGGCATCTTTTCCCACACTAAACAGGTTATTCATAAAAAATCCACCGGCAGCTACAAGCACTGTCGCGAGTATAAACAATAGGTATTGCCAGTAACTAAGCGCCTGCGCGGCCCCTGCCTGGATATCTAAAAAACCGATTTTAAATATCAGTAGTGAAATTGCCAGTATTAGCAGGTCAGGGAGATTAAAGTATTTTATTAACTTCATAGATAGTATTAAGAATTAAGTACAAAGTATTAAGATGTGAGTCGTTAGATTAGAGTGAAGCTCCGAATTAACAAATCTACGCATTAACTTCTAATCGTATTTTGCATTAAACAGTTCCATCCATTTGCCCTGCACCTTCATTACCTGTTCTATAACGTCGCGCACGCAGCCCGTGCCGCCTTTACGGTGCGATATATAGCTGCTTATTTCCTTAATTTCCGGAGCGGCATCCTGCGGGCAGGTAGGCAGGCCTACGAGCTGCATTACAAAAAAGTCAGGTATATCGTCGCCCATATACAATACGTTTTCGGGCTTTATGTTATAAATATCGGTAAACTCCTTAAAAGTTTCCACCTTATCGGGCACCCCCAGGTAAATATCAGTAATGCCCAGGTTGCGCAGGCGGATGCGCACACCCTCGTTGCTACCACCGGAAATTATGCATACCGTATAGCCATTTTCAACAGCCGCCTTCATGGCATAGCCATCGCGAATGTGCATGTTGCGCAGCATTTCGCCGTTTGGCGCTACGTGTATAGTACCATCGGTCAGTACGCCGTCCACATCAAAAATAAATGTGGTTATATCGTTCATCAGCTCTTTATAGCTTTTACTCATGTGTTTGTTGTATGGAATGGGTTAATAAGTTATATATTTCCTTGAGGCGGCAATCCTCTAAAAAATCCATGTGCCGCTGTAGGGTTTGCGTATCGTTGCGTACTGCCGGGCCGGTTTGGGCTTCAGCGGGGGAGAGGTAGTTAATTTTATCGGCACCCTCTTTAATTAATGGTTTTAATATATCAAAGGGGATGTTGTTATCAAGACAAATTTCGTTGCCTAAAGCATACATATGGTTTACAAAATTACTGGTAAATACTGCCGCTACATGCAATGCCTGCCGCTGTGCAGAATCTATTTTATAAACGCTTTGCGAAAGGGCTTTTGCAAGCTCCTCAAGAATTGTATAGTCATCCGTAAATTCGCTTTCCAGGCATAGGGGTATAGTACTAAAATCTACCTCCTTATTTTTAGAAAATGTTTGTAAAGGATAAAATACCCCACGGCGGTTTTTGGCGTTAAGCCCGTCAATGCCTGTACTACCCGAGGTATGCACTACAAGCCGGTTTGTAAGCGGCAGCTGTGCCGAAACTGCTGTAATAGCATCATCGGCAACGCTTATAATGTAAATATCTGCAGCTGCAAGCGTGTTGATATCACCGGTACGTTTTTCTGCCGGAAGGAGGTGGCTTAACTTTTCGGGATGGCGCGCCCAGGCCTGCAAAAGGGTAACAAAAGGTGCCGCAGCAAGCGCTTTAATAAGATGCTGTGCCACATTGCCCGAACCTAAAACTACTACTGATAACATGGTTGCTAAATTATAAAAATAAAACGGTGTATTAAAATGTAGTTTGCGGGTTTGTAAGTATTGGCTAACTTTGCACACGTTTAATAAAAACACCTCATGAACAAATCTACCAGGGCATTACTATATAACTTTTTAGGATTTACACCCATATTTTTACTGGTATTTTACCTGGCGCAGGAATTTACCGGGCTAACGGGCATTATGCTGGGTATTGCCGCATTTTTAGTCACCATGATACTGGCACCTAAATTTCAGGCGGCCAAAGTTATGGGCACCGAGAAAATTTTTATGAGCTGGCTCTTTATAAAAGGGGTAAAGGAAGTTAAATAACTGATTCTATTAAAATAATTACAAAGGCCCTAACTTAACATAACCCACATGCAACTCATCTTCAATTGAAAAGGCAGACGGTGTGATTTGTATGTGGTGCTTTTCTTTTAACCCGGGTGAGAGTAAGTCCTCCACGTTGTGCATATCATCTACATCCAGCGCATACTGCTGGTCAATGTGCGATTCTGCCCCTTTAAAATCGTATTGCTTATAAAAGGCCGTTTGTTTAGCGGCTTTTATGGCCTGCGACAGTTTTTTAGCCACCACCAGCACTTTATAATGGTATTCTTCAGGGTCGCCCGGTTTATAGCCGCCCAGGTTCAGGAAAAATAGTTTCTCGTCTTGTGGCGCGGATTCGCTTTTGGGTACTATTTTTATGTCAAAATTTCCTACAGTGGTTACCGCCCGCCAGGAGTCGATGTGGAGCTGTCCGGCATCAGGCCAAAAAGCATAGAGGTCTCCTTTTAATGCCTTGATATTATTACCGATACCAAAGTAAACATCATGCTGCTCTGTACTGCGCCCGGGTGGGGTAGCACCCAGTATTGCCATAAAAAGTGTAGGCTCCTTTGTACTCATATCGCAAAGAAATAAAGTTTTTTTCTAATTTTTACTTAAATAAATTTTTTTGGCGCATTTTTTGGAATAGTTTCGTAAACAATAATTATATACCAAATTAATATTATGAAAAAGATACTTTTACTTTTTGCAGCCTTGGGTTCATTAACGCTTACCAGCTGTAATAACGACGACGACTTTGTGGCTGTAGACAACGATACTATTGCCGAAGTTTTTGAACTTACGAATGTAGATTTCGCACCCGATGGGTCAGGACGCTATACCGTTTTTTATCCTTTTGAGCCTACTATTGTTGACAGCGACGTGGTACTGGTTTACAGGATTGTGAACGATGAAGGCTTTTTAGTAAAGCAGCCTATACCGCGCACTATTTATCTTGATGGAGACGACGAAATTGATTACGATTTCAACTTTTCGGCTGAAGATTTATTGCTAATTATGGATGCCAACTTTAACCTTGCCGACGCTCCTGCCTATACCCAAAACCAGTCGTTTAGGGTAGCTATAGTGCCGGGCTATTTTTCGAGCACGGTTGATGTGAACGATTATGATGCCGTTATGGCAGCGCTTAAAAGCAAAAATGGCGGTAAAGAAATTAACATCGAAACGATACAGTAATTCTTGTTAACTCGGTTAATCCGGGATTTATAAGAATATTAAAAACAGGAGCAGCTTTATGGTGCTCCTGTTTTTTTTATTGTATTTTGCGATGATGAAATAACAATAAATCATGCTTCCTAAAACAGGTAACGGTAAATATAAAGGCCACAGGTTTACTGAGCTGGATGCGCTGCGGGGTATAGCAGCAGTACTGGTTGCCCTGTTTCATTTTACGATGGATAAACCGGCCCATAACGCTGTTTTTAAGCTGGGTACAACCGGAGTAGATTTATTTTTTATCATATCGGGTTTTGTGATATTTATGAGCCTTAGCAACACATCGGGTTTGAGGCAGTTTTTAATAAATAGGGTTTCACGGCTTTACCCGGTATATTGGGCAGCAGTGAGCTTTACATTTATCGTTATTATTATACGTAAAGTGGTCATTACAGGGGGCTTATATGGCCTAAAGCAACTAACTATTTATTACGTCGCTAATCTTACTATGTTCCAGTCCTGGATGCGAGTGCCAGACCTTGATGCACCATACTGGACACTTATTATAGAGATGCTGTTTTATATATCTATTGCCTATATTTTCAGGCTTGGGTTAATACGGTATATTATATCCATTGTCTTAAGCGCTGTTGCTATAACACTGCTGCTTATCTATAGCATCCCGTACATATATCTTAAGAAAGTCTTTTTTGCTTTACCGCTTTTACAGTTTACCCCCTTATTTCTGGCCGGGATAACTTTTTATAAGATAAGGTTTTCAGACAATCCGACCCTGAAATATTATTTTGTAATTGTGTTGTGCCTTATTTGCCAGATACTGCTGTTTAACCATACCGGGCGCTCCAGGCATTATATATCGCAATGGGAATATGGTTGTATGCTGGGCTTGTATTTTACGCTGTTTGCCTTATTCGTTAATGGCAAACTTACGTTTATTGTAAATCCTGTTACCCTGTTTTTAGGGAAGATTTCATACGCGCTGTATCTAATCCACGAGTATATTTCAATCAACGTTATCATTCCTGTCCTAACCGAAAAGTTCCATATTAATTTTTGGCTTGCGGCCATAGGAGTGGCACTGCCCGTGGTTATATTGCTTGCTTCCGCGCTTACATTTTATATCGAGAAACCATACAACGGTAGGCTAAAGGTATTTCTTGCCCGAAAAACCTTAAACGAAAAATCCGTTTCTCAATAAGAACCGGATTTTTTTATATTTTATAGCTACTGCAAACTGCGACTGCCCACTGAATACTGCCCACTATTGCTGCTGCTGCTGTTGTTGCATATCCAGGAACTTTTGGTAGGAGTTCATGGGTATTGACGTTACAGGCTTAGGCGACTCAGCAACATATACGGGTTCAATAGGCGTTTCCATTGCGTTTTTGTCGTTGCTTATGCTTACCGCTACGGTAAGGGTGTGGCTGCCCGTGCCTTTATAAGTTCCTTTAACTGGCGTACAATCGTTAAAATTACGCCCAAAGGCAATCTTCACATGGCCATCGCTTACGCTGCAATTGTTGGTAGGGTCGATGCCAAACCAGCCGTAACCTGGGATAAATGCTTCCACCCAGGCATGTGTAGCGCCCTCGCCGCGTATCTCATAATCCGCGGGGCAAATAAACCCGCTGATGTAACGCGATGGTATGCCCAGCAAGCGCAGCATTTCAGATAATAGATGCGCAAAATCCTGGCATACGCCGGCTTTAAGCGCCCAGATTTCGTCAATGCCGGTTTCTATTGTGGTAACGCCCTGCTTATACGTAAAGTTATTATAGATATAGGCCGATAGACTTGTAATCGTTTCATATACCGACGTATCTCCCGTACAAAAGCTTTTTACTACAGCCTCAATTTCGGCCCTTGCGTCATAAAATTCAGGTTTACAGAAATCCATGAACTCGTAGTTGTTGCTAAGTTCAGCCAGGGTTTTCCATTCCTCATGCGGCATTACGGTAAGTTCCGGCTGGGGTATGGCACGGGTTTCCACTTCAAGGTTGCTGATGATTTCCAGCGTATAGTGCGGCTCTACAATGGTAAATACGCCCACGGTATTGCCCAGGTAATCTAAAAAATAATCAACCGGGGCGGAGGGTTTTATGCTGATAACCTGGTGTTTTACCTCCAGGTAATCGCTATCCTGTGGTTTAAGGATGATTTGGTTCGCGCTGTCGGTTACTGCCTCGGGGTAGTTGTAGCGTGTAATGTGTTTTATATGGTACAGCGGCATAGTGCGTGTTTCATGTTATGTTTGTGGAGGGCAAATATCATAATTTTATAGCGTATCGGGCATTGTTTTTGCCGAAATTAATACGCCACCTTAAAGTAGTGTTTATCAAAGGCCTGTACAATATCGTGAATACCGGCTTCAAGGTTGCTTACAAATTCCAGCTGCGACTCGATACCATCATCGGGCTTGTTGTACTTAAGGTAAGCCACGGTTTTCCCGGTAACGTATTCCAGGTTATCCTTTTGTTCTTCGAGGTTGCTTTTCTTCAGGTTTTTGCTAAAGGATGCTATCTGCTGGATGGCGTATGTTACTGAATTTGGGAAGTTCTCCTCAAACATTATCTGCTCGTAAATCGACTTCGCGTTTAGCGTACCGGCATGCGTTTGCAGGTAATATTCATAGCCGTTAAGCGAAATGAGCAGGTAGCGCCAGCTTACCGCGTCTACGGCCTCGGGTTTAGAAAAATCGGTAATAAGCAACTGCCGTTTTAGCAGCAGCAGCGTTTGCAACGCGCGCTCTATAAATCCGCCGATGCGGAGGAACAGGAAACCTTCGCCACGGTACATGCTGTTGTCTACGGTGCCGTAGTAGTGCATGCATTGCTTAATGAACTGGTCAAAAACCGTTATAGGGTCGTTCTCGGCAATCTGGGCTTTAAGTACCGGGCTGCGCATCTGGTGATAAAAATCGTTAAGCGACTGCCACAACTCCTTGGTAATATGGTCCTGGGCGCTTCGGGCATTTTCGCGGGCACGCAAAATGTTGTTGCACAGCGAAAGGTCGAGGCTGCTGTCAAAAACTATGGCCTGCAAAATTTCCCCGGCAGACGAACAATCAATTTTAGTGTCGCCGCTCTCGTATTGTTTACAGATGTTTTCCCAGCTTATAACGGGCAGGCCGTCCTGGCTGGCAATGTACAGCGTTTGCAGGTTACGGAGGTGGATGTTAGAGCGCTCCATATAGCGGCTCATCCAGAATATATTTTCTGCTACTCTACTAAGCATGTAGTGGTGTGTGTTCGTTTAAAATTAGTCAATTACCCAGGTGTCTTTACTGCCGCCGCCCTGTGATGAGTTTACCACGATAGAGCCTTCCTTAAGCGCCACGCGTGTAAGGCCGCCCGGCACTATGTCTATGCCATCAGGCCCATAGAGCGCATAGGGGCGAAGGTCTACCCGGCGGGGCTGCAGTTTGCCGTTTATATAGCAGGGGGCAGTACTCAGCTTTATGATGGGCTGCGCAATGAACTGCCGTGGCTGGGCGTTTATCTCGGTTATAAAAGTGGCAATCTCTTCATCGGTAGCGCAGTCGCCTATCAACATGCCGTAGCCGCCGCTTTCGTTGGTGCGCTTAATTACCATATTGTGGATGTTATCTATGGCGTACTTGCGCTCGTCGAGATTTTCCATTTTATAGGTAGGCACGCTTTTAAGAATCGGCTCCTCATTAAGGTAGTACTTGATCATATCGGGCACGTAAGAGTAGATGGCCTTATCATCAGCCACACCGTTGCCCATGGCGTTTACTATGGCCACGTTGCCCTTGCGGTAGGCGTGGTACAGGCCGGGAACACCCAGCACGCTATCCGGGCGGAACACCAGCGGATCGATAAACTCGTCGTCTACACGGCGGTAAATAACGTCTACTTTTTTAAGGCCCTTAGTGGTTTTCATGTACACTTTGTGGTTCTGCACCACCAGGTCGCGGCCTTCGACCAACTCAATACCCATCAAACGGGCGAGCGTAGTATGCTCAAAGTAAGCAGAATTGAAGATACCCGGCGTAAGGAGCACAACGGTAGGGCGGCTGCTTTTTTCATTGCCCAATGCCAACAGGTTTTTAATCAATAAGTCAGGATAATCTTTTACTTGTCTTACCTTATTTTCCGGCAGTATGTTCGGGAAGATGCGGTAGCTCATGTTACGATTCTCGAGCATGTAGCTCACGCCCGACGGGGTGCGCAGGTTGTCTTCCAATACGTAATAAGAACCATCGTGATCGCGGATAAGGTCGATACCGCTAATGTGCGAATAGATGTCAAAAGGCACGTCTACATTGACCATTTCCCGCAAAAAGTTAGGGCAGGAGTAAATGAGCGACGCGGGCATGATGCCGTCTTTTATAATGAATTGCTGGTGGTACACGTCCTTAAGGAAGATGTTAAGCGCCTTGAGCCGCTGCTTGATGCCTTTTTCGATAAGGCCCCATTCGGCGGCCTCAATAATCCTGGGGATAATGTCGAAAGGGAATATCTTTTCGATGCCCTCGCCGCTGCTGTATACCGTAAAAGTGATGCCCTGCGTCATGAACAACTTTTGGGCGAGCTCGTTCTTAAGGTCTACTTCGCCGTCTTTCAGGCTGGTAAACGATGAGATGAATTTATCGTAATGCGGGCGTACATTGCCCGGGGCCATCATTTCGTCAAACACACCCTTTATAAGTTCATAGCCGGTTAGCGTAGTATTTTTATCCATAGGGGCATGGTGTATTTGTGTCCTAAATAATTCTCATTGGTTTTTTCAAAAATAAGAACATTATTTACAATATGGATGAATTGTTAAAATTATTTTGAAGGAATTAACTAAAATTAATGTAACTGATTAATTTGTACTTTTTGTGAAACTCAATATTATATCTTTTAATTTTATTAAATCAATATTTAGTAAAGTGGATTCCATAACAGAATAGAGATTGCCTGATAAATCGGCTATTCTATCATCAGCTATTTTGAATTTAAAATCTTTATTATCTTCAAAATCTTTAAGAATCTCAAGTGTATAAGCTAAACTAGTATCCCATATGCACTTCAAAAAAAGTTCGTTGTTATTTAAGAAATTAAATAAATCAGTAGCTACCATGGGAATAAGAAATTTATTAAACCTTGAATTTTCTCTTGCCCCTTCGATTTTCAAGGCAATGTTTAATAATTTTTCAAAATCATTTCTTCCATCTCGTTTCAGAATTTCTAATGGTTCATCTGCATTATGAGTATATTTAGTTTTAAAT
>Ga0247803_1000547_pt1 | contig 20131 bp, 18 predicted proteins | sample UWRJL014104B1_FD_180928 | JGI IMG/M metagenome (GOLD analysis project Ga0247803, IMG submission 180928) | Plant litter microbial communities from Arlington Agricultural Research Station in Wisconsin, United States - UWRJ-L014-104B-1 | ecosystem: Environmental > Terrestrial > Plant litter >...
GAGGTTTTTGGCATTTGACATTGTGCACGCTGTTGAGTTCTCAAGGATCGGACGCACCCAGCCGCCGGCCATATTGACCATTGCACTGAGGCACTTCGATGTAATTCTGTTTTTCGTGTCGTTACGATCTGCTCCAGAATTGGAACCGATCAAACGCCATCAAGCCAGCCGGATTGAATGAATTCGCCGCCATGACTTGGAAGTGGTCCCGCTTGAGGCCGGGAAGCTCTTCGGCTTTCCGCACCTGTGGGGTGACAAGAGATGACATTACGCGGGTTCCTGGGGGCCCGCAATCCCGGCAGCATCCCGGGCGTGTCGCAAATCGACACCTACCCGCAATGCCGCCGTAACCTGCCGGTCACACAAGGGGATCGAACCGGCGTCTACTCGACGAAGACACCGGCGAGGGTCTTTTTGCCGCGCCGGAGCACGGCCACTCCCCCGGCCAGCACCGATCCCTCAACGGTGGCCGTCTCATCGGTGACCTTCACGTTGTTGAGGTAGACGCCACCCTGGCCGATCGCTCGGCGTGCCTCGCCCAGGCTCTTGGTGAGTCCGGTGTCCACCAACAGCTGCATGACCTGAGCCTGCGGGAAAGTCGTGGTGTTCGGCAGGGCCCGGAGGGCCGCCTCGAGGGTCTCGGGGTCGAGATCGGCAAGGTCACCCTGACCGAACAAGGCCTGCGTCGCCTGGATGGCAGCATCCGTTGCCGCGACCCCGTGCACCAGGCTGGTCACCTCGAACGCGAGGGTGCGCTGACCCTCCCGCTTGAACGGCTCGGTGGCCACGACCTCCTCGAGGCGCTCGATCTCGGCACGGCTGAGGAACGTGAACACCTTCAACCGGGCGATCACGTCGGCATCGTCGGTGTTCAGCCAGAACTGGTACATGGCGTACGGGCTCGTGAGCGCGGGGTCCAGCCACACGGCGTTGCCCTCGCTCTTGCCGAACTTGGTGCCGTCGGTGTTGGTGATCAGCGGGGTGCCGATCGCGTGCACGCTCGTCCCCTCCGCACGATGGATGAGGTCGGTGCCGCTGGTGAGGTTGCCCCACTGGTCACTCCCCCCGGTTTGCAGCACACAACCGTGGCTGCGGTACAGCTCGAGGAAGTCCATGCCCTGCAGCACCTGGTAGCTGAACTCGGTGTAGCTGATGCCGGCGTCGGAGTTGAGCCGGGCGCTCACCGCGTCCTTTTTGAGCATGGTGCCCACCCGGTAGTACTTGCCGATATCGCGCAGGAAGTCGATCGCCGACAGCGGCGCCGTCCAGTCGAGGTTGTTCACCATGGTCACCGCGTTGTCGCCCTCGGCACTGAGGAAGCGGGTGACCTGGGCCTGCAGGTAGCCGACCCACTCGTTGACGACCTCCGGGGTGTTCAACGTGCGTTCGGCCGTGGGGCGGGGGTCGCCGATGAGCCCGGTCGAGCCGCCGACGAGGCCGAGCGGCCGGTGCCCGGCCAGCTGCAGCCGGCGCATCAGCAACAACTGCACCAGGTTGCCCAGGTGCAGACTGGCCGCGGTGGGGTCGAAGCCGCAGTAGTAGGTGATCGGCTCCCCCGTCAGCAGGGTGCGGAGTGCGGCTTCGTCGGTGGAGACCTGAACCAGGCCACGCCAGGTGATTTCCTCCCAGACGTCGTCGAAGGTGGGATCGTTGGCTTGCTGGGCAAGGATGCTGGGGTCTGACACCAAGCCAGATTACCAGCGCTGACGGCGGTGTTCCCGAAATTTAGCATCCGACACGATGCGCCAATCAAGCCCTGAAGCTAAATACTGCTGGATTAATCCCTGAACCTTGATTAGTCTGGGATTAGGACGGAGGCTTAACCCATGTTTGTGATTACCGCAGATCAAATCGACAGCCGCCACGACCGCGATCGTGCCAGCGAGATGATCGCCGCGCTGGTGCACCGCCACACCGAGGCCTTCACGCTGCCGCCGGACCAGACCTCCGGCGACGAGATCCAGCTTCTCGTCGGCACGGCCGCCGACGCGTTCGCCATCGTGCTCGATCTGAACCGCACCGGCTTCTGGAGCGTCGGCGTGGGCATCGGCCCGGTGCGCACCCCCCTGCCGGCCACCACCAGGCAGGCCACGGGCGACGCCTTCATCGCTGCCAGGGCCGCCGTGACCCGGGCCAAGCGCGCGGAGGCCCGTTTCGCCCTGGCGACGCAGCCCTCCCCCGGGCTGCCCGCGCCCAGCGCCGGCGAGACCGCGCGCACGGATCACGCGCAGGACGGCTCGACCGCCGCGGAGGTGGAGGCGCTCGTGACGATGCTGCTGCTGCTGCGCCAACGCCGCAGCACCGAGGGGTGGGAGGCGGTGGACCTGCTCGAGAGCGGGCAGGCGCAGACCGACATCGCCCGCACCCTCGGGATCTCCACGGCCGCCGTGAGCCAGCGGGTGAAGAGTGCCCAGTGGAAAGTGGAGCGCGCCGCGCATCCGGCACTGGTTAGGCTGCTACAGAACCTCGACAGACGCACCCTCGACCGCGACATCAGTGAAACGGACGGCCACCGCCGATGACTATCCTGAACTCCCTCTCCATCGTGCTGTTCCTGTACTGGGCGCTCCTGCTCCTGGTCACGATGGCCTCGTTGATCCTGGCCGTGCTCGCCTTCCGGTTGAACAAACAGCCCTTCGCGATCGCCTCGGCCGGGGCGTTGGGCGTGGCCCTGCTGCTCGCGGCGTTCCCCCTCGGCGAGGCGCCGGTGGTCTTCGGGGTGGTCATCGCGCTGGCCGCCCTGGCGCTGGCTGTCATCGGCGGTGGCCCCGTTGCCGTGCTCGCGCTGCAGCTGGCCACCAAGAATTCGGTGGCGCCCGGCAGCCATGGCGGCATCCTGGTCGGCACCGAGACCACCCCCGCTGCCGACACGGCCGACGCCGGCACCCCGACCCCGCCGGCCGCGGTGCACGAGGTGCTGCGCGGCGGACTCACCATCGGCATCCTGGAGCGCCTGGCCGTGGCCGGCGCAATCCTGGCCGGCTTCCCCGAGGCCCTCGCCGTTGTCGTGGCGATCAAGGGTGTCGGCCGGTTCACCGAGCTCGCCTCCTCCGAGGCACGCGAGAGGTTCATTATCGGCACCTTCGCGAGCCTCATCTGGGCGTGCGCCTGCGCCATTCTGGTGAGTCTCACGCAGTCCTGACCTGCGCGGCTCTCCGCCGCCCAGACCCCAAAAAGCCCGGCCCCGCAGGATCATCCTGCGGGGCCGGGCTCGTGTGCCGGGGGTGTTAGTCCTCGAGCACCGCGTCGATGGTGATCTCGACGCCGGTGAGCGCCTTGCTGAGCGGGCAGTTCGCCTTCGCGGCGTTCGCCGCGGCGAGGAACGTCGCGCTGTCGATGCCGGTGACCTCGCCGCTGACGGTGAGGTGGATGCCCGTGAGGCGGAACCCGCCGGCGGGGTCGGCACCGAGGGTGACGTCCGCCGAAACGTCCAGCGCCTCAATCGTTCCGCCGCTGGTGCCGAGTTCGGCGGACAGCTGCATGGAGTAGCAGGCGGAGTGGGCGGCGGCGAGCAGTTCCTCGGGGCTTGTGGTTCCGTTGGCGTCGTCTGCGGCGCGCTGGGGGAACGACACATCGTAGATGCCGAGCTGCGAGCTGGTCAGTTCGACCTGGCCTGCGCCGTCGTCGAGAGTTCCGGTCCAGGCTGTGCGGGCGGTGCGAGTGGGCATTGATGCTTCTTTCTGAGTTGCTTTTCTGGGGATGGCCAGAGTAACTGGCCGGAACGGGTGGGAGTCAAATGGGTGGGAGTCAACCGTGAGCGTCGGGATGGCGTCGGTAGGCGGAGACCGCCGGGTCGCCAGGGATCCAGAACCGCCAGGCGTAGTCGGTGCCGCCGCCGGGGCCGCTCACCCCGGTGCGGGGGCCGGTCATCACGGCCGGGACTTCGGTGGCCAAGGTCAGGTCGAACGGTTCAACGCCGAGGTCGGCGCCGTCCTGGTGCAGCCCGATACCCAGGGCTTGGGTGAGCCGGGCCGGGCCGCGGGCCAGGTCGCGGATGGCCACCGTCGGCCCGCGCCGCGCCCGGGCCTCCTCCAGGCCGCCGACGATTTCACCGGCACGGAGCAGCACCGCGGACGCCTCGCCGTCTGGGGAGCAGACGATGTTGGCGCACACGTGCATGCCGTAGCTGAAGTAGGCGTAGAGGTGACCGGGCGGCCCGAACATGGTGTTGTTGCGGGCGGTGCGCCGGCGGAAGGCGTGCGAACCGGGGTCTGTTCCGGCCAGGTAGGCCTCCACCTCGGTGATGCGCAACACCGTGTCGCCGTGCCGGAGCAGCCCGCCCAGCAGGAGCGGAGCCACGCCGACCGCATCCTGGGCGAACAGGTCACGGTCGACGGGCATCCGTAGCGTTTCTGCCGGGGTGGGCGGTTCTCAGCGGGCCAGGGCGGTGGCCAGGGAGTGCACCCGGGCCACGAGGGCGGCGCGCTGCTCGGCGACCCGCACGGGTGCGGTGCCGGCTTGGCCGTCACGTCGGTTCACCGAGCCCTGGATGGTGAGCACCTCACGTACCTCGGGGATGAGGTGCGGTGAGATCTCGGCCAGCTGCGCGTCGTCGATCTCGTGCAGGTCGAGGCCCTTCGCTTCGGCCACCTTCACCAGGGTGCCGGTGATCTCGTGCGCGTCCCGGAAACTCACGTGCCGTTTGACCAGCCATTCGGCGACATCCGTGGCCAGGGAGAAGCCCTGCGGCGCGAGCTCGGCCATGCGCTCGGTGTGGAAGGTGATCGTGGCGATCATGCCCGTGAACGCGGGCAGCAGCACCTCGAGGGTTTCGATGGAGTCGAAGACCGGCTCCTTGTCCTCCTGCAGGTCGCGGTTGTAGGCCAGCGGCAACCCCTTGAGGGTGGTGAGCAGGCCGGTCAGGTTTCCGATCAGCCGGCCGGACTTGCCGCGCGCGAGCTCGGCGATGTCCGGGTTCTTCTTCTGCGGCATGATCGACGACCCGGTGGAGTAGGAGTCGTCCAGGGTGACAAAACCGAACTCCCGGGTGTTCCAGAGGATGATCTCCTCGGCCAGGCGGGACAGGTCGATGCCGATCTGCGCGGTGATGTACGCGAACTCGGCCACGAGGTCACGGCTGGCGGTGCCGTCGATGGAGTTCTCGACGACGGCTCCGAAGCCGAGCTCGGTGGCGATCATCTCGGCGTCGAGGCCGAGGGTGTTGCCGGCCAGCGCGCCGGAACCGTACGGGGAGAAATTCGCCCGCTTGTTCCAGTCGGTGAAGCGCTCGAGGTCGCGCACCAGCGGCCAGCAGTGCGCAAACAGGTGATGGGCCAGCAGCACCGGTTGGGCGTGCTGCAGGTGGGTGCGGCCGGGCATGATGGCGGTCTCGTTCGCCTCGGCCTGTGCGGCGAGGGCGTCGATCAGGTCGACGACGAGGTGGGCGATGACGGCGGCGTGGTCGCGCAGCAGCATCCGCACCAGGGTGGCTACCTGGTCGTTGCGGCTGCGGCCGGCGCGCAGCTTGCCGCCGAGTTCGGTGCCGACGATGTCGATCAGCCCGCGCTCCAGCGCCGAGTGCACGTCTTCGTCGGTCGCGGCCGGCTGGAACCGGCCGTCATTGACGGCCTCGTCGAGGGTGTCCAGGCCCGCGAGCATGCCGGCCAGTTCCTCCTCGGTGAGGTACCCGGCAGCGGCCAGGGCACGCGCGTGGGCGCGCGACCCGCGGATGTCGTACCCGGCCAGCTGCCAGTCGAAATGGGTTGACTTGCTCAGGCGCGCCAACTCCGGCGACGGTCCGCCGGCGAAGCGGCCGCCCCACAGGGCACCCGCCTCGCCCGCACGGTTCACACTCTTGTCGCCGGTCATACCGACGCCTACTTCGCGGCCTGGTCGCGGCGGGCCGCGATCTTGCTCGGCAGGCTCCACAGCTCGATGAACCCCTTGGCCATCGACTGGTCGAACGAGTCGCCGGTGTCGTAGGTGGCCAGGTCGAAGTCGTACAGGCTCTGCTTGCTCTGGCGTCCGGTGACGACGGCGGAGCCGGCGTGCAGCTTGAGGCGGATGTCGCCGGAGACGTACTTCTGGGTGTCGTTGATGAACGCGTCCAGCGACTTCTTGAGTCCGGAGAACCAGAGGCCGTCGTAGACGAGTTCGCTCCACTTGGCTTCGACGCCGCGCTTGTAGCGGGCGACGTCGCGCTCCACGGTGACGTTCTCGAGTTCCTCGTGCGCGGTGATCAGGGCGATACCGGCCGGGGATTCGTAGACCTCGCGGCTCTTGATGCCCACCAGACGGTCCTCGACGATGTCGATGCGGCCGACACCCTGGTCGCCGGCGAGCTTGTTGAGCAGCACAACGGCTTCGAGCGGCGTGACGGGCTTGCCGTCGACGGCCACGGGCACACCCTGGTCGAAGGTGATGATGATCTCGGTCGCTTCGCGCGGGATCGAGGGGTCCTGCGTGTAGGTGTAGAGGTCTTCGATCGGCGCGTTCCACGGGTCTTCCAGGAAGCCGGTTTCGACGGCGCGACCCCAGACGTTCTGGTCGATGGAGTACGGGCTCTTCTTCGACTGCGCGATCGGCAGGTTGTGCAGCGCGGCGTACTCGATGGCTTTGTCGCGGGTGAGGGCGAAGTCGCGCACCGGGGCCAGCGAGGTGAGCTCGGGGGCCAGGGCGGTGACGGCGGCCTCGAAGCGCACCTGGTCGTTGCCCTTGCCGGTGCAGCCGTGCGCGACGCTGTCGGCGCCGAGGGCGCGAGCGGTGGCGGCGAGGTGCTTGGCGATCAGCGGACGGCTGATCGCGGAGACCAGCGGGTACCGCTTCTGGTACAGCGCGTTGGCCTTGAGCGCGGGAACGATGTAGTCGTTGGCGAACTCGTCCTTGGCGTCGACGACGATGGACTCCACCGCGCCGCAGTCGAGGGCGCGCTGTCGGATGACATCCATGTCCTCGCCCTCTTGTCCGACGTCGACAGCCAGTGCGACGACCTCTTTGCCGGTGGCGTCCTTCAGCCAGCCGATGCCCACCGAGGTGTCAAGGCCACCCGAATATGCCAGTACAACCCGCTCAGCCATGGTTCTCCTTCATAAGTTCTTTGTGATTCAAGTTTATTGGTGGTGCGGCCCGGCCGGTTGCTAGCGCGCGTTGTGCGCGAGCAGCCAGACGAGCAGCGCCTTCTGGGCGTGCAGGCGGTTCTCCGCCTCGTCCCAGATGATGCTCTGCGGGCCGTCGATGACGTCGCCAGTGACCTCGTAGCCACGGTCGGCGGGCAAGCAGTGCATGAAGTGCGCGTCGGGCTTGGCGAGGGCCATCAGGTCGGCGTCGACGCGGTATCCGCCGAGGGAGCCGAGCCGGGTGGCCTTTTCCTCTTCCTTGCCCATCGACACCCAGGTGTCGGTGATGACCACGTCGACGCCGGCGACGGCTTCGGCGGGGTCGGTGAACAGGGCCACCGATCCGCCGGTCTTCGCGGCGATGGCTTCGGCGTCGGCGACAACCTGCGCGTCGGGGGTGTACCCGGCCGGCGAGGCGATGCGCACGTGCATGCCCGCGGTCGCGCCGGCGAGCAGGTAGGACTGGGCCATGTTGCACGCACCGTCGCCGAGGAAGGTGAGGGTCTGGCCGGCGAGATCGCCGCGGTGCTCACGGATGGTGAGCAGGTCGGCGAGCAGCTGGCAGGGGTGGAAGTCGTCGGAGAGCGCGTTGACCACGGGCACCGTGGTGTTCAGCGCCATCTCTTCGAGACCGGCCTGCCCGTAGGTGCGCCACACGATCGCGGCCACCTGGCGTTCGAGCACCCGGGCGGTGTCGGCGGCGGTTTCCTTGCCACCGAGCTGGCTGCTCGCGGTGCTGATGATCAGCGGGCTGCCGCCGAGGTCGGCGATGCCGACAGCGAACGAGACCCGGGTGCGGGTGGACGACTTGTCGAAGATCACGGCGACTGTTTTCGGTCCGGCCAGGGGCTGGACCGCGAATCGGTCTCGCTTCAGTTCCAGGGCCAGATCGAGGATCTCGGCCTGTTCGGCCGGTGAGATGTCGTCGTCGCGCAGGAAATGGCGGGTCACGGGGTCACTTTCGCTGAATTCTTCGGTGGTTTGCGGGATTCCTCCACCTTATCTGGTGGCGGCGAGGTGACCCGAACTGGTCACAGCGGCCAGGGCGGCCCGGAAGCGTTCCTCGAAATCGGCCAGCTCGGCGTCACCGACGATCAGCGGGGGCGCCATCCGGATGCTGGATTCGTTCGCGGCGTTCACGATCAGGCCGGCGGCGAGGGCGGCGGCGGCCAGCTGCAGGGCCACCGGTTCGGTCAGGCCGATGCCCAGGAGCAGGCCGCGGCCACGCACCTCCTCGACCAGGGGCGAGTCGATGCGGGTGATGATCTCGCGGATCTGCTCGCCACGACGGGCGGCGTTGCCGACCAGGTCGTCGCGTTCGATGACGCCGAGCACGGCGTTGGAGGTGGCGGTCACAAACGGGTTCCCGCCGAAGGTGGAGCCGTGCTGGCCGCGGAGGAACAGGTCGCTGGTCGTGCCGAAGGTGACAAGCGCACCGATCGGCACTCCCCCGCCGATGCCCTTGGCGAGGGTGACGGCATCCGGCACCACGTTGGAGTGCTCGTAGGCGAACCACTTGCCGGTGCGCCCGGCACCGGTCTGGACCTCGTCGATGATCAGCAGCACCCCGTGCTGGGTGCACAGTTCGCGGGCGCGTTGCAGGTAGCCCTCCGGCAGGTCGATGACGCCGGCCTCGCCCTTGACCGGCTCGAGGAACAGCGCGGCGACGGTGTCATCGATTTCGCGCTCGAGGGCGGCGATGCTGGTCTCGATATGCTGCACACCGCCGGGAACGGGTTCGAAGGGGGCGCGCATCAGCGGCTTGCCGGTGAGCGCGAGCGCTCCCATGGTTCGGCCGTGGAACGAGTCGTTCAGGGCGAGGATCCTGCTGCGGCGACCGCCGGCGGTGTTCAGCCGGGCGAGCTTGAAGGCGGCCTCGTTGGCCTCGGCGCCGGAGTTGCAGAAGTAGACCCGGCCGGCGTCGCCCGCGCCGGTGAGGCGTTTGAGGCGTTCGGCGAGTTCGATCTGCGACGGCGAGGCGAAGTAGTTGGAGATGTGCGCCAGGGTGCCGATCTGTTGCTGGGCGGCGGCGACCATGTCGGGGTGCGCGTGGCCGAGCGAGTTGACGGCGATGCCGGCCAGGAAGTCGAGGTATTTGGTGCCGTTCTCATCCCAGACGTAGCAGCCCTCGCCGCGCACCAGCACGGCCAGGGGCGGCGACAGGGTCTTCATCATCGCTACGGCGTAGCGCTCGTGCAGGGTCATGCGGGAACCACCTCAGTACCGATGCCGCTTCCGGTGAAGATTTCGACCAGGATCGAGTGCGGCACTCGACCATCGATGATCGCCGCTTTCGCGACGCCGCCCTCGACGGCGTCCAGGCAGGCGGTCATCTTGGGGATCATGCCCGATTCAAGCTCAGGCAGCAGGGTGCGGAGCGCCTCGACGTCGATGACCGACACCAGCGAATCGCGGTTGGGCCAATCGCTGTACAGACCGGCGACGTCGGTGAGGATCACGAGCTTGGCGGCGCCCAGAGCCACGGCGAGGGCGGCGGCGGCGGCATCCGCGTTGACGTTGAGCGACTGGCCCGGCACCTCGACGTCGGGGGCGATGGAGGAGACCACCGGGATCCGGCCGGCGTTCAGCTGTGCGTGCACGGCCTCGGGGTCGACGCCGATGACGTCGCCCACCAGGCCGAGGTCCACCTCTTCGCCGTCGATGACGACACCGCGGCGGCGGCCGCGGAACAGGCCGGCGTCTTCGCCGCTGAGCCCGGCGGCCAGCGGCCCGTGGGCGTTGATGTGGCTGACCAGGTCGCGGTTGATCTGTCCGGTCAGCACCATCCGCACCACGTCCATGGCCTCGGGGGTGGTGACCCGGTAGCCGCCGCGGAACTCGCTCTGAATGCCCAGGCGGGAGAGCATGGCGGAGATCTGCGGGCCGCCGCCGTGCACGACGACGGGACGGATGCCTGCGTAGCGCAGGTAGACCATGTCCTCGGCGAAGGCACGTTGCAGTTCCTCGCTGACCATGGCGTTGCCGCCGAATTTGACGACGATGATCTGGTCGTGGAACTTCTTCAGCCAGGGCAGCGCCTCGATCAGCGTGGCCGCCTTGACCTTCGCTTCCGCGGGGGTGTTGTCGACGTCGTCGAGAGTGGGCACCTGCGGCGGTGCTGCGGGAGTGGCGCTTAGCGGGTCGGTGCTCATCAGCTGGAGTACGCGCTGTTCTCTTCGACGTAGTCGTGGGTGAGGTCGTTGGTCCAGATGGTGGCGCCCGCGGTACCGGCGTGCAGGTCGATGACCACCGACACGGCGCGCGGGGTGAGGTCGACGAGTTCGCGTGGCTGGTCCGGCTCCCCCGCGGTGCAGACCTGGATGCCGTTGATGGCCACGTCGATGCCGTACGGGTCGAACGCCGCATCCGCCTCGGGGATGGTGCCGACCGCGGCGAGGACCCGGCCCCAGTTGGGGTCGTTGCCGTAGATGGCGGCCTTGAACAGGTTGCTGCGGGACACCGCGCGGGCCACGGTGACGGCTTCGGTTTCGGAGGCGGCGTTGCGCACCGAGATGGCCACATCGTGCGAGGCGCCCTCGGCGTCGCCCTGCAGTTGCAGGGTGAGGTCGCGGCACAGGTTGGTGAGCGCGGCGGCGAATTCGGCCGGGTCGGCGTCGATGCCGCTGGCGCCGGAGGCGAGCAGGCTCACGGTGTCGTTGGTGGACATGCAGCCGTCGGAGTCGAGCCGGTCGAAGGTGACCCGGGTGGCCTCGCGGAGCGCGGCATCCAGTTGGGCCGAGCTGAGCACCGCATCGGTGGTGATCACCACGAGCATGGTGGCCAGGCCGGGGGCGAGCATGCCGGCGCCCTTGGCCATGCCGCCGATGGTCCAGCCGGCCGGGGAGACCTGGGTGGCCTGCTTGGGGCGGGTGTCGGTGGTCATGATCGCCTGTGCGGCGGCCAGGCCGGCGGCGGCGGATGCCGCGTCGTCGTTCTTGAGGGCAAGTCCGGCGTCGAAGACCCCGGCGGTGAGCTTGCCCAGGTCGAGCTGCTCGCCGATCAGGCCGGTGGAGCAGACCAGCACGTCGCCCGCGGAGACGTCGAGCTGCTCGGCGACGGCTTCGGCGGTGGCGTGGGTGGTCTGGAAACCGATGGTGCCGGTGTAGCAGTTGGCGCCGCCGGAGTTGAGCACGATGGCGCTCACCCGGCCGTCGGCCATGACCTGCTGGCTCCAGATGATCGGGTTGGCCTTGCAGCGGTTGCTGGTGAACACCGTGGCGGCGTTGGCGAGCGGGCCGAGGTTGGCGACGATGGCCAGGTCGAGGCCACCGGACTTCTTGAGGCCGGCGGTGACGCCGGCGGCGGCGAATCCGGCGGGGGCGGTGACGCTCACGGGGCAACTCCATTCGTGCTGAGGCCGCGGGTTTCGGGCAGCCCCAGGGCAATGTTGGCGGATTGGATGGCAGCGCCGGCGGTGCCCTTGACGAGGTTGTCGACCGCGGCGACGGTGATCACACGATTGGCGGCCTCGTCGATCGCGAGGCCGATGAGTGCGGTGTTCGCGCCGAGCACGTCGGCGGTACGCGGGAACTGGCCGCTGGGCAGCACGTGCACAAACGGTTCGTCGGCGTAGGCCGACTCCCAGGCGTGGCGCACGGCGGCCGCGCTCGTGCCCGGCACCAGCCGGGCGGTCGAGGTGGCCAGGATGCCGCGGGACATCGGCACGATCACCGGGGTGAACGACACCGTGGGGTCGATCGCGCCGGCCCACCGCAGGCTCTGCTGGATCTCGGGGATGTGCCGGTGGCTGCCGCCGACGGCGTAGGGGTTGGCGGAGCCGAGGATCTCGGCGGCCAGGTTGGGCACCTTGAGGCTTTTGCCGGCGCCGGAGGGTCCCACGGCGAGCACGGCGACGATGTCGGCCGCCTCGATCACGCCGGAGAGGATGCCGGGGGCCAGGGCCAGGGCGACCGTGCTGGCGTTGCAGCCGGGCGCGGCGATGCGGCGGGCGCCGACCAGGCGGTCGCGCTGGCGGCCACCGGCCACGGGAAGCTCTGGCACCCCGTAGGCCCAGGCGCCGAAGTAGTCGCCGCCGTAGAACGCGGCCCAGTCGGCCTCACTCTCGAGGCGGTGGTCCGCGCCGCAGTCCACCACGAGGGTGTCGGCGGGAAGCTGGGCGGTCAGTGCCCCGGATGCGCCGTGCGGGAGGGCCAGGAAGACGACGTCGTGACCGGCGAGGGTGGGCGCATCCGTGTCACCGAGCACGAGGTGGGACAGCGAGCGCAGGTGCGGTTGCACGTCGACCAGGCGCTGGCCGGAGTTGCTGTGCGCGGTGACCGTGCGCACCTCGAAATCGGGGTGAGCGGCCAGCAGACGCAGCAGCTCACCGCCCGCATACCCACTCGCGCCCGCAACAGCTACCGAAAAGACCATGGATCAAACTTACCCGGCTGCTCGCGCCCGCCAGAATCGCGAATTGCCCCGTTGCGGTCGACCTGCCCCGCTGTGCGGGGGCAATTCGTCCGAAACGGGGCAACTCGGCGGGGTGCGGCGGGGCTGGTTACTCCCGCAGCGCCGCACCGAAGCGGGCGGCGGCGAGCTGCACACCGGCCAGCTTCGCGTCGCTGGCCTCCGCGGCGGTGAGGGTGCGGTCCGGCGCCCGGAACCGCAGGGCGAAGGTGAGCGACTTCTGCCCGGCCTCGATGCCCGTGCCGCGGTAGTCGTCGACCAGCTCGATGCTCTCCAGCAGTGCACCGCTGCCCTCGCGCACGGCGGCGAGCACGTCGCTGGCCGGCACCTGCGCGTCGACGACGAGCGAGAGGTCCTGGGTGGCGGCGGGCTTGGTGCCGATCTCGGTGGCCTGCAGTTCCCCGGTCACCTGGGCGAAGACCGCGGACAGGTTCAGCTCGACGACGGCGACCACGGCGGGCAGGTCGGCGCCGCGGGCCACGGCGGGCAGCAACTCGCCCGCGAAGCCCACCGGCAGCTCGCCGGCATCCGTCGCCACGAACAGTTCGGCGGTGCGGCCGGGGTGCATGGCCTGGTGGGCGCCCTGGCGCACGATGATCGGCAGACCGACCGCGAGGCCGATCTGCGCGACGGCGGTGAGGGCGTCCTGCCAGGATGCCGCGATGGGCGCCTGGCCGGGCTGGTGACGCACGGTGTTGCCGAGCAGCACGATGCCGGCGGTGAACGGCTGCGGCGGGATGCCCGCGTTCAGCGTCGCCTCGAGCTCGGCGCTCGGACGTACAGCGGCCGGGGGCACCACGGCGCTGCCGTAGCTGACGCCCGCCACCGGACGGAACACCGAACCGAGCTCGAAGATCGCCAGGTCGGTGGAGCCGCGGGACAGGTTGCGGTGCGCGATCTGCAGCAGTCCCGGCAGCATCGAGGTGCGCATGAACGGCGCCTCACCGTCGAGCGGGTTGGCGACCTTGATCTGCCCAACGGTGGTGCTGGTGGGGTGGCCGAACAGGTTGTTCGCCTTCTCGGCGACGAACGGGTAGGCCAGCACCTCGGTGTGGCCGGTGGCGGCGAGCACCGTGGCGACCGAACGCTTGAGCTGCTGGGTGCGGGTGAGGCCACGGCCCGGTGGGGCGACGGGCAGCACCGAGGGGATGCGGTCGTAACCGACGATGCGGGCGACTTCCTCGGCCAGGGTCCACTTGTCGGTGAGGTCCGGGCGCCAGCTCGGCGCGATCACGGCGAGGCCGGTGGCGGTCTCCGTCATCGACGCGCCGATCTCGGCGAGCGAGGTGCGCACCTCGTCGCGGGTGTACTCCAGGCCGATCAGGCCGGAGACGAACCCGGTGGGCAGGTCGATCGGGGCGCGCTCCGGGGTGGCGTCGTGCAGCGAGCCGAGTCCGTCGGCCACTCCCCCGGCGAGTTCGACGAGCAGCTGCACCACGCGGGCAGCGGCCACGGCGGCGACCTCGGGGTCGACGCCGCGCTCGAAGCGGCGGGACGCCTCACTGGGCAGCTTGTGCCGGCGGGCGGTGCGCGCGATCGACACCGGGTCGAAGTTCGCGGCCTCGATCAGCACATTGGTGGTGTCGGCGCCGATTTCGGTGGTCGCCCCGCCCATCACGCCGGCCAGGCCTATGGGGCCGGATTCGTCGGTGATCAGCAGGTCTTCGGGGCTGAGGGTGCGCGTGACGTCGTCAAGGGTGACGAGTTTTTCGCCGGCCTCTGCGCGGCGCACGGTGAGTCCGCCGGTGAGCTTATCCAGGTCGTAGCCGTGGATCGGCTGGCCGAGTTCGATCATCACGTAGTTGGTGATGTCCACGATCAGCGAGATCGAGCGGATGCCGGCCAGCTTGAGCCGGGCGATCAGCCAGGCCGGGGACGGCTTGCCGGGGTCCACGCCGCGCACGACGCGGGTGACGAAGACGCTCGCACCGATACGGTCACGGATCGGGGCCGCGTCGTCGATCGAGACCGGGAAGACCTCGGTGGACGCGGTCGCGGTCACGGCGAGGGCCGGGTCGCGGAAGGTGGCGCCGGTGGCGTGCGAGTACTCGCGAGCCACACCGCGGATCGAGAACGCGTAGCCGCGGTCGGGGGTGACGTTGATCTCCACGGCGGAGTCGTCCAGGCCCAACAGGCTGATCGCATCCGTGCCGATCTCGGGGTCGAGACCGAGGGCGCCGAGCACCAGGATGCCGTCGTGTTCGTCGCCGAGACCCAGCTCGCGGGCCGACGCGATCATGCCGTCCGAGACGTGGCCGTAGGTGGTGCGGGGTGCGATCGGGAACGGGCCGGGCAGCACGGCGCCGGGCAGGGTCACGACGACCTTGTCGCCGACGACGAAGTTGTGCGCGCCACAGACGATGCCGTGGATGGCGGGGCCGCCGTCGGCGGCGAGTTCGCCCTCCGGAGCGACCTGCACCTGGCACCAGTTGATGGTCTTGCCGTTGGTCTGCACCTCACCGACGAAGTCGAGCACCTGGCCGACCACGATGGGTCCGGTCAGCTCGAAGCGGTGGATCTCTTCTTCTTCCAGGCCCACGCTCACCAGGGCGGCGTGCACGGCTTCGGGGGTGGTGCCGGGTTCGAGGTCGACGAATTCGCCGAGCCAGCTCAGGGGAACGCGCATCAGACGGTCATCCCGTACTGCTGGCTGAACCGAATGTCGCCTTCGACCATGTCGTGCATATCCTTCACATCGTTGCGGAACATCAGTGCTCGTTCGACGCCGACGCCGAACGCGAATCCGGAGTAGACCTCGGGGTCCAGGCCCGCGGAGCGGAGCACGTTGGCGTTGACCATGCCGCAGCCGCCCCACTCGATCCAGCGGGCGCCGTCCTTGAAGGTGGGGTGCCAGAGGTCGAGCTCGGCGCTCGGCTCGGTGAACGGGAAGTAGTTGGGGCGCAGGCGCACCTTGGCTTCGTCGCCGAACAGGGCCTTGACGAAGTGGTCGAGGGTGCCGCGCAGGTGGGCCATGGTGAGGCCCTTGTCCACGGCGATGCCCTCGATCTGGTGGAACACCGGGGTGTGCGTAGCGTCGAGTTCGTCGGTGCGGTACACCCGGCCGGGGGCGATGCGGTACACGGGCGGCTCGGTGCCCAGCAGCGCGCGCAGCTGCACCGGCGAGGTGTGGGTGCGCAGCACCAGGTGCGCCTCGGGCGGGTCGATGAAGAAGGTGTCCTGCATGGCGCGGGCCGGGTGGTCCTCGTCGAAGTTCAGTGCGTCGAAGTTGAACCATTCGCTCTCGAGCTCTGGGCCTTCGGCGACCTCCCAGCCCATGCCCACGAACACGTCGGAGACGCGTTCCTGCAGCAGGGTGAGCGGATGCCGGGCCCCGGCACGCCAGGTGGAGGCGGCGGCGGTGACGTCCACGGCTTCGGCGGCGAGCTGGGCGGTGGCCTCGGCTTCGACGATCTGGGTTTCGCGGGCGCTCAGCGCCTGGTTGACCCGGGCGCGGCCCTGGCCGACGAGCTTGCCGGCGGCGGCCTTCTGGTCGCCGGGCACGCTGCGCATCAGAGCGTTCAGTGCGGCCAGCGGCGAGGCCTCGCCGACGTGCGCTGAGCGCACGGCCTTGAGGGCGGCGGAGTCAGTCGCGGCTTCGATGGCCGCGAGAGCGGCATCGACGGCCGCGGTGACGGCGGGTTCGGTTATTTCAGTGGGGGCAGACACGAGACCCAAGTTTAGTGCCAGCCCGCCCGCCCACCGCGGCGGGCGGGAGGCGGGCGGCCGTACGGGCGACTCAGCGCCCGGAGTCGCCTCCGCCGGCGGCCCCGCCGGTGACTCCGCCGGCCGCGGCGCTCACCGAGGTGTCGGGCATCGGCTCGGGCAGCAGCGGGTCAACGAGCTTGCCGGCCTTGGGCCCGGAGCGTCGGGCGATCACCCGCGCCAGCCAGGACAGTGACAGGTTCATCGCCAGGTAGATGGCCAGCACGATGAGGAAGAAGGAGAACTGGTAGCGCTGACCGAAGAAGTTGGTCATCGTGTACAGGCCGCTGCGCAGCAGTTCCTCGTAGCCGACCACGAACGCCAGCGAGGTGTCCTTGAGCAGCACCACGAGCTGCGCGATGATGATCGGCAGCATCTGCCGGAACGCCTGCGGGAACTCGATGCGGAACCGGGTGGCGATGGGCGTGAGGCCGATCGCGAGACCGGCTTCCCGCTGGCCGCGCGGCAGCGAATTGATGCCGGCTCGCAGCGCCTCGCCGATGATCGCACCGTTGTAGACGGACAGCGCCGCGACGCCGGCCCAGAACGAGCCGGTGGAGAACACCAGCAGGATGAAGAGCATCATCAGCAGCACGGGCATGCCGCGGACGAATTCCAGCACGACGGTCGTGGGCACCCGGATGGCGGCGTGATCGGCGGAACGCAGGAAGGAGAACACGACACCGAGGATGAGGGCGAAGAACGCCGCGACCCCGGCCATCGTGAGGGTTGCCAGTGCGCCGCGCCCGAGGGTGCGCCAGACCTCGACGTCGAGGAGGGCGTCCCAGCGGGTCGGGTCCCACATGCCGGGCTGGATGGCGCCGTTGGCGCTGGGCTTGGGGGCACCGAGGGCCAGGACCAGCCAGGTCAGGCCAGCGAGGATGATGATCACGCCGACAACGGAGATGACCCGGGATCGCGCGCGCGCCTTGGGGCCGGGCGCGTCGTACAGAACTGAGCTCATCGGAGTACCGCCACTTTCTTTTCCACCCGGCCGGCGATCTGCCCGAGCGTGATCGTGATGATCAGGTAGAAGGTCGCGACGGCCAGCAGAATCGCGATCACGGCGTCACCGCGATCGTTGACGACCTGACGGCCGGCGCCGAAGAGTTCGAAGACGAAGAACGCGCCGGCGACCGAGGTGTTCTTGGTCAGGGCGATGAAGACGTTGATCAGCGGCGGGATGACCATCCGCACGGCCTGCGGCATGATCACGTAGCTGAGCGACTGGCCGAAGGTGAGGCCCACGCTGCGGGCGGCCTCTGCCTGGCCGACGGGGACACCGTTGATGCCGGAGCGGAGTGCCTCCGCGACGAACGGCGAGGTGTAGACGGTGAGGCCGATCAGGGCCAGCAGGAAGTAGCCGGGCGAGAACTGCAGGTACGGCAGGATGTACGCGCAGAAGAAGAGGACGAGGGTGAGTGGCGTGTTGCGCACCAGCTCGGTGTACACGGTCGCGAAGGCCCGAAAGGACGCGATGGGCGAGATGCGCAGGGCGGCCACGATGACTCCGAGCACCAGTGCGCCGATGCCGGACAGGACCAGCAACCCGAGCGTGTTCTTGAAGCCTTCCAAAAAGACCGGCAGGTTTTCGATGACTGCGTCCAAGACTCACCTCCTCTGTGTTTGTCGAGACCTTGAGGCCTCATGTGGTTCGAGTGAAAACTGCCGATCGGGGCGGCCGGTGCGGCCACCCCGATCGGATCACGCATTACTGCTAGTAGCGGTCGACCGCCGGCGGCTTCGGCGTCTCGAGCACGGAACCCGCGGTGGCTTCCCAAGCAGCGGCCCAGGAACCGTCCTCGTAGGACTCCTCCAGGACGTCGTTGATGAAGTTGCGGAACTCGGTGTCGTCCTTGGCGAGGCCGATGCCGTAAGGCTCGGCGGTGAACGGGTTGCCCACGACCTCGAACTCACCGGCGTTCTGGTCGGCGAGGCCGGCCAGGATCACGTTGTCGGTGGTGACGGCGTCGACTTCGCCGCTACGCAGCGGGCCGAGGCAGTTCGAGTAGGTGTCGGTGGCGATGATGTTGGTCGTGTACGCCGCGATGTTCTTCTCCGAGGTGGAGCCGCTGACGGTACAGACCTTCTTGTCGGCCAGGTCTTCCGGGCCGGTGATCTTCGCTTCGTTGCCTGCGAGAACGAGCAGGTCCTGACCGGCTTCGTAGTACGGGCCGGCGAACGAGACAACTTCCTTGCGGGCGTCGTTGATCGTGTAGGTGGCGACCACGAGGTCGACCTGGCCGTTCTGGATGAAGGGCTCGCGGTTGGCGGAGACCGTCTCGGTCCAGGTGATGTTCGACGCCTCAATGCCGAGCTTGGATGCGATCAGCTTGCCGATTTCGACGTCGAAGCCGACCGGGTTGCCATCCGGGCCCTTGAGGCCGAACAGGGGCTGGTCGAACTTGGTGCCGATGGTGATTTCACCGGCTTCGTTCAGGGCGGCCATGGTGGTGCCCTCTTCGAACGTGACATCTTCCTCAACGGGTGCGGCCGATGGCGTGCTGGCGCCGGAGTCGGTGCAGCCGCTCAGCGCGAACGCTCCGACCAGGGCGATGGCAGAGATCATTAGACCCTTGTTGCGTCTCATGGTTTCCTCCTGTGTGCTGTGTGTCTCGCCGACCGGTTAGTGGGCAAGTATTTTGGAGAGGAAGTCTTTCGCTCTCGTGCTCTGGGGGTTCGTGAAGAACTTCTCCGGGGTGGTCTCCTCGACGATGTCGCCTTCGGCCATGAAGATGACCCGGTCGGCGGCACGGCGGGCGAAGCCCATTTCGTGGGTGACGACGATCATGGTCATGCCCTCGTTGGCGAGGTCGACCATGACCTCGAGGACCTCGTTGATCATCTCGGGGTCGAGCGCGCTGGTGGGCTCGTCGAGCAGGATCAACTTGGGGTCCATGGCGAGAGCCCGCGCGATGGCCACCCGCTGCTGCTGGCCGCCGGAGAGCTGGGACGGCATCTTCTTGGCCTGGTTGGCCACGCCGACGCGTTCGAGCAGCGCCATGGCCTTCGCTTCGGCGGCGGCCTTGCTCATGCCGCGCACCTTGATCGGGCCCAGCGTCACGTTCTCGAGAACGGTCTTATGCGCGAAGAGGTTGAACGCCTGGAACACCATGCCCACATCGGCCCGCAGCTGCGCGAGGGCCTTGCCCTCGTTGGGCAGTTCCTTGCCGTCGATGGTGATCGTGCCGTTGTCGATGGTCTCGAGCCGGTTGATCGCCCGACAGAGGGTGGACTTGCCCGATCCGCTCGGACCGATGACCACCACGACCTCGCCACGGTTGACCGTGGCGTTGATGTTCTTCAGTACGTGCAGTTCCCCGTAGTTCTTGTTGACGTCCGTGATGACGACCAGGGGTTCCCCCCGGCGGACAGTGATGTTGGACGTCGCCGGTGATGCGTCTGTTGGCTCCATACCCCCCAACTTAGGCCCGGGTATGCCCGACAGACCACCTTTAACACGGCATTGCCCCGGTCGGTAACCCAAACGTAATAGACGCCCGACCGGGAAAGATGCTAGGCGCGGTGCGAGAAAGCGCTCTCGTACAGGCAGACAGAGGCGGCAGTGGCCAGGTTCATCGATTCGGCGTGGCCGTAGATGGGAACACTGATCGATCGGTCGGCCATAGCCAGGTCTTCTTCGGTGAGACCGCGGGCCTCGTTGCCGAACAACCAGGCGGTGGGGGTGGCCAGCAGGCCGCTGTTGCGGGCCTCGAGCAGGTCGTCACCCTTGATGTCGGCGGCGAGGATCTGCATGCCGGCGAACTTCGCGCGTTCGCGCACATCGGACAGGGTGACCCCCACGGCGACGGGCAGGTGGAAGATCGACCCGGTGGACGAGCGCACCACCTTGGGGTTGTACAGGTCGACGCTGCGGCCGGTGAAGATCACGGCGTCGGCGCCGGCGGCATCCGCTGCCCGGATGATGGTGCCGGCGTTGCCCGGGTCGCGGACCTCTTCGAGGA
>Ga0247803_1000548_pt1 | contig 20131 bp, 19 predicted proteins | sample UWRJL014104B1_FD_180928 | JGI IMG/M metagenome (GOLD analysis project Ga0247803, IMG submission 180928) | Plant litter microbial communities from Arlington Agricultural Research Station in Wisconsin, United States - UWRJ-L014-104B-1 | ecosystem: Environmental > Terrestrial > Plant litter >...
CGGCGGCGCGGACCACATCCTCGCCGGGCTCCTGCTCGAGGAGGCCGGGCTCTCCGGTTCGGAGATCGCCGAGAACCTCAACTACATCCCCAACTCGGGCGGCGGCGAGGCGGTCGCGCTCATCCTCGGCAACAACGCCTCCGCCGGGATCTCGGGCATCGGCGAGTTCGTCGAGCACATCGACGCCGGCACGATGAAGGCCCTCGCCGTGTCGTCCGCCGAGCCCGCCGAGAACCTTCCCGACGTGCCCACGATCACCGACGCCGGCTACGACGTCGTGCTCACCAACTGGCGCGGCGTGCTCGCCCCGACCGACATCTCGGAGGCCGACCGCGACGCGCTCGTCGACGTCGTCACCGAGATGCACGACAGCGAGGCGTGGACCACCGAGCTCGAGACGCGCGGCTGGGCCGACGCCTTCCTCACCGGAGACGAGTTCGCCACGTACCTCGACGAGAACATCGCCGAGGTCACCACGACCCTGCAGAACATCGGGCTGGTCGGCTGATCATGAGCGCACCCACGACGCCCGCGCCGGGCTCCGGCCCCGCGCGGGCGGCGGGCGCATCCGCGAACCGGTCGAGGATCGGCGAGTTCATCTTCGCCGGCCTCGCCCTCGCCCTCGGCGTCTTCGTCTTCGCCGGCGCGTTCGCCATCCGCCTGCCGGCCGCGGGGACGCAGGTGGGGCCCCGCGTCTTCCCGTTCCTGGTCGGCACCATCCTCGTCGTCTCGGCGGCCATGGTGATCGTCGGCGTCGCCCGCGGAAAGGTGGCCGAACTCGAAGAGGGCGAGGACATCGACGACTCGGCCCGCACCGACTGGGTCACACTCGCCAAGATCGTCGGCTTCGTCGTCGCCCACATCGCGCTCATCGAGATCGTCGGCTGGCCGATCGCGGCCGCCGTGCTGTTCGGCGGCGTCGCCTGGTCGCTCGGCGCCAAACGCTGGTGGGCCGCACTGCTCATCGGGCTCGCGCTCGGCCTCATCGTCTACGTGCTGTTCGGCGGGCTGCTCGGCCTCTCCCTTCCCTCCGGACCGCTCCTGACCTGGCTCGATCCTCTACTGCGCACCCTGAGGGGCTGACATGGACAACATCATGAACCTGATGGAGGGCTTCGCAACCGCCCTCCAGCCCGAGTACCTGATCTACGGCTTCATCGGCGTGCTCATCGGCACCGCCGTCGGCGTGCTGCCCGGCATCGGCCCGGCGATGACCGTCGCGCTGCTGCTGCCGCTGACCTACGCCCTCGACCCCACCGCCGCGCTCATCACCTTCGCCGGCATCTACTACGGCGGCATGTACGGCGGCTCGACCACCAGCATCCTGCTGAACACCCCCGGTGAATCGGCGTCGATCGTGACGGCGCTCGAGGGCAACAAGATGGCCAAGCTCGGGCGCGGCGCCGCGGCACTCGCCACCGCCGCGATCGGGTCGTTCATCGCCGGCTCGATCGCGACCGTGGGGCTCACCCTCCTCGCCCCCACCATCGCGGCCTGGGCCGTGAACCTTGCCCCGGCCGACTATGTGGCCCTGATGGTCATCGCGTTCATCACCGTCGGCGCGCTGCTCGGCTCCTCGGTGTGGCGCGGCCTCACCTCGCTCGGCATCGGCCTGTTCCTCGGGCTCGTCGGCACGGAGATCCTCTCCGGACAGCAGCGCTACACGTTCGGGCTGCTGCCGCTGGCCGACGGCATCGACGTGGTGCTGGTCGCCGTCGGGCTATTCGCGGTCGGCGAGACGCTGTACGTGGCGTCGCGGCTGCGCCACGGCCCGGTCGCGCTGATCCCGGTGACCCGCGGCTGGCGCAGCTGGATGACCCGTGACGACTGGCGCCGTTCGTGGAAGCCGTGGCTGCGCGGCACGGCGATCGGCTTCCCCATCGGCACGATCCCCGCCGGCGGCGCCGATGTGGCGACGTTCCTCTCCTACGCGAGCGAGAAGAAGCTCAGCAAGCACAAGGAGCAGTTCGGGCGCGGCGCCATCGAGGGCGTCGCGGGTCCCGAGGCCGCGAACAACGCCGCGGCCGCCGGAGTTCTCGTGCCGCTGCTGACCCTCGGGCTGCCGACCACGGCGACCGCCGCGATCATCCTCTCGGCGTTCCAGTCGTACGGCATCCAGCCCGGACCGCAGCTGTTCACCAACCAGCCCGCGCTCGTCTGGGCGCTCATCGCGAGCCTGTACATCGGCAACGTGATGCTGCTCGTGCTGAACCTGCCGCTCGTGGGCATCTGGGTGAAGCTGCTGCAGATCCCGCGACCGTACCTCTACGCGGGCATCCTGACGTTCGCCGCTCTCGGCGCCTACGCGGTGAACTTCGCGATCGTCGACATCGTGATCCTGCTGGTCATCGGCATCGTCGGGTACTTCCTGCGCAAGTACGGGTATCCGATCGCTCCCCTCGTCATCGGCCTGATCCTGGGCCCGATGGCGGAGGCGCAGCTGCGGCGAGCGCTGCAGCTCAGCCAGGGCGACCTGACGGCGCTGTTCACGCGCCCGTTCGCGGCCGTCTGCTACATCGCGCTGATCCTGATCATCGGCCTCGGGCTGTGGCTGCGTCGCCGCCAGAGCCGGCTGGAGCACGCACTCGCCGCCGCGGCCGCGGCCGACACCTCGGTCGAGGCCGCCGTCAACCGCATGTGGGAGCCGGGGCAGCGACCGAGCGATGTGGCGACCTCCGACATCGACGTCGTGAAGCCGCGCGACGGTCGCGACGGCAGATAGACGCGGCATCCTCCGTTCCGTGTGAGGGGCGGAGGATGCACCGTCGTCTACTCTCGACCCAACGATGCGCGACCCCCGTGCGTCATGAGGGGTAGGAGGTTCCCCATGCGCGCGAAACTCGCCGTTCTCACCGTCGCCCTGCTCGCGCTCACCGGCTGCGGGATCTCGACCGGCAACGAGCCCGACCCCGACGCCGACGACATCACCGGCAACTGGCAGCTCACGGCCGGCACCGACCTCACCGGCACGTTCGTTCTCGACGACGTTCCCCAGCCCATCACCCTCGAGCTCTCCGGCAGCACCGCGGCGGGGCAGGCTCCCTGCAACTCCTACACGGGCGAGTTCGAGGGCACGTCAGACGGCGTCGACTTCGGTCCGTTCGCCAGCACGCGCATGGCGTGCTCCCCCGACTCCGTGATGGAGCTCGAGAGCCGCTACATCGCCGGGCTCGAGGCCGTCGACACCGCGACCGTCGACGGCTCGACACTCACCCTCACCCTGAACGACGACGTGCTCGAGCTGGTCTTCGAGGAGGTCGCCGCCACTCCGGCGGCCGACCTGGTCGGGCCCACCTGGACGCTCGAGACGATCGCTGTGGGCGAGACCTCCGCGAGCGTCGCGGGCGAGGCGACGCTGATCTTCGGCGAAGACGGCACCTTCCGCGGCAACGCCGGATGCCGCGGCTTCTCCGGCTACTACGTCTACAAGGACGACGCCGTGAACTTCACCAGCCTCGAGATCGACCACTCCCAGTGCACCGACGAGCTCGCCGCGCAGGAGACCACGGTCTTCGACATCCTCGGCCAGGGTTTTATGGCCAGGATCGACGGCGACACCCTCACCGCGACGAAGACCGGTGGCGCTGACGGCGCGCTCGTGTACCGGGCGGAAGAACCGCAGTGAGCGGTGGGAGGCGGCTCTCGATTCTCGCGGCGGTGGCGCTCGTGGCAGCGACCCTGTCCGGCTGTGCCGCACCTGCAGACAACACGCAACCGGAGGCGACGGCAGTGAGCGATCTCAACGGCGAGTGGCAGCTGACCAAGGCGAGCGACGCCGACGGCGCCCTCGCCGTGAACGGGATCCCGGTGACCCTGGTGATAGCGGATGACTCGGCCTCGGGTCAGGCCCCGTGCAACAGCTACACCGGCGAGGTCGACATCGACGGCGACTCCGTCGAGTTCGGCACCATCGCGCAGACGCTCATGGCCTGCACCGACGACGCCCGCACCGAGCTCGAGACCCGTTATCTGGCGGCGCTGGAGGAGGTCAGCGGTTCCACACTCACCGATGAGACCCTCACCCTGACCGGCGACTCGGTGACCCTGCAGTTCACCCTCCTGCCGAAGAAGTCGATCACCCGCTGATCTGTAACGCCGCCGAAACGCGCGGGCGTTAGCGTTGCGCCATGACATTCCATGTGCCCGCCGTCGACATCACCGCCTGGACCGCCGGCGGCTCCGACGAGGAGAGGGCGGGAGTCGCCGCCGCGATCGACACCGCCTGCCGCGAGGTCGGATTCATCCAGATCCTCGGCCACGGGATCCCGACGAGCGTCACCGACGGACTCGCGAGCGCCATGGACGACTTCTTCGCCCAGGACCTCGATACCAAGAAGCGCAGCATCGCGCCGAAGGGGACGAACCGCGGCTACACCCCGCCGAAGGCCGAGTCGCTGAGCCTGAGCCTCGGCGTCGAGAGCGCGACGCGGATGAACGACTTCTTCGAGGCGTTCAACGTCGGGCTCGCGACATCCGACTTCCCCGGCGTCCCGCTCGACCCGATGGAGTACGCCGAGAATGTCTGGCCGGAGGTCGACGGCTACCGCGAGCGCATCGACGCCTACTTCGCCGAGGCCGGCCGGGTGGCCCGCACGCTCACCGATATCTTCGCCGCCGCACTCGGCCTGCCCGCCGACTTCTTCGACTCCTACACCGACCACTCGATCGACGTGCTGCGCATGAACAACTACGCTCTTCCGCCGGGCACCGTCGACCTCGACGGCGACCTCATCGGCATGAGCGAGCACACCGACTTCGGCATCGTCACAGTGCTGTGGGCCGACCAGGTGAAAGGGCTGCAGGTGCTCGGCACCGACGGCTCATGGAACGACGTGAGCCCCGCCGACGACGCCCTGCTCGTCAACCTCGGCGACCTCACCTCACGCTGGACGAACGAGCGGTGGATGTCGACACTGCACCGGGTGAAGCCGCCGATCGTCGACGGCACCATCAACCGGCGACGCAGCGCCGCCTACTTCCATGACGGCAACGCGGATGCCACGATCGAGGCGATCCCGTCGACGATCGAGCCGGGCGGCTCGGCGCTGTATCCGCCGATCACGGTGAGCGAGCACATCAGGGCTAAACTCGCCGGTTCGCGCGCGGGCAAGATCAACACGTCGGCGACGCGGGAGGCCGCCCGCGTGCTGGCCGCGAACGAGTAGACGGCTACAGTCCGTCTCATCCATCCCGCTTTTCGCGGTCCGTGTCCCCCTAAATGCCGACACGCCGCCGACCCCGTTCGCCACAATTGATGAACGCTCGATGAAGTTCGCGCTGTACCCCGTTCGGGGGCGATCCGCGTCCGTAGTGTTGCCTCCGTCCTCGGCGCTCGTCGAGAACATCTCAACGATACGGAGCGACTCATGGCAAACCTCAATGTGACCTACGGCGAAATGCGCGACGCCTCGACCCGTCTCAACAACGGCGAGGTCGAGATCGAGGGAAAGCTGCGCGAGCTCAAGGCTCTCGTCGACGGACTCATCAGCGCCGGCTACGTCACCGACAAATCGTCGATCGCGTTCGGCACCTCGTACCAGGAGTTCAACGAGGGTGCGACCAAGACGATCCAGGGCCTGCTGGGCATGAGCCAGTACCTCACGGCCGCCGCCGAGGCCCTCGAGTCGACCGACTCCGAGCTCGCGCGCGCACTCGCGAAGTAACGCCACGGAGGGTGCCCGTCACGGCGGAGCACCCTCCTGCCCTCGTCAGCACAACGATTGGACCCAGCATGACCGACTTGATCGTCACATCCGCAGTTCTCGAGGAGTCGTCGGCCAAGCTCGTCGAGATCAAGAACGAATTCGACAACGCCGGCAGTCGCGTCGCAGAACACGCCGAGGTGTGGGGCCAGAGCGACGTGCGGTCGGCCATGGGTGAATTCGTCGGCAACTGGAAGATCCACCGCGGCAAGATCTCCACCGCCGTCGGCGACCTGCAGAAGAAGATCCACGACATGGGCGAGGGCTGGAAGCAGACCGAGCAGAACCTCGCAGACGGCCTCACCACCACGACCGAGTAGCGCTCCGCCACACCGCCCGACCACCGATTTCCCTGATGTCCCTGAAAGGACACGCAATGCCCGCTCGCTCCGGAAACTGGCCGCTCGTCGGCCACCCATCGGACCCGGTCGCGGGAGATCCCGACCAGCTGCACGACCTGACCCGCTACTACGCCACCATCGCGCAGACCATCAAGGAAGAGGCTGCGGTCCTCCAGCGGATCGGGTCGGGCGACACGACAGAGCTGAAGGGGCAGTCGGCCGACGCGATCCGCTCGCGCAGCAAGAGCGTCGCTGCTTCGCTGACCCAGACGTCGCGCCGCTACGAGGCGGTGGCCGGCGCACTGAAGAACTACGCGCCGGCACTGCAGACGGCGCGCGACGACTCGTGGCGGGCGCTGAAAGACGCGGAGTCCGCCGACGGCGCCCGCGGCAGCTCGGCTGCCATGGCCGACCCGGGAGCGAACCGTCCGGCCGACGCACCGCCGCTCACCGACGCCGAGAACGCCCAGATCCACGCGCGCACCAGCGCGATGTCGGAGGCTGCCGATTCCGGAGCCGCCGCGAGCAGGCGGATGGATGAAGCGCTGGCGGCACTCAACACCGCCGGCAAGTCCGCCTCCGGACTCATCCGCGGCGCGTGGAACGACGGCCTCGTCGACACCCGGGCGTACAAACTGCGCGAGGGCTTTCTCAAGTTCCTCAGGGTGCTCGTCAAGGTGCTGATGTGGATCGGCGTCGCACTGGCCGTGCTCGCCTTCTTCATCCCCGGGCTCGGCGCCGCCGCTCTGGCGGGCGCGATAGTGGCGGTCGCCGCCGTCGTCGCGACCGGAGCGCTTGCGGCGATGGGCGAGGGGTCATGGCTCGACTTCATCATCGCCGTCGTCGGCGTGGTGCTCATCGGAGTCGGCGTCGTCGTCGCGAAGATCGTGCAGACGGCGCACGTCGCGGCGATCGCACGCGGGGGCACCGCCGCGGCGCGGGGCGGCAAACTGCCCGCCGACATCACCGCGCGATCCGCCGCTCTCGCGCTGCAGCGCCAATCGGTGCTGACGAAGGGATTCGCGGGCCGGATCAGCGTGCAGCAGGCGATGAGGAGGGTGTCGGCGATCGACCGGCGTCTGGTCACCCTGCCGAAGGACATGCAGCTCGGCCGCGCGGCGAAGATCGGTTCGAAGAACGCGATCAAGCCGCAGTACTGGAACGTCCGCACGCCGGGCTACCGCCCGAACGACGCGGCCAAGTTGCGCGACCTCGGCAGCAAGTACCGCTTCGACCGACTCTTCTCGACCGACCGCGTCGGCGACTACAGGAAACTGCAGGCGACAATGCAGACCGAATTCGGCCTGGTGCCGAAAGCGGTCCCCTGGTGGTATTACGCGAACGCCGGACGGGTCGTCGGAGGCTTCGGCATCAGCGTGATGAAGTGGTCGACCACACCGACCGGCTTCGGCACCGACACCAGTCGGGCCGCCACGTCGCCCGAGTACGACGCGGCCAAGACCGCCCTGACGACCCCGAAGATATGAGCGACGTGAAGGCCATCACCTGGTCGCTCGACATCGAGCCGTTCGACTGGATCACGGTCCCGGCCGCTCCCACCGACATCGACGAATGGCGCGCCGATGTCGCGACCGTCTTCGGACTGCTCAATGAAGCGGACGCGGAGCTCGTCGACGACCTGCCGCTCGCCCCGGGAGCCCTGGACATCGATCTCGCACTCGACACCCTGCTCGAGTTCGCCGCGGCGCTCGGCGACGACCTCCTGCTCGTCGCGGGTCTCGGCCTGGCCGGCGACTGGCCGCTGCCGGTGATCGTCGACGTCAGCGCCACCGCCGACGACCCCGGCGACCTGCTCGACGCCGCCGGTGCCCGCGGCGGGCTGCCGGTCAGCGCGCCGACGGTCGACGACGTCGCCGAGGGCGACGGCATCCGGGTGACGAGGCTCGACCTCGACGACGACGGCGCGGTATGGGCTCAGGTCGCCTGCGCCCGCCGTCGCGACGGGGTCGACGTCGTGCTCACGTGGCGGACCAGCCACCTCGAGCTGGTACCCCGGTTCGCGCCTCTGCTCGAACAACTGCTCGCCCGCGTGACCATCGAGACGGACGCATGATCGACACAACTGCACCACAGGCATCGTTTCTCATCGCCCTTCCGCCCGGCTGGGTGCGCCTGTCGGCCCGGGTCGGCGACGAGGCAGAGCTCGCCGCGCTGATCGAGGTCATCGTCGCCGAGGCGCTCCCCGCAAGCCTTCCCCGTGACAGGGCCGAGCCGTGGCGCGGCGAGATGCGCAAGGTGTTCACCGGCATCGTCGCGGAGGCTCGGGACGCCGGCGCGAGCGCCGTCTACCTGCCCGTGCGCCCGGTCAACGGGGTCAACATCCCCGCCTCCTTCGTCGAGTCCGAGATCGACGACGGCGGAGTCGACGACGTCGGCTCGGTGCTGGCCGGCATCCTCGCGAGCTCCGAAGACGGCACGCTGCAGGTCATCGACGGCGCCCACGCGGCGAGAACCGACAGCTCGACGGTGCGCGTCGAGCCGCGCGACGGGTGGCCCGAGATGACCACCCGCCAGATCGTGTACACGGTCGAAGTGCCGCACCGGGAGGGGCGCTGGGTGGTGCTCTCGTTCTCCGCCGCATCCGGCGACAGCCCCAGCGCCGCGCTCTCCGACGCCCTGGTCGAGCTCTTCGACGCGCTGATGCTCACCTTCCGGTGGAGCGACGTGCCCGGCGTCGACCACAGCGGCCTCGAAGAGCGACTGGCCCAGATCCGCTCGCTCTAACGCTCCACCGATCCGAGAAGCCCATGATCACCACCCTCGTCGTCTCCGTCCCGCTCGCCGCCGCACTGCTCGCGGTCACCCTGCTCGCGCTGCTGCAGCGCCGGCGACTGCGGCGCCTCACCTCGTCGTCGGGACTGCATCAGGTGCTCGGCGACGCCCACGCCTCCTGGGTCGTCGACCACGCCCTGAAGACCCTCGTCGAGGCCTGCCACCGCGAGCCGCGACTCGTGCCGGGCGTCGTGATGGTGGTGCTGCACACGACGACCGTCGCCGTGCACGTGTCGTCGCCGACGGCGCATCCGCCCACACCCTGGCGCACCAGCGCCGACGGTCTCGTCTGGACCGCCGACATCGTCGCGGTGCAGGCGGCGCAGCTCGACCGGACGACGGCGAACCCCTACACGGGCCTGGTCACCCTCGGCGTGTCCGAGAACGGTCGGGTCTTCGTCAATCTCGACGAGGCGCACGGGCTCGTCAGCATCGGCGGCGACCCCGAGTCGCGGCGGCTGGTGGCCGCGCACTGGATCGCCGAGGCCGCCACGCGACCATGGAGCACGGGCGACGCACACCTGGTGGGCCTCGACACGGACGCCGCGACGGTGGCGACGGCGGGCACGCCGGTGGATCGGCTCGCCGACGACATCGCCGCGGGGATCCCTGGCTTCAGCGTCGTGGACCGCCTCGCCGACGGCGCGACGACCGTCCGCCTGGTACAGGCCCTGGAGACGCACGGATGCCGCTGGCCGGTCGTCGTCGCCAGTGCCGTGCCCGACGCGCGCTGGCGTTTCACCGCCCACACCAACGGCTGGGTGACCAGCGACTTCCTCCCCTCCGCGCGCTGGAACCCCGACGCCGCCGCCCCGCCCGCGCCTGCCGCCGCGCCCGCCGCCGATGCCGACCCGAAGAAGGGCCGCAAGGCCACGCGCGCGAAGGTGTCCGCGTGAGGGCCATCGTCACCGTCCGCGACGGAGACATAGCGACCGACACCACCGTGCTCGTCGACGCGGAACCAGCGACGCCGCTCGCCGACGTGGTGCGGGCGATCAGAGCCCGGCTCGGACGCTCCGCGCCCTCCCGGCCGCACGCCAGACCCGATGCCCCGACCTTCGCCGCCAGCGGCCTGATGGACGGCGCCGTGCTGCACATCGGCGCCGCCCCGCCGCCCGAGCTGCCGGCGGCGGGCATCGTCGAGGTGCGCTACGTCGGCGGCCCGGACGCCGGCCGACTGCGTCGACTCACCGTCGGCGAGACGGCGTTCGGCATCGACTCCGACGGGCACGCGGCCTTCGGCACCGACGTCGTCGGCGAGCCGCAGGGGCACGCCGTGGTCGCCATCGACGGCACCACGACGGTGCGGCCGAGGGGCGAGCGGCCGCAGCTGGAGCTCGAAGCCTCCCCCCTCGCGGAGGCCGGCGCGCCATGGCTTCCGCACGCGCAATTGAGCGTCGGCAGCTCGGTGCTCGAAGCGCATCCCGTGGCCCTCAGCGACGCCGACCTCGTGCCGTCGCCCGACAGCGGCTGGCTCGACTTCAACCGCCCGCCCCGGCTGCTGCCACCCGTGCCGGCCGACACCTTCCGCCGGCCGGCGCCACCCGCGGCGCCCGCCCGCAACTCGATGCCGTGGGTCACCGCCATGATCCCGGCGCTGATGGGCGTCGCCATGGCGGTCGTGCTCAAGCAGCCGTTCTATCTGATGTTCGCTTTTATGTCGCCGGTCATGATGATCGGGTCGTGGCTGTCGTCGCGCCGCAACGGCAAGGAGAGCCATCGAACCCTGATGATCAAGTGGAGAAAGGATCTCGCCGACATCGATCTGAGCATCGAGCTGGCCGTGGGCGCCGAGCAGCACCGCCGCCGCACCGACGCCCCCGACGCCGCGGCGCTCCTGCTCGCGGCCACCGCCCCGACGCGTCGGCTGTGGGAACGCCGGGCGAGCGACCCCGACCACCTGCTCGTGCGCTTCGGCACCGCCGACCTGCCGAGCGCGGTGAAGCTCGAGGAGCAGGCCGAGCTCGAGCATCGCCGCCACTCCACCGGCACAACCCGCCGGGTGCCCGTCACCCTGTCCATCGCCCAGACCGGCGTCATCGGCATAGCCGGACGGGGCGACTGGGCGCGGCGGGCCTGCCGGTGGCTCGTCGGCCAGCTCGCGGTGCTGCAGAGCCCGCGTGACCTGCAGGTGTACGTGCTCAGCGCCCCCGACGCGGGCGACGCCTGGGACTGGGTGAACTGGCTGCCGCACGCGCGCCCCGGCCTCGGGCAAGACGCCATCGCCCTCACCGCGACCGACGCCGAGTCGCTCGGCAGACGCGTCGCCGAACTCGGGCAGCTGGTGGCCGACCGCACCGAGGCGACGAAGGCGACAACGGCCCGCGTCAGCTCCTTCTCGCCCGACGTGCTCGTCGTGCTCGACGGCGCCCGCCGGCTGCGGGCGATGCCCGGCATCGTCGCCCTGCTGCGCGACGGTGCATCCGTCGGTGTGCACGTCGTCTGCCTCGACGACGAGGAACGACAGCTGCCCGAGGAGTGCCGCGCCGTCGTGGTGGAGCGCGGCGACCACGAGCTGGTGGTGAAGAAGCAGAACGCCGACGACATAGAGCACGTCGCCACCGACACCATCGACGCCGGCTGGTTCGACGAGGTCGGGCGCAGTCTCGCCCCGATCCACGACGTGAGCGTCTCCGACGCCGACGGGCTGCTGCCCCAGACGGCACGCCTGCTCGACGTCATCGGTCTGCCCGAACCCACCGGAGAGTCGGTCGCCTCCCGCTGGCGGCTCGACGGCCGGTCGACGCGCGCCACGATCGGCATCTCGCTCGACGGACCCTTCGCCATCGACATCGTGCGCGACGGCCCGCACGGCCTGGTCGCCGGTACGACCGGCGCGGGAAAGTCGGAGTTCCTCCAGACCCTCGTGGCGTCGCTCGCCGTGGCGAACCGCCCCGACGAGATGACCTTCGTGCTTGTCGACTACAAGGGAGGTGCGGCCTTCAGCGGCTGCGTCGACCTGCCGCACACGGTCGGCATGGTCACCGACCTCGACTCGCACCTCGTGCAGCGCGCCCTCGGTTCGCTGCGCGCCGAGCTGGTGCGGCGCGAGCACATCCTCGCCCTCGCCGGCGCGAAAGACCTCGAGGACTACCACCAGCACCTCGGCCGGGGCGGCGCGGGTGTGACCCTCCCGCGGCTCGCCATAGTCATCGACGAGTTCGCGGCCATGGCGAAGGAGCTTCCCGACTTCGTCGCCGGACTCATCGGCATCGCACAGCGCGGTCGCTCACTCGGCGTGCACCTGGTGATGGCGACCCAGCGGCCCTCCGGCGTCATCTCCCCCGAGATCCGGGCCAACACGAACCTGCGCATCGCGCTGCGCATGACCGACGTGGGCGAGAGTGCCGACGTCATCGACATCCCCGACGCGGCGCGCATCTCCAAGGCGATCCCCGGCCGCGCCTACGCACGGCTCGGGCACGCCTCGATCATCCCTTTCCAGACCGCCCGCATCGGCGGCACCAGCCAGGTGGCGGTCGACGAGGCTCCGACCCGTCCGCCGTTCGTCCAGGCCCTCACCTGGGCGCAGTTCTCCCAGCCCGCTCCCGTGCCGCCCCGACAGGTGACCGCGACCGCGGCGACCACCGACCTCTCGATCCTCGTCGCGTCGTTGAAAGCGGCGAGCGCCATCCTCGAGATACCCCGCCAGCACAGCCCGTGGCTTCCCCCGCTGGTCGAGTCGCTCTCGCTCGAGTCCTTGGCCGCCGAGGGCGCGGGTTTCGCCTGGGGTCTCGAAGACGTCCCCTCCCGGCAGGCCCAGCAGAACGCGACCATCGATCTCGACCGGTTCGGCCACCTGTACGTGGTCGGCGCTCCGGGCTCGGGGCGGTCGCAAGCCCTGCGCACCATCGCGGCGAGCGCGGCCCGGTCGAGCGGCCTCTCCGACGTGCACGTCTACGGCATCGACTGCGGAAACGGCGCCCTCGCGTCGCTCGCGGCACTCCCGCACTGCGGGGCGATCACCCAGCGCAACCAGGCCGAGCGCTCCACCCGGCTGCTCGACAAGATCGAGGCCGAGATGCTGCGCCGCCACGACCTCCTCGGCGCCGGCAACTTCGCCAACATCGCCGAGCAGCGCAGGGCCGGTGTCGACCCCCTCCCGCACGTGCTGCTGCTCATCGACCGCTGGGACAACTTCACCAGCACCCTCGGCGAGGTCGACGGCGGCCGTCTGACCGAGGTGGTCCAGTCACTGCTGCGCGACGGAGCCAGCGCCGGCGTGCACGTCGTGATCGCTGGCGACCGCACCCTGCTGACCAGCCGCATGGCCGTGCTGTGCGACGACAAGCTCATCCTCCGACTCACCGACCGACTCGACTACAGCCTCGCCGACCTCAATCACAAGACCATCCCGCTCGAGATCGCCGCGGGCCGCGGCTTCCGCGCCGGCAGCGGCACCGAGGTGCAGGTCGCCATGCTCGGCCTGGACCCCGCCGGGCAGGCGCAGAGCGAGGCCGTTCGCCGGCTGGGATCGGAGCTGACGGTCAGGGAGGCGCTCGCCCGGCCCGCCGACCGGCCGTTCCGCGTCGACGACCTGCCGTCGACCCTCGACATCGACCAGGCATTCGGGTTCGCGGTCGACGGCGACGAGCACACCCCGATGTGGGCGATGCTCGGCGTCGGCGGCGACCAGCTCGTCGCGCACGGCATCAACCTCGAACGCGACGCCCCCACCTTCGTCGTCGCCGGTCCCGCCCGCTCCGGGCGGAGCACGCTGCTGACCGTGATGGCGCACTCGCTACTGCGCACCGGCACCGAGCTGGTTCTCGTCTGCCCGCGCCCCAGCCCGCTCCGCGATCTCGCCGGGACACCCGGGGTGCGCGCCGTGCTCACCCACACCGAGATCACCGAGAGCGACCTCGCCCCGCTGCTCGACCCCGACGGCCTCCCCGTCGTTCTGATCGTCGACGACGGCGAGATGGTGATGGATGCCCCGGCGAAGAACTGGCTGCGCGCATACGTCCGCTCGGCCGGCGACACCCGCCGCGGACTGGTGCTCGGTGGCAACGCGGCGGAGATCTGCGCCGGATTCGCCGGCTGGCAGGTCGACCTCAAGAAGAACCGGCGGGGTGCCCTGCTCTCCCCGCAGAGCACCGTCGACGGCGACCTGCTCGGCGTCAGAGTCGCGCGGTCGATGATCTCGACCAGGATCACCCCCGGCCGGGCGCTCGTGCACCTCGGCTCCGGCGACCTAGTCACCCTGCAGGTGCCCGTACTCGGCACGCCGGCCCCCGTCGCCGCGCTCCCCCAGCCCGTCCGCGCCCTGTCGCTGCGACTGCCCCTCCCCGACACGCAACTGGAGAACCACGATGTCTGACCTCCCCGAAATCGACCCGGCGCCCGAATACTCGGTCGCCTCGCGGCTGACCCGCTTCGCCCCGACCCCCGCAGCCGTCACAGTCGCCGCCCCTGCGCCCGCCCCGCAGCCCATCACCCCGACGACGGCGGTCGACCTCCTGTCGTCGCCCGCCGCGCACTTCGCGCCGGCGGCGACCGCACTGCTCACCGCGCGGGAGGGGCTCCGCGGGCTGCTCGGCGGCATCGGCATCCGTCTGGCCCCCGGCGCCGCCGAGCAGAAGCGGCTCGACGCCGAGTCGCTGCTGCGGCGCGACGAAGAGGTGATCCGGCAGGTCACGTGGCCGCGCGCCGCCAGCATCCTCGTCGCCAACAGCAAGGGCGGCGCGGGCAAGACCCCGGTCGCCCTGCTCCTCGGCGGCACCCTCGCGGCGGTGCGCGGCGGATCGGTGTGCGTGCTGGAGGTCTCCGACGACCCGGGCGCGCTCACCTTCCGGTCGGAGGGCTCCGCGCGCCTCGGGCTCGGCGAGCTCGTCGTCGAGGCGCCTCGGGTACGCAGCGCCGGACAACTCGCCGGATACACCGCGCCGCAGACCTCCTTCGCATCGGTCATCGGCTCCGTCGGGGCACGACCGCCGCTCACCCGCGACGACGTCGTCGCCGTATCGTCGCTCGTCGACGAGTTCTACTCGATCCGCGTGATGGACAGCGGCAACCAGCTCAGCTCACCCGCGTTCGCCGGCGCCGTGGAGACCGCCGACGCGCTGGTCATCCCCGTGCTCAACGCCGGCGACTCGGTGCTCGAGGCGCTGGCGCTGCTCGACCACCTGCGCGCGCAGGGCGGCCGATCCGCCGACCTGGCATCCCGCGCGGTGATCCTGCGCATGAAAGACGGGCGTCCGGAGCATCCGCAGGTCATCGAGCGGCTCGACCGCATCCTCGAGGGCGCGGGAGTCGCACGTGTCTTCGACGTGCCGTACGACGCGCACATCGCCGAACGCGGCCAGCTCACCCTCGCCCGCCTCGACCGCGAGACCTACCGCGTGCTCGCAGCCTCGGGCGCCGCGATCGTGCGGCTGCTGCGCGACCAGCCCTAGCGAGAGTCGCGGTCGCGTTCGACCGGGGTGCTGCCAGACGCCGGCACCGCGTGGTGCACTTCCTCCGGCCACTCGACGAGGTGCGTGGGCGTTGCGACCACCACGGTCGGGGCGCTCTCGACGCTGGGCACCCGCTCGAGCGCGGCGCGGCGGCGCAGTTCGAATTCCGACACGACCACGGCCGCCAGGACCACGGCGATCACCGCGACGGCGAACCACGCCGACGGCTTCATCCCTCCGTCGTCGACGATCGTGAAGACGACGAATCCGGTCCACAGCACCAGGATCAGACCGAAGTTGGCGCGGTTTCTGCGAAGTCGCGCGCTCGACACCCTGCTCAAACCCGGAACCGTCATGCCCTCACGGTAGCCCCCACGGCCGGAAAGCGTCTACCGCGATGGTCAGCGCGTGCTGCCGAAGATCCCCGTGCCACGCTTCATCAGCAGCTCGTAGGCCTCCTTGTAGCTGCCCGGCACCGTGTCGCCCGCCTGCCCGTACTTGGCGATCAGCATGCCGACCAACCCGACTCCGGGCGGGCTGAGCGGCCTGTCGTCCTGTCCGTCGGGCACGTGCGAGCCGCCCTCGGGGTTCGCGGGAACGTACTGGGCCACGGTCTGGGGCCAGAGCGACGGATCGCGCGGTGTTGTGAGCGTCATCGCGTTGGCCAGTGTCGGCGCCCCCGCGTCGCGCGCGGTGAGCGGCTCGATGTCGAACCTCTCGGCGAGGGTCGCGATGACCGATCCGTGGTGCATCGGGTCGTTCACGATCTGGCCCTTCGCCGTGTAGGCGGAGATGGCGATCGCGGGAACCCGCACCCCGAGCCGGTCGAACCGGAACCCCATCTCGGTTTTCGCACGCTCCTCCGGCGGGGTGGCGGCGGGCGGAGGCACATGGTCGAAGGTTCCGCCGTGCTCGTCGAAGGTGACCACCAGCATCGTGTTCATGGCGTTCGACCCGGTGGGCGACGCGCTCTCGCGGATGCTCGTGTACACCGAGCTGAGCAGCGCCTCGCCCGCGCGCACGTCGGAGACCGCGCCGCCCGCGATGACGGTGCCGTCGACATCCGTCTCGGTCATCACCCCCACCGGCGGGTGCATGTCGTTGTGGTCGTAGATCATGCGCGGTTCGACGAACGAGTATGCGGGCAGGGTGCCCGCCGCGACGTCGTCGTGAAACTGCCGCATGGTGCGGAAATTGGTGCCGAAGTACTGCTCGAGGCTGGGGGCGTGGATGAACCCGGTCATCGACACGACCTGGCGCTCGTCGTAGTAGACCGCCCAGTCGATGCCGGCCTCGCTCAGCCGGTTGAAGATCGTGGGGGCGTCGTTCTTCGCGTCGAACCACTTGCCGTACCCGCCGTGACCGCTGTTGGTGACGTAGCCGTGCGACGTGGAGGCGTGGAAGAACGAGCGGTTGCAGAACGTCTGCGACGGTACGGCACAGTGCCATGCGTCGAACACCGCGAAGTTCTTCGCGAGCGTCGAGAACACGGGCAGCATGGTCGGCTCGAACGCGCCCATGATCACGTCGTACTCCTCCGGCTTCGGCTGCCTGCCCTCGTGGTCGCCGAGGAAGTTGTCGACGTAGTCCTGCAGGAAGCCGGCCATGCTGGGATCGGACGCGTCCTTGGGCGCGTTGAACGGCGCCGCCATCTCGGCGGCCTTCTTGCCGCGGTTGCTCTCGGGGTCGACCGTGCCGAAGAGCTGCGTGTTCACATGCTGGTACTCCTCGCCCGGGTCGGGCTGCGGGCTCGAGAAGATCGTGTCGGTCGACCCCGTGTACGGATGAACCGCGACGGTCGCTCCCGAATCGAGAGCGTTTCCGTGCTCGGCCCGCAGCCCCTCGAACCGGGCGCCCGGCGGCAGTTCGCCGTCGGCGTACAGGTAGCCGAAGATGTTGTCGAACGAGCGGTTCTCGAACATCACCACGACGAGGTGGTCGAAGCCGGGGCCGGCGGCCCTCGGTGGCACGGTGCCGGCGGGAGCGGGAGCGGGTGCGGGCGCGGGCGCGGCCTGCGACACCGCGAACGCGGCCGCGGCCGTCGCGGCGATCCCGGCCGCGCCGAACCCGGCGGCCCGCAGGAACGTGCGTCGCGAGGCGCCGGCATCGCGACCGGACTCACCGTCGCGTCGCGCCTCGTCGTCCGTAGTCACCCGCCCTCCGATCTTGACGATCAGGCTACCCGAGCGTCGCGCGCCCGGTACAGCTACCCGGCGACGACGATCACGACCACCACCAGCACGACGGCGTGCACGACGGCCCAGGCGAGGGCGCGGCGGCGCGGCCTGTCGGGGCGCACCGCCGGCAGGTCGCGCCAGCGGAGCACGGCGCCGGCCACTCCCACGGCGAAGATCGCGACGGGCACGAGCCAGAGCCACGTCGGGACGCTGCCCCATGGCATGAACAGGCGTGCGCCGAACAGCATCACGGCGGCGTCCGCCGCGCCGAACACGAGCTCGAGCCGGCTCTTCGCCGCGAACGCCTTCCGCCTGGTGAGCGACCCGGCCGCGAATACCGCGGTGAAGGCGAGGGCGAGAAAACCGGTGATGTACTCCATCAGTCGTCCTCCATCAGAGCGAAGCCGAGCTCGTCGACCGAGGCGCCCGTGTTGTTCAGCACGACGACTGCACGGCCGGCGTCGCGGTCGAAGGCGACCAGGCTGGTGAACCCGCCGGTGGCTCCGTTGTGCCAGGTGACGGAGTCGGTCGTGTGCCAGGCGTAGCCGATCGTGCTCGACCCTCCCGCGTCTGCGATCGGCTCGGTGGCGGCCACGCCCGGCGCGGTCTCGTCGAGCTGGGCACGTGCGTAGACGATCATGTCGGCGAGTGTCGAGCGCACGCTGCCCGCCGGGGCGTCGGCGCCGAGCGTCCACGGCTTGCTCGGGCGTCCCGCCGCGGTGAATCCGGTCGGGGCGTCGTCGGCGAGGTCGTCCGTCGACGTGGGCACGAACGAGTCGTCCATGCCGAGCGGGGCGAACACGCGTTCCTCTGCGAGCTCCGGGTAGTCGGTGCCGGCAGCAGCGGCGAGCGCCTGCCCGAGCAGCGCGAAGCCGAGGTTGGAGTAGAGGTACTCATTCTCGCCGAGCTCCTGTTCGCTCGCGCTCGCCACGAGCTGGTCGACGGTCGAGCCGTAGGGGTCGGCGGCGCGGTAGTTGGCGACGATGGTGGGCAGAACGCGGTCGAGCGGCATGGCGAGTCGCGGCAGGCCGCTCGACTGCGTCGCCAACTCCTCGAGGGTGACGGATGCGGCGGGGCTCGAGCCGAGCTCGAGCAGGTCGCCGAGCGGGGTCTGTGCCTCCACCTCTCCTCGGTCGATCGCGTCGGCGAGCAGCGACCCGGTCACTGTCTTCGTGACGGAGCCGATCTCGTACTCCGTGGCATCCGTCGCCCCGAAGTGCGCCTCGCGCACCGTGTCTCCGTCGATGACCGCGACGCTGACCCGGTCACGCACGCCCGGGGTCTCGGCCAGCAGTGCGCGCACCTCGCGCACGAGAGCGGAGTCGCCCCTCGACTCGGCCGAGAGCGCGGGCGGTCGTGGGATAGCCGCCGCTCCGACGGCGAAGGCGGCGACGGCCGCCGCGACCGCGATGACGAGTGTCTTCTTCGAGTGGGTCACATGGTCCTCCTGGCTGCGGAGAGGATGACGAGCAGGGGCACGACCCGCTCGGCGGGGATGGAGTAGTGGCCGCGGCCGGTTGCGACGAGCCAGCCCTGCGCGACGAGCTGGTTAAGGTGGTGATAGAGCTGCCCGGTGGTGCCCATGCCCTCGCCGGCGGAGAGCTCGGCCACCGTGGTAGCTCCGCCGATCACCGCGTGCAGCAGCGCCAGTCGCACGGGGTTGCCTAGCGCCGCGATGCTCGCCGCGACAGTGCTCCAGTCCTCTTCGAGGATGCGGTCGACGGGAAAGCCGACCTGCCACTCAACCGGACCGGCCGCGGTGCGCACGGCGCCCGCGAAGACGACGGCACCGGGGTCGCCGATGCGCTGCTTGATGCCGGCGAGGATCCACAGGGGGTCGTCACCGCTCGGTGCGGGCACGCTCGCGGCCACGGGCTCGCGGCCCTCGAGCGCTTCGACACGCGCGGCGAGCGCCGTCACGATCGAGCGAAGATCAGATTCCATTTCTCCATTATTACGGAATTACGTTGTAGCAGGCAAGGCGAGGGGGTTCACCCGGGCGCCGCGCGGTCGTACAGTGCTGGCATGAACGCGCATCTCTTCGGCTATGTCAGCTATCGGAATGCGGCGGCGGCGCTCGGCTGGCTGTCGGCCTGCGGATTCACTATCGTGCGGCGCATCGACGACGACGCGGGCCGCGTGCTGCACGCCGAGGTTCGTCTCGGGCAGGCCGTGGTGATGGTCTCGAACAACGACGACGACTTCGACGACACCGTGCTCGTCGACCGTCCGTCGGCGCACGGGCTGTACCTCATGGTCGACGACGTCGACGCGCTCTACGCCCGGGCGGTGGCCGCCGGCGCTACGCCGGTCATCCCTCCCGAGGACACCGAGTGGACGACGCGGCGCGCGCGTGTGCTCGACCCCGAGGGCAACGAGTGGACCTTCGGTAGCTACGAGCCCGGGCAGCTCTGAACCCTGGGCAGCTCTGAACCCGGGCAGCTCTGAAGGCTGCGGGGCTGCGGGCTACTGGGTCGTCTCCGTCTCGGCGTCGGCCTCCGGCAGCGCCACCGCGTCCGGCCCGCCCTCGAGCAGACGCGCGAACTCGGCGGCGTCGAGGATGCGGATGCCGAGGTCTTCGGCCTTGCCGAGCTTCGAACCCGCGCCGGGGCCGGCCGCGACGAAGTCGGTCTTCTTCGACACGCTCGATGCGGACTTGCCGCCCGCCGCGATGATCGCCTCGACGGCGCCCTCGCGCGTGAAGCCCTCGAGGCTGCCGGTGG
>Ga0247803_1000549_pt1 | contig 20080 bp, 21 predicted proteins | sample UWRJL014104B1_FD_180928 | JGI IMG/M metagenome (GOLD analysis project Ga0247803, IMG submission 180928) | Plant litter microbial communities from Arlington Agricultural Research Station in Wisconsin, United States - UWRJ-L014-104B-1 | ecosystem: Environmental > Terrestrial > Plant litter >...
CTCGGTCATTTGATGTTGATGAAACGACAGCTTCAGGGGATGTCCAAGGCGTGGCATCATCCTGTCGATCCATGACGAGCTCCATACTCGCGTCTCCGCAGGGGGCTTCGGAGCAGTACATGTAGACTCTTACATCATCGCTGATGGTGAAGGGTTGGAAGGAGGTGGCTGTGCGCTCGGATGGTGGTCGTAGGTGAATGTAGGGGGAGGGGGGGTCAGGGGTTGCGAGTAGGAGTAGGCATTGGTCGAGGAGGTAGCGATTGAAGGCGCGAAGGGCGAGGACTTCGGCGTGCCAGTCGTGGAGGGTTGTTCCGCTGCATTGGGGGAGTTTGCTGGGTGGGTGTTAGTGTGTATATCTGGGTACGTTGAGATGGGAAGGGGTTACTTGTGAGGGAGGCATTTCATGCCAGTCCTGCTCGCTGGTCAGCTTTTGGGTTTCTGAGGCGCCCTGCACTTCGTCATCTTAGAGTCTTCGACTTGTGATGGTGGTCTTTCCGAAGTTCGGACAAGATTGGAATTGTAGACTTGGGTCCATGGTTGTTGACTTTGCAGATGACGACAGATATGACGAAAAATATGTACGTACCCCAACGATACACATGATAGCTCGCGACCTACACTAATTGATGAGTATGAGCTTACTATAGCGATGCCACCTTGATAGACATGGTTCTTACCCTTAGCTAGCACAATGCCGGCCAGCGGCACCCATTCACGCGCGCCGTCGCCTCGGGCCCGAGGTTTGCGTTTCTCCGGAAGGCTCTCAAAGGCCGCGAGTACACAGTCCGCAATCGCGTCTGCATCCGGCGTAATTGAGAATGACATTGGGTGCAATAAGACCCATGTCGGTGGTGGTAGTTTTGAGCATGGCGGAGCGGAGGTGACGCCAGCAAGCCGCGATTTCCTTGTCCCTTTCAAACCATCGTGCATGCCTCTCCCATGGGCTAGGCCTGTCGCACACGCTGAGTACCACCGCTATCTATCTATTAATACTGCCCTGATAAAGGCCGGTCCTCGCCGCCATGCAAGCCTTCGGTGAGGAATGTCTCTCAAGCGCTCTGTCGCATTCGCGACGCACACGCTCACCATCCCAGTGCCCAAGAACCGCCGCGTAAGCAGACCCTCTCTCTCCGCCTCTATCCCACAGACACACCTAGCTGACGCATGCGCAGCCCAAGTTTGAACTGCACCTGAGAGTGAGAGCCCCTCGGCCAGCCCCGCGCGGCGCAGGGATGCTGATAGAGGGCAGATAATCGACCTCAACAACGTCCCCCTCGTCTCCGGCAGCTCATTCGTGAAATGGCACCTCCCGCATTCGACGGCGGCCGAACACCGCGGCCGCTCCGATAAACGCCCCATTAAGGACCACAAGGTTGTCTACGACTATGACGTCAAGTTGCCGGTACGGCTCACGGTCGACAAGAACGGCATGCTGCAGGAAAACTATGTGGAGCTTGAGGTGGTACAGGAGTACTCAGGTGGCGGCCGAGGCGAACGCATCATACTGGGCAACGTGAAGCTCAACTTGGCGGAATACGTGGAGCAGAGCGAGTTCGCCGGCGTACAGGGAGAGGAGCTGGGCGTCACACGGCGATATCTGATGCAGGACAGCAAAATCAACAGTACTCTCAAGATCAGCGTCTACATGCGACAGATTGAAGGCGACAAGAACTTCGTGGCGCCGCCGCTGAAGACGGCGCAGGTCTTCAGCGGCATTGCAGGCATCGTATCCGGCGAGCAGGGCGAGTCGGAAGACGTCGGCTCCACACCCTCTCTCAACGTCGGATCACGCGAAGCGGGCGAGCTTCAGGACATGTACAGGCGGTCACTCGCAGCCTACTGGTCCGCGCAGCCCGGCGAGCTTAAAGCTGACGAATGTATTGAGGACATCTTCGCGGGCGGAGATGGCTGGGGCGACCGGGAAAAGCCGTACGATTCGCAGCACACTCAGCAGAGCCGCCATCTGTTCACTTCGGGCACCAGTAGTGGGTCCCACAGCGAGAGCGAGTCCCGACATACGCATGGGAGCCATATACAGCGCAAATCGCATGAGACCCTGCGGCCCAGCGACGTGAAGACGAATTCGCCGAGTGTTCGCGGCAGGAGCAGCTTAGAGCAGCAAGCAAATCAGATGAAAGCGGAAGCGGAGCGGAAACGACACCGGCCGCATCATGAGGTGGATGAGTTCGATGTGCGGGAAGACTTGTGTAGTTGGCGGCTTCCAGTATAGATGCAGAAACATGAATACATTAATTGCTACACGAAGTGTTCTTGAAAGTTCATAGAGGCGCCTGAAGAATTGGGTGCAATCTTGAGATGCTATGAGTTGGAAAATAAGTCAATCACATCTGCTGGGTTCTTACACGCGTGCGACGTCTCGAACACGTGATCTGGCGTTGGCAGAACCGGCAAGGCTGCAGGCGGTGAAGAAAGTTCGTGGCATCTCTCCAGAGTCGCGACCCATCACTCCTGTTCAACCCATACGTATCATCGCCTCTATACTCCTCTCTATGCTTGCGCCTCGCGCATCCAGCGCGTTCGTATGCCTTCGATGTGAGCTGCAGCGCGCCCGGCCGCGGCTTCCCGTCCTTGCTCGTCGAACCGCGCATGCGAACTTCTCCGTCGCCGTCCGCCGCTACGATGCATTCGACGAAGAGCCTACGCAGCTCGAGACCCCCAGGCCACGACCCCGCTTGAGCGAGCACCCACTGGGCCGGCTGCGAAAGCGGAAGGGAAAGGCACCGCTCAGAGCGACCACGGCGCGGTTAGAAGGCGGCGTCAAGACTTTGGGCGATGATTCCGAGATCATTGTCTTGAAAGAGGTTGGAGAAGGGCCTTCGGAGGAGAATGCCACATCCGAGATACTTCCTGCGACACTGCAAGAGGCCATCAATCTTGCAGAGGCGCTCCAGCAGGAGAAGAATCCCATCTCACCCTCGGAAATCGTCCAGCAGCTCGACAGCTTGCGGCCCAAGACCGATCTAGACACCAACGAGCCCCACTATGTCAGCCAGACGGCGTACGTCAAACTCTCCAGGAGGCTCCTGCGTGGGTTCACGGGGCAGCAACTCTCGCAGTACTACTCCATCACGAAGGGCGTCAAGCGCAAGGAGGTGGGGAATGAGGTCATCGCGGGCCTGAAGGAGCTACAAAGCCAGGCGAAGAGGCCTGCTGAGCGGTCGGAATGGCATCCGGGGACCACGCAGATCAATTTACGCCTCCCGGGGCTTGACGTCCACCGGAGGTCTCAACGCAAGGCCGTCAGCAAGCACTTGCTGGTCGACCAGATCCTGAGGGATCTCTGGAAGCTTGTGCTGCTCGAGGAGATCGAGGCGCCGGGCGAGCTGGAGTTGTTGCTGAAACCGTGGCAGCTCACGCTCTTGAGTTCGGGCTCTGACAAGACGCCCCTGGACCGTGTTGGGAAGGAGAGAAGGGCTAAGATCGAGGTACACTGGCCGCACAGCGTGTTGCGCATTACCGCAGACAAGAATACTGCCGAGTATGCTGCCGACGACGTTGAGCAGCTCCTCCAAAATACGGAGACAAAACGATTTAACCTGAAACCATGGATTCCTCATTTGGACACCAACTACACTACCGCCGAGCTGTCCCAAGTCATTCCGAGTAAAAGCTTGGAGGCGGTCGCTGCAATGACTGGAGCGACCGTGCAAGTTGCCAGTGGCCATTCAGTACGTCTCTATTAGTGCGCACATGCGAAGATGCTAACCAGACAAGTACCTGATCCGAGCACTTGACAAGAACGCCGTCGAGGAAGCCGAGCGTTGCTTGATACGGCTACTTCCGCTGAAAGAGACGTCTACATCCACCATTGACTCGACAAGATTAGACGCCGCACAAGGGCAGAGTTACCTCTCTCCAGTCGCCATTGAGAAGGCGCTCCTAGACTTTCAGACACGGAATCTGACCCTAGGCCGCTGGTCGCTTCCTGTGCCGCGTACGCCCGACTCAACGAATATGTCTTCGGAAGAGGCCCACGCTGCTATACCTCATCCAGCTGCCAATGACAAAGACTTGAGCTACGTGCATGCTCAAGTATCGGCCATGTTGAAAAAGTCAGCCAGGTCTCCGACTCCACCAACGACGAGACAGGCCGGTCAACATGAATGGAATTTCTCACCAGAAGACCAGCTCGTGGCTCGATTTGGTCAAACACTGTTCCCTTTGGACAGTTCTCCCACCGGGCCCAAGTCCGTCTCGGCAACATCCTTTGTTCCTTCATTGCCCGGACTTGCAAAATTACTGGTAGATGAAGACTTCAAACTGGGATACGCACCCGGCGTTCCCGTCTTCGAGTATAATTTTGTCGCTGCGCCGGAGCAACAAAATTTCCCCAAAGATCAAGATTTTCCCACCCTGCGTGTGCAATTTTCACACAATGAGCGTACCGGTCTACACGTCCTCAAGAAGCTTCATCTTGACCTCGATATGCGCGTACACGACGTCTTGCTTCCGGACAAAGCCTTGGATATTCGATTTTACAGGCGAACTCGGCTGCGTCTGCTCACACCCCAAACAAACAAGATGATTTCTGACTTTAAGGAGGCAGTCACTGCTAATATTCAGAGCGGAGAAAAGCTGACCGCCCCCAATCTCAAAATCGATATACCCAAATGGTCAATCCCAGGGTATGCACAGGCGCATCTCCCTGGCACGCGAAGTGTACAGTATTTATTCACCGGCATCCGTTTCCGACAAAGTGTGATGGCGAAATTCATGGACAATCAGGTCACTGTCAGCACTACACAGTCCGGCAAATTAGGGTCAAAGAGTGCCGCACTATCAGCATATTACGATCCCCAGGAGTACGTGCGGAAGCGTGAGCATGAGCCGGAGGGCCACCGGGAGGATAGCTTGAAGAGTTTTGTGGGTGGATGCTTCAAGATTGCGGATAAGATTACCATGGCCGCAGGGAGCAACGGACGACGGGTCAGGGGTGGTAAACCCCGCGATGAGATGAGTGCGAGGAAGATTCGGAGACAGGAACTTCAGGGTGTGTCGAGAAGTGGTGATGCTACACAGGAAGACGCAGAGCAAGCCGATTTTTCGATGGCCGAAGTTACGACGGATGAGAACGCCGCAGAACCACAGCAACAATTTTCCGCAGACATGTCTCAACACCTCGACGCGCAAGACATGGAAGATCCGTATCTATCCAGTCTCCTTTCCGATGAAACCTCGTCAGATCAACTGGAAGACTCGAGCTTTGTGGGCCGAGACGCACAGTCTGGTTCTCAGGAGGGAGAAGACGGCCAGTCGTTGAAGACTGCGGTATGAGCATGAGCATCTAAGTGTGTTTGGAGTCTTGTGTATCATACTTTGGGAGCTGTGTGTATCACACTTTGGGAGCTGTGTGTTGGATCTTTTTGTATATGTTTATAGCGTCTTGTACGATTGTATTATAGTGTAGAATACCTATGTAATGTTCGTTGAGCTCTAATTAGTGTACAGTAGTTTTAAACTGTCGTTGTAAAGCCGTTGACCGCCGATTTACATAATTTGCGTTAACTGCGCTTCAGTCCAATGAACTGCACCGGCGTCAAGTGGGCTTCCAGCTTCCTTCAGATACACAGAGTACCGACCTAGTCCACCAGCCATCTCGGAAAATAATCATCACATTAAACACTAAACATGTGCCAACAACATTTGTACGCCGTGAGTTAAATTAGCGGAGCGAAGGCCCGATGCAATTGAAGTAACAAATCCCAATCGTCCATCTGCCGCTTCACAATTGTTACGTCTCCCGCACATCCTCGCGCGCGATTCTCATTCCGCAGAAACCGTTGGATGGCGCTTCGACTAGGTCCAAATAAGGTTGGCTCTCGATTCCCATAGATGAAGTTCCGCGTTGTGCCTGAAACGTGCTGCGCAACATCTCGCGCTGTGCATCAAACGAACCGCGGGAAATTGATACCGGGAACTTGCGACATCGCAAGATTTCGAAACATTTGAAAAGCTACCGAAACGGGAGTGGGGTATATAAACAATTCAGACGGCTGCCTGTAGATCTTTGAGTTTTGTTGGGGCAGTTACTCCTCCATAGTAAATTTGAAGGGCAGTGGCTGGCTACTTTCCCTGATCCTCTATCACGCAAGATTTACGAACCGAAACTCTCCGCTACCGAAAACACGACATCAACGCATCCAGAATGCACTTCCCAGCTTCATCAACGCTTATCCTCCTCTTCTTAACACCCATGATACTCGCCCTACCACACTCCCCCAAGACGAGCGCAACACCTTCACCCAAAACAAGCAGCCCGAACCAGCAACCACCAAACCAACGGCTACCGAATCAACAGCCATCGAATCAACAACCACCAAATCAACAGCCGCCAAACCAACAGCCGCCAAATCAACAGCCACCAAACCAACAGCTACCAAACCAACAGCCATCAAACCAACAGTCATCAAACCAGCAGCCATCAAACCAACAACAACCACCCACCAACCGCACCGGTTCCGTCAACCCCGCCCTCGTCCCGGACTTTGGTATTCAGCGCGGCCAAAAGATCGCCGGCAGCGCCGACTGCGCCGGACTCAACGGCAAAGCCATCCCCTGTCAATGTCCACCCCTACGAGATGACTATCTCAAGAAATTGAATGGGTTTGTGGCTGCGGGGAATGCGTTCGGTACTCCGGTCAAGTTTCCAGAGGGGAATGATGAGGAGAGCAAACGGGTGAGGAAGGGTGCGTTGACGGTTACGTTGCAGAACTTGGAGGGGCCAGGGAAAGGGTGTCCGGTTGTTAGCACGAGATTTGCGGAGTTGTGAGTGATGGGTAATGGGGTATTGGGCTTGTGGGTATCTTTATACTATTTAGGGAGTTGGTGGTCAGGTTTTATTGGCTTTGCATTGCCTTTACTTCACGTAGCTTTCTGGTATATATAAACGATTTCACTGAAATCATTAAATCGATGACCCACTCTTTTCAAATAACAACAAGCAGGAAGCACATGCTTGCTAAATATTTGTAGATAGCTTCCCCTCTCCCCCGGCATACCAGCGCTCAACGTCCCTTAGGCGGACCACTACCACGTGTGCGAAACCAATGCTGCTTCCCCTCTGTCGTAAACATCACCCCAGCCTTCTTCATCTTCTCCTTCTCCTTAATGCGATCTCCTCCTTCCTCGCCGTCTTCTCTTCATACTGCTTCTGCAACCGCTCCGCCTCCTCCGCCTTGCGCTGCCGCCCCTTACGCTCGACTTCCTTCTGAACACGATAAGCGTGAGCGTTGTTGATATTGGCGATGGTGTCGAGAAGGCGATGATTCTGGGTCTTGAGGTAGGCGGTGAAGTCCGCAACTGCGCTTTCTGCGCTGCGACTGCATTGGTCGCTATATGTCTAGTGTTTGGGTGCATGATGATTGGAAGTGTTGTGTGCGAGGCCTCATGGAGGTCTCCGGTACGAGAGGGCTCAGTCAAGAAGGGGATATGGCGGATTCTAGCGGCTAGCGGCTGATATGTACTGGTGCACCGACATGGCGTCAAGGCACCATTCTTTCTTTCCCTCCAGTTCGAGAATGTGGTCGTTGAGGCAAGGTCGGGCTGTGAGAATACCCGCAATCGATTCGTGGAGATGCTGAAAAATCGTGAAAGCCGTGAAATCGTTGCTGTGGTGTTGTCGACGGATCTTATAGCCTTTTATCTGAGTTCCATGGATAGGTTCTGGTGGGCAAACGCGCCCAACAGAACGAGAAGTGCATTGCGCAAACAGAGCGTTTATCCAACGTCTCCACGTGAGATGGATAGTGGGCCAATAATGCCGTTCTCAAGAGAGCGGCGGAGGTAGGCTTTCACGCGTAGCCCTCTTTGCACGTTCCTGACTTCCATCTCTTCTTCACGTCCCGAGATCCTCGAATCATCTCTTAGTATTACGCTTCATCGTCAACCCTCCATCGATCCTGCTACCAAAAGCATTCCAATGGGCCGTGCTTCCATTGTCGGGTCGATACAAGTTGTCAACGTCTCCCGATGAGACATGTATCAGTCCCGATTTTAGCTCTCTCCATCTTTCGCGCCACGATCTCTTTTCGAACTTTTCGGGTGAAGGCGAGGCGAGCATGGCGGCCACGCTTGCTGCTGAAGCACCCGCTAGTTGTGGTTGCTGTTGGGTGGATCTTCGCTTCGCTTCTGGTGCTGTGCTTGAGGCTTTGGAATAGTGTGGTGGTAGGCTGGAGGGCTCGGAGTCGTAGTAACGCGGGAGCGATTCATCTTCCGCTAGCAGATTGGATGTCCGCTCACGGTCGTTCAAAGCCTCGAGCTTCTTAGGGCTTTTGGTATCTTTCTTGTCCGGCGAGGCCATATTGTGCAAGACGTAGGTGCGATGACGTCAGGGTGTAATTGGTATTCGATTTCTCCGCCATGTGCGATATGTGAAGTCAAGCATGTTAGGAAGCGGGGCATTAAGTACTCGGTATCTATTGAGTTTACAAGCTACAAGCACGAGGTTCCTGATGTCCCGGCTGACGTGAAGTCGTTGCTGTGCGGTGGCGCAGGCAGAACAGAGTGTCTTTCATTGGCCAACACCCACTAATCGTGCCGCTACCCGTCTTGGGGTGATATTTCCAAAGCCGCAAAAGCACACATTGTTCTTGGCTCATCTCAACCAATCACCCATGCTACGCCTCTACCAATTACGATGAGCGAGTGCGCTTCTTTAGACGCGCTCCCAACGGAAATCCTGCATAGGATATGCCTACATCTCCCATGTTCGTCCATCCTCAACATTTGCTTTACCAACCGTATTCTCTACTCTGCTTGTTACGACCAGCTTGTCTTCAAGCGCTGCGCTATCAAGCCGGTTTTCCAGCATAGGTACAACGATCTGCTAGAGCTTGACCACGTGGATGTGGAAGATTGGGAGTTGGAGTCATGTGCTTCAGAGGCGAGCGCGGAAAAGAGCGACGATGAGGACTGGTATCCGTTTTTCGGAGAGGAAGCGCTGAACCCCGAAGATGAATGGGTTATGGACGACTGGGGACCGGACGCGCTGCACCAAATCATCCAAAGGCAGCAGGACTGGTACACGACATGGGGCGAATTCTCGGTCTTCGATGCCTTATCGGCGGGGGATAGTGCCTGCATCGCTTTTTCAGTCGAGAAAGCCGAATCCTACTTCAACGCTAGAAAAGCACACCGGATACCCCTCGTCAACCACACGCAATGGGAATCTGGAGACTTCATCCAATGGTTTCCTCACCTCCTCGCCATACGTCATCCCTCCGCTCTCTACGCCGAACCCGAATCCTTACACCTTCTCCTTTGGGTCCCCGAAATTCTTGATGTCATCGAGTTAGAGCAAGACGTTATCGGTCGGAACCCATCCACTCCAGACTTCCTTGCCATCAGTTTCAGCTTGGTAACTCTGATGCTCTTGCGCATGGAAACAGTGCCTAGACGCAAAGCGTCGGATCGCTTGGGCAGTCGCGTAGATATCAGAGAACCGTTTTGGAGTCAAGAGCTGAAAGGTTACGATCTAGTGAGCGATCTGGGAGCGTTGTTGAACGAGACGTGGGATCTGGAAAGCTACGATATGAAGACACATGGGGTGCCGATGGTATTGTGGATGCTCTTTTTCGCCGTCGCACCGTTTCAGACCGACAAAGCGGCGCCGCTGCCGACGTTGCAAAAGGTTCCTACCTGGGAATACTTTGGGGAGGTTGTGCCATGGAAGACAGGAGTGGAGGATATTGTCATGTGGCGGGGCGATGCTGAAAAGCTGAAACATTGGATGAATGGCGAATGGGCGGGGTGGTATACGGATCGGAGATGTCCTAATGGATATGAAGTCATGCCTCCGGTCACAAGCGTCCAATTCGTTCTCCTTAAGCCGACGGTTAGCAACTTGCAGCCTTCTTTCCCTGAATCCAGCTCCGCTACTATTTCGGGACCATCTGCGGAAACCATTGCTGTCATTGACGGCTCCTCGTCCTGGGTTGAAGAATATGGGGCGTGCAAATTTTGCGGCCATATCAACTCTGACGGTGAGGTACGGTTTACCCGTACATACATCAGACCGGTTGACGGATGGCTGATGGGAGAGGTTGTTAACACGAGTACTTTCAGAGGTATAGTAACGCCTTTCGGGATAGTTGGAGTCTGGCAGGTCGACTGCAAGCATCCACACCCTAATGGGTTCTTTTGGTTTTGGAAAAAAGATTGGTGCCTTGAATCTTGAAGTACAACTGGAGTATTGACGTTCATCGACACCAAGCAGTATTTCTGAACTCCAGTGAAGACAAAATCGCGTCCACTTTGGCCACTTTGGATGCCACGAACCTTGGTGCCATGGACATGTACCTCAACGCCGAGTCTTGCCCAGCAAATGCTCAATTTTACTCGCTTGGGCATCGAGCACTGGGAAAGTGTTAGTCGACTAAAGCTTTACACTCGTTGTACATATACATACACGCATCGATGGTTTCGTCTTCATCTGAAAAGTCTGCAGCAGAGACGCTCTGTGCACCTTCTACTAAAGATTTCACGTTTTCCCAAGGGTCTGTCCGATAAGAGTGCTGCGCTATTGCGTTCAGGCTGGTAGAAGGCCTCGAAATGGTCGTTCCTTCATCGCTCACAACCGATTCCGGTCTTGTTGTGTCGAGAGGTCGCTGCGGCCGTCTGGGTCTGAACATGTTGCCTAGGAATGAGCGCTGTGCTGCCCGCCGAGGATGCCTTTTCTGCTGTGTCGCCGCGCTCGAGTCTTCCGCGCCTGTAGCGACGCTGTTCAACGAAGCCGCATCCGTCGCGTTCTTATCGGATGAATTGAGAGGTTGATCTGCGCTTTGTCTGGGCAAGTTGCCCGGATTTTCGTCCGCTGCTCTTTTCAAGCTAGCTTCTAGGACCCTCCGATAAACCTTGCTGTTAACCAGTAAGTCATCCAGTACAGGAAACTCTTCATCGCCAAGAATCGACTCCTCGCCGTCGGTAGTCCGCTGAACTATGGATCGCTCTCGATGGACGGTATATAGGGACTGGGTATCGCTATCTACTCTGTTGAAGAGCCTCGCCGCGTTCTGGCTTGTGAGAATCCTGTGGGTCTCAAAAGTGGACTTCCTGTGCTTTTCGGTCAGTATTGCTTCTGAATGCAAAGGCAGGCAACAATACGTACGCCGTAAAAGCAGCGAAAAGAAGCTGCACGGCTGGCGTTAAGTCCCGCACTAACGCTATAAAGGCGTCGATATTCGAGTCGTTCCATACAGCAGCGACTCGCGACCTCTTCGCAACGGTGTTATTAGCCTGGAAGGTTGGTTCGAGGAGCGGTTTGACTCTTTCGTGCAGTATAGCGAATACGATTGAGCAGTTGCCGAAAACCTTTTCAAATCTTTCCAAAGACTCAAGGCCTCCCGTATCTTCGATTTGCAGCACCTTTTGTCCGTTCTGTGAGGAGATGAGATCCGAGATTTGACGCAGAGCCTCGTGCAAAGCCTCGCAGCTCGTGCTTAGAGAGATCAATTTCAGGTCAGCCTTGCTGTACTTGTCGACGTAGATTTTGGCGATCTCGAGGCCTTTGATGCAGTTGAAAACTAGGCTAATAACGCCCGTAGCTATTGACAGTGGCTCCGGCATGGCGAAGGAGGGATGACAGCAAATGATGGATGGGACGTGGCAGCTCGAGGTTGTGGAGTTGATCCGGGATGGGTGCTGCGACACACGACTAAACCATGTTCGGACAGCTGAAGTTGGGTTGCATCACAGCCTCACAGTTTTAAGCTTGATTCGTGGAAAAGCTGGGTAGCTAAGCCACGCCGAATGTCCAAGTCTTAATTCTCAGCCTGGTAGCCGGTTGAATCCCTCAACTCTCGCGACACAGCACGTTTGCATGATTACATCTTTATTTTTTCAATGGCGGGAATAGAAATTGTCTCTACAGTCTCATCGGCAGCAACATTTGCATTGCTCGTCGGATTTGCCGCGCGCTACTCGGTGGATTGGTCGAGTTCAGTCAACGCAGCGCGGGAGGAGATGCTTGCCTTGATCAACGAAGCCCAGAACACCCGACACGCTCTTAATCCGATCGAAGAGTACGCCAAAGCCGATTATGTGAGTGAAGACGAGCGAGTACTGCTACTACATTCCGTTGGCAGGCTGCGCAGTCTCAACGCAAGGCTGAATCACGAGATGCTGTCGCAATTGGATAACAGGGTAACAAATAATCGTCCAGGTTTCCAGAAGAGCAAAACGCTGAATACAACATCAGAACCTCAGCTTTTATTCCAAAGCAACGTGGTGGTTTCGGAGAGATAGGTTGCGCGAGATAGCTGCAAACGTATCGGCGCAGAAGGAGACTTTGGTCGCGGTACAGGTCTCCATGTTGACGAAACAGGTCGCTTTACTCAATAGGTATGATCTTTTCACTCGAAATCTCGTCCTCTCACGCTCAACAAAAGTAGAAAGGTCGACATGTACGAGGCAAGAGAGACCGAGGGACTCGAGTCGAATGCTGTGCGGGTTTCGAACGAATCGATAGCTGAGACCATGGAAGAGGTCATGAATAGGAACGTAGCCGGGGAACAGGTCTGAGTCTCAGGTTATGCTCTCTAGCGCTTGAAAATCAGATTAACTATCCCAAAATATATGAAACATGCGACGGACAATGCTCCACCACTTCATCCCCACTAACCTCGCGAATCGGCAAGAAGCACTGTACCTTTCCACTAGTAGAAAACATGGGCTTTGGCTTTGCGCCATGGAGCTGCCACGCGCCGCATTTGGATGCCTGATTCAAGGTACTGGAGGTGTCGGTTAGATACCTTCCATCAACGACATCAGCTTGGCTCAGAAATAGCGGTACTCATTTAGAGTAAAACTTTCTGCCACTCCGCCTACCTGTTCTCAGGATCGTCAAACCATGCGACCAAAACCACTACTCACGATCTTACGAGGTAATCGTTAAGAACGCCGTACTCCCCACACTCCCAGGTAGTCTCGAAAGCATCCAGCTCGTGCTTTCTACTACGTTACCCAAGTCCCCACAATACGCATCTTAAAAGGTGGTAAACCGCTACTTTGGGATTTACCTCAGAACGCACATGTGAGGTTCAAATCTCCAAGGCTTGCCTCAGCACTAGCTGTAGTAAGATCTTAAGTGAAGCGCCAGATAGGCCAGCTTGTCAAAGATTTGTATATTTTCTAGAGAGACGTCCATTAGTATGGTTATCATTCTGATGTCCACTAAGGGACAGTACCTTGATGATTTCGTATCCTTTTGATTTTTGGACATAGAGACTTGTGTAGACGACTCTTGCCTCAAGCCGTATAAACATACTTGCCTGTTCAACCGTTATTATGTTTGTTACCGTGGTTTATAACATAGGATTAGAATCCGTGCCTGTTGTTCGGGAGATTCGCAGATCTCTGGCGAACAGGTCTGCTTGACAACAAGGCCTTACCTGTCTTAGATCCTCATCCCACAGGCGCTCTCACTCGACCCCTTAACTCTAAGGTGTGGCAATCAACACTGAATCTGAACGTTTCGCGTCACACCCATGGTTTCGATATGTTGGCTTCGACACTATTAGGAGGACGCAGGTCAACATTATCGATAAAATCGGTCTTCTCTGCTACCTAGAGACTTGCAAGTACCACACTTGGAACCCTAGTCATCTTAGCTCAAGTTTGAAGGGCTGAGGAGTGGAGAGGTAGACCTGCTTTGGTGGGGACGGCGGCAGTGGCGGGGCTTTGATTCGATGAAATATGGGATGGGTGCCTAGCCTGCGGTACGGCAGGCGCGTAGAGGCTAAGCGAGCCGATCAGAGGGCTTGAAACCCATGCCCATATCGACGTTAGGCTTGGCAGAAGGCAGTGATACATATGCAAGCACATGGCTGTGCCCTGCCCGCGTTGGCGCTGCGGTGCGCAGCTGCAGCAGCCTTGTTTGCCTCGCCGCAATCAAGATGGCGAACACCCACGTCACATTCTTGCCGCCCTGCGAACGTACGCAGGAATTGCTCAAAATCCACCACGTCTACTACAGCCCTGACCGCGCGCCACATTATGGATGGCCTTTCGGGAGCGGCAAGCGTGATAGCTGTCGTCGACATCGCCGCCAAGGTCGCAACGCTCTGCGCCCAGTACTCAGTCGCAGTCAAGCACGCAAAGGGAGACATCGAACGCCTCCAACAAAAGGTGAACAACATCAAGGATGTCGTTGAAGAGCTTCAAAAGCTTCTCGACAAACAAGACAAGTTGCAGCTCTTAACTACACGTACATTACTGGAACCGCTCCAGAACTGTTGCCAAGGATTGGAGAGGCTCGATGCCAAACTCAGGGTCAAATTCGAGGCCAGCCGAGGCCGTAATGTAATGCGGCGATTTGGTATACGAGCCTTGAAATGGCCTTTGACAAGCAAAGAGGTGGAGAAGATGGTGACTAGTCTTGAGCAGTATCAGCACACTTTCACCCTTGCGCTTCAAGTTGATCAGGTGTAAGTGATGTGTGCGTTATAGTGCACGCAAAAGCTGACGAGAAACATACAGAGCGCTTACTCTGCGCATCGATCGGAAGACTGACACGCTTTTATTACCAACCGCCGAAGGCGCTTCCTTCGACTCCCACTTAGAGGAACACAACTCAACGTGTCTCCCGAACACCCGCATCGACTTGTTGCATCACATCAAAGGATGGGCGACGGATCAGAGCGGCAAATCTGTATTCTGGCTAAACGGCGCTGCAGGCACTGGGAAGTCTACAATTGCTCGTACTGTTGCCCGGGCCTTCGCCGACCAGCAACTACTTGGAGCCAGCTTCTTCTTCAAGAAAGGCGAGGGGGAGCGCGGCGAGGCCAAGCGATTTTTCACTACGATCGCAACACAGCTGGCTATTCGCTTATCGGAGCTAGAGCCCGGAATCAAGAAGGCGATCGATGCTGATCCAAAGATATCTGAGAAGGCCCTAAAGGATCAGTTCGAGAAATTAATCCTCCGGCCGCTCTTGGAAGTGTCGAATGTTCCAGCTCAGGCACTCATCGTTGTCATAGACGCGTTGGACGAATGCGAGCGAGATAACGACATTCGAACAATCCTTCAACTACTTTCGCAAATGAAGGATCATAAATTGGTGTCGCTAAGGGTTTTCGTAACAAGCCGGCCAGAGCTGCACATCCGCCTTGGCTTCAAGCAAATGCATAATGGCACATATGAAGACCTACTTCTGCACGAAGTCGCTGAAAAAACAATCCAACACGACATTCGCGTCTATTTCGAGCATGAACTAGGTCAAATACAAAAGCAGCGCTCACTCTCCGCACATTGGCCAAGGAAAGATGAAGTCGAGGCCCTAGTCGATAAAGCGGTCCCACTCTTTATCTTCGCTGCTACTGCTTGCCGATATATTGGCGATCAGCGAGATAATCCTAAAAAGCGCCTGGAGATCATCTTGGGGTACCGGGAAGCGAAAGTGACAAAACTTGACGCAACGTACCTCCCTATTCTCAATCAGCTGTTTGACGAAGAGGACGAGGAAGAAAGAGAGAGATGGGCATGCGAATTTCGGGAAATAGTGGGGAGCATTGTCGTTCTAGAGACTCCCCTTTCAATTACGTCGCTGGCTCATCTCCTCGATATGCCCAAGGACGACATTAGTTGCCGAATCGATTCCCTACACTCTGTTCTAAGCATACCAGACCGCGACGATGTGCCAGTGCGGCTCCTACATCTATCCTTTCGGGATTTCCTTGTTGATAAGTCAAAAAAGGGGAAGAGTCCATTCTGGGTAGATGAAAGAGCGAGACACGAGATACTAGCATCCCATTGTCTTGAACTTATGTCCGGCTCGGACGGCTTACGACAGAACATGTGCGGCTTAGAACCTGGGACTTTAGCAGGCGAAGTTGACCAGAGGAAGACCACGAGTTATCTGTCACCCGAGTTGCAGTATGCGTGCCGTTACTGGGTGTATCATCTCAAGCAGAGCCAGCGCTACGTTAGCGACGAGGACAATACAGATACGTTCCTCCGGAAACACTTCCTTCACTGGCTTGAAGCGATGAGTTTAATGGGAGATACGAATGAATGTGCTCATTTGCTGGAAACGCTTTGTACGATAGTTAATGTAAGGATTCTTTTAATCCACTACACTGCATTACTAACATGTGATCCAGTCATCGAACAGTGCTCTCTCTGCGTTTCTCCAAGACGCTCGACGATTCGTACTTCGATTTCGACATATACTTGAAACTGCTCCTCTACAGATTTATTCCTCGGCTCTTATCTTTGCACCAGAGGCGAGTATAGTACGGAAAGCTTTCGTAGACGAGATACCAGGATGGATCAAGGCATTGTCAAAGATGGAAGATGACTGGGATGCTTGCCACAGTGTACTAGAAGGCCATAGCCGCGAGGTTAGGGCCGTTGCCTTCTCGCCGGGCGGCCAGCTGGTCGCGTCGGCCTCAGACGACAATTCGGTGCGGGTGTGGGAGATAGTAACAGGGTCGTGCTATAGCGTGCTTAAGGGCCATACTGACCGGGTCAGCGCCATCGCCTTCTCACCAGACGGCCAGCTGGTTGCATCAGCCTCGTACGACAAGACGGTGCGAGTGTGGGAAGCAGCAGAAACAGGTTCGTGCCGCAGCGTACTCAAGGGCCATACCTCCTTAGTCAGCGCCGTAGCCTTCTCCCCAGATAGTGAGCTCATCGTTTCGGCCTCGGGCGACCACACGGTGCGGGTGTGGGCTACAGGATTGTGCCGCAGCGTTCTTGAGGGCCATACCTCCTTGGTTAATACCGTCGCCTTCTCAATAGACGGCCACTTAGTCTTGTCGGCCTCGCACGACACAGTGCGGGTATGGAAGGCAGCGACGGGTTCATGCAGCACCGTAATTAAGGGTAATATTAACTTGGTCAGCGCCATTGCCTTCTCGCCAGATGGCCAGCTGGCCGCGTTGGCCTCGTACGACGACAATACGGTGCAGATGTGGGAGACAGCAACCGGGTCGTGCTGTAGCGTGCTCGAGGGCCATACCGAAGAGGTCAGCGCTCTCGCTTTCTCGCAAGACAGCCAGCTGGTCGTGTCGGCCTCGTACGACAAGACTGTGCGGGTGTGGAGGGTAGCGACAGGGTCGTGCTGCGTGCTCGAGGGCCATACTGACTCTGTCAAGGCCGTCGCCTTCTCGCTGGATGGCCAGCTTGTCGCGTCAGCCTCGGCCAACACAGTGCGGGTGTGGAATGCATCAACAGGGTCGTGCCGCAGTGTGCTTGAGGGCCACACCTCCTTAGTTGGCGCTGTCGCCTTCTCGCCAGACAGCCAGCTAGTTGCGTCGGCCTCAAACGATAACACAGTGCGGGTGTGGACGGCGGCGACAAGATTGTACCGCAACGTACTTGATAGCCATTCTCGCAATGTTAGCGCTGTTGCCTTCTCACCAGATGGCCAGCTGGTCGCGTCGGCCTCGTACGACAACACAGTGCGAATATGGGAGGCATCAACAGGGTCGTGCCGTAGCGTGCTTGAGGGCCACACCTCCATAGTTAGCGCCGTTGCTTTCTCGCTAGATCTAGATGGCCAGCTGGTCGCGTCAGCCTCGTACGACAACACGATACGGGTGTGGGAGGTGGCAACGGGATCATGCCGCAGTGTGCTCAGTGGGCCACAATTTGTCAGTGCCATTGCCTTCTCGTTGGACGGCCAGTATCTTGAAACAGATCGAGGAAACATTCCTTTCTGTCCTTCTACTGCGCCATCACCGGGATCCCAAAGACTGCAGCCGCCTCATATTGTCGTAAAAGATCAGTGGATCTTTTCAAACCAAGAGCGGATGCTATGGCTTCCTTCTGAATATCGACCGACTTGCTCTACAGTCAACAAAGATGTAGTCTGCTTAGGGTATTCTTCGGGCCGTATTGCGCTTCTCAAACTTTGTACAGCATAGACCCTTTTCTAAATTCACTGTTCATTCTTGCCTTCGACTTGCATGATAATTGTCCCGTTGGCAGGCTCATAGAGGAGTCGCCGGTCAGCGACATGACGTTTTTGAATACAATATCTTCAGGCTGTTGGGTGATGGATTGCGGTAAGTTGCCAGCTAGCTGGCAGTGTCCGCAATATACATCATCTTCGACAAGTTTTGTTGACTCCATCGCCTAGCTCTTCATTGCAAGTCTGCTTAGCACCAATATCTCGGCTACGCGGCAAGTCAACCACTCCGAGCTCCGTATCGAGTGTATCAGCAAGGCTGGTGCATTGCTTGGCCTTCCAGGAGCTTCTTCCGTCCAAATCGAGTTGTTCGAGCATTGGAATTTGCTGAGAGTCGGTCTAGACTGTCTCTAAATGCCTGGTGGTCGGGATCAATCATCGTTTTGAGAGTCGACGACAAGTTCTGGAGTCTGGACAGGCATTACTTCGGCATTCCGCACCGTGTAAAAGTGCACGAAACTCGTACCAGAAGAAGGAGATAAGGTGTCGTTGGAGCTACCAGGAAGGGTGCACCCGATGATTTCTTTCATAGGCAAACCTGTCAAGATATAGATCGCGTAGAAGACTGCGTGCTCTTATGGATCCTCTTCAAATAAGGAGGACGTGCTCCGGCGGATTCAAGCAAGCCTTTCAAAGAGGCGCTCTTTTCCTGAGGTGAGACGAGATGCCCAACCACGGAGAGGTGAGGATCCCTTCGACACCGCAATGACAGCTAGGGCCGCTCCCAGCTTGACACTGCACTCTCCAACATGGAGAGTTGCTCGTCACGACTTGGTGGGCCTTTGTAACCATAAAAGTCCTGCAGATACCTCGAGTGAGGTGTAAACAAGACGAGCAATGATAAAGAGAAGAAGTATGTATTAGCGTCACCGAATCCTACCGAGGTATCTCTGACATCCTGTGAGCCTAGCAATAACCCTCAATCCATCCCAACCTTTTTTGCACGCTTCTCAGTCTCAATTGTTCAAAAAGATCAGGGTATTCATTCATCATTCAACTTGCCGACTCCACTTCGAATCCTCTCACTCATGCAACAGCACAACTGAGGTACGGTCTCTACTTCGACTCATTGTTCTTCTCATCCATACAGATGCACATGGCCGCCACAAGCGCCATATCGACGCCGGGGGCGATCTGCACCGCGTACGTCTGCTGGCCGAAAAATATGTCCTTTCCGCTGAGGAGCTTGCGGTCGATGCGGGCAACGACGAAATCTAGTGATGCATTAGTACCTTGTTGGTTTGCTAGTACGGACATGCGATTGAGGGAGTATGAGAAAAAGGGCTATACTTACTGTTTTGGGCTTTATCTGTGATGTCGGCCGATGTGTCGAAGAAGTTACCCTTCATCTGCAGACTCTCCGCTTTGCCGTTCTGCGATGTGAAGGTCGCTGTGGCTTTGCTGCCGATTACTGCGGCACCGTCAGTTCAGTCCGAGTTCGAAATAGAATGCAGTGCTGCAGATTCTTGGATGCCCTTCAGTCATAGCTCTGATCGCTAGAAGTTTCGATCTGACGATAACGCCACACTACCCCACCGCACCGCCGCAACCACCAATCCCTCGCATCTGCCCCAAACCCAGTGCCAACTCGGAGAAAAGGATGAAGAAGACCCTCCTGACTTACGTTGGAAACTACTCTTGACCTCCATGATCTTCTCCCCGCCGGGTCTCTCAATCGCAAACGTAGTATGAATATGCATCAACTCCTTTTTGATATCAAACAGGTGGTTTCCCGCCATGTCGCGCACCTTCTTCCTCCCTCCCAGACTAAACACCTTGCCTTCGACTTGCAGGATGGGTTCCCCGTTGGCCTTCTTGATGGAGAAGGAGTCGCCCGTTAGCGACATGACATGTTCCTTGAGGACAATAGTCTCAGGCTGTTGGGCGATAAACTGCGGGAAAACGCCGATGGCGGCTGGGGCGGGGTACAGGGCGGCCATGGTGCGATGGAGTGAGGTTTTCGGCGGAAGAAAGATGAGATGATTGTGACTCAAGCGCGATGAGACGGCGCGTGGTCGCTTTAAAGGTGGTACTGGTGCAGAACTAGCCCATGGCACAGCAGGCCCTGGGTCGATCCTGCCTGTACATTTGCCGTATCGGCGTATCATGGCGTTGGGGCTATCAATCCGCACCGTACTTGCATCTCAGCCCCCA
>Ga0247803_1000550_pt1 | contig 20073 bp, 22 predicted proteins | sample UWRJL014104B1_FD_180928 | JGI IMG/M metagenome (GOLD analysis project Ga0247803, IMG submission 180928) | Plant litter microbial communities from Arlington Agricultural Research Station in Wisconsin, United States - UWRJ-L014-104B-1 | ecosystem: Environmental > Terrestrial > Plant litter >...
GCTGCGCGGCGCGCAGGGCGTCGCCGGAGACATCGGCCACGTACAGATCTCCCGCGGCGACGGCATCGCCTGCCACTGTGGAAATCGCGGATGCCTCGAGGCTCTCGCCTCCGGGCCGGCCATCGCGCGGTCGCTGAGCGACGCTGGTCTCGAGGTGGGCAGCACGAGCGCGGTCATCGACCTCGTGAAGCACGGCAACATCGAGGCCATCCAGGCCGTGCGCCAGGCCGGACGCGACCTCGGCGAGGTGCTGACCGCGTGCGTGAGCCTCATGAACCCCTCGGTCATCGCGGTCGGCGGATCGATGGCGGCGGTCGGCGACCACCTCATCGCCGGGGTGCGCGAGATCATCTACACCCGGTCGATGCCGCTCGCCACGAGCAGGCTGACGATCGTGCAGTCCGCGGCGGGCGTGAACGCGGCCGTGCTGGGTGCCAGCATCCTCGCCATCCACCACTCCCTCTCGCCGGAGGGCATCGACCGCATGTCGCTCTAGGCCGCGCCTTCCTCGGTCGAACGCGGCAGCGGCAGCCGGCTGGCCACTTCGGCCCCTCTGCCGCCCGCGTCACCGCCGCAACCGGCCGCCCAGCGCGGACGCCCGCGTACCGGCGGCTACTGCAGCCCGACGAGGGCGGCGCTTGCCTCCCAGTGGCGGCGGGCGAACTGCCCGTCGCGCGCCTGCGGGCTCGACTTCGCGGCGACGCGGCGCTTCTCGAAGTAGCCGCCGGAGACCCACTCCGACACGGGCGCCGTCGCAAGCCAGACCAGCTGGTCGGCGCCCTGCTCGGGCGTGCTGATCAGTCTGCGCACCAGCCGGTTGTCGTACATGAGGTGGGTCAACCGGCTCGGCGTCTCCGACCCGAAGCCGGAGGCGACGGTGCCGGGATGGAATGCGGCGGATGTGAGACCGTGCACGCCGAACCGGCGGTGCAGCTCGGTGGTGAAGAGGATGTTCGCCAGCTTTGCGTCTCCGTAGGCCTTCATGGGAGTCAGTCTCGCGTCGTTCTGCAGATCGTCGAGGTCGATGCGGCCGGCGATGCGGGCGGCGTTGCTCGACGTCTGGATCACCCGGGCGTCGCTCGCGAGCAGCACGGGCATAAGTAGGTTGGTGAGCAGGAACGGCGCCAGGTGGTTGACCTGCAGCGTCTTCTCGAAGCCGTCGACGGTCTTCTGGGGGTCGCCGAACACGCCGCCGGCGTTGTTGGCGAGAACGTCGATGCGCGGGTAGCGGGTGACGAGCTCCGAGGCGAGCGCCCGCACGTCGGAGAGGTCTGCGAAGTCGGCGGTGAAGTGGTCGCTGCCGGTCTCCTGTGCGATGGCCGCGGTCTTGGCGGGGGAGCGTCCGACGACGACGACTGTGTGGCCGCCGGCGGTGAGCCTGCGTGCCGCTGCCGCGCCGATCCCGTCGCTGGCACCGGTGATGACGATCGTTTTTGGCATGGGGGTAGCTCCGTTCGAGTGGGTGAGTGGTTGGAAAGGGGCGCGCCTCAGCCGGCGGCGAGTTGGACGCCGGCCGGGCGCAGCGACGCGAGCAGGCGCAGCGCCTGATCGGAGGCCGACCCCGGCTCGGCTGTGTAGATGCAGAGCCGCTGGTGGTCGTCGCCGGGAAAATCGAGGGCCTCGCAGTGCACGGTCACGTCGCCGACCTGTGGGTGCCGATAGGTCTTGATCCCGTGCGAGCGGGAGCGAACGTCGTGCGCCGCCCACCAGCGCGCGAACTCGGGGCTCTGGATCGTGAGGTCGCCGACGAGTCGAGCCAGTTGCGGGTCGTGCGGGTACTGCCCCGCGTACAGCCGGAGGGTCGCCACCGCCTCTTCGGCCATGGTCGCCCAGTCGGCGTGCAGGTCGCGGGCCTCGGGGGCGAGAAACAGGAAGCGCGCCAGGTTGTGCTCGTTGACCGGCGCTTCGAGCCATCCGCCCATCAACTGCCGAGCCATCCAGTTGGCGGCCAGGATGTCCATGCGGTCGCCCATCACGAAGGCCGGCTGCGTCTCGAGGGCGTCGAGCATGACTCCGACGGCGGGCCGTAGACGTTGCGCCCGCCGCACGGTCCGACGGCGGAGGGGAACCGGCAGGGCGAGGTCGGAGAGGTGCCGGTGCTCGGCCGCGTCGAGCCGCAGCGCGCGGGCCACGGCGTCGACGACCGACCCCGACACGTTGCGCAGCCGACCCTGCTCGAGCCGCGTGTAGTAGTCGGTGCTGATGCCGGCGAGCATGGCGATCTCCTCGCGCCGGAGTCCCGGAACGCGTCGCAGGTCGCCCTCGGTGAGTCCGACGTCCGAGGGGTGGAGTCGCGCCCTGCGAGAGAGCAGGTAGTCGCGGAGCTCGTGCGTCGGGGCGATCATGATTGCCAGTATGCGCCCGGGTCTGCCATCGTGGCAGGGTCTGGTCGCCCCCCTCGGGTCGGCGAAACTTCTTTCGACGAATACGTCACAGAAGCGGATGCTGCGTTGTCGTAGCCTGCGACGGCCCGCTCTATGCGCGGATCCGGCACAGGGGAACCACCCCGGCAGAGGCACTCGGTCAGGAAAGCAGGCTCGTCATGAACGCAGGCTCGGCAGACAAGGAGCTGGAGCAGGCCGCCGCAGACTTCGGCGGCGTGCGGCCACGCCTCTTCGGCATCGCCTACCGCATGCTCGGCAGCGCCGCCGAGGCGGAGGACATCGTGCAGGACGTCTGGGTGCGCTGGCAGCGGTACGACCGGGCGCTCGTCGAGAACCCGCCCGCCTTCCTGGCCACCATGACCACCCGCCTCTCGATCAACGTGCTGCAGTCCGCCCGGTCGAGGCACGAGACGTACATCGGGCCGTGGCTCCCCGAGCCGGTCGACACGAGTGCAGACCCGCAGCTCGGCGCCGAACGCGGGGAGGCGCTGCAGTTCGCGGTGCTGATCCTGCTGGAGAAGCTCACGCCGACGGAACGCGCGGCGTACGTGCTGCGTGAGGCGTTCGACTACTCGTACCGCATGATCGCCGACGTCGTGCAGCTCTCCGAGCCCGCCGTGCGCCAGCTGGTCAGCCGCGCGCGTAAACACCTCGCCGCCGAGCGACGCACGCCCGCGAGCGCTCCCGAGCAGCGCAGACTTCTCAGCGCCTTCCTCGCCGCTGCCCAGTCGGGCGACCTCTCCGAACTCGAGGGCCTCTTCGCCGCCGACGTCGTCAGCTACTCCGACGGAAACGGCGTGAAACTCGCGGCGCGCATCCCGGTCGCGGGTCGCGCCCGGGTCGCGAAGTTCGTCTCCGCCTTCTCGTCGCACTTCTGGCAAGACGTCGACCTGCGCTGGATCGAGACCAACGGGCAGGCCTCGGTGGTCATCTCCCGCGACGGTGAGGCGTTCACGGTGGTGACCGTCACCGCCTCGGCCGAGGGCATCGACCAGCTGCTCTGGATGATGAACCCCGCCAAGATCGTCGGCGTGAGTGCCCTTTCGGCGTGACGGTGCCGGGTCTATCCCCGGGAGGAATAGAAATGGATGAGTCGCCGCGCGACGTCGCGCGCGAACGAGCGCACCTGGTGAACCTCGCCTTCCGGATGTTCGGCTCCACGGCCGAGGCGGAGGCCGTGGCCCAGCAGGCATACGCGCTCTGGTACACGATGCCCGAGGCCGAGCGCGACGCGATCGCCGTCCCTCGCGCCTGGCTCACGCGCACCGCGGCTCGCATCTGCCTCGACATCCTCGCCAGCCGGCGGGGCAGCCGCGACGGCTACGTCGGGGAGTGGCTCCCCGAGCCCGTGCCCCACACCTCAGTGGGCCGGAACGCCCCGCCGGCCGACCCGCTCGACCGCATCACCCTCGACGAGTCGGTGAGCATGGCGCTGCTCGTGCTCCTCGACTCCCTCGCCCCCGAAGAGCGCGTGGCGTTCGTGCTGCACGACGTCTTCGGCGTCTCGTTCGACGCCATCGGCGACATCGTCGGACGCACCGCCCGCGAGAGCCGCACCCTCGCATCGAACGCGCGCCGGAACATCCATCGTCTGCGTTCCCACGAGACCTCTCCCGAGGCGCACACCGCCGTCGTCCGCGCCTTCGGCGAGGCGTGGGAGTCGGGCGACTCGACGGCGCTCGCCGCACTGCTCGCGCCCGACGTCGTCGCCCTCGCCGACGGCGGAGGCAGGGTCATGGCCGAGGAGCAGCCGTTCCGCGGTGTCGCCCGGGTCGTGCCGCTCGTCCTGCACGTCTTCGACGAGCCCGGCGACGTCGAGATCACGACCCAGCCGGTGAACGGACAGTCGGGCCTCGTGGTGCGCAGGGGCTTGTCGGTCGTCGGGGTGGTCAGCTTCAATATCAGCGACAGCCTCGTCACGGATGTCTGGATGGTGCTGAACCCCGAGAAGCTCGAACGGTGGAACCGGGGCTGAATTCGAGCACCCCGTCACGAACCGATGAGCTGCCCGGTCATAGCTGATTGACCGAAGGCGAGAACGCCGCAGGCACGCATCGAAAGGCTCACCATGAAGATCGTAGTTATCGGCGGAACCGGACTGATCGGCTCGAAGCTCGTATCCAAGCTCACCGAGCACGGCCACGAGGCGATCGCCGCATCGCCGAACTCGGGCGTCAACACCCTCACCGGCGAGGGCCTCGCCGAGGTGCTGGCGGGCGCGCAGGTCGTCGTCGACGTGTCGAACTCGCCCTCGTTCGAGGCAGACGCCGTCATGGAGTTCTTCCGCACCTCCACCGGCAATCTCCTCGCCGCCGAGAAGGCCGCGGGAGTCGGCCACCACGTCGCGCTGTCGGTCGTCGGCACCGACCGTCTGCCCGACAGCGGCTACTTCCGGGCCAAGATCGCGCAGGAGGAGCTCATCAAGGAGTCCGGCATGCCGTTCTCCATCGTGCACGCCACCCAGTTCTTCGAGTTCGTGAAGAGCATCGCGCAGGAGGCCACCCGGGGCGACACCGTGCGCCTGTCCCACGCACTCGTCCAGCCCATGGCCGCGGACGACGTCGCGAGCGCGGTCGGGCGCACCGCCGTCGGCGCCCCGTTGAACGGCACCGTCGACATCGCCGGCCCCGAGCAGCTCGGTCTCGACGAGCTCGTGCGCAAGGCCTTCGCCCTGCGCGGAGACCCGCGCGAGGTCGTGGTCGACGCGTCGGCCCCGTACTTCGGCGCGGTCCTCGAGGAGCGCACCCTCGTGCCCGCCGGCGACGCGCTCGTCTTCGAGACCCGCTTCGAGGACTGGCTCGCGGCGCAGCCCGCACCCGCCAACTAGTCCAGGCACGGCGGCGGCCCGTGCCCGGGCCGCCGCGCCACCGAACATCCGCAAGGCAAGCGAAAGGCACATCGTGAAGATCGTAGTAATCGGCGGTACCGGCCTCATCGGTACGAGGCTCGTGGCGCTGCTCGCCGCGCACGGCCACGAGGCCGTCGCCGCGTCCCGCGCGACAGGCGTCAACTCGTTCACCGGCGAAGGGCTGGCCGACGTGCTCACCGGCGCCGACGTCGTCGTCGACACGTCGAACTCGTCGTACGAAGACGAGGCGGGCGCACTCGAGTTCTTCGAGACATCCACCCTCAACCTGCTCACCTACGGCGCCGCGGCCGGCGTGAAGCACCACGTCGTGCTCTCCGTGGTCGGCACCGACCGGCTGGCCGGCTCGGAGCAGGGCTACTTCCGCGCCAAGTTCGTCCAGGAGCAGCTCGTCACCGAGTCGACCGTGCCGTACTCGATCGTGCACGCCACCCAGTTCTTCGAGTTCCTGCACAGCATCGCCGACTCGGCGACCAGCGGCAACCGCGTGAGGGTCGCTCAGGCGCTCATCCAGCCGATGTCGGCCGACGACGTCGCCGCGGCCGTCGCCCGCACGGCGGTCGGAACCCCGACGGGGCGAATCGTCGAGAACGCCGGGCCAGACCGGTTCCGGCTCGACGACCTCGTGCGCCGCGACCTGGGTTCCCGCTACGACCCTCGCGACGTCGTGGCCGATCCGCTCGCACGCTACTTCGGCAACACCCTGAGCGAACGCGAGCTGCTCCCCGGCGTCGACGCGGTCATCGCCCCCACGAGCTACGGGGCGTGGATCGAGAAGGACGCAGCCTGATGAAGATCGTGGTGGTGGGCGGCACCGGACTCATCGGCACCAAGGTGGTGAACCAGCTGCGCGCGATGGGTCAGGCGGTCATCGCGGCCGCGCCCAGCACGGGCGTCGACACGGTGACCCAGGAGGGGCTGCGGGCGGCGCTGGTCGGCGCGCACGTCGTGATCGACGTGTCCGGCCCCTCGGCCGTGGGCGGCGAGGAGGACTTCTTCGTCACCTCGACCCGCCACCTCCTGGCGGCCGAGCTCGACGCCGGCGTGCGCCATCACATCGTGCTCTCGATCGTCGGCGTCGACAGGGTCGACACGAGCGACTACTTCCTCGCCAAGTTCGCGCAGGAGAACGAGGTGCGCCGGGGTCGGGTGCCCTACTCGATCCTGCGATCGACGCAGTTCTTCGAGTTCGCACGGCTCATCGCCGACTGGAACACCGTCGACGACACCATCCACCTGCCCCCGATCGAGATGCGCCCCGTCGCCTCCGACGACGTCGTCGGCGCCCTCGTGAGCATCGCGAGAGAGGCGCCGACACAGCAGATCGGCGAGGTGGCGGGCCCCGAGCGGCTCTCGCTCGACGATTTCGTGCGCCGCGTGCTGTTGCACCACCACGACGAGCGCTACGTGGTGCGCGCGCCCGACGTTCGCCCGGTCGGCTTCAACATCGAGGGCCGGCTCCTCGCCCCCGGCCCGGAGGCGATCCTCACCGAGACGACCCTGGCCATGTGGCTCGACGGTGTGGCCGCGGCGGACGACGCCCATGGCCGCCACGCCGCGCCGTTGCTGTTCGGCGACGAGGGGAGCTGAGCCGGGTCCGGCCGAACCGTGAGTTAAGAGCGGGAGCACTGGGTTTCAGGCGGCCCGGCAGGGCAGCGCCAAGCAGAGCACGGTTGGTCCCACCCGCCGCCGGACCACCTCGGCGCCGTCGCGCGAGGCCAGAAGGAAACCGGGCAGTTGGTTTCTCGCGACGAAATCGCTGATCAGAGGCACAAAACAAATTGTCGATGTATGGTTTGGCGAACCGGTCTCACGTAATGTGAAACATGGTCGAGGTATCTCGACCACCGGAGTTGCCCGAACTCTCTGCCGCACCACGACGTCTCCCTAGGACACCCAGGTGCTGTCGAGAGACCCGTGCACACGCAATCTGGAGCACGACGTGAGCGGAACGACATATCTGGCCGCTGTGGAGGAGTCTTCGCAGTCCCGACCGACGAGTGAGTGCCTCGTGCTCTTCCTCACCGCCGGCGACGAGCCGGAGACCTGCCTGCTCGACCCGACGGTGATCAGTGTGCGCCCGGCGGCGGGCCATTGGTGTCTGGTCTACTTCGACCGCGACGGGGCGCAGGCCTTCTACAGTCATTTCGAGCTGACCGACTCGCCCCTGTGCGCTGTCCACGGGCTGCGCTACGCCGCCTAGCCAACTTTTTTATGGACGCGGCACACAGAGCCGCGTAGGTTGTGGCGTGACCGAGTTATCCCGACCGGTCGAAGTGTCTGGTGTCACCGCTGTTTCGCCTGCTTACCCGCTCGGCGAGTCCGCAGGCGACCGCTGACGCTTTCACGATGCCCATGGGGAGTGATTGTGATCGCACACGCCTATCTCGCCGAGCTCTCGGAGCCGACGGTGCTCGACACCACGAGTGAGAGCCTCGTCGTGTTTCTCTCGGCGGGGGAGGATCCGCCCGACCTGCTCGGCGAGCCCGATCTGATCAGCCTGCATCCGGCTCAGGGCGACTGGCGCTTCCTCTACCTCGACGTGGGCAGCGCTCGCGCCTACTACACGCGGGCACGGGCCTAGCGGTCACCGCAGCTCCCGGCGGCGCATAAGGAGGAGGGCGACGGATGCCGCGGCGACGGCCACGACGGCCAGCCACGCCCCGCCGCTCCAGTCGGTCGACGTTCCGAGAGCCACCGGCGTGTGCGAGAACGGCGATACGTCGCGCAGCCACTCCGGGGCGCCGACGAGTGCGCCGAAGATCCCGAGGAAGCTGCCCGCGGCGAGCAGCGTCCAGCCGAGCGCCGACGTCGCGGACGGGAGCAGCACGAAGACCAGCGCGAGCACGCCGAGATAGACGAGCGCTGCCGGCAGCTGGGCCGCCGCCGCAGCGAAGGAGTCCGCGATGAGCGCGGGGTCGTCGCCGCTGACGAGCACGCCGGCGGCCGAGGCGAGGGCCGCGCCCAGAAGCACGAGCGAGATGGCCACGACGCCGAGCACGAGATAGTCGGCGAGCCAGTGCACCCGCCCGAGCCGTGCCGCGAGGAGGGGCTCCGCGGTGCCGCCCGTCTCCTCCTGCCGCAGCCGGATCACCGCCTGGATCGCGCAGCCGGCAGCCACGACTCCCGCGATCGCGAACATGGCGGAGATGAGCACCTGCGCCACCGAGGCGTCGGCGTCGGGAACGATCGACTGCAGCGTGGCGGCCAATTCGGGGTTCGTGCGCGCCGCCTCGATCACCACGCCCGCCAGAGAGCCGGCGAGAAGGCCGGTCGCGACGCCGCCGAGGGTCCAGCCCGCGATCGACGGCCACTGCAGGCGCCATGCCAGCGCGAACGATCCCGAGAGCCACGGAGCGGCGGCGCGGCGGCCGATCCTCTCCGGCAGCAGGCTCGCACCGCTGTCGCGCGATGCCTGCACGGCGAAGACCGCGGCGATGCAGGCGGTCGCCAGGGCCAGGCAGAGCAGCAGGGGTGCGAGGTCGTCGGCGGTGAACGCCCCGGTGTGCTGGGCCCAGCCGATGGGGGAGAGCCAGCTCGGCCACGCGCTCGTCATCGAGAGACGGTCGTCCGACGGGGTGCCGAGCGCGTCGCCGACCCCGCGCAACAGGAAGGCGACCCCGATCGCGGCCGCCCCGATGGAGTTCGCCCCGCGCGAGGTGCGCGCGAACTGGGCGGCCAGCAGCCCCACGCCGAGAAAGGCCACGCCCACGGCCGCCGTCGCCGCCCCGGACACGAGAGCCCCGGCGACGGGCAGTCCTCCGGCGACGAAGCCCAGTGCCACGGCGACGCCGAGGGCGACGCTCGCCGCCACGCCGTGGACGACGGTCGCCACGGTGGGCAGAGTGCGGGCGGCCCGCGTCGACGCGACGAGCTCGGCGCGACCCGACTCCTCCTCGGCCCGCGAGTGCCGCACCGCGAGGAAACCGGCCATGAACGCGCACATCAGCGCGAGGTAGGTGAAGATCTGGAAGAAGACGAAGGCCGGCAGCTCGGCGCCCTGCGGCAGGCCGCGCAGCAGCAGGATGGAGGGGTTCGCGACCGCGAGGCGCATGATCCCGGCACGTTCGGCGTCGTCGCCGTAGGTCCGCGCGACCCCGGTCGCCGCGGTCAGTGCCAGGAGCCCGGTGCTCACCGCCCAGACCGCGATCTGCAGGCGGTCGCGTCGAGCCCGCTGGCGCACGAGCGCACCGAGGGTGCTCACCCCGCCCGGTGTGCTCATGACTTCGGGTCGCCGTAGTGGCGCAGGAACAGCTCCTCGAGCGACGGCGGCTCGACCACGAGGGCACGCACCCCGAGGCTCCCGAGCACGGGCAGCACGGCGGGCAACCGTTCGTCGTCGATAGTGAAGCGCACACGGCCGCCGGCCACGTGCAGGTCGTGGGCGTCCGGGATCCTGGTGAGCGAGGCATCCGACGGCCCAGCGGCGAACGAGACCTCGATGCGGGTGAGATGCCGCAGGCTCTCGAGCGTTCCGGTCTCGACGGTGCTGCCGGCCCGGATGATGGTGACCCTGTCGCACAGCTGCTCCACCTCGCTCAGGATGTGGCTCGACAGCAGAACCGTGGCGCCCTCCGCCGCGACCCGGCGGATCTCGCCGTCGAACACCGCCTCCATCACGGGGTCGAGGCCGCTCGTGGGCTCGTCGAGGATGTACAGCTCGGCGGGGGTGGCGAAGGCGGCGATCAGCGCCACCTTCTGGCGGTTGCCCTTCGAGTAGGCGCGGCCCTTCTTCGTCGGGTCGAACTGGAACAGCTCGATCAGGCCGGCCTTGCGGCTCTCGTAGAGCCTGGCGTCGGTCGTTCCGCCGCGCAGCCTGCCCAGCAGGTCGATCGTCTCGCCGCCCGACAGGTTGGGCCAGATGCTCACGTCGCCGGGAACGTAGGCGACCCTGTCGTGCAGGGCGACGGCGTCGCGCCACGGATCCCGGCCGAACAGGGTGACGGAGCCCGCGCTCGACCGGGCGAGACCGAGCAGAATGCGGATCGTCGTCGACTTCCCCGCGCCGTTCGGCCCGAGGAAGCCGTGCACCTCGCCCGCGCCCACGCTCAGGTCGAGACCGTCGAGGGCGCGCACACGCCCGAACCGCTTCTCGAGGCCGCTCGCCTCGATGACCGATGCGTTCATGAGCCACGAAGATACGCCGGTTTCACGGTCTTGGGAACTCCCCACGGCGACGCTCGCCTACAGTGAAGGGTGCCCAAGACCCGCCTCACACCCCGCGAGATCAACGCCCGCGGATCACGCCCGCTGCGCGCGATCCTGCGCGACCCCCGCCTGATCGGGGTCGAGGCGCTCGCCGGCGCCGTGACCGTGCTCGCGCTCATCCCCGAGGTCATCTCGTTCTCGATCATCGCCGGCGTCGACCCCGTCAACGCGCTCGTCGCATCCGCCGTCCTGGCCATCTCGATGTCGTTCCTCGGCGGGCGGCCCGCGATGGTCACGGCCGCGGCCGGCTCCGTCGCCCTCGTCGTCGCACCGCTCGTGCACGCGGAGGGCGTCGAATACCTGCTGCCGACGGTGATCCTCGCCGGCGTCATCCAGATCGTCTTCGGCGTCACCGGCCTGGCCAGGGCGATGCGGTTCATCCCGCGCTCGGTCATGATCGGCTTCGTCAACGCCCTGGGCATCCTGATCTTCGTCGCCCAGATCGCCAGCCTGGTCAACGTGCCGTGGCAGGTGTACCCGCTGTTCGTGCTCACGCTGCTCATCATCTGGCTGTTCCCGAAGCTCACCACCGTCGTGCCGGCACCGCTCGTCGCGATCGTCGCGGTGACGGCGCTCACCGTCGCGGTCGGAATCACCGTTCCGACCGTGGGCGACGAGGGCCATGTCACCGGCGGCCTTCCCGGCATCACCCCGTTCGCGGTGCCGTTCACCCTCCAGACGCTGCTGCTCGTGGCGCCGACGGCGATCGCCGTGGCCTTCGTCGGGCTCATCGAGTCGCTGCTCACCGCGAAGCTCGTCGACGACCTCACCGACAGCCCGTCGTCGAAGAAGCGCGAGTCGTGGGGGCTGGGCGTCGCCAACATCCTCTCCGGCCTGTGGGGCGGCGTCGCCGGCTGCGCGATGATCGGCCAGACCGTGGTCAACGTGAAGATCGGGCACGCCCGCACCCGCCTGTCGACCCTGTTCGCCGGCGTCTACCTGCTGCTGTTCGTCGCCGTGTTCTCGAGCGTGATGGCGGTCATCCCGATGGTCGCGCTCGCCGCCGTCATGATGGTCGTCGCGGTGCGCACCGTCGACTGGAATTCGGTGCGGCCGAGCGTCGTCAGGCGGATGCCGCGTTCCGAGACCGTCGTCATGGTGGTCACCGTCGCATCCGTCGTCATCACCAGCAACCTCGCGATCGGCGTCGGGGTGGGCGCCGTTCTGGCGGCGCTGCTGCTGCTGCAGAGGGCGGCCTCGGCGTTCGACGTGGTGCGGGAGCTGTCTGAGGATGGCGCGGTCGTCGTGTACCGCGTGCGGGGTGCTCTCTTCTTCGCCTCGAGCAGCGGCCTCGCCGACCGGTTCTTCCACGCCGACGACCCCGGGCGCGTGGTCATCGACCTCACCGAGTCGCGCATCTGGGACGCGTCGTCCGTCGCCGCCCTCGACGCCATCGAGGAGAAGTACCGCGGCAACGGGGCCACCGTCGAGGTGCGCGGGCTCGACGAGCGCAGCGCGAACTTCCACGGGCGCATCACCGGGCACCTGAACTAGGGACGCGAACCCGTGACCACACAGATCACATGCCGCGCCATCCTCTTCGACATGGACGGCACACTCGTCGACTCGACCGTCGTGGTCGAAGCGGTCTGGGCGCGGTTCGCCGAGCGCTTCGGGCTCGATCTCCCGACGATCCTCGCGTCGTCGCACGGGCGCCGAATGGACGACTCGATCCTTCGCTTCGGTCCGGAGGGCGTCGACGTGGCCGAGGTCGGTCGCGACCTCAGCGAGTTCGAGTATGCGACGACCGAGGGCGTGGTCGCAGTGGCCGGTGCCGCCGACTTCGTGTCTAGCCTGCCCGCGACCGCCGTCGCGCTGGTCACCTCTGCCGGCCGCCGCCTCGCGACGATGCGGATGGACTCCGTCGGTGTTCCGCTGCCGGCGGTGCTCGTGACCGCGGACGACGTGCAGCGTGGGAAGCCGCACCCCGACCCCTACCTCGATGCCGCGGCCCTGCTCGGCTGCGACCCCGCAGACGCGGTCGTCTTCGAGGACGCGGATGCCGGAATCCGGTCGGGACTCGCCGCCGGGATGCAGGTCGTGGTGGTCGGCGACGCGGCCGGCCCGATCGCCGAGGGGCTGCCAGCGATCCGCGACTACTCGCAGATCGAGGCATCCGTCGACGGCGACATCATCACCCTCACCCTCGACTGATGATTGGCTAGGGGTATGACCACCCAGACTCCGCGTCCCGCGCGCTCGCAGATCGTCCTGTCCGTCGTACGCACCGAGTGGCTCACGCCGCGCATGGTGCGGGTGGTCGCCGGCGGCGCCGGCTTCGACGACCTGATCGGAAACGAGTTCACCGACAAGTACACGAAGGTGATCTTCGTGAAGCCCGAGCTGGGGCTCGAACCGCCCTACGACCTCACGGCGCTGCGCGAGTCGCTGCCGCAGCACGACTGGCCCGTCGTTCGCACCTACACGATCCGCCGTATCGACTCCGAGGCCCGCGAGGTCGTCATCGACTTCGTGGTGCACGGCACCGAGGGCGTCGCCGGGCCGTGGGCGGCGGGCGCCGTCGCGGGCGACCATCTCGTGCTCGGCGGCGCGGGCGGCGCCTACGCGCCGCGCGCCGACACCGGATGGCACGTGCTCGCGGGCGACGAGTCGGCGATCCCGGCGATCGCGTCGGCGCTCGAGGCCATGCCGGAAGACGCCCGCGGCATCGCCCACATCGAGGTCGACGACGACACCGACGTGCAGCTGCTCACGGCCCCGGCGGGAGTCATCCTGAACTGGATCCTGCGCGACGGACCCCGCACTCCCGACCTGCTCGCGACCGCCGTCGACGACGCCGAGTGGCCGGAGGGCGTGGACGCCCAGGTCTTCGCGCACGGCGAGCGCGAGGCGATGAAGGCGGTGCGCGCCGTGCTCGCCCGCCGCGGCATCCCCCGCGACCGTTTCTCGCTCTCGGGGTACTGGGCCTACGGGCGCACCGAAGACAGGTTCCAGGCCGAGAAGCGCGAGCCGATCGGTGTGATCGCCGACTGAGCCGGCCGCGACCGTGCCTCTCAGCAGTGCGACTCGACCGGACGACCGGTACGCACGTCGTCGAACCAGGCGATGACCCGGTCGACCGCCCGAAGAGCGACGAGCCCGTGCCCGGTGTCGGGTATCGGCAGGTAGGTCACTTCGGAGCCGAGCGCGCACTCGTGGTCGGCGAACGATCTCGTGGTGGCCGGGTCGATGAGGGTGTCGGTGTCGCCCTGGGCCACGAACAGGGGAACCGCGAGCGGCACGGCGCCCGGCGAGTTCTCGGCCAGCAGCGTCGCCCAGGGCTCGACGGTCGCGGGGTCGCCGCTGAAGTAGTTGCCCACGAGCGGACCGGCGATGTCGTGGATCGCCGAGTTCTGACCCATGAGGCAGAGCGAGGCCATCTTCGGGGTGGCCGCGACCCCCGCCGGCGTGAGCAGCGATTCCAGGGTCGCGCCGCGGTCGGCGTAGACGGTCGAGTACGACTGCAGCGCGTACGACGAGAGCGTGATGCCCGAGACGTCGGCCATGACGCGCTCGAGCAGGGCGGCGAGGTCGGTGGCGGGGGCGGCGACCGCGACGGCCTCGAGCCGCAGCTCTGGCGCGTAGGCGGCCGCGTCCTGCGCGGCGAACAACGCCGCCTGCCCGCCCTGCGAGTGGCCCCAGAGCAGCAGGTCGTCGTTCGCCCCGGCCTCGGCGATGGCGCGTGCGGCGCGGGCCGCATCCAGAACGCTGTTTCCCTCGTTCGTGCCGACGAGGTAGGAGTCCGGCCCCTCGGCGCCCATGCCCGGGTAGTCGGTCGCCGCCACGACGTATCCCGCGTCGAGCAACGCCCGCAGACCCTCGATGAAGTCGAACGGGTCCGCCCCCACGGACGGCGCGCAGCGCGGCGCCGATCCCGTGGTCGGATGCGCCAAAGAGACGACCGGGCGGCCGCCCGCTGGTGCCGTTCCCGCCGGGGCGACGACCACACCGGAGACGAGGATGTCGACCCCGTTCAGGTCGCGCGAGTGGTAGAGCACGCGCCAGGCGACCGAGCCGGTCATGGTGCCGGCGATCGGCTCAGACCTCACGAGCTCGCCGGGGGGTCCCGGTTCGAGCGGGTCGGGCGCCTCGTAGAAGGAGGGCGCCTCGCTCTCTTCGATGACGCCTTCGACGAGCCGGCGGTCGGCCTCGAAGCAGCCGCTCAGCAGCAGGCCGCACAGCGCCGCCAGCGAGAAGGCACGCAGCAGGCGGGGCATGGGCACATTCTGTCCGCTGGAGCAACGCTCGGCAAGGCCGGGATGCCGCGGCTCTAGCGTTGGGTCATGACCACACGCATCGGTACCTCGGGCTGGAGCTACGACCACTGGCAGAACGTGCTCTACCCGCCGGGGCTGCCGACGGCGAGACGGCTCGGCGTCTACGTGTCGCAGTTCGACACCGTCGAGCTCAACGCGAGCTTCTACCGCTGGCCCCGCGACACCACCTTCGCAGGCTGGCGGCAGCGGCTGCCGGAGGGGTTCCTCATGTCGGTGAAGGCGCCGCGCGGCCTCACCCACGCCAAGAAGCTGTACGACCCCGACGTCTGGATCGAACGGATGGCCCGCTGCTGGCACGAGCTCGGCGACCGCCGTGCGGTGCTCGTCGTGCAGCTGCCGCCGGGCATGCCGCGCGACGATGCCCGGCTCGACTACTTCCTCCGGGCGCTGCCCGACTGGATCCGCGTCACCGTCGAGTTTCGGCATGACAGCTGGCACACCGAGGAGGTGTTCGCCCTGCTCGAACGGCACGGCGCCGCCTACTGCGTGATGAGCGGCGCGGGCCTTCCGTGCATCCTCCGGGCGACCGCCGACTTCGTCTACCTGCGGCTGCACGGGCCCGACCACGATGCCCTCTACGGCGGGCTGTACTCCGACGCCGACCTCGCCTGGTGGGCCGACCGCATCCGCGAGTGGGAGGCATCCGGCCGCGACGTGTTCGCCTATTTCAACAACGACGGCGAGGGCAACGCGGTGCGCAACGCCGTGACGCTGCGCGGCATGCTGGGCCGCTGACCGTAGGCCGGCCCGCCGGGGATGCTACGCGGCGAGAACCTTCTCGAAGCAGAGCGAATTCGGGATCGTCTCGACGTAGGGCTCGTAGATCGGGATCGGCGTGTAGCCCACGCGCTCGTAGACCGCGACCGCGTCGGGCTGGCGGTCGCCGGTCTGCAGGATGAGACGGCTCACCCCGGCCGCCTTGGCGAGCGACTCGAGGTGGTTCATCAGCGCCCGCGCGATGCCACGCCCGCGGTGGGCGTCGGACACGATGACGCGCTTGACCTCCCAGTCGCCGCGCAGCTCGCGCAGGGCGGCGTGCGCGATGGGGGTTCCGTCGTCGTCGAGCACCAGCACGACCGCGCGCACGTCGGCGGGGTCGACGGCGAGCGAGGCCGTGCGGCGCGCTGTCACCTCTGCCGGCTCCGGCTCGGGGGTGTAGTTCGCGTAGCGCACCGACATCTCGGCGTCCATGACGGAGCGCAGGCGCGCGGCTCGGTGGTCGTCCCACGACACGTTCTCAAAGGTGAAACTCGAAAATGGCACGGGTTCGATCCTACGACCGGGGGTGGCTCAGCGCAGTTCGGCGGCGGCGGCATCCCGAACCGCGGCGGCCACCAGCTCGAGGCTCGCCGACTGCAGCTGCCACTGCTGCCAGTACAGCGGCACGTGCACCGCGTCCCCCGGCGACAGCTCGACGAGCACGCCCGCACGTTCGAACGGCTCGCCCTGCAGGTCGGGCACCATCCCCCAGCCGAGACCGTGTGTGATGCCGGCGACGAAGTCCGCAGACGATGGGATGAAATGCCGGGGCGGATGCGGCGATCCCGGCGCCTGCCGCCTGAGATACGCGTCCTGCAGATCGTCTTTGCGGTCGAAGACCACGACGGGCGCGGCGGCGAGGGCGGCCGGTGTCGCGCCGCGCGGAAACCACGTCTCGGCGAACCCGGGCGTGCACATCGCGCGATACCGCATGCTGCCGAGCGCGACGGAGGTACAGCCCTGGATGGGGTCGCGCACCGCGGTGATGGCGGCCATCACCGTTCCCGCCCGCAGCAGCGCGGTCGTGTGCTCCTGGTCGTCGCGATGCAGGTCGAAGCAGATCGACGTCGGCAGCGAGGCGAGGGCGGGCAGGATCCAGGTGGCGAGAGAGTCGCCGTTGACCGCGATCGGGATGCTGACCGGCGCGACGCGGGAATCGTCGTCGCCGAGGTCGAGACGCGCATCCGCCGTCAGCAGGTCGATATGGCGCGCGAGCCGCAGGATCGCCTCTCCCGACTCGGTCGCCACGACCGGTTTCGTGCGTTGCAGCAGCACGCGGCCGACCGACGACTCGAGCGCCTTGATGCGTTGGCTCACGGCGCTCGGCGTGACGTGGAGGCTGCGAGCCGCCGCCTCGAACGTGCCTTCGGTGACGGTCGCACTGAGGGCGCGCAGCTGAGCGAGGTCGAGGTCCATGATTAGCAATGCTAATGCTTGTGAAGAAACCGTAGCTGGACTACACGGCCGTGCCGCCTTAGCTTTGGCACATGATCCTCTCAGCACTCGCCGGCTTCGGCTTCGGCCTCTCGCTCATCGTCGCCATCGGCGCGCAGAACGCCTTCGTGCTGCGGCAGGGGCTTCGGCGCGAGCACGTGCTGGCGGTCGTGCTGGTGTGCGCGCTGTCGGACGCCGCCCTCATCCTGCTCGGCATCGCGGGGGCCGGCGCGGTGTTCGCGGCATTCCCAGCGGCGCTCGTGGTCGTGCGGTACGCGGGAGCCGCCTTCCTGTTGGTCTACGCGTTCCTCGCGGCCCGTCGGGCGTGGCGCCCCGCCGCACTCGAGGCGGGCGTGCCCGCGGTGCGTACGTCGCTCGCCGCCGCCCTCGCCACCTGCCTCGCGCTCACCTGGCTCAACCCGCACGTGTACCTCGACACCGTGGTGCTGCTCGGCTCGGTCGCGAACGCGCACGGCGACGACCGGTGGTGGTTCGGGCTCGGGGCGGCGCTCGGCAGCATCGTCTGGTTCACCGCCCTGGGCTACGGAGCCCGCCTGCTTCAGCCGGTCTTCGCGCGGCCAGCCGCCTGGCGGGTGCTCGACGCCGTCATCGCCGTGACAATGGTGGCGATCGCCGTCTCGCTCGTGGTCGGCGCCGCGCACTGAGAGCGCCGTCGCCCGCGGGCGTTGCTCGTGTTGAGAGTTCTTCGCTACGCTGTGGCTGACGGCGTATTTCGCCGCAGCCTATGGGGGGTCACATGCTGCAAACGGTCGTTCCGCCTGCCGTGGAGGACAACAGCCAGCCGGTGCTGGGAGGGCTGTCGATCGGGGAAGCGGCCGCCGTCTCGGGGCTGACCGTCGACGCACTGCGCTACTACGAGCGCGAGGGACTCACCCTGCACCCGCTCGACCGCAACTCCGCCGGCCGCCGGCGCTACTTCGAGCGCGACATCAGCTGGATCCGCGCCCTCGCGATGCTGCGCAGAACAGGGATGCGCATCCGCGACGTGCGGGCGTTCACCGAGCTCTCCCGCGAGGCGGGGACGGAGCCGGAACGTCTCGCCGTGCTCGAGGAGCACCGGGACCGCGTCGTCGACCGCATCGCGGTGATGCAGCTCGAGCTGGAGGAGATCCAGAGCAAGATCGAGTTCTACCGCGGCACCATCCCGAGCTAGCCGGCCGCGCACGGGCGGACCCGCGCGAGCGCCTACGGTTGCTCTATGGCTTCCCCGCGCTCGGCGCTTCCCCTCGGGTCGGTCGGGCTGGTCGTCGGCGGGCTGGCGCTGCAGGAGGTCGGGGCGTCGTTCGCGGTGCTGCTCTTCCCCGCCATCGGCGCGCTCGGCGTCGTCTCGCTGCGGCTCGGCTTCTCGGCGCTCATCCTGCTCGCGGTCAGCCGGCCCACCCTGCGCGGCTACGGGCGCTCGAGCTGGGCGACCGTGGTCGCGTTCGGCTTCGCCATCGCGGCCATGAACTTCCTGTTCTACGAGGCACTCGCCCGCATCCCGCTCGGAGCCGCCGTGACGATCGAGGTTCTCGGCCCGCTCGCGGTCTCGGTGCTCGCCAGTCGCAGACGCTCCCGGTGGGTCTGGGCGATCATCGCGCTCGCCGGGGTCGTGCTGCTCGGCCAGGGCAGTTTCGGACACCTCGACCCGCTCGGAGTCGTCTTCGCGTTCGGCGCCGGCGCCACCTGGGCCGGGTACATCCTGCTCTCGGCGCGCACGGGCGAGCACTTCCCGCGCTTCGACGGGCTGGCGATCGCGATGAGCGTCGGCGCGCTCATCACGCTGCCGTTCGGTATCGGGTTCACCGGCAGTGCGCTGTTCGAGCCGGGCATCCTGCTGCTCGGCGCGGCGGTCGCCCTGCTGTCGTCGACTCTGCCGTACGCGTTCGAGCTGCTCGCGCTGCGCCGGCTCCCCGCATCGACCTTCGCGATCCTGATGAGCCTCGCGCCCGCGATAGCCACCATCGCCGGTCTCGTCATCCTCGGCCAAGAGTTCACCGTCGTGGGCGCGATCGCGATCGGCCTCGTCATCATCGCGAGCATCGGTGCCGTGCGCTCCGCCGGAGCGCGGCCGCCCGAGCCGCTCGCGGTCTGAACCGGACGGCGACGCGAAACGGCCGGCGACGCCGACCGGTGGTCCGCGGCGACGCCGATCGGCAGCGGCGTTCGCGCGCCTAGATCGCCATGAACGGGATCGACAGGGCGAGCACCGCCGAGACGGCGAAGATGGCGACGGATGTACCGATCAGCACGAACTGCGTGCGTGTCTGCCGCACGAGCGCCGAGACACCGAGCAGGAATAGCGAGATCGACATCAGCACTGTGTACAGCGTGAGCTTGTCGCCCTCGGCGCCGAGCTTGTCACCCTCCTCGACCTTGGCGACCGCCTGGTCCTTGGTGTCGGCGTAGCCGGAGAACAGCGCGTCCTGGTAGTCCTCGTCGTCGAGAGGGCTGGTGTAGAACTCCGGGTCGGCCTCGTTCTCGGCTGTCGCGCGGTCGATCGCGCCCTGGAAGTCCTCAGAGACCGACTGGAAGACGAGGGCGTCGTACTTCTCCTGCGCGAGCTCGGCGGCCGCAGGGTCGGTGCCGTCGATGTCGATGGTCAGCAGGGTCAGGTTGTCCCAGAGCTGGTTGTCCTGCGCGTACTGCTGGTTGCCCTCGAGGTAGAGCGACTCGGCCTCGGTCGAGAGGTTGTTGCCCACCGCGTAGGCGGTGGCGCCCGCCCCGCCGTAGAGTGCCGCCTGGAACGAGGCGTAGGCCACTGCGATCGACACGACACCGAGCAGGATGGCGATGACGAGTTCGAGGTTGGTGGTGAAGGTGCCGAAGATGTTCTTCTTGGCGGCCTGGGGTGCGGTTTCGTTGGACAAGGTGCTCCGGATTCGGGGTTTCGTGGGCCGGTCTGGCTGGGGCTGCGCCAGTTTACGGTCCGGCCGAAGACGTTATCCACCGTCGCGTTCCCCCATTTCGGGGCGGAATTCCCGTGCCCGCGCGGCCGCTCGCGATACCCTCGAAGACGAACAGAGGGGATGCCGATGACCGCGAAATCCGGCGACGAGTTCGATCCGAGATTCGACCCGGCGTTCCAGCGCGGCTTCGACGGTGAGGGCCTGCGCGCTCCGAGCCGGCCCATCGACGCGGCGCC
>Ga0247803_1000551_pt1 | contig 20064 bp, 20 predicted proteins | sample UWRJL014104B1_FD_180928 | JGI IMG/M metagenome (GOLD analysis project Ga0247803, IMG submission 180928) | Plant litter microbial communities from Arlington Agricultural Research Station in Wisconsin, United States - UWRJ-L014-104B-1 | ecosystem: Environmental > Terrestrial > Plant litter >...
GGCGGCTTCCTCCTCATCATCCTTGCTCTACTCATTTTCACGAGCATGCTCATCACCGGCATCGACAAGGCCAAGAACTCTATTTGCGGTGCCCACTGCGGGTACATCCTCGCCTACCTCAACATCTTTCAGCCCATCAACTGGATTTTGGTCAAGTCCTCAAGGGTATTCCCCATCGACTACGTGCTGTTCCTCCTCCTTGTACTGTTCTTTTTCAGTGCTTCCGTCGTGGGCATTGCTACCGTAGGCATCCGATTCCTATGGCTTACCGTCTTCAAGATCCGCAAGGGTCACACCTCTCCACAAGCGCTGCTCATGGCGACCGTCATGCTCAACCTCATTGTCCTCGCCATCAACTACTCCATGGCTATGGTGGTCGCACCCCAATACGCCACTTTTGGCGCGCAAACCTTCTGTGACCATCTACCCCGCCACCCGCACGAGCAGCCTGACTGCACCCACGACCACGCCTCAATCAAGCCCTGCACTGAACTCTCCAAGAATCCCGCTGCTAGGGACGTCTGCACCCCCAGTGTGCTCAGCACCTTCATTAACCGCGTCACTATCAATTTCCCTTTCTTCGGTGTTGTGCTGTTCTGGGCGCAATTTGCCTTCCTCGGCATCTACATCATCGTGTTCTTGACGACGCTGTTCAGGACCCCCAAGCTGGACCAGGAGCAGATCGATCGGGATCTTGAGGAAGAGGAAGAGGAAGGTCTTTTGGCGAGCACGGGGAAGAGGTTCAATGCTACGTGGCAGGATATTACCGGAAGGGGGAGTCGGAGCTATGGGACCACTGCGACGAATGGGGAGAGGAGCTAGGCTGTTGAATGATGATGCGTTGTTCGAGAGTTGTAATGGAGATTGTTGTCATTGGAGAATCGTGATGTGGATTGTCGGATATCTCACTGTACTGGGTATATATGGTTTCGCATTGGTTCTTGGGGCTCATGTTTTCCGACTTTTGTAGCTTTCGATACCTTGTTTATGGCCATCTAGCGGCGCTGGGCGTTTGTTGCTGGACGAAGTAGTAAATTGGACACATGTGCTTCTGAATAGTTTGCATCTGTCTTGATTTGCAGATCGTTCGATTCTCACATATTATTAAATTGATCTTGTGGAAGACTACACTAACGCTCAATCGCTGATGAAGCACACATTAATCTCAGGTAGTTGTAGCGTCTTGCCTGGAAAAGTGTGGCATGCATGTGTCCATTTCTCGATGGCTCGTTTGCTTCGGCAACGTCGTGTTGAGATGTTGCGTCTTGGAGATGGGGTTATTATTTGTAGCAGCTTTTCTTTTTCGGTCAGGGTGTTGAAGTGGCTAAAAACGAATGGGTAGTGAACCCTTTATTTTCCTTTTCGGACGGGTTTGTATGTGGGGGCGAAAAGAGATATTAACTTTAAACTGCTTCTCTATCACGAGTTCACAGAGCTATAGCCGGGGTCGCCCGTTCTCAGTGCTAATGGTGGCAGAATGCCACCTTGGGGCAGTGCTGACTGGGAATAAATGTAGCCAAGTGCTGCTGCCTACGCCTACGATCGCTACTGCCTACCACTGCTGCGATCTGCCCCCTACTGCAACAGTTTCAAAGACCGACTGCTGGCCACTATGTCCAAGAATCATCGTTTCACTATAGGATGGATATCCCCTCTCCCCCTAGAAAAAGAGGCAGCGAGGCTTGCACTGGACGAAGAATACCCACAAGAGGACGTCCAATATCAGAACACGTTCTACCTGGGCGGCCGAATCGGAAAACACGAGATTGTCATTGGAGTGCAGAGAAGACCGGGCCTGAGTCAGGCTGCCATCCTTGCAGAGAAGATGCGCACTGGGTTTCCCAACATCAAGTACTTTCTCCTGGTCGGTATTGCTGGCGGCGTGCCTCGCTACGGATCGGCCGGTGCAGCCTCCGAGATCGTGCTTGGGGACGTGGTTGTCAGCTCTCCACGAGGCAATCACGGCGGGGTTTTACAATACGACAAGGGCGCATGGCAGGGTCAAGGGCGCCTGAACTTTCGCGGGCACACTAATGGCGTTCCTGGTGATCTCATGGCCGCTGTCAACAACTTCCGCGCGGAAGGTTGGTCCAAGACGAACATTCCCGAAGTCTTGAAGCAAATGCGGCGGAAGCTTGACGACAACCGACGAGACCAATACAATGATCCCGGCCCCAGCCGTGATAGACTCTTCGAAGACAGCTACGAGCATCAAGGCACTAGAGACGACGATTGCAAGGAATGCTGCGACGCGGAATATACCATTTCGCGTTCTGACCGGGGCGACGGAGCTACTCGATTGCTTGACGAGCCGTTTGTCCATTTCGGCAACATTGCATCAAGTAATCAACTGCAGATATCTGCCATGGAGCGCAACAGAGTTCAAGAAGAGCATGAGGCTATCTGCTTTGAGATGGAAGCAGCGGGAGTTCTGGAAGATTCTCCGTGCGTGGTCGTTCGGGGCATTTGCGACTACGCAGATTCTCACAAGAGTAAGGGCTGGCAGAACTACGCGGCAGTGACCGCGGCAGCATGCGCAAAAGGGCTCTTGTTCATGCTCCCGGCGACAGACGCTACAAGCAGTGTGGAATCTGTAGCATCTTCATCCCAGCACACGGCGCAAGCATTGAATGTTACGTTCGGAAACAACAATAAGGGCTTCCAGGTCGGGAGTTTTCATGGCAATATCAGCGGACTGCGTTTTGGAGGAGAGTAGGGTCTTAATAGCACCAGTAACTGAAGGAGAGTAAAGTTTTGATCCTAAGCATGGACCCTGACAAGGACATGCGTCAATGGAAGCCGGCGACGAAGCTGGGGCGAAGGGAACAGGCGGACGATTCGGCTCATGCTGGGCGCCGGCGTCTTCAGCCTGCAGCCTTGCTGCCACAGCCCAAGAGCACCAGGCTGAGATCCAGCGGGCGCTCCGCTGCAGACACTACCACTGATGAATCGAATGCTGCAACAATACCATGGCCTCTGCGATATCTTTTGCGGATGGGAACTCGGGCTTGCAGGCCGGCAATATTTACGGCCCGGTCAGCGCTGAGTTCCATCCACCGCCTGGTAAGTTGTGAGAGGTCCGAGGATGAGCAAGCGCTAATGGTAGCTCTGCCTAAGAACGACCAGAAACTCCACCACGTCCGTCGGCCGTGGTACCCTTCGATCGCGACGCCGACTTCGTCGAGAGAAGAGAAATTTTCGATTATACTCTAACAAAAACTGCTGCACCGGGTTCGCGGACTGCGCTTGTCGGGCTAGGCGGCGTTGGGTACGTGACAATCGTGGCCGTCACAACGGATAGCTGACCGCTGAGAAGCAAGTCGCAACTTGCCATCGAACTTGCGTACCGAATCCGAGATCGATTGCCTGAGACATGGGTGTTCTGGGCCCACGCGAGCAACGCGGCGCGGCTTGAGCAGAGCTACCGAGACTTTGCAAGCTGCGTCAAGGTGCCCGGGCGACAAAACCCAAAGTCGAACATATTCCAGCTTATGCACGACTGGCTGCGGGATGAGGGAAAGGGGAAATGGGTCCTTATCCTCGACAATGTGGACGACGCTAGCTACCTGGTGGAGGCTCGGGACACTAGTCGCAATGGGCAAACGAGCGGCTTGGACGACAAACGCTCGCAGCCGCTCATGAGCTATGTTCCACGATGCCAGAACGGATCAGTTCTTTTCACGACGCGAAGCAGACACGTGGCGCTGCAGCTCGTCGAGCAGCGCGACATGATTGCCGTGGAGCCGATGGACAAGAGGGATGCACTGACGCTTCTACAGAAAAAGTTAGGACAGCAGGACAGCAGCGAAGAAGGCGTGAAAGGAGTCGTCGAACTTGCGGCTGCGCTAGATTTCATGCCGCTCGCCATGGTCCAGGCGGCGGCATACATCTCGCAGCGACGGCCCCGTTGCTCCGTGCAACAGTACCTTCGAGATTTCCGACGGAGTGATCGCAAGAGAACAGCTCTCCTTGAGAGCGAAGGAGGACAGCTCCGTCGAGACTGGGAGGCGAAAAACTCTATTATTGTAACTTGGCAGATATCCTTTGACCACATCCGCCAGGTGCGAACCTCTGCAGCTGACTTGCTGGCGCTGATGAGCTTCTACGACCGTCAAGGAATTCCAGAGGCCCTACTTCGACATCCGTCTGGAGAAAAAACCGCACCACAAGGCCGGGAAGAGTGCGACAGTAAGGAGGACGACTGGGGCGAGGACGAAGACACTGCGCCGCAACTCAGTGCGAGCGATACGTTCGAAGACGATATCCAAACACTGCGCGACTACTCGTTCATTCTCGTTAATGCAGATGGGGCTCCCTTTGAAATGCACAGGCTAGTGCAGCTGGCGACGCGAAAGTGGCTAGAAGATCACAACAAGCTAGAGGAGTGGAAGCAGCATTTTCTTAGAAACCTCTGCGCAGCGATTCCGACAGGAAGGTACGAGAATTGGACAACATGCCAGACGCTTTTTCCGCATGCCAAATCAGCAGCAGGGCAGCAGCCGGTGGGAGACGGCGCATTAGAGGACTGGGCTACCATCTTGTACAGGGCAGCATGGTACGCACGGGAGATGAGTAATTGGATTGAGGCAGAAAAGATGTCAACCCAGGCGAAAAGGGTGAGGGAGAAGATTCTCGGTCGAGAGCATGAAGACACGCTAGGTAGCATCGAAATGGAAGGCTTGTTGTATAATGACCAGGGCCGATGGGAGGCTGCCGAAGCGCTGCTTGTGGAAGTGATGGAAGCTCGCAAGAAGAAGCTGGGGGCGGACCATCCTGACACACTAGGTAGCATGAGCAATCTAGCGTCGACTTACCGGCGTCAAGGGCGGTGGGATGCAGCGGAAGAGCTAGGAGTGCAAGTATTAGAGGCTCGCAAGAAGAAGCTGGGGGCGGACCATCCTGACACACTAGTTAGCATAAGCAATCTAGCGTTGACTTACCTGTGTCAAGGGCGGTGGGATGTAGCGGAAGAGCTAGGAGTGCAAGTATTAGAGGCTCGCAAGAAAAAGCTGGGGGCGGACCATCCTTCTACACTAGCTAGCATGAGCAGTCTAGCGTGGTCTTACGAGAGTCAAGGGCGGTGGGATGCAGCGGAAGAGCTAGGAGTGCAAGTATTAGAGACTCGCAAGAAGAAGCTAGGGGCGGACCATCCTGACACACTGGCTAGCATGAACAACCTAGCCTTAATCTGGGAAAGGCAGAGTCGTGCTGCAGAAGCTATTAAACTTATGGGCGAATGTGTGCAGTCAAAGCGCCATGTTCTTGGCGCTAGCCATCCATTCTATTTGTCTTCCCTAAGAACGCTGGCTCAATGGGAGGCTGAGCAAGTGGACCTTGGTCCGTTACGCTTGGATGGCTAGAGAAATTACTAGTTAATTTGGTCGGCTGAACGACACTACAATGCTGTCTACAGTTTTATTAGCCTGTGTACATACACCCAGGAATCTTGACAAACTGATGTTGTTCTGTCATGTGTGGATGCACGTTATACATCGCTCACTGCACTGCAATCTACAAAGTCACCCGCGGGTCTATACATTCTATCTAAACAACAGGGACATCTACACGAACCACAGTCTCTTCCCCAAACGTACTTCACACCGACCCCCCAACCATATACCCAGGCAACCTACCCTGTCCCCCCGTACCCACAGCGCTCTCCATACTCGGCCCCACATTCATCTCAGCATCGCAACTCTCCACAACACTCTCCCTCCTGCCATCTCGAACATACGACCCCACGACCCCCGGATCGGTTGGCCCAAGCACCCTGATACTCCTCTTCAGTCGATCCTGGCGCACACTTTTACTGTGATTCCGTCTAACTTGCAACGCCTTCTCCACGAATCCTGAGCCGAAATGGTGGTGATGGTCTTCGCTCGCATTGTGCGATTTTAAGAGATTCCAGGCAGGAGGGTTCGACGGAGGGGATGTCACGGCGGGTGGAAGCGGTGGCGGAGGAGGAGTCCGTGGGGGGTACATGATTTCTTGAGCAAGCGGGTGGCTAGGACTGCTTGACGCGCTGGAGCGCTGCGAGTACGAGGATGTGCGCGAGGTGCGGAATGTGCGGCGTACGGCAATCCCAGGTGCGACGGGAGATTCAGAGGCGAGGTTGCTACTTTGCCAGGAGAACCGCGCGTCTGGATTTGGGGATGAGATGGGAGAGTGGTCGCTGGTGGGTTGGGAGGGTGTAGGGGATGCGACCTGTATGCTTCCTAATTCTACATTTGGAGAGGGCGAGTGTCGGATTACGGCAAGGCCTCCGGGGAGACGGAGAAGCGGAGATGGGATCGTCGGGTTTAGGTGGGGAGTGGTGGGTTTTGACGCGGGTGGTGTTTTCGAAGGTGGAGGTTGGGTTCGTGTGGCGGATTTGGATTTCCGTTTTCGGGAGAGCTTAAGGGGTTTGACGGGAGGAAAGAATTTGGAGAATCGGAGGTCCTCCTTCAAAGCCTTTTCAAGCTTGGTTTCTAAGGTCTTCTTAGATTTGTGTTTGGATGGTGCAGGATTCTTCGTAGGGGTCTCGTCGGCGGCCGGTTCCAAGCTATGTTGTCGCGGACCCACACTGAGCCGACGCGGAACCCACGAAGTAATTCGATTATGCATCTTGTGATGCCGCGTCCCAGAAAGGTTTCCAGAGACCATATCTGAACTTTGATTCCTCGAAAGAATCCTCGACGGATTCCTGGACGGAATCGTTGGTGTAGACATGCTCGAAGTCTTCTGCCACGACAAAGGGCGCGGTACGAGGTCATGATTTTTGTCTTTCGGGGGCGGTTTTGGTCTATGTTTTGTAAGTCTTGGGTCGTCAAATTGCGCCTCGTAGACATGATGTGCGCCGCCTGAGCTTAGCACCTCGTCCGCTTGCACGTTCATTTCCTGGTATTGTTCTGCGAGGAGCTCGTGGTAGTCTTGTGAGAAGCTAAGTTGACGCGTTTTGTCGTCCATTTCGGCATCTCCCAGCTGTCATCGGTTAAGGGGCTTCCCTTGTTGAGAGCGCGGAGTCTCTTGTTGCGGAGATATTGGTGATCTGGTCTTATTCGATCCATTGTGGGAATACGATTTGGATCGAATAGACTATGCTCGAGCGATGTGGAACACGGATGAGGTGGTCTGATGCCTTGAGAGGCGGACTCTTTCTCTTTTGTAGAAGCGTTGGAAGTGATGGATGTGTGTATCGAATTGACGGGCGAAGAGGTGCTGTGAGGCATATCGGAATTAGACAAAATCTTGTTGACCACGCTGGGAGAGTGGCTCCCACTGTCGTGCTTGATTGAAGGTCGTGTTTCGTCGTGCTTAGCAACAGTTGTCGGGGGCGCAGATGAAGGTGAGCTAGGAGGCGATCGCGAAGACTCCAAGTGTGTGTTTCCGCTCGAGCGCTCGTATATGGGGAGCAAAGTGGTTGTCGCCGGAGGACTGTGACCCATCCAGGAATAATCGTCCATGTCGCCTATAAATGGAGACGGCTCTGGAAGGAGTGGCGACAAAGTCCGTATAGCAGGGACCAGTGGAGCAGGAATACTATCGTACCAGTCCGCCGGGGCTTTCCAAGAACCCACACTAGTGGTCCTCTCCAGCGTAGGAGGCAATGGAGCTGAAGTCGGCGGCAACGGCGTACCCTTCTTCTTGGCTGCTCCCGACAACTCCAATATTGACGATGGCGTAGGTGGCAAAGGCTTCTGCGCAGCCTGCGGATGCGGAGGTACCGCCTTAATAAACGACGTGAACGACCTGACCGGCCTCTCCATTCCCTCCAGCGACGAAGACGACGTGTTAGCCTGCATAAATGGCGATGACCGCAAATGGCCTCCAGCGTCCTGGTTGCGCTTCATCATACCTTGCAGCCCCCCAAGATCGCGTGCAGCGGCGGTGGGGACGGAAGAAGCCATACAACTCCGTTCTTAACATCTTCTAGAAGACTTTTGGAAACAAAGAAAGGTCGTCGCACGTGCTTGTTATCGTAAGCGGCTGCGATGGTTACATTCCGGAGGCTAGACAAAGGCTGGCGGGGAGGATGTGGCTGCATTGTGGAATGGAGGGCTACGCATGCGGAGGTTGCGTGCCAGAGGGCTGGTGACGTATGTTCCAGCATGACGGATCGTTCGGAAGTTACTCCGGGCAAATGGTAGACTTCTGGGGTGGGACAGCCCTGTACTTCGCACACAAAGTTGATGCATGATGGGGCTGGTACGGTGATGTATCAATGACAGAGATGTTTCTAGGTTCATTAGACTCCCGATGGCGTTAATAGGCGGTGGAAAGTTCAAAATCCCTTGCGCTATGTGCAGAGTCACTGAGATCTCAAGGTGCTTCAACTGTACTCAGATTTCTAGGCTCAGATCGAGGCTATTTTACTAGCGTTTACGCTAGTACCTCGACAAGTCCTACACCTCGCTTCTGGAACATTAGCGTCTCCCAATACTTGCGTAAAGGATGTACCTTCATCGAAGCTTTGCCTGATTCAATTTATTTATTGGTTGTAGTTCTCGACTTCATAAGGTGAAATCTTGGGCGGTACGAACCGCAAATGACAGAGGCATTCGATGAGTCGGAGTGTAACCATAGTACTCGAATAAATACATTTCATATTCCAGACCGTTATTGCTCAGCTGGTTGTATTTCGCGAAGCCTTCTCTGCTCAACGTAAGACACCTTCCAGAATTGCTTATGTGACTAGACAGCTACGTCCATACGCTTTGAAACAACCATCACTAATCCCCATGACGTTCCGCACGGAGATGCATACGACATGCTGAGCGTACCCATATTTCCACCACCACATACGACGCTACCCCTACATTGCTCAGTCAGTCGCATAGAAAGAGTGCACCCTCCCTTCAGCACAACAGTCCTCTGAACAACCCGCTCCGCCCGCGCGCGCGCCTTTCTACCGCAAACGTCGACAAACCGATAGGGCCGAAGCAGTACTCTTTTAGCGATAGTCAAGCGCGCTACGCGCGCTATCATGCTGCTCTGATCTTGTTAGTACGGGCCGCTAGCCTGGTCGTTTCGTGCGAGAAGACCAAGTCTAAGGCGCTCATGGTAGTCTGTGCGTTAAACGTTCGTTGGCTGTGGATACGCTCAAATACGAGCTCCTTCGAGGATCAACGCATCGGCGCGTATTCCCACTGATCTCAAAGTTTTATAAGGCCACCGTAATGCTGATTTCTGGCCCTGCCGTGGTGCAACTTACATAAAGCGCTCCATCTGCCTACGCTGACTTCAGATTCATCCCTAAAACAACGTCAAACATCCTCGCCACCGCCCCAATTCACGCAGTCCCACGCCATGGCCTCGCCCGACGCCCTCGGCAAAGTCCTCGTCCTAGGCGGCTGTGGCTTCCTAGGCCATCACATAGTCCAGAAGCTCCTCGAAGCCAACGATGTCTCCCAAGTCACAGTCTTCGACCTGCGCATCAACTCCCAACGCCAGGAAGGCGCAGAGTACATCGCCGGCAGCATCACATCACGCGACGACGTCATGAAAGTCCTCCACGAAGCGAAACCACGGGTCATTTTCCACACGATTTCCCCGCAGGCCCTGGGCGACGAGTCGCTATTTCAAGGAGTGAATGTGGAAGGTACGCGCACGCTCCTGGAGTGTGCAAGAGAGTGTGGCTTCGTGAAGGCGCTGGTGTATACGTCGAGTTCCTCCGTTGTACACGACAACTACAGCGACCTCGTGGGCGTGACGGAGTTTCTACCTCTCCTCTTTGCCCCTGCGCAGACGGTAGTGTACTCGCACACCAAAGCCCTTGCAGAAGATATGGTCCTGAAAGCGAATGACATCGGCGGCATTCGTACCTGTGCCATCCGTCCCGCTGGTTTGTTCGGCGAAGGCGACCCCACGACCACTGGCAACATGGTTAGCAGCGCGAAAAAAGGCAAAAATAAGAACCAGATTGGCGACAATTCGAAACTCTTCGACTGGTCGTACGTCGGCAATAACGCCGATGCGCAGCTTCTAGCTGCTCGAGCGCTACTCCGCAGTCATACAGACGCTCACCCCGATGATCGCCGAGTCGATGGCGAAGCTTTCGTTATAACCAACGACGAGCCGTGGCCTTTCTGGGACTTTTATCGTGCGCTGGGTGCTGCTGCAGGGTACCCCGTGAAGAAGGAGGATGTTCGTGTGATTCCCGCTGGAGTCATGTGGATCATCGCCACCATGTTGGAGTGGCTTTACTGGTGCTTTACATTGGGTACCAAGCAGCCCCTTCTGACGCGCAAGTTCCTCAGGCTTACGTCGATTCATCGGACGTTTGATATTTCCAAGGCTAAGACACGCCTGGGCTATGTGCCACGTGTTGGTATGAAAGAGGGGATTCGACGGGCTGCGCAGTGGTATGTGAGCATTACTGAGGAGGAGAAGATGCAGAGCGAGGCGTTTCGGAAACTGGCGTAATGGTCGATGGTCGGTCTGAAGGGTTGGCGGACGTTGGGGAGTAAGCCAAACGGGGGAATGTTCAACCGGCGACGAAGCTTCACCGTGAATCTATCTCACTTGTACGCGACGTTTCGGAAACTGGTGTAGTGGTCAATGGTCGGTCTTAAGGGTCGGCGGACGTTGGGGAGTAAGCCAATGGCGGAATGTGCAACCCGGGACGAAGTTCCACCGTGAATCTACCTCACGTGTACGCGCCGTTGGTGTGTGATTGGATCGCTTTGTGATGCGAATTATTGAAGTTAATTCCTGCGAAGTCATCTCTGGATCGGGACGTTACCCCAATAACGAGCAACATTGAATCTGCACAGACGAGAACAGCCTGAAAAGTGCAAACAGAGGCCAAAGAAAAAATAGGACATCTGGTAGCTGCGAGGAAGAGGTTGGCGAAGTCTCCACGTCACCACCTTCCCGGCGGCCGGTGACTCGGTGTCTCGCCAACTTGACAATACGAAGACCTCGGCATCACGCGAGACCATCGGACGAAACACAATCGTCGCATCACGAAAAGATCTCGGACAAAATACGAACTCGAGCCTCTACCTCAGTACCGTTATTCGCGAATGTGCCTAGCCATGAACGCGGAACGGCATGTTCCATGCGTACCGGCCGATGTCGTTGCCCTACGCGCCACATCGGCGCAACATCGCTCCGCGTCCGCCCCAGTCCCCTCTGGCGACCAATCTCAGCGCCTTCCGCTGCAGCGTTCCACCGCACCCGTGTGCAAGGCTCTGTGCGTAGGAAAGTTTTTGCGAGCTGGTGTGTGCTGCAGGCTTAGTGAAAGGCGTGAATGTGCGTCTGCCTGGCGGTCTGATTAGAATGTAGCGGAGGAGGGTTGATTATGGTGCCGATAGACTGGGAAAATTCGGACAACGGGCATGCGCGTCGTTTTGGTGTCCGGGTGTGGTTAGTGTGGTTGTCATTGCTGTTGAGGATTGCTGAGATGTATATATGTGGATGGAGGTTGTGTGCTGGAGATGTTTAGTAGTATCATTAAGCTTGGTTACCTTCAAGAAGCGTAGCTATCTTCAGGTCTAAGTTGTTGATAACCCGTCTTGACGACTCCCTGATAGCTTGACTGGTCCTGATTCGCGATGGCGACGCATCCCAGTTCATCGCTCAACGAGCCCAGCGCCATCGAACCCAAAGTCCTCGACACACTGCCACCTTCCAGCCCAGACTCTGCCTCAGAGAAGTCGCAGAACTCTGCCGAAAAGTTCGAACCAGGATGGCGATTCACCCTGGCCTTCCTTAGCCTTGCGGTCATCACGCTCATGGCTGCACTCGATGCCACATCCATATCCGTCGCCCTTCCCGTAAGCCTCTGCACACACTTCGCAAGCCAAGTCGCTGACCTTCCCAGATCATGGCCCAAGTCCTACGCGGTTCCGCGATAGAGGCCTTCTGGAGCGGCACTTCGTTCCTCTTGACATCGACCGTCTTCCAGCCAGTACTCGGGTCCTTCTCGCACATCTTTGGGCGAAAGCCTCTCATATACCTTAGCCTGGCACTCTTCACCGCTGGTACTATCATTGCGGCTCTCGCGAACAACTTCACTGTGATCCTCGTCGGCCGGAGCATCCAGGGCATCGGTGGTGGCGGTATTATTGCTCTGACGGAGATCGTGATCACCGATATGGTGCCTCTGCGTGAGCGAGGGGCATATTTGAGTCTGTTTAGCGCAATGTGGGCTATCGGAACGGTTGCTGGCCCTCTTCTCGGTAAGTTACTGGAGCAATTGTCCCGGTGATGTTGCTAATAGGATGTAGGCGGTGGATTTTCTCAGAATGTTTCGTGGAGATGGGTGTTCTGGATCAACTTGCCCTTCATTGGTGTTGGTGGTGTCATGATCACACTCTTTCTGAAGCTCAACTTCAAGACGAGCTCCCTCTGGGCCAAGCTCCGCCGAGTCGACTGGGTTGGCATGGTCCTCTTCCTCGGGTCGACGACTGGCTTCCTCATCCCCATTACCTGGGGCGGCGTTCAGTACGCGTGGGATTCTTGGAGGACGCTGGTGCCACTGCTGGTCTCCGTTGCTGGCCTCATATCATTCGTCATACACCAGGAGTATATCGCTCCCGAACCGCTCATTCGCATGAGCGTCTTCAAGACGAGGACTTCCGCGATAACATTCCTAGGGACCGTCATCCATGGTATCATGTTGTGGTCTAGTCTTTACTACCTTCCGCTTTACTACGAGGCCGTCAAAGGCATGACGCCAATCATGGCTGGCGTCGCACTCTTCCCTAATACTTTCACTGTAGCGCCAGCGGCCGGTGTGAGTGGACCATAAATTCTGGACTGGACTCATATATGTACTGACAGGTCGCAGATTGTCGGTGTCATGATTGCAAAGATGGGCAAGTACCGCTGGGCGGTGTGGACAGGCTGGTTTTTCACGACCTTCGGCTATGGTCTGCTCATCTACATCAAGGCCGACTCCAAGACGGTCGAGTGGGTCTTCCTTAATCTCGTAGGCGGCATAGGAACTGGCATGCTTTTCCCGGCAATGGCTATTGCCACGCAAGCTGCAACTACGAGTGAAGACGCGGCGTACGCCATAACCATCTTCTCCTTCCTCCGTGCCTTTGGCCAGACACTTGGGGTCGCCATCGGAGGTGTGATCTTGTAAGCAATCTCGGGGTACAAGTACCACTTTTTGAGACATGTGTTGATACCCCAGCAGCCAGAATCAGATGAAAAGGAGGATGCTCACGTATCCACTGCTTGCCGACAAGGCGGCCGAGTACTCGCAGGATGCTGCGGGCCTCGTACAGATCATCAAGGCGCTGCCGGGCGGTGATATGAAAGAGCAGCTGCGCGAGAGCTACACGTACGCGCTGAGGTATATCTGGATTGTGATGACAGTCTTCGGGGCGGTCGCCTTGATCGCGAGCGCCTTCACCAAATCGTATCCGCTCGATAGAGCACTCGAGACCGAGCAGGGGTTCCAGGAAAAGAGGAAGTCTAAGGATGTGGAGCAGGAGGCGCAGTGAGACTGACGGTGCAGTGCTAGCCCGAGCTCGGCCTTCATCGATCCTCCGCGACGAGTTCCTTTATTTGCTTTTGCATAGCGCGGTTCTGGGATAGATTAATAGTTGTGGGTATTCTTGTTCGGGCGACTTTCAGCAAGAGGCGTCGGCTCAGGCCACCCAAAGTTAATAATATTTAATCGTGACAAAGGCGTCTTTTGCAGACGGTTCTGTACCACCCCAGCCGCCCACAATGTGTAACGCTAGCCTGAATGTCTTGAAAAGCCACGATTCCAGCCTCATCCAGGCCCGATTTGAGGCTGCTCGGCTCCTCCGGGAGTGGACTGCGCCTGCCATCGGCTCCCTGCCGAAGCGGATCTTTGACGGGCGCCTCGGTGACATCCAAAAATGGAACCCCTTGTCACCTCGACTGCGACTGTCGCGATGTCGCAATGGCACGCAGAGCATCGTATCCTGGTGTTGTCTATGCCCACATGGGTTTCTTCGATTGCGACGGCGAATGGGAACCGAGTAGGGTGCTCGTTTGGGTTAGCGGTACGCTTGTCTCGAGTCTCATCTGCAGCAGGGTTGGTGAGTGGTGAAACAGCCGTCAGAGTATCGTGCAGGGTCCATCTGCGGCATGCCGCACCCTTGGGCATGACGGCGGTGGTGACGGCGTGATCAACAGATGGAGATGTTTGATCGATAGCTGAAGGCAATATAGCAAGAGAGAACAAGTAAGAGGCGGCAGGCGGCAGGTGTCAGCTATGATGTAGAGAAGACGCAACAAGAATACAAATCTTGACGACGAAGCAGGCACGGCATGCCATGGAGGGGGCGCGCCGCGCATAAGAGCGATGCACTTCAGGCCAAACGGCGACAGTCTCGCAAGTGGAGGGCTGCAAACGGCGGCGTTGGTGGTGGTGTGGGAGTGTCTCGCGCGCACGACGCTTGGCCTGGATGCGGAGCAACGTTCGCGCGGTCACCACAGGCGCTCCTGCCACGATGGATGCACGCGACGCTCCCGCGGCTGCCTCTTTCAGAAGGCCGAGATGAGGCAAGTCTGGTCGACGCGAGGGGTGAAGGTCGCGATGGTGGTGCAGCGCCGTGGCACAAGGAGCGGCGAGGTCTGGGATTTTTTTGACTGTTCGTCGTCATGGCTATCGTGTCACCCCAGCCACAGCCATTGCGGTTCCTGCATCTGGCAGATTATTGGCTGGAGGCGTCTCGCATGGGTATTTGCGTGGGAGGATGGTGCCGGGGGTTCCTGGGGCGAGGCGGGATCGCCAGCCAGCGTGTACAACAGCAACAACAACAACAGCGACGACACCGCACAGGTACTCGCCAGACAACAGCTGGACAATAAAACAGGCGTGTCCGGCCGTTTGCGATGGACCTGGCCCCCGTTGAATTGCATCGCGGATTCCATCAAGTAGTCGCTCGCCGTTGGGTCGCGCGCGCACCGACAGGCTTCTCTTCGTCACTAGTGCGAACTAGCGGCGGGGGCTGCACCTTCCTCGGCGCATTCCATTGGCTGCTCCAGCAACGCACCTGCTTTTCGGTCCCCAGCTCATCTCACGACCCCGACGCACACACGCACACACGCACACACTCCCCCCGAGCGAGCAGTGGTGCTTCGCTTCTTCCGGGAGCCCCAATTCACCTCCACGCTTGCCTCCCTCTCTCCCTCTCTCTCTCGCGCGCAACCCTCTCGCAACCCTCACCCCCAGTCATTCGTTTCAGACAACGCCGCGCTCCCAAATCGCCCGCATCCAGCCCAGGCACCGCCAAGGCACCCATCAGCTCGAGGATCGCCGCCGGCTGCTCCTGACCCGCGCGACGCCAATCGGGACGCGACCGCGCCTCTGCACCGTCAGCGGGTGTGCCTCAGACCAATCCCCGATCGCGCTTGGCCCCCGTCCACTTGGCCATGTCCCTCTCCTAAACCCTCACTGCAAACCTCATACACCACACCACCCGCTATTCTTTCGACCCTCGACATTGTCGCCGCCCGCCGGCCATGAGGACCCCCTTCTCCTCACTGCTGGCGTCGCCGGCCGGCAAACTCGCCCTCTCGCTTCTCTTCGCCTCTGCGCGACTAATACCGGGCACCGACGCCTTCACTCTCAATCCGATACCCTCTCCTAATCTCTCACTCGACCAACTCGGCCGCGTTGCATTCGTCGGCGACTTCGACTCCATCTCCCTCTATCAGTATGCCGAACAGACGCAGGCGCCGCCCGACGTCGGCAACATCCTGTCGCGATTCCCGAATGGCGTTTTCTGGCGGATACAAAAGACCGACGGCGACATCAAGGCAATGTGCGCCTATGAAAAAGATGGAACCCTGCAGGGCATGGTAGTTGGCGGCAATTTCACCAGTGTTGACGGCACATCTACGCCCGGCGGCATCGCAATAATCGACCCCAACGACGGCAGCGTCACGGCGGTCCAGGGACTGACCGGATCTGTCAACGCACTGCACTGCGACCCCGCCCGCGGCCAAGTCTACGTCGGAGGCTCCTTCACCGGGGCTGACTCGACTAATGCCCTCATCTGGAACGGAAACTGGACCGAGATGCCCTTCCTGGGTTTCAATGGCCCGATCAATTCCATCGTCGCAGGGCTAAACGACACTGTCATCTTTGGAGGAGAGTTTAGCGGATTAGGCGGCAACATCACCGGCGCCGCTGAGAATAACACGCAGGCTCTCCCCCTCGGATCCGCAAACCTGACGGCGCAAACAAGTTCAGGCCGACCCGGCTTCTCTGATCCGAAGAACATCGCCTGCAAAGCCGAAGATACGATAAGCTCAGGGTCTGGCTCAACCTGGCTCCTGGCCGACAATACGCCTGGCTTCTGGAGGGCAGACTTCGGCTTCGGCTTCAAGCCTACGAAGCTGCAGCTATACAACACCGACTTCGAAGGTCGAGGAACCAAGACCTGGCGCTACACGGCCCTTCCGGACGGTGGCATCATGAACTTCACCTACACCGATCCGACGACGAAACAGGAAGCGTTCTGTGACGCACGTTGCCCGCTACCAGAAGGAAACACGACCGCCCAAGACTTCTTCTTCGTCAACAGAGTTGGCATGAATGCCTTCCGAATTGACATCTCTGACTTCTACGGCCAAGGTGGCGGTCTCAATGCCGTCCAAGTGTTTGCGACTGGTGAGTACTGGTCATGATGCGAGTTTTTCTGGTACTAACATTTCTAGACGTCTTTTCCTACGCCATCAACGAGTTCAATCAACCGCAGTGTGGAGGCGTCACTGGCGCTGGATCTGCCACAAAGACCGGACCCTGGCTCGTTACCCCCTCACATGACAGCAACTCGCAGTACCTGACTGCCACACTGCAAACCAACGACATCGACCCAAGCGCCAATTTCGTCGTCTTTCAGCCCGACATCCCACAACCCGGGAACTACAGCATCAAGATGTACACCCCAGGATGCCGCGGCGATGGGACATGTGGAACTCGTGGGCAAATCAACGTTACCAGCTCGACGAGCAATTCCAGGAACAACAGGCCCTCGAGCTATCAGCTATTTCAGACTAACGAGTTTGACAAGTACGATGAGATCTTCAACGGATTTGTTGATGCAACCGACGGCTTCCGTCCTTCCGTCACGCTGGCTCCCATTGCCGGCCAGAATCCTGGGACTGGTGTTTTGACTGTGGTTGCGCAGAGGGTAGGCTTCGAAGTTCTCAATGCGTCTTCCGGCGAGTTGAACGGCCTTTTCGAATACGACCCCGATAAGCAGGAAGTGGAAGAGGACTTTTCCAAGTCCGTCATCAACGCTGCTGGCTCCAGTTTGACTCCCGCGGATGAGGCCATGATATTCGCACTCGCCACAGCCGACAATAGGCTCTTTGTTGGAGGCAACTTCACATCTGACGGCGGGTTGAACAACATCTTCGCAATCGACAAAGATGCCCAAGCTCCGACACAGCTCGGCGGTAGTGGGCTGAACAGCCAGGTGAATGTCATATACGCGGCTGGTGACACCATCTACGTGGGTGGCAGCTTCACCGATCTCAAGAATGGTGGAAACTCGGCTCTCAAAGGCATAGCCGCATACAAAGACGAGTGGCAAGCCCTAGGTGCCGGTGTTGATGGTGTCGTCACGAACATTGTTCCCTTTTCGATGAACATTACCAACGATACTCCGGAAGATGTTCTTGGCATCAGCGGCTTCTTCAAGGAAGTACAAGCGTTTGGAGACAACGCGGCTTTTACAGTCAACAATTCTGCCGTTTGGGTTCCTTCGAAGAATGACTGGCTCCAAAACCTAGGCTTCCAAGGCCTTTCTGTCCAAGGCAAATTGACATCATGGGCCAACGTCCCCAACGCAGATCGACTCTATGGGGGTGCTGTGTCTTCGCAAGCTGTCGGCGCGAGCGGTGCAGCGGCCTTGCAATCCGACGGCGGCTCCTTGTCACTTCAAAGCTTCTCTTTCAACATACAAGAACAACAGCAGTCGTCTCTTCGAAAGCGATCATTGACAGAAGGACAGAATCTGACCACCACCGGCATCGTTACGGCTATTTTCGACAAGGAGAACAACGCGAACAAAACCATCCTCGGTGGTCACTTTGCTCTCACTGGATCGGACGGGCAAAACATCACCAATGTTGCCATCATTGATGGACAAGACTCCAACAAGATCACTGGCTTCAGCGATGCAGTAGATTCAAACTCTACGTTCGCAGCTCTTGCTGTTTTAGATAACTTTCTCTACGCTGGTGGCCGTGTCACTGGCAACATCGACAACAGCAGAGTCGCTGGTGTGGTCGCGTGGGATCTCACAACGAACAGCTTTGCAAATGCACAACCACCGGCACTCCAGGGGACCAACGTTACCGTTAATGCAATCGCCCCCAGGCGCAACTCGAAAGACGTTTTCGTCGCTGGTCGCTTCGAGTCTGCCGGCGCTTTGAACTGCCCGGCACTGTGCATCTGGAACACCGAGCGGAACCAGTGGACTGCTCCTAGTGGGGACATCTCTGGCGTAGTTACTTCTCTGTTCTGGGTTTCAGACACAAAGTTGCTCGTCTCCGGAAACCTCACCGTCAACAACAACGCGACTAGCATATTTACATACGACTCGGCTAGTAACCAGTTCCAGACGATCCCTGGTGCTAATGAGCTTCCTGGGAGTGTCACTGCGCTCACCCCAGCTAGTCGCGATGGGTCCCAAATCTGGGCCGCCGGTCAAACAGAAGACGGCTCAGCGTTCCTGCAGCGGTACGATGGCACCAAGTGGATTCCTGTCGAAAACATGTTCAACCCAGGCACCTACATTCGAGGCATCCAGGTCCTTTCTTTGTCTGAAACCCATGACAGTTCGGAACTTATCGATGAGGACCAAGATTTGCTCCTGTTGGGTCAGATCAACGTTACCTTCATCGAGGGTAGACCCCAGAGCGCATCTGCTGTTCTCTTCAACGGCACTTCGATGATCCCGTTCCTTTTATCTACGACGGCTCAAAATACACCGGGTAGCTTGTCACAGATCTTCGTGGAGAACCCGCAATCATTCTTCCAGGATGAAGACAAACACCTCGCGCTCGGGTTCATCGTCCTGATCGCCCTTGCCATCGCTCTCGCACTTACCTTCCTCCTTGTGGTCACTGGCATCCTTATAGAGTGGTACCGCAAGAGGGCGGCAGGTTACTCGCCTGCCCCGACCAGCTACACCGACCGCATGGGCAATGTCGGCCGTGTGCCGCCCGATCAGCTATTTGGCACACTCTCCGGACCGCGAGCCCCGGCGATATGAGCATGAGCGCAGGTGGCGCGGAAGAAGACTTCACGACGACCTTGTACAAATCCCCTCCCCCAACCACATGGAAGGACACCAATCGAGATGATACCCAACGCCATCAGCGTACGCCTCACGAGGCCTAATCTTTCGCTTCTTGTCGCTCCTTCCCCCTGGATACGTCTGTTCATATGACGGCCTTTTATGTCACCACTACTTTTGTGTCACTAAGCATGATCGGAGTTTTCCTTTTCTTGGTCCCGCTGTCGGGCCGCTTTTTCGGACTTTGACTCCAAAAGCATTGCTTCTGCTCCATGCAGAGCGAGGATCTGTGCGTCCTTTCCGCGGCCGCGAGTGCCATGGACTAGGCGGAATGGCATGGGATTATTGAGTGGGCAAGGCTAGCTTTCCTACTTTTTCCTTTTTTTTTTTTGATACCACTACACCCTGGCGGATTATGCTGGGCCAATGTCTGTTTCTTGTTCTTTTGCAATTGGTTCTCTCTGTGCTGGTGTAAGTGTATCTCTTCTGTGTATGTGTGTGTGTACATGGTGCTGCTGTGTACCTAATTCTCTTTTGTCAGACCTTTAATGTGTACTCCTACTGGTAGTGAGTGAGGGTGTAATAATGGGGATCGGGGTTGAGGGGTCGAGGAGATAAACATGGCTCGGTCTGCTGAGGACGCGTGGTACATGCGTTGTGTGGAGTGATATATGGAAGGAAAAGCGGAAGCCGAGAATGGGAGATTAGGACTGTGTGTGTATGTATATTGGCTCGGACTGTATGTAGTGTGCAGTAGAGGGACGAAGTGAGGGTTGGGGATATGTAGTTAGGACTAAGATAGTTCAAGTGTTCTACACCTCCTTTGCTGATGATGTGACTG
>Ga0247803_1000552_pt1 | contig 20055 bp, 26 predicted proteins | sample UWRJL014104B1_FD_180928 | JGI IMG/M metagenome (GOLD analysis project Ga0247803, IMG submission 180928) | Plant litter microbial communities from Arlington Agricultural Research Station in Wisconsin, United States - UWRJ-L014-104B-1 | ecosystem: Environmental > Terrestrial > Plant litter >...
CTTCAAGCTGAAGGAAAAGAACGTCAACGCGTATCTGCGCGGAGAACTCATGCCAGAGCAGATATTTGAGAAAGAACGCAGGGAGCACAAGAGGTCAGAGGAAGATATTGCGTCTGACGAACAGCTTGCACGAGAGATTCAGTACCGAGTCCTCACCCGGAACCTTGTCCCCGTTACACGCTCTTTCTATCACCGCACCGCATTCCAGCTACCCGGCGATGCCCGTGTGCGCATTTCTCTCGATACAGAGCTAGCCATGACCCGCGAGGACAACTTGGACGGCCGTAAGCGCGCAGGTGACAACTGGCGCCGCACAGACATTGGGGTCGACCACCCATTCAAACAGATCCCTAAAGAGGATGTGGAACTATTTCCCTACGCTGTGCTTGAAGTCAAGTTACAGACACAAGCAGGCCAGGAGCCACCGCAATGGATCCGCGATCTGACGTGCTCGCATCTTGTGGAAGCCGTACCCAAATTCTCCAAGTACATTCACGGAACATCGACGCTCCATCCGAAGAGGATAAAGTTGATACCATATTGGACTCCGCAAATGGATGTTGACATTCGAAAACCTGTCACCCACAAGTTTGGCATCGAGAGACCTGGCGCAAGCAACGATATCAGTACTAGTGGTAACTTGGAGGACGATAGCGATGATGATGATGATGAGGCCATGGGTCTTCCCCCGGCGAACGAAGGGCCGCAAGACGACGAGACGCTTAGGAGGCTTCGCGAAGCCCGCGACACTATGGAACAACATGACCTGGACCGTCAGCGTGACTATGGTACGATTGCCAGTGGGGGTGGGCCTAACGCACTCGACGTTGAAGAGCGTATTTCCGCGCAGCAGCTTCATGAGAGCGACTATCCCATATACGACTCCGACAGCGAAGATGAGGATGAGATCGAGGAAGCGCGGCAACAAGGAGGCTGGCGTTATCGCGCATTGGTAGCAAAGCACAAGGTAAAAGTTATTAGCGAAGCAGTGCTGAACGGTCTCATTGCAATTATACCGAAACCGACACCGACGGATGTGGGAGACGGTGCCTATACGCTGGGTGTCCCGAGCTGGAAAATGCCCGGTGAGATCAAGCACTTCAAGGCACCCAAGGGGAAGCGTAAGTCAAAGGCATTACTCTGGCATCTCACAATCGCATGCTGACATTCATAGGCATCCATGTCCCCGTCCGCGTCGAACCCAAAGTCCAGCTAGCAACCGAACGCACCTTCCTTTCTTGGCTCGAGTTCAGTATTCTCCTTGGCTCTATCGCTGCCACTCTCCTCAACTTTGGCGACGGGCTTGCCCTCGCTGCTGCTTGGGCTTTCACCGCTGTGGCATGCTGTGCGCTATTTTACTCTGCAGGCTTGTATCTGTGGAGAGTTAAGATGATCAGGAATCGAAGGGCGGTTACGTATCATGACCGGGTCGGGCCTACGTTACTTTGCGTGGGTTTGTTTGCCGCGGTGGCCATCAGCTTTGGGTATAGGTTAGGTGTTGGTGGGTTCGAGGGAGGGTTAAAGGGATGATTGGTCTATTTCTACTTCTGATCTGCAGCATTCTTTTGCGCTGTTAATAGTCTGCTAGCTGTATGATATCGGTTCTGGATAATGAATGTTGAGTATGGGCTTGAAATTAAGGAATGCGAAACATGTCAAAGTACTGGAAACGACTGACGTGTGTCCCGCAAGGGGCGCGAGGCTAAGCTGGTGACTCCTGACTTCTTCGCCTCGAAATCACGAAAGAAATGAATACGCGTCCTCGACATTCCAAGCAAGCGGTTCTTCTCCTTCGACATCAACTCCAGTCAACTGCGGTCATTTGCGCGACGGATGATGACCGCACAATTACACCGATGCAATCCTACTCTACACAGATCCTCAGCACTCCCAGCCCAAGTCTCATCCTCCGCGACGTTCACCCATTTCTCACTCTCTTCCTCAACATCCTTTCCAACCATTTCAAACTCCTCTGACAGCCTCGGTCCCGGATCTGTCGACTCCTCGACGAACTTCGCCCTCGCTTCCTCATACTCATCAGCGGTGCCCATCCTACGCATATCATTGAGCCACTGCCATCGCTTATCGAAGGTCTCCCTTTGCCACTCTCTTATACTCTCGAGCGTCTTCGCCACTTTCTCGTGCATCTCCTTTTTCTTCGACAGCCTGGATTGCCGAACCGGATCACTTGAATCTTCCCTGAATCTCCTCTTCGCCTCTTCGTATTGCTCAGCGGTGCCTGTGAGACGCACATATGATACCCACTCCAACCGCTCTACCAGTGTCTCTCTCTGCCACTTCCTGATCATGTCCACCTCCTTCTCTGTCTTCGCCGCTTCATTCTCCTTCTGCTCAGCAAGCTGTCGCTTCTCCTCAATTTTCTTAAACCGCCACTGAAGAGCCCAGAGAACCAAACCCCGTAATGTATAATCACTGTACTCTCGGAATATGTTTGCGCGACTGATACTGTCTTTCGCAATTCGTCGTCCCATGCCACTCCATTGCGTTGCCTCCAACTTCTGCTCCAACTTGTGCGTAACTAGGACAGTCATTTTCAGGAATCTGTTTTTCACACTTGTTTGCTCTTCCAAAGTAGGCACTGCCGGTAAATTAGCCTTGTACCATGCTAGGAGTAGCTTCATGTCTTTGTGGTGTCTATATAGCCAGGATTCTATCATCATAGTTGACGGTATAGGGCGTTGGCTTGGGAGTTGTGGGGGTGAGGGCGGTGGCGATGGCGGGAGTGTGTGTTCGGAGACTAGTTGCTCCAGTGGACGGGTGAGTCTGGGTTCTGCCATCTTGCTCGGAAGAGGTGGTGGTGTTGGCAGTATTCGTACGTGGAGTGTGGGGATGCGAGGCGGTGGGTGTTGTGTTATCTGCTATGGAAGGTGGACTTGAGAGGATGGGCAGAGCAAGGTGTATCTACGCGGTTGATAATCGAGCAGCAGAGCGGCATGCTACCCATGGGAGCAGCATGATTTTGCAAGTTTGGGGTCAGTGGGCATGTTGCGACCTGATCCTTGGGACGTCGCGCGGATGCGCCGCTCTTCGAGAGCCGGACTTTGGCGTATCGTTTGCCGAGGGTGATCAGTATTGGTCTACAAAAAACAATTGTTAGCGTCTCGCGCAAGCTTAAGATCGTTTGGCGTTGCTGCTCTCATCTCGCCGACTTACATCAATGCTGATAGGGCAAGACCCCAGTATGCGAAGAGCAAGCTGTCTGTCAGACAGCCCGTGAACCATGTACCATCCCCCACACCGAATCATCACGACAACGATCGCTATTCTCAAGGTACCAGAACAAGCTTATGTGAAAAACTTCACCAGATATATAGTATGAGCAGATCCAAAACCTGAGAACTTAAAAACATTTCGGTCACTAGGTCAAGGAAGATTGAATTGGTGGCGGAGGGTTGAGTGGAATGGACAAGTGTACAAGATAGAGCTGTCGGTGGATATGTTCGGTGATCGAGTACTCGATCAATTAAGGTAGATTGAATGTTTGTAAGAGCTATTGCCATCACTGCGCTTCCGGCCGAGGAACTGATTAGTAGAAACCGGCGTCCTCAAGCTAGTGCATTCTTCCCTATCAAAAACTCTTTCTCACCACAAACTAAAGCTTCCCCTCTCCTTTGATAACATCCCTAACCAACTTCAATCCCTCCACCGCAAACCGGACCATATTCCCCTCCCGATCCCCACCCAACCCCGTCTCCACCTCCCTGGTCACACTCCCCTTCTCAGTCGCCACAGCAAGCGCCACATACCCTGGTGTGCGATTCCGCGTGCTCCCACCCGTCGGTCCCGCCGTACCACTCTCACTAACAGTATACGTCGAGTTCAGCGTTTTACGCGTGTGCTCGGCGAGCCCGAGAACGATTTCTGGGGTAGGGCCGGAGTAGGTTTTGAGGTTGTCTTGTGTCCATCCTGCGAAGGCGATGCGGGAGTCGAGGGTGTAGAGGGTCAGGCCGCCTTTGTAGTAGCCGGATGCGCCGGGGTAGGAGAGGAGGGCTGCGGAGATGAGGCCACCGGCGGCCTGTGATGGTCCGTCAGTGCACTGGCATGTTCACGGATGGAGTGAGGTATACTGTTTCTGCTACTGATATTGTCTCCTTGCGTTCTTTGAGGAGAGATGCAACTTCCTTGACTATTTCTCGCAGCTCCTCTGGGGGAAATGAAGACGACATGATGCTAGGCTGTTTGGTTGTCCGGCGCGGAAACGTTCTTGGAAAAGGGAGGAAGTTAGCAAAGTCGAAGAGTCAGAAGCCTAAGGTGATTATAAATGCAGCTGTGGTCAAAGAGCTATCTCGGAAGTGCAGGATACCCATGGCGGGGTACAAGGTCTAAGTCGTATGGTGACGCCATGTGGGGTAGCTTCTGCTAGTGTAGCCGTAATGCACGACCGTTGGAGCTACCATTAAGTTTCAGAGGGACGACGTTCACATGTTGCGCGGTTGGGGAGACTGGCAAGGCAAAGTAGATATAAGCAGTAATGTTCGGTAAGAGGACAAAACAGGACTGGTAAATGAAGAAACAGGTTGCAGACATGGGTGCAGTCGTAGACTGAACATTGTGATTACATTAAAAGTAATCGAGGAGCTCGACAAGAGCGAAAAGGTACTCGATTGCTCAATAGAGCCCAAAATGCCCGCGTTAAAGCGACGAAGGCTTTTGCATAATGATCTCCAACCAGTAACAAATGAGAGGAAGGAAGGTACCCCGCTGAAAAATTGAAAAAGCCGACCAACGCCGTTCGCTGAACATTCTGAAACGTTGGGTATCATGTAGTAGACGTATTCTCGTGTAATAATCTTCACGGAAGCCATAGATGGCGTTGAGTTTGGTAAGCCAAGTAGAAGGCTGCATCGGTGCATCGCCACAGCCCAGGAAGAGCCAAAGTTGATGACTCAAGGGAGCGCAAGACACAGGCGCCCAAAGAGGCGCGACAGTCCCAAACTCAATATTCCGGTCGATGCAGTCCTGGTTTTCCGACGGATCATGCGGCTTGCGGATCTTGCAAGGGATGGGCTGGATCTCGGGGGAATGTAGACGAAGGGCTCACGTGCTGTGAGTTTTCTGGCGAGTTGCTTGCCGAACTTTGTGGGCTCGGCGTTATCGACCGGCTAACGATGTACAGTTCGGGGAAGGAGTTGAAGATGAGGCGCTTCCAGTAGGCTATCGATGGAAGACCGACGTTGGCGAGCGACGATTTTAGCGTAGGTTTCTCAGCGTACTTTGCGAGATCCTCAGGCAGCAGTAGATCCTCGGTGCGGACCTCTACCCGACTGTTGCCTCTCGGTATCTTCTTCTTGGTAACGCGCATGAAAGGCAGGTCTGAATCTGAAGAGGGCGGCCTCCGTTAGCGAAATGCACGAAGAGTCGCCGCAGTTGAGCCTCAAGCTTACCAGAGTCTAATTCTTTGCAAAGGTCGTGCTGCGACGAGACCTCGAGGGCTTTGCGGCCTGAGCGATAGCGATACACCAGTATATTTGCCGTGTCGTCTTCGTCCAGACCAAACAAGGTGCTCGCTTTACTTGACGTGGATTCGCTCGTCGACTTGCTATTCCACGTGTTCGCCATGATCAAATGTGAGGCTGAGACGGGGTTCTGTAGGGCTTTCGGGCGGTGGGCGGTCGAGATTCAATGTTGTAATGTTCGTGGTTCACGGGCTGAGAACGTGGCCGGCGGGGTTTGTATAGGAAGGGCGGAGACAGGTTGCGCAAGTCTGGTGATGGGGTGAGGAGGGCTGGAGCGAGGGCAGGTGGAGTGACGACGACGGCCTGGGGCGTCTGGCGTCACTCTGCGCTGCGCCTCAGCGCCGTGGCTGTGGCTGGTGCGCCGGCGTCGGCCGAAGCAAGCCGATTGGCGACCCGTCTGACTGTGCTTGATTGGCCAGAGCGGCCTTTCCATACCAGCACCAGTCTACCTACCGCCATCACTCGGAGAAAAAGAGGAAGCTATAGTTTTGCACCCGTGTGGAAGCGAAGCGCCTCTCCCGCCAGGGTCTGGCCCAAAACATACCAGATGACGTTTCTGGGATTATTCCACCCTGACCTCCGATCTGACTGCAGTTTTCCTCCGTCACATGAAGGGCGGGCGTCACCAGGCCTGCCGAGATGCTTGCTACTGCGTGGGCTGTATGAAACCATGAGGAATTCAGCGGAGACTGCCCATCTTGTACAGCCTGAGAGGCAGCAGGCAGCAGGCAGGCAGACAGCTTGCAATTCAGGGCCATTTGCAGGCGCGCACTCGAGTCCAAGTCATGTTCCACCCCAGACGATCGTAGGGCAGCCGATGCCACGGCGGGTAACGTCAGCGGGCTGGCTGATCTCATCACCTTAAAAAAGCTGCCGGTGACGCGCGAACACTTCCACCCCTTGGCCACACTCGAGTCCCTGGGGGAGAGGAATGAGTCGAGGCCTCGTTATATCGAGCGAGGGCGCGAGGCGGAGAGCTGCTGCACTCCATGTCCGCCAGGAGCAGCAGCACTGCCCGCCAGCCTTGACGCCACGAGCGAATCAGGAGTGAGTTTCCCCGTCGCGCGAAGCCACTTGACTCCTTTTGGGCGTCGCGGTCAGCCACCCCGTCCTCCGCGCCCACACCTCCATGTCGGAGCAGTCATGAGGCTGTTGATGCATCGCGGCCTTTAATATGCCTGGCTCCTCCTATACCTAGCCTTGCACCCGTCGCAAATCCCTCATCGCCCTGCTACCGCCCTCTGATCACGCTCCGAGTCACACACCTCGAACCACGGTACAAAGCACAGGCTGGCGCTAATCCAACACCTTCAAGATGCTGCAGCCTCCGGTCGACTCGTCGCGCGCTCCCTCGATAATGACTACGGCCACATCGGCCTCGGCGCAAGATAAGACGGGCCACGTATGGAGTATCTCGGTCGACGAAGACAACTGCTGGGAGGATCTCATATTGACCCTGGGTACGTACAAGTCTGTCAAGTTTGCGACGGGACCCTGGATCGCGCCAGCACTCTCCCGCCACGCCAACGCACCGGTACAAGCCGGCGCAAACGTATCGGTTCTCGATCATGGACAACAAGCACTAACGACTCTTTCTAGATGGCGGCGGCATTCGGGGCTACGCCAGCCTTCTCATCCTCCAACGCCTCATGCACGACATCGCAGAGTGCGAACGACGGTTACAGGACGAACTCGGACCCATCCCCGACTCCACGCGACGAACCTTTGACGAAAATGAGCTTCTCCCCTGCCATTACTTTGACTACATGTACGGCACCAGCACGGGCGGCCTCATATCAGTCATGCTCGCGCGACTGAGGATGACGATACCACAATGTCTGGAAATATACCGCAAGGTCGGAGAGGACCTGTTTGGTCACCGGAGAAACATGCTGCCGTTGGCGACGAAATACCATCATAGACCGTTGGAGAAGGCTGTGCAGAGCATTGTCAGTGGTTACTGCAAGCACCACGCTGGGTGCAAGGGAGACGACTGGCACCCCTGGATCGTGGATGAAAACAAGTCGGTGGCCGACTCCGCGGGCTCAGAGGGACTCTCATCCTCATGGTCTAGCACGAGCGGAAAGACTGATCGAATATGCCAATCGTACGTATCAACTTTTCGTTTTTTTGGGGCACAAAGTGCATGAAATAAGCATATCAGTAAGGGGTTCAGTACGAGACAATACGTGGTGCTACCCCTCTGCATGCATAGAACATGCGTCGCAATCGTGTATTGGTTGCAGCGTCCCTACGATGCAACGTGTACCGACACCCTCCTGGATGAGCTTTACGGATTATAATTCGGAACTTGTACCCAACAGCTGCTAATTGCCCACAGCATCTGCCTAACAGCAACCCACTCCGGCCAGATCGACGAGGCGTATCTCCTACGCACCTACGACCACCACTACGACCCAGATATCGCCCCCGTCTGGGTAACGCCCTACAACGAGGGTGCCGACAAGCTCAAGATCTGGGAAGTAACCCGCGCCACTTCCGCCGCCCCTTTCTTCTTCAAAATGCTCGAAGCAGATTTCGGTGTGAAAGGCAAAATTGGCTTCAAAGATGGAGGAATTCGCGAAAATAACCCTTCATATGCCGCTTATAGCGAACACGCTTCGCTAAAGGGCGACGATCACGACCCTGCCTTGCTACTTTCAATCGGTACAGGCAGACCGGACACGAGTAACGACGGTTTCGCTTCAGTTTGGCCAGGACCTTTCGGGAAAGTCCCGTTGATGAAGAAATGGTCCGAAAAGTTTGCCGTTTTCAAGAACGTTTTGATCAAATACACAGAAGGCGAAGACCGCCACAAAATGATGCGAACAATCGCTCGCGGCGAGCATCGGTGGTACAAACGCCTCAACGTCGACAAGGGCCTCGAAGATCTAAAGCTCGACAATTGGGAAAAGGGATCATGGACCAATCCGCAAACGGGCATCGCAAAAGAGGTTGTGGGAGGCAAGACGCTTTCGAGAATGGAGAAAGTTACGCAGGCGTACTTGGAGAGGGAAGAGGCGGAGAAGAAGATTCTGCTCGAGTATGCGCCGCCAAAGCTTGTTATTCAGCAGGTCGCGGAGAGACTTGTGCGGCATAGGAGGTTGAGGGAGGCTACTAAGCATGATGACATGAGGAGGTGGCAAACGCATATGGGGCAGTGGTTGACGGGTACACTGAAGGAGGAGGACGGCATGATTCGGACCGCGCACGAAGCTTTGCCACCAACAACCACAACGGCGACGACGACAACCGTACCATCCACCGAGGCTTCGGCAGCACGGATAGCGGACCATGCGTCGAGCTCGAGATTACACCCGTCCTCGCCACAGCCCAAGGTCCCCGAAATCGTCACCACATCCGTCGCGAACGGCCGATAAGATGCCGCCTTGTCTCGTTGTAAAAGTCACCAAGACACCTCTGGATGAGCAATGTCAGCGCCGCTGGTGCCACACCACAAAAGCTTGACGCGACGCGATTCGGGCCTTTCACAAGTATCGGTTCAACAAACCGACTCTTCTCTCTTCAAGTACCATAGTTTACAAGTTAGCATTAGGTATCAGCGATTTCAGCATGGCATAGCGTGGTGCAGTGGAGCGAAGCATTTGACGAGCGTTGCATATACCTCATTTTCGGAGACTGCGGGTAATCATAGGGCGTGGGCGTTTTCGATTTTGATTTGTACCGGACAGCATAGCATAGCATTTCGCGCATATACCATGTTCATTTGGACATATTCGTAACGTATATTTAAACCTTCGCTCCTGACTTCGTCTGCTCCTCACTATATGACTCCCGCATAAATTATTTGTCAATTTCTGCTCACCGCTCAAGTCGCAGCTGCAATTCCTGTACCTGGACATAATGCAGCCGACACCGCATCAGGTCAACGACTTACGGGTTATACCACGTCTGCATACGCCGCAATGGCGACATCTTAGTACAGAGCGGCCTCGTAACGACTGGTCGAATAAATGTGTGTAGCTCTCCCGACGTTGGAGATTTTGGGATTTTGAAGGCATGTACTAGCAGCTGAGGCGTGGAGGAGGGTTTTACGTGCTATGTGTGACATCCGCATATGTGGATGTTGAGGTGTCTGATGATTTCGTTTTGAAGCTATGTAGGGGTTCATTGGGAAGCATGCCGTCTGTGGTGCTGCGCAGGAAGCGATTGAGTATACATTCTCCAAGCATTGGTCTCGTTGCAGTAAGCTTCAACCTCATAAGGCCCCTTACTCATGGCTGGATGTCCCCAACGACATCTCAATCCATCCATCAGAATCATCCCCGTTCCACATCTTGAGTCACTAGTCGATAAGATCATACGTACGCCACTCATCAAAGTTGCAACGAAAAGACATGCACAGCGGAACAACCAACGGCCAAGCACCAGAAGAATCATGGCCCTTAAGAGAAAAAGCAGTGCATGACTTATAGTCAGGTTTTAATTACTAGTATCTATCGTAAGGATCGTGTAGAGCAGATCAACATCAAAAGAGTGACTTTTTCCTTCCCTCAATGAACTTCAATTAGAATCCCCAAACGAACCCGCTCTTACAAACGCCCTCTAACAAGCCCAATAGATCAAAACACAAGTTTATTGTCTTTGCCTTCTGGACACTCCTTGACTGTACCACAATCATACCAGTCATCCAGGAGGCGGCCTGATGACCTCATCCCAAAGCTAGACGCCGCTCTTGACCGCACTAGCGCTAGGATTGGGGCAGGTAGTGATAGTGGTCTGCGCACCGCTGTTGAAGGTGTACGTATTGGTGACGGTAGTTGTCTTTGTCGTCGCCCCAGACGCCGTTCGCGTTATCGTCGTGGTTCCTGAAGCAGGAGGCGTGACGGTTCTACAGTTCAATTAGTTCATCGTTACTCGGAAGGATGGGTCGCCAATGGACTTCACTTACGTCTCGACGGTCTTTGTGCTGGTAGTGACAGTCGAAGTAGCCGTTGCAGTGCCTGCCGTGTACGTATAGTCCGGTCCAACATAGTACCAGCCATTGCGCTTGACCTTTCCAATCGGACTGACACGCTTGCGGTGAAGCTTAATCTTGGGAAAAGTATCGGTGTTTTTGCAGCCGGAAATCAGTTTAGCACCCCACACATTGGAGTTCTTGTTGGGATCGCCGAGACCGCCCTTGTAGTAACATTGAAATCCGGCGTACGAGACGTCAACACAGCCGCTCTTCTTGTCGCATTGGTTCATGCAGTCGTTGAACGTAGCGGCATAGTCGGAGCCAACTAGAACACATCAAGTCAGAGAGAAACGTGATGTGTTGGAGTAAGTAGGACTTACTATCATTGTTGTTGCGGTCAATGCCGCACTCGATGGTGTATTGTGAGCCGCATGAGCCCGTGAATGTGGTGCCATCGGCGCTGGGGCAGTTGACACCAGAGGAGCCAGAGCCCAATGATCCTGGCCCGGAGCCACCCACTAGTGACGTCGGAGCGGGTGTACATTGGCAGGCGTACGGGCTGCCGTATATAGTCGTCGTGGTAGTGACTGTCTGAGCAGGCGTGGGTGCACCTGTTGGGGTTGCTGTGATCTGGGTAGCGGAAGCATCATAGGTACCGACCCTGATTGCACCCAGTACGCCACCGTTGTACACAGGTAAGCTGACTGTGCTCTTAAGGTAGCAAGTGTTTCCATTGAAGGAGACGTCGGTACATTCTGTAACGGTTAGCATCTGCAAAAGCAAATGTGGCAAACTTCCACTTACTGGAGTCAGCGGCGCAAGCGTCAATGCAGCTGGCAAAGTCTGGGCTAGAAACCTCGGATAGATCACCGCCCTGGATGTGTCAGACTGAAGTCTCTCAACGGGGAAATTTGAGCAAACTTACCACACGGTCTGTGTAGCACTCGATGTAGAAGACGGAGCCCCCAGAGTAGTAGTACGTCTTGTCGTCGGCTGGGCAGCTGGGAACAGGGCCAGTGTGAGTGGCAGTTGGTGCCGTTGCAGTCGTAGTCGCCGAAGGTGCGGAATCCTTGTACGGATACAAGGCAGCGCCCCAGATGCCCTTGTTCGAACCAGGGGTGCCTTGCCCATTCTTGAGGTAGCACGCTCCGCCTGGTGCGTAAGAGACGTCGACACAACCAGCGGTTGAGGCGCACTGGCTGACGCAATCGTAAAAGGTGCTGGCCAAAACGGACTTGAGATCATGGTTACTCCTATCGACGAAGCATTCGATGATATAGTTGCCGTTTGAGGTGCTGTAAACGGTACCATTGGCATCTGGACAAGCAGCGAGCAATGGCAAGGATGGGTAAGGGCTCGAAGAGGAAGAAGCCACTGGAGCTGCGCTGGGGGAGGAGGCCGAAGGAGCCAAACTCGCGCTCGGAGTGGGGTTTGGCGAAGAGACTGCTGGAGTAGAGCTCTTCGAAGGAGAAGAGCTCAAGCCTGGAGCAGAAGGCAAGTTTGGAGATGGCGTGCTTGAAGTAGGGGCGCCCGAAGTAGAGCCAGAACCTTTGGCGGAGCTAGATGAGGAAATCGCCGAGCCGGCGCTCGATTTGGACGAAGAGCTAACGTTCGGAGCCGGGACCGTTGGTGCGCAAGAGCTGACATATTTAGTCTGCGCATCGGTAATGACAGTGTTGGAGGAGACGGTGTTGGTCTGAGTCACTGTGGACGTATAGGCAGTCTGCGTGGTGGTCGCAGCAGGCTGGGCTACCGCCGTGGCCGTGCTGGTAGTCGTGCCCGCAGTCGAGGTTGTGACAGTGACAGTGCTACCAGGCGAAGGGGAGGTTCCAATTGTGAAGGTGTAAGGCAGTGGAGATCGACTAGAAGAAATGCCCTTCACGCCCGCGTAGCCGATGGTGTAGGCACCGTTGGGAATTGATGTAACGGGCACGTTCGAGCATACAATTTCACTGTAAGGGGGATATGTTATCGAATTGAAGTCGCAGGTGGCGGTCTTTGTCCCAGAGTAGACGTAAGGAGTGAAAGTTGCGACACCGGAAGTGTAGCTGCAAGTAGTGCTACCCGACATGTACGTGACCGGGACGCCAAAGTAGTTGTAATTGAGCTTGTCGAAGGCGAAGGTTGGCACGGCGCCATTGACCTGGCTGGGCAGCTGGCCCGCGACGAGAGAACAGCCCGACATGGTGATGTTTGTGTGGTTCGAGGTTTGCAGTATGAATGGTGAATCTGGATGCTCGTGAAAGAGCTTTGCCAGGCAGCTAGATATATTTCGTCAAGTCGACTAGCATGTACATGATTAAATCTTGATGAGGCAGCTATGATACCGAAACATCAACCTTCATCAGGACGCGAATCTGCGAAGTCTGGTAGGCTCAATCGTAGGAAAGCCAATTACTATGCTCACACTGCAAACGATCCAACATTACCGCCGATATCTATGTGCTGTTGAGTCTCTGCGCGTCGATGACATATGTTCTGGTAGCTCCATCCTATCCTGGATCAAGGGTGGGGATAGAGACAATTCTGCTTAACATCGCTTGAACGTACGAATTCAAGTAATGCTCAACTGCGAATGATGAGACGATAGCATCGTTGTGTTTTAATACGTCGCTGCACATCGACGCCATACATTTCGGAGTCTGCGTCCCGGGCTGATGGTGGGTCACCGAGGAGTACGTCACATGAATACCATTTGCTTTTCGTGAGAAACTGCATCGCGCCAAGGTACACCGGCGTACTCGACGGGTTGAAGTGGTCGATATGACGGCGCTTGAGCTCCTCAGATGAAAGCCCAAGTGAGGATGTTGTTGGTTGAGAGACCATCAAGGCTGGAAGATCGGTTCGGATACTGTGCGCTATGCAAGTGCGACCGTTGTTTCGGGGATGCAAGTTCAACATCTTCAACAATTCTTCGGTAGATTTGGCCAAACCAGCCCTCCGGTGGTTGTAAACATGGAATAACATTGGGCTCACAGAGTGGCTCCAGAGTCACTCGTTGCATCGTCAACGTAGATGAGTATATTCGTCGGATAGTGCCGTTGCCCGCTGACGAGCTACTACCAGTGCTCGGTGCCTGCATTTCTGACACTTCACCAGCTCTGACAAGCACGCGCGAGTGACGTAGACATACCGTACCTAATTTGCTCGAACCGTTTGACCCCACAGCGTTCCAGCCTCCACCTCGCCCACGAACCCCGCCCCACTACAACCTCAACCACCAGGAACATCTAGCATGGCTTCGTTCCCCGCCTTTGGCAGGCTACTGGATGAGCTCAAGGTACGAATCATCACACTCGCATTCGACGATGCGAAAGCCACTAGCGGCAACAAGATCTTCATCACTCTCGCTCCGAATAGCGCTTCGGTGTCACCAAGCCTTTGGGGCATGTTTCTGGTCAACAAATTTCTTCACACCGAGCTTCGCCGACTTTCGGAGGGCAACCTCATCTTCCCGCTAAAGTCTGGATCCGGGGCGGTGAGCGGAACGACGTGGTGTACTTCAATTCCGTAACCACCATCCTTCGTCTTGATATTCGCCCCTTGGAAGCCAACCTCGATTTCAGAATGCTCAAACTCAACCAGGAGATTGAGCGACTCTCCGCAGACCTGCAAAAAAGACTCCAGCACCTTGAGATGAGCGCAGATGCTCTGATTGGAGGGTTGACGTAAGCGGAAATCTGAGCCTGGCGACGTTGATGTCTACCTCTTTCTTCCTGCTCTCTCCACTTTGGTCGAGAGGCTCCTTACGGGAGGCTCCTTACGGGAGGCTACCGCAGACAGTAAGAAGAGTAATTGGAATGGGTGACATCTATACGGTCAGGTGAAAGATCGGCTGGATTGCAAGAACGTACATGGATTTCCGATATGTGTCCGATGCTGCGGGGAGGACTAAGCATACTGGGTAATTGGCGATTGACCTGTCTCTCATAATTAGCACAAGCAGGTGTTCAAATACACATCTTGTCACGCCTTTGTTTCTTGCATGGCTTGAATGTTCGCGTTGGATCTCAGAGCACGAGGGCAAATAGAAGTCGAGGCACCGTACTGCTTTTAGGTAACTTTAAATATACTACTCAGGCAGCCAAGTTCTTAGCCGGCCTCTTCATCAGCTGTAAAAGTGTCAGCATCTCAAAACAAAATCTAACATTCAACTTACCGTCCATTCAATCACATCTTCCCCACCCCACCTTCTCAGGTCCAAAGCGATATCCTTGATGGGCTCATACCCCCATCTCTCATAAAGCGGCCTTCCCATTAGACTAGCCTCAAGATAAGCCTCCACCCCCAACTCGTCCGCCTTATCAAGCCCCTCCTTCAGTAGCAAACTTCCCGCACCCCTTCGATGATGGTCTGGATGCGTCACCAGTGTATCGAGCGAGTAGTACGACCTCAGCCCCATGATCTCTCTTTTGTTGGGGTAAAGCAAGGAGAAGAGCGCATTCCAGACTTCAGGATGGCCCTCCGCATAGGGTTCCGTAACCTTGAGCTCCTCGTCGACTTCCTCCGGGGTGCGTAGAGTGGCGTTAGGGTCTGACGGACGGTGGTATGTCCAGCGGGCCCCCGCCACTATTTCGTTGGTGGAGGTATCCACGCATTTGGTGTACATGACGCCTTTTTTGATATTGTCGCGGATTTCTTGTACGACGCGATCGAGCGTCTTTTCGGAGGCTGGGGCATTGGAGTAGAAAATTTTATTCATGTCGTCGACGAAGGCTGCATGGCGGATGCGCATCCATTGTGGTGCTTCGTCTGGAGTGAGGACAGAGACGACTAGATTGGGGTCCGGCATCGTGACGTGTCTGCGGTTGGTGTTCTGAACTAATTGAGAGGAATGACGGATTGTGTTGTTGCTCCTTGTTATACAATGTAGGACAGGAGTCGTGAGTCGGAGTTGTCTATGATCGTGAGTCATCAAAAAGGCAGGACAGTCCTTCTTATACCACGCCTTGTGCTAACCCTGACAATTTAGCGACCTTCTCGATTGAGACAAAGTGCGCGGATAGCCTGTCTGGTAGGCTTTGGACTATGTGAGTGGACAGAGTGAAGAGGCTAGAACCGGAATGCTCTCGGAATCGGAATCAACGCTGGACAAGAGGGTGGAGATGGGCGGGAGTGATGCGTGCCGCATACTCATACTACCTAGGTGTATACCTTTGACCGGCTCAGTCCAGCGGCGCGCGCTATACCAAGTCCAAGATGCACATGGAAATAAATTGAGGAAATCGAGAAGCGGTTCCTTCCCCGTCGGGCAGGTTGCGCAAAGCCATCGATCGCGGTCAGTCGCTCGCCCTTGCCCCGCTAGAAAGCTTAACGCGGACCCTTGCAACTTTTTTTTGCCGACGACATCGAAATTTGCGGCCGCCGTTGACAGCTCCACGCACAACCTCGCAATGGCACCCAGCACAAAGACCGCGCGCACTTTGAACGCCCACGAGCGAGTTGCGCCGGGAATTACGAAAGACGCCCCTAAGTTCCGCCCCGAGTATGACCTGGAGCCAAACGACACAGAAGAGGCCGCGCTGCAGGTGGTGAGCACCGGCACGGAACAGGACTGGGAAGGCTTTGAGGAGCGAGACGCCGACGAGGGAGAAGACGTCGATGAGGAGGAAGATGCCAGTAGCGACGATGAGAGTGTGGAAATTGTAGTCGAGAAGAAGGAGAAGCCTGTGCTGCCAAAAGACGCCGAGGAAGAAGAGCTCGAGCGCCTGATCTTTGGCGACTCCGCAGGCTTCAAACACGGCATAGAATCCTTCTCGCTCAAACAATCGGGGGGCACATTCGACGACGAACAATCCGGCGCTTCTGACGAAGACGGAGACTACGCGAACGCTGCTGATCAAGACCTGTTTTTCTTCGATGCTGGTCCCACCGCTGCGCCTGCCGGATCGCTCGCTGTCGCGAATGCAGACGAGTCTGAAGACGACGGGGAAAACCCCGCCTGGGAGGACAGCGATGATGAGCGCTTGGTCGTGAGCCTCGCGTCGGTACCACAACTGAGAAAATTGAGGGAAACGGTGGACGACGACATGGTCAACGGCAAAGAATACGCGCGTCGGCTGCGGAACCAGTACGAAAGACTCTATCCCACTCCCGAGTGGGCGATCCATGCCACCGGAAAGGCGAAGCGGAAGAGGCGGCACACAATGGAGGATGACGAGAGCGACGAGGGCTCCGCGAGCGACATGGACATCGACGAAGAGGACCTCTCCACGCTACCAATAGCAAAACTGCTGAAGGATGCGGATATCCTTTCGCGAACATCCAGAGGGCCTACGAAGAGACGGAAGCTGCAGGCTGGCACAGTAGACATCCAAAGACTGAAGGACGTCTCCAAACAAGGTCCAGTACGTATTCCTTTTTACGCACTGCCGATTATTCGCTGACAATTTCATCCACAGTCCGCAATCACATCTCTCTCATTCCATCCTACTTATCCGTTACTACTCTCCTCCGGTCCCAGCGCAACGCTGTCTCTGCATCACATCAACCAGGATCCGCTAACCCCAAACCCCCTCTTGACGTCTCTTCACATCAAACGCACGCCTCTCACCACGACTGCTTTCCATCCCTCACCCTCGGACTCGCGCATTTTCCTCAGCGCGCGCCGACGCTTCTTCCATGTCTGGAATCTGAGCACTGGCACGGTGGAAAAGGTTTCTCGCGTGTACGGGCATCAAGAAGAGCAGCGCACAATGGAGCATTTTAATCTGTCGCCCAATGGAAAGTACATGGCTCTGCGAGGCTCAGCGAGGAAGGGCGGAGGTGTAATTAACATCCTAGATGCCACCACTATGCAATGGATCACGCAGGCACGTATCGAGTCAAGAGGTGGCGTTGCAGACTTCGTCTGGTGGAGCGATGGAAGCGGCCTCTGTATCGCTGGCAAAAACGGCGAGATTACTGAATGGAGCGTCCAGGATGGTGTCGTGGGGCGCTGGATCGACGATGGCGCTGTGGGCACTACGGTCATCGCGGTTGGCGGCAAGAGCGGACGAGATGGCTGGATCGGTGGAGACAGGTGGGTTTCCGTGGGAAGCTCCAGCGGCGTAGTGAATATCTACGACCGAAGAGCATGGAGTGAGAACCAACCGTCAAGCAACGGCATCGCTACGGATCCCAATGGCGGTATACCCAAGGCGCCGAAGCCGCTCCGGGTGCTCGATCAGCTCACGACACCCATTTCACATCTAGCATATTCGCCAGACGGGCAAATCCTGCTCATGGCGAGTCGCTGGAAGAACAACGCGTTGAGGCTCGTGCATTTGCCCTCGACGACGGTGTTCAAGAATTGGCCGACAGAGAAGACGCCGTTAGGGAGGATCACATCGGTTGCTTGGGGACGACCGACAGAGGAGGATGAAAAGGAAGGCAGTCTGGCATTGTTGGCGGTTGGTGCGGAGACTGGTCGCGTGAGGCTGTGGGACGTGAGGGCTTGACAGGCCATCTCGACGACCACCGCACCGGGAAGGTGCGCTGGTGAGGACGATGCCCGTAGGTGATTTTGCAAATTACAAGTCTAGGCGCCCGTCACATGTACGGCTCCCTGCTATCTATCTTGCCGTCTATTTTTATTTCACTCTAGGTCGACTTTGAGTATATTGTGGCACGCAAGTGATTGGAGGGAAATCCTGGTTGCGGCCGACCATGTACAACGCGATTGCGGAAGGTCGTTTCTGGCACCCAGCTAGTCCCATGTTTCCATTCCCTTCTCAGCTTCTACTGCAATAACGATCCGGCAATGGTACGGCTGCTCCCGTGCATCCGCTAATTGCAGGTAGCATCGGCCTCCCACCACACCACAGCCAAGACGTGACTTCCTTAACTGCATCGATGTCGCCCACGGCTTCACCTTTGACTTCGGCTTCCGCATCCCACCCCAAGCGCAACACCTTCCGCTCGCCATGGCCAAAGCGCAAACATGGAAGGGAGCATGCTGCAGCGTCCAAACAACCTCCCCGCAAGGCTTTGCGCAGCCCTCCTCTTCCCCCTCTCACCAACTGTCACCTCTTGGACAATATCGCAGTCATTGTGCAATACACTTCCCCCAGCATCTTCGCGGCGACATCATAGCTACAACATCTTCTGCCCTCCTCTGATATGGGCAAGAACAAAAACAAGGCCAAGATCCGCAACAACAAGAAATACAAGACACCGCAAGACGGCCTGTCCAGCGGCGAACCTTGTAGTCTACGATCGAGCGTCAGCGGCGTGACCACAGCAGCGAACATCCGGACCTACGACGGCACCGCAGAGGATCCGACGCCTTCCAGCATGTCCTCGTACGCCATGAACATTGAGGCCAACCCGAGCTCCAAGTCCAAAGAGCAGGGGGAATCCCTCCTACCGCCTCGACCGCGACGGCGTTGGTGGAAGCGATGGATGCCACGGCCTTGTGGATGGTGGCCCTGCCGCACGTATCGATGGATCCGCGATTTTCTCGCCGCCTTCTTCCATCTCTTCTTCACGCAGTACTGGATGGACCAACTGCACACTCTTGGCCTAGTGGCCATATTTGTCTTCGGCTGCTGGGTAGCCATCGAAGGCTTGTTACATATGTTCCCACCCGTTACTGCTCAAGATGCAAACTGCAGCGTCGTCTATGTAACTGTGCCTGGTCCCATCGTCACGGTTTCCCTGATCGGTGCGACGCCTTCTGATCCGAATCATGGCACATACTACTACTCAGTCATTAGCGGAACAACGCAATGGCTGAACAGTATTGCCCCGCCGACACGGTTCAGCACTCTCGTCACGACGACGCAAGGAGCCATCACCACGCCGAGCCTACCTCTCAGCAGTGGGCAACCAATTACTGGTTCATTGCCGCCAGGATTGCCTCCAAAAATTTCGTCTTCAACCGCAGCCCCTCCAGCACCAGGAAATCCGTTGAATCCCACGATCATTACCAGCTCGACAGCCTTGTTCACGCCCAGTGCGAGTGCGCCTCTAGGAGGAAGCCCGCCTGTGTCGTTACCACTTGCGACGAGCGCCACAATTCCAATTTCCGGCGGAACCTCATCCGGCGTTCTCGGATTACCTAGCACGAGCGGGCAACCGCTACTGTCACAGCCGCCACCAGTCGTTGTGACGAGGACTGTTATGGGCCCATCTAGTAAATTCACGACGACTACCACTTTGTGGAACGGTACGTAACTGGTGGCGCGTCGAAATTCCCAGACAGCGCGGCCCCTAGCATAAGACAATTCACCCTGACACCCCTTTCGAAAAGCTTTGCTAATCTTGTCCACCAACCAAAAGGACCGAATCTTCCAGCCTCTCCACCATCGGGTTCTGGATCCAGCAGCGCGACACAGTCAACTCTTGGAGTGCCTTCTATTCCGCCTGCGTCAAGTTCATTGACCACGATCTTGACTCTGACGAGCGTTGCGTCCAATGGGCAACCCGTGACCATTACTCAAAGCTCGACAAATCTCGTGAGTGGAGGTGCTCCTGTTCCGCCGTCATCAACGATTGCATCTCAGCCTTCAACCCAGCCTAACTCGGGTTCGATGGGTACGCTATCGACAGTAGGAAGTACCCAATTTACGGTATCTCTACCGACTCCGTCTTCTACACTTGGTCCTACGATGTCGAACCCTACGAATTCACCCGGGAGTCCACCTGCTTCGACCGCAACTGCAACACGGGTATCCT
>Ga0247803_1000554_pt1 | contig 20035 bp, 16 predicted proteins | sample UWRJL014104B1_FD_180928 | JGI IMG/M metagenome (GOLD analysis project Ga0247803, IMG submission 180928) | Plant litter microbial communities from Arlington Agricultural Research Station in Wisconsin, United States - UWRJ-L014-104B-1 | ecosystem: Environmental > Terrestrial > Plant litter >...
TCAAACGCGTTCGCACCCGGCACTTTCAGAACGCGAAGGAGAACGGGATCAAGATCACCGGGCTCACGAGCTACGACCAGCTGACGGCATCCATCTTCGACGCCTCCGGCATCGACTTCCTCCTGGTCGGCGACTCGGCAGGCAACAACGTCTTCGGGCACGATACGACGCTGCCCGTCACCGTCGACGAGCTGATCCCCCTCGCCCGGGCGGTAGCGGGCGCCACCAAGCGCGCCTTCGTCGTCGCGGACATGCCGTTCGGGTCGTACGAGACCAGCCCCGACGAGGCGCTGCACACCGCGTTCCGGTTTATGAAGGAGACGCACGCGCACGCGGTCAAGCTCGAGGGCGGCGTGCGCAGCGCCGAGCAGATCCGTCGCATCGTCTCGGCCGGCATCCCGGTCATGGCCCACATCGGCTTCACCCCGCAGAGCGAGCACGGGCTCGGGGGTCACATGATCCAGGGGCGCGGAGAAGGCGCGGAGGCGCTGCTGGCAGACGCGCACGCCGTCGAGGATGCGGGAGCGTTCGCCGTGGTGCTCGAGATGGTGCCGTCGGGCATCGCCGCGCAGGTGACGAAGGAACTGCGCATCCCCACGATCGGCGTCGGCGCCGGCCCGCACGTCGACGGCCAGCTCCTGGTCTGGACCGACTGGGCGGGGCTGTCGACCGGTCGCATCCCGAAGTTCGTGCGGCAGTACGCCGACCTCAAGGGTGTGCTGACCGATGCCACGAAGGCGTACATCGCCGACGTGACATCGGCCGAGTACCCGGCCCCCGAGCACGAGTACCCGGAGTAGCTAGCGGCCCTCCGCGGCTTCCTCTTCGGCCCACTTGCGGGCGCGCTCCGCGATGATCTGCGGTGCGCGTGCCGCCTCTTCGCGCGTGGCGAAGGGGCCGTCGCGGTCCGAGCCGAGCGACTGCGCGCCCTCTTCGACCTCGCCGGTCTTGTTGTTGAACCACCATTCGGCCATAAGGATCTCCCGTCGTCGGTGTGCTCTCAGGCTAACCCCGTCGGGACCCGGCTCACATGCTCGCGATCTGGATGAGGTTGCCGCAGGTGTCGTCGAACACGGCGACAGTCACCGCCCCCATCGTCGTCGGCGGCTGCACGAAGCGCACCCCGAGCGCCGACATGCGCGTGTGCTCCGCGACCACGTCGTCGACGGCGAAGCTCGCGTACGGGATGCCGTCGCCGACGAGAGCCGCCTTGAACGTGCCGACCGCGGGGTGGTCGCTCGGCTCGAGCAGCAGCTCGACGCCGTCGGGGCTCGACGGCGAGACCACCGTGAGCCAGCGGTGCTCGCCGGCGGGCAGGTCGGTCTTCTTCTCGAAGCCGAGGACGTCGGTGTAGAAGTCGAGCGCCCGGCTCTGGTCGTCGACGAAAACGTTGGTGGTGATGATCCTCACGAGGTCTCCCGTCTCGGTCGGCCGAGTTCTCCGGCCCTGCCAGCTGAAACTAGACTGGCTGCCATGCCTCGCGATAGCAACGGTCACCTCGTCCCTGGACGGATTTCACCACTACGGAGCGTTCCCGGCGACATCGCCCGACCCGAGTACGTGGGCAAGAAGGCACCGAAGACGTTCACCGGGGGTGACGTGTACTCCGCGGCATCCGTCGATCTGATCCGCGAGTCGAGCGTCATCGCGGCGCAGGCCATCCAGGCGGTCGGCCGGGCCGTCCGCCCCGGCGTCACCACCGACGAGCTCGACGCGATCGGCCACGACTTCGTCGTCGCCGCCGGCGCCTACCCGTCGTGTCTCGGCTACCGCGGGTTCCCGAAGTCTGTGTGCACCTCGCTCAACGAGGTCATCTGCCACGGGATCCCCGACGACACCGTCCTGCAGGACGGCGACATCATCAACATCGACATCACCGCCTACAAGAACGGCGTGCACGGCGACAGCAACGTCACCTTCCTCGTCGGCGACGTCTCGACCGAGGTCGTCGACCTGGTCGAGCGCACCCGGGAGTCGCTGAACCGCGGCATCAAGGCGGTCGCCCCCGGGCGCCAGGTGAACGTGATCGGCCGCGCCATCGAGTCGTACGCCCGCCGCTTCGACTACGGCGTCGTGCGCGACTTCACCGGCCACGGCGTCGGGGAGGCCTTCCACTCGGGGCTCATCATCCCCCACTACGACTCGGCTCCCCGGTTCGACGACGAGATCGTGCAGAACATGGTCTTCACGATCGAGCCCATGCTCACCCTCGGCGGATCGCCGGAGTGGGACATGTGGGCCGACGGCTGGACCGTCGTCACCAAGGACCGCAGCGTCACCGCGCAGTTCGAACACACGCTTGTCGTCACCGAACGTGGTGCCGAAGTACTCACGATCGCCTAGAGAGAAAGAACTCATGACCACTGCATTGGGAATCGACATCGGCGGCACCGGAATCAAGGGGGCCATCGTCGACGTCGACAGCGGCGAACTGCTGAGCGAGCGCGTCAAGCTGCCCACCCCGGTCGGCGGCGAACCCGAGGCGATCCTGGCAACGGTCGTCGAGATCATCGCGGCACTCGGCGGAGTGGCCGACGGCGTTCCGGTCGGCGTGTGCTTCCCGGCGATCGTGAAGCGCGGGCGCACCCTGTCGGCGGCGAACGTCTCGAAGCAGTGGATCGGCCTCGAGGCGGAGGCCCTGTTCGAGAAGGGACTGGGTCGCGACATCACCTTCGTCAACGACGCGGATGCGGCCGGGGTCGCGGAGGTCAGGTTCGGGGCCGCGAAGGGCGTCGACGGCCTGGTCATCCTCACCACCCTCGGCACCGGAATCGGCTCGGCCATCATCTTCGACGGCGTGCTCGTGCCGAACTCCGAGCTCGGGCACCTCGAGATCGGCGGCAAGGACGCGGAGACTCGCGCCTCGTTCGCCGCCAAGGAGCGGTCGCGCCTCACCTACGAGAAGTGGGCGACGAAGCGGCTGCAGAAGTACTACTCCACCGTGGAGTTCCTCTTCTCCCCCGACCTGTTCATCGTCGGCGGCGGCGTCTCCAAGAGCCACGAGCAGTTCCTCCCCCTGCTGCAGCTCAACACCCCGATCGTGCCGGCAAAGCTGCGCAACAACGCGGGCATCCTCGGCGCCGCGGCCCTCGCCGTGAAGAAGCCCGAGGGCGTCGCGTAGAGCGGGTGGCACCGCCTGCGGCGCTTGCGGCGGTCGCCGTGCTCGCGGGGCTTGCGTCTTTCGCGGAAATTCAGGAGTTAGCGCCGCGCCGTGCACGGGGGCCCGCGAGAACGCGCGGGCGGGTGCGCCGGGCGCATCCGTAACTCCTGAATTTCCGTGTGCACGCCCGGTCGAGCCGGCCGCGGCGGCGTCGTCCGGCGAGTCTAAGATTCAGGGTGGAGAGTTCGAGCTGGCTGAGCGAACCCACCGTGGACCCACTCGACCTCGCCCCGGCGAATCTGGACGGCAATGACTAACAGAGAGACTCCGGCGGCATGAGTCGCGGTCGCCTGCTCGTGCTGCTCGGGGCCGCGCCCGGCGTAGGCAAGACCTACGCGATGCTCGAGGAGGGGCGCCGGCTGGCGTCCGCCGGCAGAGACGTGGTCGTCGCGGTCGTGGAGACCCATGGCCGAGCCGCGACGGCCGCGCTCCTCGAGGGCCTCGAGCTCGTGCCACGGATGGAGGTGGAGCACCGCGGGGTCGCCCTCACCGAGATGGACCTCGACGCGGTGCTCGCGCGGAGTCCCGAATGGGCGCTCGTCGACGAGCTCGCCCACACAAACGCGCCCGGCTCGGCCAACGCCAAGCGCTGGAACGACGTCGAGCGGCTGCTCGACGCGGGCGTCAACGTCATGTCGACGGTCAACGTGCAGCACATCGAGAGCCTCAACGACGTGGTGCTGCAGATCACCGGTGTCGCGCAGCGCGAGTCGATCCCCGACGCGGTGCTGCGCAACGCCGACAAGGTCGAGCTCGTCGACCTGGCGCCGCAGTCGCTGCGTGACCGGCTCGGCGAGGGACTCGTCTATCCGGCCGCTCGGGTGGATGCCGCTCTCTCGAACTACTTCCGGCTCGGCAATCTCACCGCGCTGCGCGAGCTCGCCCTCCTCTGGCTGGCCGACGAGGTCGACAGCGCTCTGCAGAAGTACCGGGCCGAGGAGGGAATCGACTCGAAGTGGGAGGCGCGGGAACGCGTCGTCGTCGCGCTCACCGGAGGCGCGGAGGGCGAGACCCTGCTGCGCCGCGGCGCCCGCATAGCCGCGCGGTCGAGCGGGGGCCAGCTGCTCGCCGTGCACGTGGCCACCACCGACGGGCTCGCGGAGCCCAACCCCGGCGCGCTCGGCGCCCAGCGTGCCCTCGTCGAGGCCCTCGGCGGCAGCTACCACCAGGTGGTCGGCGAACAGGTGCCCAGGGCTCTGGTCGACTTCGCGCGCAGCGTCAACGCCACCCAGCTGGTGATCGGAGTCAGCCGCCGCGGCTGGTTGAGCACGCTGCTCACCGGCTCGGGCAACGGCGCGTCGGTCATCCGCGAGGCCGGCGACATCGACGTGCACATCGTCTCGCACGCCGCGGCCGGCCGGCGCTCGCTCCCCCGCGTCGGCGGCGCTCTCTCGACCCGGCGTCGAGTCGCGGGGCTCGCGCTCGCCGTGTTCGGACTCCCACTGCTCACCTGGCTTCTCGGCCTCGCCCGCAGCGCGGAGACCATCGCCGCCGACGTGCTGATCTTCCAGCTCCTCGTCGTGGTCGTCGCCCTCGTCGGCGGCATCTGGCCGGCACTCGCCGCGGCCGTCGGCGCCGGGTTCCTGCTCGACTTCTTCTTCGTCGCACCCCTCTACACGGTGACCGTCAGCGACCCGCTGCATCTGGTGGCCCTCGTGATCTTCGTCGTCGTCGCCGTGCTCGTCAGCATCGTCGTCGACCAGGCGGCGCGCCGCTCCCGTGCCGCCGCCCGCGCCATCGCCGAGTCGGAGACCCTGGCGACGGTGGCCGGAAGCGTCCTGGGAGGCCAGGACGCGCTCGACGCGCTCGTCTCGCGCATGCGCGAGGCCTTCGGCATGACGAGCGTCATCGTCTACGACGCGGGGGTCGCCATCCACACGGCCACCGACGCCTCGCTGGCCACCGACGACGACGTGGAGACCCGGCTGCAGCTCGGCCCCGCCGCGAGCCTGTACCTGCGCGGTCCCGACCTGCCGGCCGCCGACCGGCGCATCCTCGAGGCGTTCCTGTCGCAGATCGAGTCGGCGCTCACCCAGCGCTCGCTCGCCTCCGAGGCCGAGGGCATGCGGCCGATCGCCGAGGCCGACCGTCTGCGCACCGCCCTCCTGGCCGCCGTCGGCCACGACCTCCGCCGCCCGCTCGCCGCGGCGACCGCCGCCGTGACCAGCCTGCGGTCGGCCGAGGTGGTGCTGTCGCAGGCCGACCGCGACGACCTGCTGGAGACGGCGGAGGAGAGCCTCGCCGGACTCGCGTCGCTCGTGACCAAGCTGCTCGACGCCTCGCGGCTGCAGGCCGGTGTGCTGGGCGTCTCGCTCGAGCCGGTGAACCTCGACGACGTGGTGCTGCTCGCGCTCGACGAGCTCGGCGCCTCACCGGGGCAGGTGCAATTGGAGCTCTCCGGCGACATCCGCCCCGTGCTGGCCGACCCCGTGCTTCTGCAGCGCGTCGTCGTCAACCTGCTCGCCAACGCCCTTCGGTTCTCGCCGGACGACGCCGCCCCGATCATCTCGACTAGCGAGTTCGGCTCGCGCGTCGAGCTTCGGGTGATCGACTCGGGGCCCGGCATCCCCGCCGAGCGGCGCGCCGACGTGTTCGTGCCGTTCCAGCGGCTCGGCGACACCGACAACACCACGGGTGTCGGCCTCGGTCTCGCCCTGTCGAAGGGGTTCACCGAGGCGATGGGCGGTACGCTCGAGCCCGAAGACACCCCGGGCGGAGGACTCACCATGGTCGTCGCCCTCCCGCCCGCTGCCGTTACGGATGCCCCGTGAAGATCCTCATCGCCGACGACGACCCGCAGATCCTGCGGGCGTTGCGCATCACCCTGACCGCCAGCGGCTACGACGTGATCACCGCCGGCGACGGACGCGAGGCGCTGCGGGCCGCCGCCGACAGGCACCCGGACCTGATCGTGCTCGACCTCGGCATGCCCGGTCTCACCGGCATCGAGGTGATCGAGGGGGTGCGGGGCTGGTCGAGCGTGCCCATCCTCGTCGTGTCGGGTCGCAGCGACTCGCTCGACAAGGTCGAGGCGCTCGACGCGGGCGCCGACGACTACGTGACGAAGCCGTTCGCCGCCGACGAGCTGCTCGCCAGGCTTCGCGCGCTCGGCAGGCGGACCCCCGGCGCGACGGACGAGCCCGTGGTGAGCTTCGGCGACGTCACCGTCGACCTCGCGAACCACGTCGTGACCCGCGGCGGCGCTTCCGTGCGGCTCACCCCGACCGAATGGCGCCTGCTGGAGGTGCTCGTGCGCAACCCCGAGCGGCTCGTGTCGCGCGAGACGCTGCTCACCGAGGTGTGGGGGCCGCAGTACACGACCGACACCGGGTACCTCCGGCTGTACCTCGCCCAGCTGCGCAAGAAGCTCGAGGCCGAGCCGTCGAAGCCGCGCCACCTGCTCACCGAGGCGGGCATGGGTTACCGCTTCTCCCCCGCCGGCTAAGGTCGCGGCGCCGCTGCCCATTGCGGAAACTCAGGAGTTAGCACCGCGCCGGGCCTGCTCTCTCGCCGGATGTGGCGGCGCGCGGCGCCGGGCGCATCCGTAACTCCTGAATTTCCGATGTAACGCGCGCGACCGGGAGCGGCGCCACCGGGGCTGCCCTCGCGCGACCGGCGCCGCCGGTTCTAGGCTGGGGGCGTCCTCACGGCGGAGGGAAGCGCATGGACACGATCACGGTGCCGCGTCTCGGCATGACGTTCACCTCGGCCATGGACCCCGGGCAGATCGCCGCGGTGGCCACGTCCGCCGAGAGGCACGGCCTCGACGAGCTCTGGGTCTTCGAAGACTGCTTCGGCGCGAGCTCCATCCCGCTCGTCACGGCGGCGCTCACGGCGACTTCGCGCATCCGGGTCGGCATCGCCCTCGCCCCCGTGCCGCTGCGCAACCCCGCGCTCATGGCGATGGAGTTCGCGACCCTGGCGCGGCTGTTCCCCGGACGATTCGTGCCCGGCATCGGCACCGGGGTGAGCGAGTGGATGGCGCAGGCCGGCGAGGCGGTCGCCTCCCCCATGGCGCTGCTGCGGGAGTCCGCCGTCGCCGTCACGCGGCTGCTGCACGGCGAGGAGGTCACCGTCGACGGCCGGTACGTGCACCTCGACCGGGTTCGGCTGAGGCGACCGCCGGCCGACCCGATGACCCCGTTCATCGGCGCGGGCGGGCCGAGAATGCAGGCACTCGCCGGCGAGCTCGGCGCGGGGACGATCCTCGGCACCGGCCTCACCGAGGAGGACATCGAGCTGCGATGCCGGCAGACGCTCACCGCGGCGCGTGAAGCGGGCAAGACAGGTCACGAGATCGTGCTGCTGCACGTGGTGGCGACCGGCGGCCACGCCCACGCCCGCGTCGACGCGGAGCTCGTCTACTGGGGCTCGCCGGCCGGTGTCGAGGCTGGCGCGGCGGGCGACGCGGAGGAGGTCGCCGGTTCGATCCGGCGCGCCGCGGGGCTGGGCGTGACGAGCGTCAGCGTGATGGCGACACAGGACGTCGCCGACATCCGCGAGTTCATCCGGTTCATCGGCGAAGACGTGCGGCCGCTGCTGACGGCTAGAGCAGCGCCACCCAGTCGCGCACCACGTGCTGCAGAGGGAAACGCTTCGCCGCGACATCCTCCGCGCTCGTGAACCGCAGCTCGCGACGGTCGGCCCACGTTCCCGTCATCAGGCCGGTCGGGTCGTCGACCAGGCCGTGCGGAAAGACCAGGATGAGGCGCAGGAACGCCGTCGGCCGCAGCTCGAACGCGCCCAGGTCGTCGGCGCCGACGTGGAAACTCGGCGACTTCCACTTGATCCGCTCGGTGACCAGAGGGTGCGCGTCGAGGATGTAGCCGCGCACGGTCTGCAGTTCAGCGGTGAACGGGTGGTCGAGCCCTGCCAGAAACGAGTCGACCTCTTCAGTGCCATCCATGGGTTCAATCTAGACCGAACCGGCGGCATCCAGTATGACTGGACCCATGGCATCCGAATCCCGGCACATCTCCGCCGACATCAACCGCCCGCCCGACGAGGTCTACGAGTACACGTCCGACCACACCAACCTGCCCAACTGGGCCAGCGGCATCGGCGACAGCATCGAGCTGGTCGACGGCGAGTGGGTGGTCGAATCGCCGATGGGAAGGCTCACCATCGGCTTCGTGCCGCAGAACGAGCTCGGCGTGCTCGACCACACCGTCACCCTCGCGAGCGGCGACACGTTCTACAACCCGATGCGGGTAATCCAGCACGGCGACGGCAGCGAGGTGGTGTTCACGCTGCGCCGCGCCGACGACCAGAGCGACGAGGAGTTCGAGCACGACGCCGCCACCATCGCCGCAGACCTCCACACCCTCAAGGCGCTGCTCGAGGGCGGGACTGGCAGCATGGAGGGATGACCGTCTCCCTGCACCCGATGCCCCCGGAACGCACCACCGCCTGGATCGAACGCATCCACCTCGAGTACATCGAGGCGCGGATGCTCTCCGGCGAGCCGCCGGAGGTCGCCGAGGCCAAGGCGGTGGCGTCGCGCGACGAGAACTTCCCGGGCGGCGTCCCGCTCGACACGCACCGTGTCTTCGACATCGTCGCCGACGGTGACGTCGTCGGCTACCTGTGGCTCGGCCCGCTGCCGGCGGGAGGCGACGACTGGTGGGTCTTCGACGTCGAGATCGCCGAAGCCCACCGGCGTCGCGGCTACGCGCGGGCGGCCCTCGACCTCGGCCACGCCGAGGCGAAGAAACTCGGAGCCGTGTCAATCGGGCTCAACGTCTTCGGCTACAACGCCGGCGCCAAGGAACTGTACGACTCGCTCGGCTACGCGGTCACCGCGACGCAGATGAAGAAGGTGTTGTGAATGGGCCGGCTGATACGCCGGGTTCTGTTGGCGCGCGTCCGAGGACGCGCGTTGGACGGCCATCTATCTACGACGTACGTTGCCGCACGCCTCTAGCGGTCTACCCGGAAGCTGGACGAGCAGCCCGTAACGCTTCCTGTGTGACCTTGCTCCTGGCGAGGTTTACATAGCCGATCGGGTCACCCCGGCCGCTGGTGGTCTCTTACACCACCGTTTCACCCTTACCGCCGGCTTGCGCCGGAGGCGGTCTGCTTTCTGTTGCACTGTCTCGCGGGTTACCCCGGGTGGGTGTTACCCACCGCCTTGCTCTGCGGAGCCCGGACGTTCCTCGGGGCCTGTTGCCAGACCACGCGACCGTCTTGCCGACCCATTCGAGGGAAAGTCTACCGGGAGGGTTACAGCCCGGATTCCTTCGTGCGCACCAGGATGGCCTCGCTCGTCGCGCACATGATGACCGCGTCGGGCGCGGCGGCACGGATCTCGGCCATCTCGTTCTCGAGCAGCTTGACGCCGCTCGCGCTCGACACGCCGTAACGCAGGTGTGAGGCACCCACGCCGTAGCGCAGCCGCTGCTTGTCGTAGAGGGCGAGGAGGTCGTCGGGGACCGTGGCGGCGACCGCCGCGCGGTCGTCGTTGGCGGCGGCGATCTCGCCGCGCAGCACGACGAGCTCGGCGTCGCGCTCGGCGCCGATGACGTCGATCTGGCCCTGCAGCGAGTCGATCTCGGCCGTGGTCGCCGCGAGGGCGCTCTCACGCTCCTCGAGCTTCTCCATGACGGTGAGCTCGATCTCCTCGAGGTCGTACTGGCGCTTGGCGAGGTTCGCCAGCTCGTGCTCGAACGCCTGGGCGTCTTTCGCCGAGGTCGAGGTCTGGGCGCGCTCGTTGTCGCGCTTGATGCGCGCCGTGACGAGGGCCACGTCGGACTCGATGCGACCGAGCTCGATGAGCACGTCTTCGCGGGCGCCGGCCTGCTCGAGGCCGACGATGCGCAACGCGTCGATCTTCGACTGCAGCGCGGCGATGGCGGCGTGCTGCGGCAGGCCCTTGGCCCGGTGCGTGAGCTGGGCGATCTTCGTGTCGAGGGCCTGGAGGTCGAGCAGGCGTGCCTGCGCGTCGGGACTGGCTGTCAAAGCCATAGGGCCTTCACCACTTTCTTGATAGTTCTACTGGATAACAACGAAATCCCAGGGATCGGTGCGGAGATCGCTCACCGTCACGGTCACGCCGGGCAGTCTTTCGCGCAGCTCGGAGGCCGCGGTCTCGAGCCAGAGCCACTCGCTCGCCCAGTGCGACACGTCGACGAGCGCGGGGCCCGTGCCGACGAGGGCGTTCTCCCGCGCCTCGGAGGCGGGGTGGTGGCGCAGGTCGCTCGTGATGTAGACGTCGGCCGAGACCACGGCGGGCTCGGAGAGCAGCGAGTCGCCCGCTCCCCCGCAGACGGCCACGGTGGAGATGGGAGCATCGAAGTCGCCGGAGACGCGGATGCCGCTCGCCGTGGCCGGCAGAATCTCGCCGAGCTCGCGGGCCAGCCGGCCGAGCGTGGTCGGCTGCGGCAGGCGCCCGACGCGGCCGATGCCCCTGTCGGCGTTGTCCTTCGACGGGACGATGGGAACGATGTCGCGTAGGCCTAGGCGCTCGGCGAACACCGCAGAGGTTCCGGTCTCGACGATGTCGGCGTTGGTGTGCGCGGCGATCAGCGCGCAGCCGGCGCGGATCAGCCGTGCGAGCACGGCTCCCTTGTACCGGTCTTCGGCGACGCTCGTCACGCCGCGGAGCAACAACGGGTGGTGCACGAGCAGCAGGTCGGCGCCGAGCTGGACCGCCTCGTCGGCGGTCGCGCCGACGGCGTCGACGGCGAGGTGGATGGTGCCGACGGCAGCCGCGGGATCCCCGGAGAGTAGTCCCGGCGCGTCCCACGGCTCGGTTCCGGCGTCGGGCCAGAGGCTCTCGACCACGGCGTGGACCTCGGCGACGGTGTGGGACATGCGTCGATTCTACTTTGGCGGCGCCGGGTCAGATCAGCCGCGCTGCGGCTTCCTGCCGACGGATGGTGGGTACGCCGGAGACGAGGGGCACCAGCAGCCCCAGCACGAGCGCGACCACCACGCCGATGTCGCTGGCGGCCACGTCGCTGGCGAGGGGCACGCCCATCAGCAGGAACACGTAGCCCTGCCACTGCAGCCCGGTGAGCAGCGCCGTCGTGAGCCCCCAGCCCACGAACGAGATGACGATGAGCGCCGAGAGGTTGACCCAGTTGACGAGCGGGTACACCCCTCCCGGGCGCAGCAGCGACGGCGAGTGCAGCCGCCGGTTGCGGATCATCGCATCGGCCGCGAATATGCCGAGCCAGGCGGCGATGGGCACGGCGAGGGTCGTCGACAGGTCGCGGAACACGCCGGACAGGTCCATGTCGAGCACGCTGAGGCCGACGGCGACGACGGCCAGCAGCGTGCCGATGGCGAGCGTCGCCCACTGGCGTTCGACCCGGATGCCGATGCCCTGCACCGCGAAGGCCCCGGAGTAGATCGTGATGATGACCCCCGAGAGCAGGCTGAGCCCCGTAACGGCGACGAGCGGCACCGGGTACCACGCGGGCAGGATTCCGGTGAGGGCGTCGACCGGCTGGGTCACCAGGCCGGTCGCGAGCCGGGGGTCGGACGCCGCGAGGAGGGCGCCGTAGCCGATCAGCAGGAAAGCCGGAAGCGTCGTGCCGAAGGTGGCCCAGAGCATGTTCGACGCCCCCCGTGTGCTCGGACGCTGATAGCGGGCGAGGTCGGAGCTGCTGTTCGCCCACACGAGGCCGACGAAGCTGAAGACGAGGATCGCGCCCGTGGCCACGAGGGTCCACGGGCCGTCGGCGATGGTCAGTGCGGCCTGGATGTCGACGCGACCCCAGGTGAGCGCCACGAAGCCGACGATGAGCACGGCGGAGAGCACGCTCACGATGAGCTGGAACCGTGCCAGCAGTGCGAAGCCGAGGAACGCGACGAGGACGGCGATCATCACGCCGACGACGATGAAGATGATCACGAGGCCGGCCACGGGACCGTCGCCGCCGAGGACCGTGGCGATGGATGTCGCGAAGAGCCAGAGCAGCACGGACCCCCAGAACACCCGGGAGACGAGCGCCAACACCGCGGGAAGCACGTTGCCGCTGAGCCCGAAGGCGGCGCGGGAGACGATGACCGTGGGCTGGCCGCTGAGCTTTCCGGCGAGGGTGCCGAGTCCGAGCGGCAGGAACGACAAGGCCACTCCGGCGAGGGTCGCCACGATCGACTGCCGCAGGCTCATGCCCAGCGAGAAGATCATGGCGCCGAACCCGATGCTCACGACCGACGAGTTCGCCGCGAACCACAGCCAGAACAACCGGGCGGCTCTGCCCGTCCTCAGCTCGAGCGGCGTGGGTGCCGCTCCCGACTGCTCGAGGCTGAACAGCGGGGTGCGCGGTGCGGGTGTCTCGGGGCCGCCGTCGTTACCGACGGCGACGCCAAAAGGGCGTTTCGGCTCCTCCGCAGGTGGCTCGTCGTGCGATTGCTCGGCGAGCAGGTCGTCGAATCCCGGTGCAGATGCCTCTGCCGTGGCATCCGTCGGCGTCTCTTCGGGCTCGACGGTCGGGAGTTCCGTCACCGTCGCCGTCGGCTGGGTCGTCGGCGCGACGAGCGCGTCGAACCAGTCCTGTGGCGACCCGGGCGTGACGTCCGGTTGCGGTTCGACGAGGGCGGGCGGCTGGGGCGGCGCCCACGGGAACATGTCGTCGATCACGCTGTGCGGCTGCGTGGGCAGTTCGGGATCGGCGGGGATCGGCGGCTCGGGCAGCGCGGGCTCGGCAGGCGCCGGGGGCTCGGCAGGCGCCGGGGGCTCGGCCGGCGCCGGGGGCTCGGCCGGCGTCTCGGGCGTCGCCGGGAACGCGGGCACCTCGGGAGCGTCGGGCAGTCCGGGGCTCTCCGGGGTGGCGGGCAGGAGGGGGAACTCGGGTGCGGAGGGCACGCCGGGCACTTCGGGGTGCGTCGGCCCCTCGGGCACGGCTGGGAGGTCGGGAGCGCTGTCGTCGGGGTCGGCCGTCGGGTACTGGATCGGGATCGCCGAGGTGGGCGTCGGCTCGAGCTCGGCGGGGATCACGATGGCGCTGAACTCCGGGCGCACCTGCGCTACGACGGCGAGGGCCTCGGGGGTTCCGACGGCGAGCATGGAGTCTTCCCACTCGCGGTACTCCTGCACCTCTTCTTCGCGCAGGCGCATCTCGTTCTCGAGGGCGTCCATCGCCTCGAGCGTGCCGCCGGGCTGGCTGTCGGCGGCCTCGAGCACGGTCAGCAGGATGTCGTCCGGCAACGAGCGACGCTGCGGAATCCACGGCTGTCCGGCGGGAGGCGCGTGCTTCGCGAGTGTGGCGGCCTCCTCGTCGGGTGTGAGGTAGCCGGAGTCGTCGGCTGCCGCCTCGGACTCGACTGCCGCCTCGGGCTCGACCGCGGTGCCAGGCGCCGCTGCCGCCTCCGGCGTGCCGGCGTCTGCCGCGGCGAAGTCGGGCTGTGCGAGATCGGGGGCCGAGAAGTCGGGCATCGCGAGGTCGGGGGCGGGCTCTGTCACCGGTGCCGGGGCCCAGGCGGCGGGAGGCGGCGTGGTCGGGAAGAGGGCCTCCCACGACGCGCTCTGTGCATAGCCGGGGGCGGGAGGCGCGGATGCTTCGGGGAGATCCGTCGCGGACGGCGCAGTCGCCTGCTCGGGGGCGACCCGGTCGGGGGTCCACGGCCGGTAGGGGTCGTGCGGTTCGTTCGGCAGTGTCGCGGGCAGGTCGGAGTCGAGCGACCAGACGGGAGCGGGGGCGAGCGGCTCCGCCGAGGGCTCGGCGGCAGGGACGTCTTCGGCCTGCCACTCGGGCAGCGGAGGCGACGCGGCCGGCATCGCGAAGATGTTCTCGGCGGGCGGGGCGGGAACGGTCGGCGGCGCCCAGTCGGCGGGCGAGTCTGCGGCGGGCGGCGCCCAGTCGGCGGGTGTCTGCACTGTGGGGGGCGCCCAGTCCGCGGGGTTCCAGACGGGAGGCGCGGGCGGCGGCGAGTCGTCGAGCGAGTAGACGACGTGCTCGGCAGCGGGCGCCTCCGGCTCGTCCTCCAGCGGGAGCGAGAAGAAGGCGGGTTCGGCCGACTGGTCGAGCGGTTCGGCGGGATGGTCGCGCTGTTCGTCGACAGCCGAGGGCACGGGTGCGGAAGGTGCGGGTGCCGGTGGCGAAGGTGCCGGCGCAGCGGGTGCCGGTGGCGAAGGTGCCGGCTCCTCCGCGGGGTCGACGAGCAGCTCGCGGTACTGCGGAGGCGGGGTATAGGTCGACCGGCGCAGTCGGGGAAGCGCGAACGCGTCCTCGTCGGTCTCCGCGGCGGCACCGTCTCGAGGCGCGTCGTCGGGTGCGTCATCCGTGCTGGTCATGCGCAAATCCTAGAACGACTGAGAGGTTTTCGGCGATTGCCGAGCCGTAACGAGAACAGTTACCCCCGCGAGGATGAATACGAGGCCCACCCAGCCGAGCGGTTCGAGGCGCTCCCCGACGACGATCACGGCGAGGATCGTGGCGACCACCGGCTCGAGAAGCGTCACCGTGGTGACGATGCTGCTGCGCATGTGCGTCACTCCGTAGCCGAAGAGCAGGTAGGCGACGAACATCGGGCCGAGGGCGAGGTAGGCGGCGATCGACACCGTCTGTGCGGACTGCAGCAGCGGGGCCCCGAGAAGCAGGAGCACGGGGGCGAGCGCGATCGCGCCGACGCCGAACATGCCGCCCATAACACTGCGCCCGCTGTGTCCCACCGCGATCGCCCGGCTCGAGGCGTAGGTGTAGAGGGCGTAGGCGACGCCGGCGAGCAATCCGAGCAGCACACCCGTCACGACGCGGTCGCCCTCGGACGAATCATCCGCCGGCCGTCCCATACTCAGCAGCGCGATGCCGGCCACGGCGATCGCGGTGGCCACCAGCCAGCGCGTCGACAGGCCGCGGCGCTCCCAGAGCCATTCGAACAGTGCGGCGAACACCGGACCGGAGCCGAGGGCGACCACGTTGCCGATCGCGACGCCCGCCTGGTCCATCGCGCTGTAGAAGGCGAGCGGGTAGACAACGACGCCGAGGGCCCCGATGAGCAGCCAGCGCCGCGACTCCGGGTCGGCGAGGGCGACGACGGCCCCCTTCGCCGAAACGAGGAAGAGCAGGATGCCGCCGACGGCCATGGTGCTCGCGCCGATCGCGAGCGGGCTGACGTCGTCGGGGAGGAAGCTGGCGGCCGTGCCGGTGGTGCCCCAGAGCACGGAACTGGCGACGAGCGCCCACGTGCCCGCCCGCGTCGCTCGAGTGTTCCGCACGGGTCAACTCTAGGACGCGAGTGGTCGCGCCCCGCTCGGGGGTCTGCCGGGCGCCGAGTCGGACGCCCTATGATCGGGATCCGGCTAATCCTCGTACCCGCGTTGTCCGGCCGACCCGCTTCTGACACCCGAGGACGCCCATGCGCCGCACGACCCGCAGAGCGATCTCCGCGCTCGCCGCCGTCACGATAGTGGCGGCTCTCGCCGGCTGCGACTCCGGCGGCGACCCGGCGGGCGACGGCGGCACCTGGACGGTGCTCGCGTACGAGATCGCCGACACGGATCTCGAGCCGTTCATGATGGCCGACGTCGGCGAGATGGGCGAGGTCGGCAGCCAGGAGAGCCTGTCCATCGTCTCCTTGGTCGACAGGGCGGAGGGGTACACCGACGAGGCCGTGCTGGGGCTCGACGACTGGGTGGGCGGCAAGCTGCTCGAGATAACGCCGGGCGGCGCGGAAGAACTCGAGGACCTCGGCGACGTCAACACGGGAGACCCGCAGGTGCTCGCCGACTTCATCGCACGCGGCGTGGCCGAGTACCCGGCAGACAACTACGCGCTCATCGTCTCCGACCACGGCGCGTCGTGGCCGGGCGTCGGCGGCGACGAATCCGCCGAAGAAGACACTCTCACCCTTGCCGAGATCGGCGACGGTATCAGCGCCGGGCTCGCCGACGCGGGTCTGGAGCGGCTCGACCTGCTCGGCTTCGACGCCTGTCTCATGGCGACCTACGAGGTGGCGAGCGCTCTCGCGCCGCTCGCCGACCGCATGCTCGCCTCGCAGGAGCTCGAGCCCGGTCACGGCTGGGACTACTCCGCTCTCGATGTCGCCGCGCGCGGGGCGACGGTCGACGAGCTCGGCGGCGCCCTCATCGACGGCTTCGAAGCGCAGGCTCAGGAGCAGCAGACAGACGCGAAGATCACGCTGTCGCTCGTCGACCTCACCCGCATGCCCGACGTCGACGACGCGCTCGCCACGCTCACCGACCAGCTGGTCGAGCGGGTCGCCGGCGTCTCCCCCGTGATCGGCCGCACTCTGGCGTCGACGCTCGGATTCGGCTCGAGCCCCGACCCGGACCAAGACTCGTTTATGTCCGACCTCGGCATCCTGGTCGGCGACATCGGGGTCGACGCGCTCGACGTCTCCGACGCAGCCGACGACGTCGTGCGCTCGATCAACGACGCGGTCGTCGACAAGGTCGACGGTCAGGCCACGCGGGGCGCGACGGGTCTCTCGATCTACTTCCCGCCGAGGTACGCCGACTTCGACGACGCCTACGCCGAGCTCGCTGTCGGCGGCGGTTGGCCCGAATTCCTCTCCAGCTACTACGGCCAGGGTGCCGCGATCCCTGCCGAGGCGCAGGCGCAGTTCGCCGTCGGCGACGCCGAGACATCGTTCGGCGACGAGGGCCTCACCATCTCCGGGTCGTTCGAACTGGCGTCGGAGGACAACCTGGCCTCGAGCCACATCCGCTACGGCCTGGTCGAGAACGACGGCTCGGTGACGTACATCGGAGAAGAGCCCGCGGAGATCTCGGACGACGGCTCGGGCGATGCCGTCGGCGTCTTCGATCTGACGACGCTGACCATCAGCGACGGCGAGGACACGGCGAACGCCTACCTGCAGCTCACCACCGCCGACGACGGAAGCTTCGTCACGTTCGACGTGCCGATGGCCTATTACGCGGCAGACGACGACGATGGCGACACCTACCAGGACGCTCTGCTGTCCATCGTGCTCGACGGCGAGTCGGGCGACATCACCGGCGAGACCTACTTCTCGTACGACGAGACGACCGGCAACTACGGCGAGCTGTCGACCGACCCCGAGGGAATCATCGTTCCCGAGGTGCTGAACGTGCTGGCGGATGGCACGGAGCAATGGATCTCGACGAGCGCGAGCGGCCTCTACGCCGACCTGCCGAACCTCGTCTACGACCTCGCAGACCTCGAGTCGGGAGCGCAGCTGTACGTCGAGCTGTGGGTCACCGATTTCGGCGGCAACACCGACATGGTGAGCGCCGTCGTCACGGTCCCGTAGCGGGTCAGCGCACGTGCGCCATCAGCCACGCGAACGGGTCGGTCGGCGAACCGTGTACGTGCACCTCGAAGTGCAGGTGCGCTCCGGTGCTGGCCCCCGTATTGCCGACCAGGCCGACGACCGTGCCGACGTCGACCGTCTGACCGGGGACGACGGCGGCCGACCCCGCCTGCATGTGGCCGTAGACGCTCGAGACGAGCTCGCCGTCGATCTGGTGGTCGATGATGACGTGTGTGCCGAGCCCGCCCGAGCTGTTGTTCACCTCGCGGACGACGCCGGCCGCCATCGAACCGATCGGGGTCCCGGAGCCGGGGGTGAAGTCGAGGCCCTGGTGGTACGACGAGCATCCGCGGCACGGGGCGCTGCGGCCGCCGAAGTCGCTGCTGATCGGTGATGACGCGAACGGCCACTGGATCGCAGACGTCGGCAGGTTGATGTACGACAACGAGGTATAGGCGAAGCCCGCAGTGACCGGCGGCGGCAGCGTGACCGTGAAGGTGTCTCTGGTGGTCGACGGCGCGCCGAGCTGGCCGTCGACGACGAGGGTCTGCGTCTCGTCGGCGGAATTCTGCGCCACCGCGGCGACGGGGGCGGCGAGGGCCGCCTCGGGGTCTGCCGCGTATGCGGGCATCGCGTTGGTGAGGGCGAGCGCCGAGGCGAACAGCATCGCCCCGATGCCCTTCTTGGTCGACGACCTCGTCAGCGGACGGCGCAGTGACGCGGTGAAGTCGGTGGAAATGGGAACAGCGATGACGGGATCCTCTCGAGCGCGACGCAGGCGAGCGCAGCGCAACCTAGGGCGATTGGCAGGGTGCGAGCGCATTCGATCGCGAATCGTGCAGGCCGGAAGCGGCGGGGCGGAAATGCCCTCGCGCTGCTATCCGTGAAGCTGAGGTAGTCAGCGCGCAGTGTGGACACAGTGCCGATTCCGGCGGGGATTCAACCGGGCGGGCGCGTCTGTGTCTCCACCATCCAACCCGGAATCAGCCGCGCGCATGCCGTCTCGCGTCGAAAAAGCCCGAATACGCAGGCGATACGCAGGATTGACAGACAATCAGGAACGCGTCAGCGGATCACTTCGCCCGAGCCGAGATGGTGTCCTGCCGTTCCTTCTGGCGGCGCGCGAGCATCTGCTGCTCGCCCTTGAGCGTCGTCTTCGCGAGCCAGTCGAGCACGCCGGTCTTCTGGCCGCGGAACACCTGCCCGTAGCGGATGCGGGAGTAGACGTCGGGCATGCGGTCGGCGAGATAGCCGATGGCGATGCGCCCGTACAGCCACGCCACGAGCCATCCGTTCAGTACTCCGACGGCGACGGCGACCACCGACACCGCGGCCGACGGTGCGACGAGGGCCCAGACCACGACGACCGCGGTCGGTATGACCCCGATCGCCGTGAGGATCATCACGACCCACACGTGCAGGCTGACGTTTCCGTTCGCGTCGTTCGGTCCCACCCGTCGTCGGGGGTCGACACCGGGCGAGACGCCGACGGCGGAGGTGATCAACGCGGCGCCGCTGCCGACGCCGAACAGCGCGGGCAGGGCCGCGACCACGGCGGGCACCACCCAGAAGTGCTGGGTGATGAGGATGAAGAGCACGGTGATCAGCAGGGCGTGCGGCAGGAACACCAGCACCACAGCCCACTGCCGCCCGCGTACGTCCGACCGGATGGTGGTGGCGTCCTGGCCGACGATCGTCTGCCACACCGCGCTGCCGTCCTGCCCGTAGAGATTGAGGGCCGCGAGACTCATCATGAACGCCACGATGAGGCCGGAGAACGCCGCGAGCTCCGAGTAGTCGCCGCTGACGAGCGCGAAGAACCCGATCGCGATGCCGGTCCACACGCCCGATCGCACCTCGAGCGAGCGCCACGGGTCGCGCGTCCACTGGCGATACTCCTTGCCGATCACCGCGCCGAGCTGCGTCGCGGGCAGGAGGCCGCCGCCGTCGACGAGCCGCGCAGAGCGCCGATGGCCCGACCGACGCCTGGCCACGACGTTCTCGCGCGGCGTCAGTGCTGCGATCGTCGCCAGCACGAGCAGGGCGTCGACCGCGGTCAGCCCGGCGAGCAGCAGCGCGGCGCCCGTCCAGTCGCCCAGCGCCGCCCGCTCCACCGCGAGCACCGGCCAGGAACTCGGGAAGGCGTCGAGCACGGCGGTGATCGGGCCCGCGGGCAGGCCGTCGCGCACGAGGGCGGGGATGCTCTCCACCGCCGCCTGCACGACCATCCAGCCGGTGAAGATCGCGGCGAACATCAGGCCGAACTGGATGCCGGCGATCTCTACCCCGATCTTGGAGCGCATCGCGGCGCCGAGCAGCCCGTAGACGAGCCGCGAGATCGTGATCGCGAACACCCAGGTCAGCGGCGCACCCACCACGACGATCACGAGACTCGCGGGGTCGAGCAGCAGGGCGTGCACCGCGGCCGACGCGAAGGCGACCAGGACGTAGGCCGAGCCGATGCCCACGAAGGTGCTGACCAGGAGTCCGCGGCCGAGGGCTCGCCTGTCGATGGGCAGCAGGGCGAAGTAGTCGGGGCGCAGGGCGCCGGAGCCGCTCATCAGCACGGGGCCGATCGCGGCGCCGACGACCCAGCCGGCGAAGGTCAGGGTGAGCACCGAGCCGCGCACCTGGTCGCCCGAGGCGATCGCCGCCGACAGCCACGTCGCC
>Ga0247803_1000555_pt1 | contig 20034 bp, 22 predicted proteins | sample UWRJL014104B1_FD_180928 | JGI IMG/M metagenome (GOLD analysis project Ga0247803, IMG submission 180928) | Plant litter microbial communities from Arlington Agricultural Research Station in Wisconsin, United States - UWRJ-L014-104B-1 | ecosystem: Environmental > Terrestrial > Plant litter >...
TGAACGAACGCTTATCTGAATACGCCTACGGCTTTGGGGCCACCACCGAGGCCCTCGCCCTCCTCCGCTCGACTGGGGTCCACGCCGTCCCGTTCCTGCCGAACCTCATCCACGAGGCCGAGGTCGGGTTCGACGTGTCGTTCAGCGCGCCCGGCACGATGCTCATGCTCCAGTTCAAGCTCGGCCATCAGCTGGACCGTTTCGTCCGTAAGCCTGCGAACCAGACGCCGCCAAGTGTCGTGAGGCCATTCTGGCGTTTCGAGGTCAACGTCGACCACCACCAATTCATCCGCCTCCGGTCTTGGGAGACGCTTGGCGCCGACGTCTACTATGTGGCTCCCCGGTTCGCGGACTGGCCCTCGTATGAGCGGCATTTCCTACGCGGCGCGATCCTGGAGCACTCGTTGCTCATGACGCCGGACGACATCCACTCCGGCGCAGGCGGCGCACCCGGGAAGCATCGCATCGTGTACGACCGCACGTCTCGGTTCGTCTGCTCGGAGACCCGCCGCGCGCCGGAGCGCCGGATCACCGATGTGGTCGAGAAGTTGCGCGAAAAGCGCGACGCAGCGCCACCGCTCGGCGACGTCTTGTCCCGGTTGCAGGGCGGTGACGCCGAAGGCCGACCACGCCGCCTCTCCCCCGAGACCCGCTCAGTGCGAGCGGACTTCTCCCAACGGCTGCGGGAGCGGGCGCGCTCGCCGATCGAGGGGGAGGCGGCCGTCTTCGCCGCTGAGGCGTGGGCCGAGGGGATACAGGTGGTGTTCGTGGGCGGTCCGGGTCCGCAGACGCCGACGACCTGACCGCCTAACGTCCCCGCATCGTCGTCGGACCGAGGAACCTGGAAAGCCGATCCCGCACGGCGGCCTCATCCCTCGTCTCGCACTCCCAGACCACGATCGGCTCCCAACCCTCTTCGACGGCCCGGGCGAGGTCACGCGCATCACGGGCGCGGTTGCGATCGAACTTTTCCTGCCAGAAGGCCCGGCGCGTCCCCGGAACGTGGGCGAGCTTGCAGCCTTCGTGTTGGTGCCAGAAGCAGCCGTGCACGAAGATGATCCGTCGCCGACCCGGGAAGGCCACGTCTGGGCGACCCGGCGCTGCCTTCCACTGGAGCCTGAACCGGTAGCCCTCTGCATGGAGCAGGCTCCTGACCACTCGTTCGGGCTTGGTGTTCGCGCGCTTGATGCGCGCCATGTGCGCGCTCCGTTGGGCCGGTGTCAGACGATCAGGCAGGTCAACCTCCAGGCTGCCGGACGTGGTCACTGGAGCAGCAGGCTTCAAGACGCGCCCCGCCACCGGCTTCGGTGGCCAGTGAATTTGGGGCTGCCAGCGCATCTCGTGGTCGTCGGGTCCGTCTTTCCGCGCATGTCCAGATGCGGCGTCAGGGCGCTGGCTCCTCCCACACGGCGTTCAGCACCTGCGCGGCCAGAGCCGCCTTGTCCTGTGGCAGGAAGCGGCCGTAGTGGTCTGCGACCGTTTTGGGCGTGTCCTGGATCGCGTAGCTCGCCTGCTCATAGGATCCGGTGACCTTGAGGACGTGGGTCGCCAGGACGTCGCGAACGCTGTGCGGCCCGTGCGGCAACAGACCCTCGATCGCCCCGCGGCCGGTCCAGGGATTGCGGATACCATATCGCTGGATCATCAACCGCCAGGCCTCGTAGAAGGTCGTCTGGTTGTAGGCCGCGTCCCGGCTCTTGGCCTTGACCGTCTTGATGAAGAAGGTCCCCGGATCGGTCGCGTTCGCCAGCAGCAGGGCCCGGTGCCGTTCAAGGTAGGCGTCGATCATGGCGTAGAGACCGCCGAGATCGGGCAGCACGAGACGGAAGGGCTTCTTGGAGAAGTAGGCGGAACCGGCGTTCTTGAACGCCGCGCAGGGTATGAAGACCTCCCACCCGCCGTCACGGTCGCTCCACCGCAGTTCGCCACGCTTCAACTGCTCGAGTTCGCGCTCGCGTCGCGGGACCTGGCCCTTTGGACAGAGGAGCATCTGGCGAAGGTTCTTCTGCCGGACACCGAGGTGAAGCCCCAACCGCAGCATGAGAAAACCGCGCACGGTCTCGGCTGCCGCGCGCGGATGGCGACGGGCGTCCGGCATGTACCGCAGCACCTCCTCGGCGATCTTGAGATACTCCCCCACCGGGCTCGCGGCCTCGAGAACGGGGAGCAACGGCTCGAACGGATCGCGGTGGACACGCGCGACCCGCTGCACCTCTCGCGCCCGCGACAGGGCGTGCCGATTCATGCGTTCGCAAGCGACGTCCCAGTCGGCCTGGACGGTTTCGATGTCGGCTTGCGTCAGGACGCCGGGGATCGGCCGGAGCCGTTCGGCCAGCCACGGGCATTGGCGCAGCCAACCGAACTCCACCCGGGTCAGGGCCGCCGCGAGCAGGAGCATCTCGGCTTCCCAGCCGGTGAAGAAGCCTCGCCTCTGCTCACGCCACTGGATGTACCAGTCCCAGACCGGCGGGCAGACCAGCAGGGCAAGCGAGAGGTCTTCAGGCTTGGCCCCCGCTCCTTTCACCTCGCCGTCCGAACGGGCGGCCAGGGCTCCGAACATCAAGGCGAGATGCTCGCCGCGCTGGGCGGCCGTCTCCGGCCCCCAGACCCCCGAACGCTGAAAGCCCAGGTCTGTGAGGGTCGCGGATTTGAACTGGATGAGCGACCGCATCTCGGCCTGTAATTGTGGCGGGGCGGCCAGGTTCGCCGATCCTGTCTGACGCCCCTCCCTTGTCGGCACGCTGATTTCGTCGAAGCGGAAGGCGAACCGATGACGCGCGGCCTTGGAGTGGTAGAGGCTATAGGCCGTGCCGCCCGTCAGAATCCGCGTGCGGACCCAGTCGAGGATTTCGGCGCGCTCCTTGGCCGATCGCTGCCGAAAGTCATCCGGCAGATGCCAGGCCAGTCGCCGCGCCTCGGCCGGGCCGACGCCGGTCGGCGCCTGGCCCTTTGTCGCCCGGTGGGATCGAAGCTTCCCACGTAGCCGACCCGGCGCCAGCCGATAGCGAAGCTCGATCAGATCGATCACCTTGAGGCTCGCCGGGGTCTGCGGCGACTTCATGCCGCGCCGCCATTCCGAAAGGGTCTTGCGATCCGTCAGCCCGCCCTGAGATTTGACCGCGCGATGCAGACTATGGGCCGTGTCGCCGTGGCGTTTCATCTGACCGGCCAGGGCCTCATGGAAGTCCTCGGGATCGTCGTCATCCGGCCACTGCGGGTCGGGATGAAGAACCACCGGCAAGGGCGGACGTCCCCGTTTACGGGCGGGCGAGTTGGGCAGGTCAGGCGACGCGCAGGCGGACATAGGAACTCCATCAACGACCGCACGAGGTGGCGGCGGATGAAGAGACGCTTCGAGATCATGCGGCCCCTCAATCGGGTCCCCTCAAACCTGGGGATGATTTCCTTGGTCAGGAGTTGCGGCCCGTGGGGGTGAAGGCATTTCTGGAAGCGGCAACGTGTGTATCCAGACCAATACAGTGTCAGCTCAGCGCCAAAGGCTGCAACTGGCGAAGTTGCGGGAACTGGACATTGCGCCGGCTCGCTGGACCGCGTTCATTTGCGCCGTGCCGGGCGCGCAGCCCCGCTCGTCGCGTTCATTGTGCTGTGACTGCGATGGCGGAGAGATCGGACGCGGCGTCGACCGGAACGCCCGCCGCCTTGCGTTCGGAATAGCGGTCCACGAGTTGGACGGCGTGGGGCCGGACCAGAATGGTGAAGCGCACCAGTTCCTCCATCACGTCGACGATCCGCTCATAGTAGGCCGAGGGCTTCATCCGGCCGGCCTCGTCGAACTCCTGGAAGGCCTTGGCCACGCTCGACTGGTTGGGGATGGTGACCATCCGCATCCAGCGACCCAGGAGACGCAAGGTGTTGACGGCGTTGAAGCTCTGGGACCCGCCCGACACCTGCATGACGGCGAGCGTCCGGCCCTGCGTCGGGCGCATGCCGCCCAGGCTCAACGGCAGGTGATCGATCTGCAGCTTCATCACGCCGGAGACCTGGCCGTGCCGTTCCGGACTGCACCAGACCATGCCCTCCGACCAGAAGGCGTGCTCGCGCAACTCGCGCACCGCCGGGTGGTCGTCGTCGCCGGGTGCGCCCGGGAGGGGGAGGTCGGAGGGGTCGAAGATGCGGGTCTCGCATCCCATTCGCTGCAGCAGGCGGGCCGCTTCCTCGACGCAGAGCCGCGAATAGGACCGGTCGCGCAGCGATCCGTACAAGAGAAGGATACGCGGCGCCGGGTCTGTCGGGCCCAGTCCACGGGCGGGCTGGGCAGACAGATAGGCCGCGTCCAGAGCCGGCAGGTGATCTGGATCCGGCAGCGAACGCAGGCGGGCGAAGGTCATCAGAGGTCCTTGGTCAGATAGGCGGCCGACGCCGGGCAGAGGTCCGCGAACTCGCGGGTTCGCCGGATCGCGGGCGGTGCAGACGCCCGATGGGCGACGACGAAGCCGTGCCGGGTGAAGAAGCGGTCGGCCGTCGTGGTGAGCAGGTGCAGACGTGCAGCGGCCAGGTCGCCGGCGGCGGTCTCGGCGGCGGCCAGCACCCTACTTCCGAGGCCGCGGGCCTTCTGGTCGGCCAGTATGACCAGGGAGCGCAGCAGCAGGTCGCGCCCCTCCCCTTCCAGCCCCACGTAGCCGATGACCGCGCCGTAGTGATCGGCGGTGAAGTAGCGACCGTCGCCAGGGTCCGGCAGACCCGCGCCGCGCAGGGTCGCGATCAGACCGGCGTCATCCGCGTCCAACAGATGCAGGACGACCATCAGGCGGCGTCCGCCGGAGGGGCGGTGTCCGGGAACCAGCGCCGGCCCATCCACAACGCGACCGACACGAGCAGGATCAGCACCGGCACCTCGACCAAGGGGCCGATGACGGCCGCGAAGGCGACGGGCGAGGTCAGGCCGAAGGCCGCTATGGCCACCGCGATGGCCAGCTCGAAGTTGTTCGAGGCTGCGGTGAAGGCCAGGGCGGTGGTGCGCGGATAGTCGGCCTCGATCAGCTTGCCCATGAGGAAGCTGACGACGAACATGACGAGGAAGTAGATCGTCAGCGGTATGGCGATGCGCAGGGCGTCCAGCGGCAGAGCCACAACCTCCCCGCCCTTGAGGCTGAACATGACCACGATGGTGAACAGCAGGGCGATCAAGGTGATCGGTCCGATGCGCGGCAGGAAGCGCCGCTCGTACCAGTCGGCGCCGCGGCGGGCGATCAGGCTGCGACGGGTCAGGAAGCCGGCCAGGAAGGGAAGACCGAGGTAGACGAGCACAGCCCCGGCGATGGTCCAGACGCTGACGTCCACCACGCTGCCCTGCAGGCCGAAAAGAGGCGGCAGGACAGTGAGGAAGATCCAGGCGTAGAGGCTGAAAAACAGGATCTGGAAGATCGAGTTGAAGGCGACGAGGCCGGCGACATACTGGTTGTCGCCGCGTGCCAGTTGGTTCCAGACCAGCACCATGGCGATGCAGCGCGCCAGCCCGATCAGGATGACGCCGGTCATGTATTCCGGCTGATCGCGCAGGAAGATGACCGCCAGGGCGAACATCAGCACTGGGCCCAGCACCCAGTTCTGGAACAGGGACAGGGCCAGCACTCGCTTGTCGGCGAAGACGCGCGGCAGCTCCTCGTACCGGACCTTGGCCAGCGGCGGGTACATCATCAGGATCAGACCGATGGCGATCGGGATGTTGGTCGTGCCGATCGAGAGCCCGTCGACCCAGGTCGGCAGGCCCGGCGCCAGCGTCCCCAGAGTGACGCCCAGGCCCATGGCCACGAAGATCCACAGCGTCAGCCAGCGGTCGAGAAAGGACAGGCGACGCGGCGACGCGTCCGCCACGGGGGTTTCGATCATGGCTTCACCCGCTGGCCGGCGGCGTCGATGACGACCTCGCCGTCCTCCTTCGTGAAGGGCTTGAGATCGTCGGCGGGCAGGAAGTCCAGAACGGCCTCGGACGGTCGGCACAGGCCGACACCGAGCGGACTGACGACGATCGGGCGATTGAGCAGGATCGGATGGGCCTCAATCGCATCGAGCAACTGATCGTCCGTCAGGCCCGGGTCCCCGAGGCCCAGTTCGGCGAAGGGCGTGCCCTTCTCGCGCAACAGATCGCGCAGCGGCTTGCCGGCCCGTTCGGCCAGCCAGGCGACCATGGTCCGCGACGGCGGCGTCTTCAGATACTCGACGACATGCGGCTCGATGCCGACGTGGCGGATCAGCTCGAGCGCGTTGCGCGACGTCCCGCAGGCGGGGTTGTGATAGATGACGATGTCCAAGGAATCCTCAGGGGCAGCAGGGTGCGAGTTCGGCCAGCAAGGGCTCGCAGAGGTCCGCCCTGCCCCCACAGCAGTCCTTGAGCAGGAAGAGGACCAGGTCTCGGAACCGGTCCAGGTCGACCCGGTAGATGATGGACCGACTGCGCCGCTCCGACTTGATCAGACCCGCGCGGGTCAGGACGCCGAGATGAGACGACAGGGTGTTGGCCGGGATCGCCAGATGGTTGGAGATTTCACCGGCCGGCAGACCATCGGGTTCGTGACGCACGAGGAGGCGAAACGCCTCTAGCCGCGTCGATTGCGCCAAGGCGGCGAGAGCGAGAATCGAGGCTTCGGTTTCCATAGTTCTGAATTAGTCGAACTATGGAAATAGGCAAGCGGAGCTTTTTGGGAACAGAGCGCAACGGTACGCCAAAGCCAGACACGGGACTTCAGGCGGCGCTTTCGCGAGCTTTTCAGTTCGTCTGTTCATGCCTCGGAAGAGCTCTAGAGGCGCTGGACTTCCTGTATCGATCACCAATCAAGCTGACTGTGATCGATAAAATTCGCCCATATCGATCATCCGGGTAGGGAGAGAAATCCTTGGCCATATTGGCGAGGCAAGACCCGCAGGCTAAGATCATCGGCGGCGGGCTCCGGGACGATAGGCGCCAATCCAGAGCCGGGGGACGCCCAGTGCGTCGGCAGCGGTTGGCGGTGAAACGCCGGGCTTCCACACAGAAGTTCCTGGCCCGCCCCCTCCTCCCCGATGCGCCTTCACAGCCGATCCGCAACCGCGGCGATCCGCGCCAGAATGGCGTCGAGCGAGGGCTGGTCCCGATAGTAGAGCGCGCGAGTGGCCGCGTAGGCGCGGTCGTAGAGCCGCCGGGTGTTGGCATCCCTCAGCCAGAAGGCTTCGTTGCGGCCAATATCCGGGTCGTCGGCGTCTCTGAAACGGGCCGCCTTGTGAGCCATATAGGCGTCGGACCCGATGAAGGCCTGAACCCCCTCGTCCCCGAGGAGGCTGTACACATCGTAGTAGTGACGCATGAAGTTGGTCGGCATCTCGCCGGTCGCCTGCTGCTGGCGGAACTTGGTCGAAATGGTCTGCAGCTTTTCCACGAAGGTGTAGCCCGGCTCGTAGCAAGGCACATCGACGGCGCGATTATCCGTCAGGTTCGCCACGCCCTGCCCGATCGCGAAATCATAGGCCCAGGACGAGATGGTGATGGGCCGGTTGGGCGAGACCTGGTCAAAGCCGGCCTCCAGAAGGACTCCGGTCTTCACCCCATCCGGAAGCGGATTGAGTTCTGGATAGCGCAGCCGAATGCCGGCGCCGCGCATTTGGCCAGTGGGGTCGTCGAAGGCGGCGTCGCGTTCGACGGCCTGGAAGCCGGGGATGACGATCCGTTCGGCCAGACCGTCGAAAAAGGCCTGCCGCGCCGCGACATGCGCCGCCTTGGTATGGTTCCGCCCGACGGGCAGATCGCCGTCCGGATGGATGAGGATGTCGATGTCTTCCGAGAACCGATGGATCAACTGGTAGCCCTTCGACAGGGAGGTTCCGCCCTTGAGTTCGAAGACGAAGCCGCCTGCCTGCAGCCCCCAGAGGGCATGCATGATCCAGTAGTCCTTCTCCACCAGGCTCGGGTCGATACCCATCTGGCCGGCGAGGACTTCGATCAAGTCCCGGAAGTCCGGGGTATCGTGCAAGAAGACGGTCACGACCTCACGCGGCCTCCAGCGCCTGGCTGAGAAGCCGTTCGGCGCGCACGGACCCGAAGTCCCGCGCGGCCTTGAACAGGCGCGCGGGGTTCATGCGCCGGGCGCGATCCAGGGCGCGCGGCAGGACCTCGGCGCGGGTCTCGGCGAGCCGGTCCAGGTTCTGCAACAGATCGACGAGAAGGACCTCCTCGGTCAGCTTCGCCGGGACCGAGGGCTTCTTGCGGAAGTCGTAGACGCGCCCGCCGAGGTCGAAGCGGCCGTGGCGTTTGAGATTGTAGACCACCGGCTCGTTGTAGAGCTGGGTCGTCCCCACCCCCAGGCCGTTGTAGGCGTTCGGCGAGACCAGCAGGAAGCGGTCGTCCTTGAGGAAGCTCTCCACCAACTTCTCCGGCCGGGCGGGAGCCTTGCCGTAGCGCGTCTGGCGCGGCGCCAGATAAAGGCCGCCGGAGACCTTCTCCAGTCGCCCTTCCTCCACGAGCTGGCGCAGATGCCGATCCACGGCATTGGACCACTTCTCAAAATCCTGACGACGATAGACCTGACCAGGCCGCAGTCGCTTCTTCACATCGTTAAGCGCCGACATTGGGAAAATCCTCCGCCACCGACATAGGAAGCGTTCGACGCTTATGCAAAGATTTTGATTTAAATTCCATGCAGATTTTGCGCAGCCGCGTCTGTTGGGGGTCACGAACTTTCGTGCCGCGCCGACACGCCGACCGGCCGACTTCGACGAACACACCCTCTTTCCTTGAACTCGGTGCCGATCCGTCCATAGAGAACCCATGACCGACGCCGAACGCATCGAAGCCTTGCTGGACCTCGTGGATCCGGCGCGCGCCGGCAACGAGAACCGCGGACGTGAGCTGACGGTGATCGGGCTCGCCGAGGCTGTCGCAAAAGGCGGCTACCGCCCAACCAACGCCGGCTGGGTGATGATCGGCAACCGGGGCCGAGCTTTCCAGCCCCGCTGAGAGTCGGCAATCCGCAACGACACGGTGGCGATTTCACCCAAGGAGACCTGCGGATAGCTCCGTCGTCGCCTTTCGGATTCCCTTGAGTCGTATTCAAAGGAGAGCCCGATGGCACAAGCCGCCGTACCGCCGCTCAAGCGAACCATCAAGAAACCCGAGCTTCGTCAGATGGTGCCGCTCGCCGACAGCACCATCTGGGAGATGGAGCAGAAGGGCCAGTTTCCCAAGCGCTTCCTCCTCACGCCGCGCTGCGTCGTGTGGGACCTCGCCGAGGTCGAGGCCTGGCTGAAACTTCGCCGGGATCGGCCGATCCCGAGGGCGGCCGGCCCGGACGTCCGCTTACGGCGCTCGCGCCCTGTCAGACGCGCGGATCAAAGCGCGGAGCCGAGGTCTCCTGCACCGTGACCACGGGTGTGAAGGGCCTGCCAGCCTCCCAGGCGTCGATGGCATCTGACCATTGCTGGGCCATATGCCGGCGCTGCGCTTCGAACTCCGCCTTGTTGTAGACGCCGCGCGAAGATCGCTCCTCGTGAGCCAGCCCCTTCTCGATCCAGTCTGAATTGAACCCCATCTCGTGGAGCAGGGTCGAGGCCGTCCGCCGCAGGTCATGGACCGTGAACGGCTCGAGCGGCAGGCCCCGGCTTGAAGCGCGCTCCGCTATGGCGCTGGTCACCCTGTTGAAGGTCGCGCGAGACATCGGCGCGTCGGCGTCATAGCGCGACGGCAGGAGGTAGCGAGAGTTCCCCGCGCAGGTCTTCAGCGCGATCAGAATGTCCAGCATCTGGGTTGAGAGATAGACGTTGTGAGGGCGCGACCGCTTCATCCGCGCCTTGGGGATCGACCAGACCGCGTTGGCGAAGTCCACCTCATCCCACGTTGCGTCCTGCAACTCGCTTTTCCTGACCATGCTGAGGAGGATGAACTTGAGGCCAAGCCGTATGGTCGGAAGCGTCGCGACCTCGCCGAGCAAACCCAGCATGATCCTGACCTCCGCCGGTGACAGGTTGCGATCGCGCGGCCGGAAGGTCGCGATGGACGCCGGCCCCACCCCGTCGGCGGGATTGTCGATCTTCTCACCGTGCAGGATCGCCCAGGCGTAGATCTGTTTGACGATGTCGCGGACGTGGATAGCGGTCGCCGGGGCGCCCCGCTCGACGATCGACTTGCAGTGAGCCCTCAGATCGTCTGGCGTGATCTCCGACAGAAGACGATTGCGCCAGTGCGGCAGCACTTCGCGGTTGAAGATCGATCGCCGCATGTTTCGCGTGCTGTCGGCCATCGGAGCGGTGTCCATCCAGCGGTTCGCGACATGCTCGAAGCTGGAGGCCTCCTTCAGACGCCGTTTCGCCCTTTGCTTTTCGATCGCCGGAGACGCGCCTGCGGCGATGGTGCGCTTGATCTCGAACAGCCGCTCGCGCGCCTGGGCGAGGCTCAATCCCCCGCGCCCGTATCGCCCCAGGGTCAGCGTCTCGCGCCGTCCGTTGAAGCGATAGTCGTAGCGAAACGAGATCGCTCCGCCGGGCGAGACATAGACATACAAGCCGTCCCTGTCGGTACTCTTGTAAGGCTTTGATTGTGGACGCAAATTCTTCAGTGCAACGTCGGTAAGCACGGTAAAAACACCTCGATCCACGCAAGTGCGGATTTGCCCGATGCACGACCGACATTTGTCTTTCAGATCAACAGGTTGATTAAAAACAATACCGTCACCGCCTTGCGATGAGGCTGACGGTACGAGGGAGATTCCAGCATCGCAACAGCAGGCGATACCGTCGCCGGTGACGGTAAAACGAAAAAAGACCCTCCGAAAGATATCGAAGGGTCTCGTCAGAATTCACAATGTTGTCAGGTGCTTATCGAGTGTTCCGGAAGCGATACCGAAAGGTAGCGAGAGCCCCGAATTATTCCCACTCGATCGTGCCGGGCGGCTTGGACGTGACGTCATAGACGACGCGGTTGACGCCTCGGACTTCGTTGACGATGCGGGTGGCGCATTTGCCCAGGACGTCCCAAGGAAACTCGAAGAAGTCGGCGGTCATGCCGTCGGTCGAGCTGACCGCGCGCAGGGCCAGAACCTTTTCGTAGGTGCGGGCGTCGCCCATGACGCCGACGGTCTTGACCGGAAGCAGGACGGCGAAGGCCTGCCAGATCTTGTCGTAGAGGCCGGCCTTGCGGATCTCGTCCAGATAGATGGCGTCGGCCTGTTGCAGCGTCTCGACGGCTTCGGGCGTGATCTCGCCGGGGATGCGGATGGCCAGGCCGGGTCCGGGGAACGGGTGGCGGCCCACGAAGGCGTCGGTCAGGCCCAGTTCGCGACCCAGGGCGCGGACCTCGTCCTTGAACAGCTCACGCAGGGGCTCGACCAGTTTCAGCTTCATATAGTCGGGCAGGCCGCCGACGTTGTGGTGGCTCTTGATCACATGGGCCTTGCCGCTGGACGACGACACGCTCTCGATCACGTCGGGATAGAGGGTGCCCTGGGCCAGGAATTCGGCGCCTTCGATCTTGTTGGCCTCGCGGTCGAAGATCTCGATGAAGACGCGACCGATGGTCTTGCGCTTGGTCTCGGGGTCGGACTGGCCCGCCAGTGCGCCGAGGAACTCCTTCGACGCATCAACGTGGATCAGGGGAATGTTGTAATGCTCTCGGAACAGGGTCGTGACCTGGGCGGCCTCGTCCTTGCGCAGCAGGCCGGTGTCGACGAAGACGCAGGTCAGCTGGTCGCCGATGGCCTCGTGGATCAGGACAGCGGCGACGGACGAATCTACCCCGCCCGACAGACCACAGATAACCTTGGCCGAGCCGACCTGGGCGCGGATCTTGGCGACCTGCTCGTCGCGATAGGCGGCCATGGTCCAGTCGCCTGTCAGGCCGGCGATGCCGTGGGTGAAGTTCTTCAGCATCTGGGCGCCGCGCGGGGTGTGCATGACTTCCGGATGGAATTGAACGCCATAGAAGCGTCTCTTCTCATCGGCGATCACCGCATAGGGCGACCCGGCCGACGTAGCGACCGCCTCGAAACCTTCGGGGATGGCGACGATCTTGTCGCCGTGGCTCATCCAAACGGTCTCATCCTCGCCGACCGGCGCCAGACCGGCCAGCAGGGGTGAGGACTTGGCCACGGTGATCTCGGCGCGGCCGAACTCGCGGGTGTGGCCGCCCTCGACCTTCCCGCCCAGCTGCTCGCACATGGTCATCTCGCCGTAGCAGATGCCCAATACCGGCACCCCGGCCTCGAACACGGCCTGGGGCGCGCGCGGGCTGCCTTCCTCATGAACACTCTCGGGACCGCCCGACAGGATGATGGCCGCGGGGTTCATTGCCGCCAGCGCCGCCTCGGCCTTGGCGAACGGATGGATCTCGCAATAGACGCTGGCCTCGCGCAGGCGCCGGGCGATCAGTTGCGTCACCTGACTGCCGAAATCGACGATGAGAACTTTCTGGTGATCGGTCATGGCGTGGATGTCTGCGTTTCGTCTGGAAGGATCTGGCAGGAAGGGGTCACGATCCCTTCGGGCCTGGGGCGGGTAGGCCATAGCTGGACGCGGCGGCTGAGAGGATCAGCTGTTCCTTCGCCGCGACCGGTCACGGTTTGCTGGTCGGCAAGCCACTCGATCTGGATCGCATTCGCAGGAAATCCGCGTCGAACCAGCTCGTCCGAGACACTGAGCGCGCGCAATCTCGACCACTCTTCGCGCTGCTCGGACGTGCCCGTCCGGTCAGAATGGCCCGACACGATCAGGGGGTAAATGCGCTCCGGCGTCGTGCTGTACTGGATCGCCGAGGCGATCAGGCTTCGGCTGTCTGGCGTATCGGGCCAGGTCGTCTGCCCGGCATCAAAATAGATCGGATAAGAGGACCTAAACTGGCAGGCCGCGACCGTCGCCGGCGTCATGCTGGCGGTCGCAATCACGATGGCAGCGGCGATTATGGCAGGACGCATTCAGGTCGGACTTCCGGCTCGGAACGAACGCGTGTCTTGGCCTGCGGCAGCCGAAGCTTCAAGCGCCGAAAGCCCCCGCGTCTCCACAACCGCGATCAACCCATCCAAGGCGATGGCAAGGTTCTCATCGACATGATGCAGAGTGGAGGTCCAGTCTTCGAGCTGGGTCAACTCCGTGCGACCGTCACTGACACCGCGCAGGGCGATCAGCGGCACGCCGAAGGTCTGAGCCGCGCGCAGCAGGGCGAAGGTCTCCATGTCCACCATCTCGGCGTCGATAGCGTCATAGGCCGCGCCCGAGACGACGCGGGCCCCGGTGGACAGGGTTGCGGTCGGCACGCCGGGAATGGGGCACGGCAGGGCCATAACGGCAGGCTGGTCCAGCAAGGGGGTGATCCCCTTGGCGAAGCCCAGAGCGCTGGCGTCCATGTCGCGATAGCCGACGGAGGAAACCTGATAGACGCAGGCATGGTCCAGCCCGCGCGATCCGCACGAACCCAGCGACACGATCAGGTCGGGCTGATCGCCTACCGCTTCCAGTCGCGCCAGGGCTGCCGTCAGGCTGACGGCGGCCTCAACCGGGCCGATGCCGGTCATCAGCGGCTGGATGCGCGCCTTGAGGTGCTCGCCGTATTCGGCGGGGGCGGCCATGACGCACAGGACCGAGAGATCGCCATATCGCTCAAGCCGCCAGTCGCTCACGCCTGCCGCTCGTAGAGGGCGGCGAAGAACCCGTCCGTGTTGGCCGTGGCCGGCGACAGGCGGATGCGGTGACCGCCGTTCGAGATTTCGGCCAATTTGTTGCGCCCGGCATCGGTGAAGTTAGGGCTGCCCAGAGCGGCGGTGATCGGCACAGGCGTGAAGGACGGGTGATCCTCCTCGAAGGCGTCCATGGTCGCCTCGTTCTCTCCGCGCAGCATCGAGCAGGTGACATAGACCAGCCGTCCGCCGGGCTTCACCAGTTTGGCGGCGCGGGCGACGATGGCCATCTGCAGGCTGTGCATCCGGTCGACGTCCTCGGGCTTCAGGCGCCAGGCGTCCTCGGGACGACGACGCCAGGTGCCGGAGCCGGTGCAGGGCGCATCGACCAGGACCACATCGGCCTGGCCGACCATGTCCTCGACACCACCGCCGTTGGGGCCGAGCTGGTGAAGTTCTGCTGCAACGCCCGCGCGTTGCAGGCGGGGTTTGATGTTGTCCAAACGCTTCTGAACCACATCATAGGCGACCAGACGACCGTCTGTCCCCGCGACCGGCGCGGTCTTCTTGGCCACCGGCGCATCGACCCAGCCGGTCGGTGTCCAGACCTTGCCGGGCTCGGCGGCCTCGACCACCCGGCCGGATCCGGCGGCGGCCATCTGCATGGCCAGGCCCAGGGTCTTGCCCCCGCCCCCGGCGCAGTAGTCGACCACGGTCATGCCGGGTTCGACGCCGGCCAGCCAGCAGACGATCTGGCTGCCTTCGTCCTGAATCTCGATCCGACCGTCCTTGAAGGCGGCCAGGGCCTGGACGTTGGGCGGCGGCTCGGCCGTCAGACGCAGGCCCCAGGCGGACCAGGGCGTGGGCTGAGGATCCAGGCCCGCCTCGCGCAGTTCGGCGGCGACCTCGGCCACCGTGGCCTTGGCGGCGTTGACGCGCAGGTCGATGGGCGCGCGCGGCACCATCAGGGCCTCGGCCTCGGCAGCCCAGGCATCGCCGAAGGAGGCCTTGAAATCCTCCATCACGAACTCGGGCAGACCGGCGGCGACCCAGCCGGGCAGTTCGTCGGTCGTGGCGGTCAGGCGGCTGCGTTCCTGCTTCGACAGCGGACGCGGGCCATAGCCGTCGCCGCTGTGCAGTGCCTCGATCTCTTCCAGCGACAGGCCGTCGATCAGGCTGAGCGAGCCGATGACCAGGGCGCGGCCGTCTTCACGACCACCCATGGCCCAGACCAGACGGCCCCGTGCGCGCAGCACGCGATAGACGCGGTCGGCAACGGCGCGGCGATCCTTGGACCCCGCATAGCGGTTCTCGGATCCCCAGGTCTTGAGGACGGCCTCGGCCGGTTGGCGGCCCTGGGCGATGGAGTCCAGGACGGAGGCGGCGGCGGCAAGGCGTGCGGCTGGGGTCACTTAGGCTTTCAGAGGAACAATGCGGCGACGATCATCAGCAAGCCGATGAGCGAGGCCATGAAGGCGAGACTGCGAAGACCCGTGACGCCGAATGCGTACAGCGGGATGTAGATGAGGCGGGCCCAGAAATAGAGGGCGGCGCCCCAGTAGGTCAGGACGCCGTCCTGGCCCGTCACATGGGCGATCAGGACGGCCCCGATGAACAGAGGCAGGGTTTCGTACAGGTTGGACTGGGCTCTTTCGAGGCGGCCCGTGATCGGTCCGACCGGAGGGGTGGCCTCGTCACGCGGCCCGGCGTTCCATTTCGTCCCGAACTGACGGGTCCGCCCGGTTGCGGGCAGAAAGATCTGCACCACCGCCAGGATCAGCGTCGCTGCCAGATAGGTCAGTTCGGGCGTCATTGGATCGTCCCCTACCCTTGCCGGTAATTCGGCGCTTCCCGCGTGATCATCACGTCATGGACGTGGCTTTCGCGCAATCCGGCCCCGGTGATGCGCACGAATTTCGCCCGCTCCTGGAAGTCCTTGATCGTAGGGGCGCCGACATAGCCCATGGCGGCGCGAAGACCGCCCACCATCTGGTGCAGGACCGGTGCGATCGGACCCTTGTAGGGGGTCTGACCCTCGATGCCTTCGGGCACCAGTTTCTGGCTGTCCTGGACGTCCTTCTGGAAATAGCGGTCGGCGGAGCCGGCCCCCATCGCCCCGACAGAACCCATGCCGCGGTACGACTTGTAGGACCGGCCCTGGTACAGGAAGACCTCGCCGGGGCTTTCGTCGGTGCCGGCGAACATCGAGCCCATCATGGCGACCGATGCGCCCGCCGCGATGGCCTTGGCCAGGTCGCCCGAATACTTGATCCCGCCGTCGGCGATGACCGGCGCGCCCGAGGCCTTGGCCGCGCGAACGGCGTCGATGATCGCTGTCAGCTGCGGCACGCCGACACCGGCGACGATGCGCGTGGTGCAGATGCTGCCCGGGCCGATGCCGACCTTCACCGCATCGGCGCCCGCGTCGATCAGGGCGCGCGCGGCGTCATAGGTGGCGATATTGCCGGCGATGATCTGGAGCCGGTTGTTCTCGCGCTTGATGCGCTCGACCACATGGGCGACCTGGGCCGAGTGGCCGTGGGCGGTATCGATCACCACCACGTCACAACCGGCCTCGGCCAGAGCCATGGCCCGCTCGTAGCCTGCGTCACCCACGGTCGAGGCGGCGCCCACCAGCAGCCGGCCCTGTTCGTCCTTGGCGGCGTTGGGGTGCGCCTGGGCCTTCTCGATGTCCTTCATCGTGATCAGGCCGGTGGCGCGATAGTCCTCGTCCACCACGATGACGCGTTCGATCTTCTTGTCCCGCAACAGGGCGCGCGCCTCGTCACGTCCGGCGCCTTCACGCACGGTGACCAGATCGCCGGTGGTCATCAACTCGGCGGCCTTGCGGTTCGGGTCGGTGTCGAACCGCATGTCGCGGTTGGTCAGGATGCCGACCAGCCGACCCGTCTTCGGATCTACGACGGGAAAGCCGCTGAACTTGCGGCGGGCCACGATCTCGCGAACCTCGCCCAACGTCGTTTCTGGGCTGATGGTCACCGGGTTGATGACCATGCCGCTTTCGTAGCGTTTCACCTCGCGGACCTGATCGGCCTGTTCGGCGATGGTCATGTTACGGTGAAGCACGCCCAGACCCCCGGCCTGGGCCATGGCGATGGCCAGTCGGCTTTCCGTCACCGTGTCCATGGCGGACGACAGCAGTGGTATCTTCAGATTGATGTCGCGCGTCAGGCGGGTCGAGACGTCTGCTTCCGCAGGCATGGTCTCGGACGGGCCGGGTTCGAGCAAAACATCGTCGAAGGTGAGCCCTTCGCGTATCTCCATAGGGAGTCTCCGTTTTGCGGGCCGCATATCCTCTTTCGCGGCTGCGAAGTCAACGGGCGCGTGTCCTCACGATGCGTGACTGGGTTTAGCTCTGGCTGAAATCTTCTGGCGTCGCTTGAAACCTTGGGCGGGTTTCACCATTTGCCTGACATGGTCATGACGTCCTCCCAGTCCGTCCGCGCCCTGGCGCTGAAGATCGCCGCCTATGGCCTCGTGCATTTCATCGTGGCCTTTGCGGTGACCTATGGCCTGACGCGCGACGCCCGGCTGTCACTGGCCGTGGCGGTGATCGAACCCTTCCTGCAGACCGTCGCCTATGGCCTCTACGACCGGCTGTGGCACCGCCTGGATCGCCGTAGCCGGCTGGGCTCCATCGAGGAAACCGCCGAGGCCTTCACCGCCCGCCTCGACCTGATGAACCACGACGAACAGTCACGGTCGCACGGTGTGGCCGACCCGGGCCGCCCGAGTTCACGCCGTGTGGCGATCAAGACCGGCGGCTATACGGTCCTGCACCTTGGCCTGTGCATCGGCGTCGTGCTGGCCCTGACGCAGGACTGGCGAATCGCCCTGCTGATCGGTCTGGCCGAGCCTATCCTGCACAGTCTGGTGTTTCGCCTGTGCGACAGGCTTTGGGCGGGGTCCGAGCGGACGCGCCTCAAGGCCGCCTAGTTCAAGAGATCAGGCCGAAAGCCAGTCGTACCAGGCGCCGTGCGGATGGCCCTTGGCCAGTGCGTCCGCATTCTGTGGGCCGGGCCAGGTCCTGAGGCGCAAGACCGGCGTCCGCTGATAGCCGTCATCCTCGGCCTCGAACGTCAGCCAGGCCAAGGGCGCGGCCTCGCTCGCCCCCTGCCCCACCCGTTCCAGATGCGCCCGAATTCGGGCCTGGGCCTCAGGCGGAAAATACTGAAAGGCGATGGTGTGCATGACCACACGGCAAACGCCCGGCTCAGGGATCGGCGACAGGGTCGCCTCAAGCCAGTCTGCCGCATCCCCCGCCACAATGCCCGTCGGATGGGCCGCCGCGAGGTCTAGCGCGGCATTCAGCCTGACGATCCGCTCGCGCTGGTCCGCCCAGACATAGGCCGTCAGCCTTCGACGCGTGTCCGGGTCCGCCACGTCCAGCGGCCGGATGTCTACGCCGCCGCGCCTGACGACCGTGACCGAAGCAGAGGGCGGCGACGCGCCCCGCCACTCAGGCGCCAACTGCACGGCTGATGCCGGATCCCCCGCCGGCACACCGCCCAGCAGCAAGCCATATCGGTCCAGCAAACTATTCAATCCGGCGCTTGCGCCCAGTTCGTGCAGGGCGAACGGCAGGCCGAACCGGGCGGACAGGACCATCAATCCCGCCATCAGGCCGCTGGATCGACCCACCTCGTTCGTCTGGGGCGGGCCGTCCAGCCACGGATCGAGTGCAGCCGCGTGAGCGCGCAACGCCGCCTCTATGACCCGCCACAGGGCCTCATCGTCGCCAGCGGTGTTCGGCGGATACATCGCGGCTAGGTCTGTCGCGGCACCCGACCGGGCCAGGTCGTGCAGACCACCCGCCAGCCTCAGCGGCAGGGCGTCGCCCTCATGCGAGGGGTTGCCGGACCAGTCCAGCAGTCGCCGCCCGATCGTCCCCGACCGATCGACACGCTCGCCAACCAGACCGCAGACCCGGCCGGTGAAGGGCGCACCCGACGCCGTGCAGATCGCCGCCTGTTTGGCGAAGGCCTTACGGACTCCGGGTTCGCTCATGGTCCGCCTACCGCTTGTTCAGCGCCACAAGATAGACCTCGGACGAGCCTTTGCGGCTGGCCGAAGGCTTGACGTATTTCACCTCCTGGAAGTTGGCCCGCAGGTCGGCCAGCACGTGACCGGCGTCGCCGCCCTGGAAGTTCTTCGTCACGAAATGCCCGCCGGGCCTCAGGGTGCGGATGGCGAACTCAGCGGCGATCTCGATCAGGGCGATGATCTTCAGGTGGTCCGTCTGGCGGTGGCCGACCGTATTGTGGGCCATGTCGGAAAGCACCAGGTCGGGCGCCCCCCCCAATGCTTCGATCAACTGTTGATCCACGCCGGGTTCGGTGAAATCGGCCTGGATCAGGATGGATCCGGGGATCGGCTCGATAGGCAGAAGATCAACCCCGACCACCGCAGCCGCGCCGCGATTGACGCAGACCTGCACCCAGCCGCCGGGCGCCGCGCCCAGGTCGATGACCCGCGAGCCGCGCTTAACCAGCCGGAATCGATCGTCGATCTCGCTGAATTTGAAGGCTGCCCGACTGCGCCAGCCCTCGGCCCGCGCCTTTTCCGACCACGGATCGGCCAACTGGCGCTTGATCCACTGGATGGAGGACATCGACTTCTTGTCGGCCGTCTTGATCTGGGTGCCCATGCCCCGGCCTGCAGCCGTGCCGCCGGTCGGAGGGCGCACCATCTTGCGCCGGGCGGGGGCGTTTTCGGACTCAGTCACGGCCTTGGGGGGCTTTTCATCTTCACTCATGCACCCCACATAGCCCCGACCGGCATTGCGGGCTATGACCCCTGCCCTCATAAGAACACCCGATTAGAAACGGAGCGCGCCGATGGCCGATCAAACCCTGACCCTGACCCTCGATACGGGCGATGTCGTTATCAAGCTGCGGCCCGACCTGGCGCCCGGTCACGTCGAACGCATCACCGAACTCGCCAATGAAGGCTTCTACGACGGCGTGGTCTTCCACCGCGTCATCTCGGGCTTCATGGCCCAGGGCGGCGATCCGACCGGCACCGGCACCTCGGGCTCCAAGAAGCCCAACCTGAAGGCCGAATTCTCGGCCCAGCCGCACGTCCGCGGCGTCTGCTCGATGGCCCGCACCTCGGATCCCAACAGCGCCAACTCGCAGTTCTTCATCTGCTTGGACGACGCGACCTTCTTGGACCGCCAATACACGGTCTGGGGTGAAGTGATCGAGGGCATGGACAATGTCGACGCCCTGCCCAAGGGCGAACCGCCCCGCACGCCGGGCAAGATCGTCAAGGCGACGGTCAACTAAGACGCTTCAAGGGGCGGGTCGTGCGAACGGCCCGCCCCTTTCGCATCAGCGATCCAGAGAGGCGTCCAGCGCGCGGAAGGCGGCGATCGCCAGCTCGGTCGCGCTGGCGAAGACCGCGGGCGTGATCCGCTCGAAAT
>Ga0247803_1000556_pt1 | contig 20029 bp, 14 predicted proteins | sample UWRJL014104B1_FD_180928 | JGI IMG/M metagenome (GOLD analysis project Ga0247803, IMG submission 180928) | Plant litter microbial communities from Arlington Agricultural Research Station in Wisconsin, United States - UWRJ-L014-104B-1 | ecosystem: Environmental > Terrestrial > Plant litter >...
CGCAGACAAGTAGAAGAAGAGCCGCGGAGTGCTACGAGGCGCTCGCAACGTTGCGCGCTCGTCGTTGACGGCCTTTTCCATATCCCCTTGCTGCGCGGCGATGCCAATCCCAGGGGATCTGGCGACGCGAGACTCGGGAAACGAAGCGAACACCGCGCTCGAAGCCCGGGCGGCAAAAGCATGCCAGATTCTCCCAGCAGCCATCTCATTGGCTCCAGGCCCATCCTCCGCCTCCTTCTCACTTCCAGAAACCGCGGAACTTCTGTCTTTGCTCATGCAGCCAAGAGTGCGCGCCGCATGCCCCTGGGCACCGTTCGAGGCGGTGGATCTACTATTGTAATATCTGAAGCTCCCTCCACCATCTACATTCCCGTAAGCTTCCCACCCCCGCACCTGCGTCTCGACTGTGGAGAACTCGGTTCCTACTGTAAGGCGTTCTGCGCCTCTTTCCGGTTCGAGAGGGACTGCTGGTGATCTCTCGCCATATATATCATTGCTGTTCTCCCAAGCCCCCTCGCTCTCCGATCATCGTCAGCCCTGCTCCTGCGCTACTGCGCTGCTCCCTTGTTTAAAACGTGTGCTCGTCGCAACATTGTCCTCGCAGCTACGCCTTTACACATCATCCCACGCTCAACATGTCTTTCACTCCCGACGAAGAGAAGCGCGAGGCCAAGTCCACGAGCTACGAAGCCGGAACGGAAGCCTCCTCTACCAGTGGCGACCCGCACGCTGACCTGCCGCTAAAGCAAGCCGTCAAGCAATACCGCAAGCTCACATGGTATATCCTCGGCCTGTCGACCTTTATCATTCTCTGGGGCTACGATTTGGCCGCCGTCGGTGCCATCTCCTCGCTAGACCCCTTCCAGCGCGACTTTGGCGTTTTCGACAAGATTGAGGATGGCGAAGAGAAGTGGATCATCCCCGCCATCTGGCTGTCCATGTGGCAGGCCTTCCCCTCCATCGGCCAGCTCGGCGCAGCCATTGCCGCAGGCCCCTGTCAAGACAGCATCGGTCGTAAGAAGTGCTTGGTCTACGGTGGTATCATTACCATCTTCAGCGTCTTGATCGAGTTCCTGTCCAACAAGCCCGGCACTCAGGCCGGTATGCGTAGCATGCTGCTCGTCGGAAAGATTATTCAGGGTGCCGCGCTTGCCTTCATCAAGATGGTGCTCTTGACCTACGTGTCGGAGATTGTCCCCACCTGCCTGCGAGGCGCCTCCATGGCTCTGTTCCCGGCCTTCAACCTGCTCGGTCAGTTCCTCGGCGCCGTTACTGTCTTTGGCTGCAACAGCATCGTGGACGAAAAGGGATACCTCATCGCGCTGGGCATGCAGTGGTTCTTTTCCATCATTCCCTTCACCGTCGCATTCATCATCCCGGAGAGCCCTGCATGGCTCGTCCGAAAGAACAGGATGGACGAGGCCCGCGCATCTCTCCAAGACCTCTTCGCGCCGCTGAACGACCCCGATGTCATTCTCGAAAAGATCCGCATCTCCATCGAGGAAGAAGACAAGATCTCCAAGTCGACAACATACGCACAGTGCTTCCGGGGCACCAACCTCCGCCGCACCCTCATCGTCATCTGGGCCAACTTCCTCCCGCCCATGTTTGGTCTGCCGCTCCTCACCTCGGCGTCGTACTTCCTCCAGCAAATCAGCATGAAATCCAGATACAGTTTGTTGTTCCTCATCGTCGGCATCATCTTCGGCTTCATTGCCAACCTCGGCTCGACATGGACGCTCACGCATCTCAACCGCCGCCGCCTCACCATCTGGACCCTTTGGGCCGTCACCATCGTCTGGGCCGCTATGGGCATCTCTGGCTGCTTCAACAACGACCGCATCATTCGCTGGATCACCGCCTTCATGTTCATGCTCATCATCTCCATTGCAGGTGTCGGTGTCTGGCCTACCTCGTACGCCATCATGTCGGAAGTCTCTGCGCTCACACTGCGTGCCAAGTCGCAATCCATTGGTGGTATCTCCGCTTACATCGTTTCCATCTTCACCAATTTCGTCCTACCGTTCTTGTACAATCCTGACATGGCCGATCTCAAGGGCAAGACGGGCTTTGTGTTTGCCGCCACGAGTGCGATTGCGGCGGTGGTGACGTGGTTTGTTGTGCCGGAGATGAAGGGACGGAGTCCGTTGGAGATTGACCATTTGTTTGAGCAGAAGATTTCTGCGAGACATAGTACAGGGTGGATGGACAACTCCAGTGAGGCGCGGGCTGCGGACATGTGAGGGGGTCATGGCTTTGGCCGGAGTTTGGGTTTTGTGTCCAGTATGGGCTTTATATGTTTTTTGTTTAGCAAAAGCATCTCATTGCGCATAGATATCCAGCAAGTCAAATGCACACGCGAATAAAGTGTTCACATTTCTTCCAAAGTCCCGAATTAGTCTTTGGTGACCACTGACCCCGACGACACCCGATTTTTGAATACAAACACTCGTCGAGATGGATGCAAGCAGTAATAAGTTGGAGATCCCTCTTCACCCATTCGCACGAATCTAACCATTCTCAGGCATGCCCTCCACAAAAAGTACATCTCCAGGCGTATCGTGCCAACACATCAACCCGCCTTTATCCAGCGAAATCGAATACCTGATCTTCTCAATATCCCAGGTCGGTACCCCATCAATGCCACTACAAAACCAACTGCCTCCCCCTCCGCGTCTGGCAACAGATATCTTTTGGGGGTTCTCTAGTGTGGCTCTGCCATTTCGGTCTTAGCGTGCAGCTTGGTGCACGGACCAGCACCTTTTGCAGTATATAGCCGCCATGCACTGCAAATTCTAACACATACGACCATAGGACAATGAATCCAGAGCTTCCCGTTCGCTCAGCTGTACTTAAGCATTGTACCGGCGGATTAGTAGTTAGGTGGGTGACCACTAGCGAATACCCGCTGTTGTATGTTTTTGTCTTTCTTTTTGCCCGTCTTGTCGTCTGTTTGCTCGTCACTGACGAGTACAACATGATCGGCCGATATTCTCACACCTACGCTCCAATGCTGGAAGATATCGCGGAAGCTTAAGGCAGTATGCTTCACGTCTAGCTCCTAAGCTCTTCCGTGGCTCTATACATACACATTGCCTCAATTTGTTGCGATTCAACTGGGACGCCTTCAGATCGATCAGCACGCTCAGAGCAAATGACACCTTGCATGGACATGCTCACAACTGTCAGGCTCCAGCTGATGATGCTTCCAGGGATTCCTCCTCTCACAGCTGAAAAGGCTGGGGCATCAACGCTGCGGTATAACACATATAGGATCGCAGTAACCATTCTCTCGAGCTAAGAGGGAAGCATACGCCTGGGATGGCTGTGCCTAAGAGGGGCTACATAATGCTTACGTTCTATACTAATCAATACGACGCCTTCAGTGGCCTCGCGGTATTAAATGCTGCTAGCTTTGCAAGACAACGCGAGCCATCTATCTATTCTGCATCGCCATCCTACACCACGCTCGCTCGTGCCCATCATAGCCATGGCCTTGCTCTATCACCGCGATGGATATCAATCTCCCATTCCACCAATATTGAAAGTACCTCCCCATTACACCTCAGCCTTCATAGCCCCATTCTCCTCCTTCCCCTCCACACTAACCTCCACCGTTTCCGCCGCTTTAGTCTCCCCCTCCTTCCCCTTCTTCCTAACATCCACCCACCCCGTTCCCCAAGCGAACCCAAATGCTGCAATAGCAAACCCGACCAGAAGGTACCACACATTCCCCAGACTCTCACTATACGCCCTGAGCACACCATCAAACTCCTCCTCCTTACCCACAGGCAGCAGGTTCCTCACCGCCGCCGCACTGCCACCCGCTGTGAGTGCGTTTTGCGGTGGTATCGAGGGCGCGTAGCGAGCCAGCTTCGATAGCAGTGATTGCGTGAAGATTGTGTTCGCGATGATGATGATGATGGAGGCGCTGAGATTTTGGACAAAGATTAGGAAGGCAAGAGAGACTGGGATTAGAGCGGGCGGGAGTGAGGATTGCGTCGCTACCATGGCCTATGGGTGTGAATAGTTGTGCTTCGTACAACGTGTTGGGGGGCTTACCATTTGCATGCCCGCGCCTCGACCAGCACCCAAAAGAACAAGAAAGCCGATCCAAGTCGCGGTCTTCGTCGTTGCGTCGAGTGTCGAGAGAAGGCCATTGCCTATAGCCGTAACGGCACCACTGAACACTGCCCATGGTAGATAATATCCCATTTTAGACACCCCCGCGCCCGAAATGAGTGCAAACACCAATTGGCCCAGAATACTCGGCAGAAGGTCCACTCCGCTCATCGTCGGACTCGCTCCCCTCACCGACTGGAAATAAATCGGCAACCACGTACTCCCTACAATCACGCTTGCCATCAAACACATCGTCTGTCCCGAGCTCGCCAACACAATCCTATTTCGAAGCAGCGACCCTGGGATCATGGCTTGTGCACCAATTTTAGCTTCCCAGAAGCAGAAGATGATGAAGGTGATGATTCCACCGCAGAGAAGACCAATCACCGTGGCGCTGTTCCAGGCGTGAGACTCGTCGCCGCCAAATTGCAGCGCGAGGAGGAACATTACCAGTGCGGGTGCGAAGAGGGCGAAGCCGGGCAGGTCGAGCTGGGGGAGTACGCGGAAGAGGAGGGCGACGTTGTAAGGTGCTTTTTCGACGTGTTCGGGGATGGGTACGAGAGCGGTGATGATGGCAGCGACGAAGCCTATAGGTAAATTTATCCAGAAACCTGTGAGATGATGGTCAGACAATAGCTCGGGCTATAAGGTAGATGAGCCTGGGACGTACACCACCGCCATGTCGCGTGCCTAAAGGACAAGTCAGTAAAGTAAATTCACAAGGGTATCGGTACCGGTAGTCTAGAAGCCAGCGTGATCGTAGGCAACGCAATGGTATCGAGACGCAGTGCACTTTAGAGTTACATACTCAGTCAGCGCCCCTCCTATCAACGGACCCGAAACAAGTCCCATTTGTGCAACTGAATTAGTTTAGTACCATGTTCTATCTCTGATCATACTTCCTCCCATCATAATACTCACTGCCAAACACGATCCCCGTATAAACTGAACACTTAGTTAGCTAACATCAACGAAAAGATACTACCCTAGTCAAACTCACAAGGTCTCTTCTCCAACGGCGTCGAATTCGTCATAATCTGCATGCCTCCATTCATGAGTCCTGCCGCTCCGAGGCCAGCGACCGCTCTCCCTGCGATAAGCATTTTCGAGCTTATTGCTAGTGCGCAGACCAAAGATCCCACCTCGAAAACCAAGAGGTGAGCCAGAAAGACGTGCTTTGTGCGGAGGTGAGTGTAAAGTTTTCCAGTGAGTGGCTGGAGTACGGAGCTGTGAGACAATTCAGTGTCAGTGTTGTTGACATGAGAGATGATGACTCTAGAAAGCCGTTGCGAGCCATATGATCGTACACGGAGCTGGAGCATGCCTACCTTGCCAGCTGGTATACACCGGTATACCAACCCACGTCGGGTAGCGAATGAAATGTGCTCGTGATTTGGGGAATAGCCTATACATAGTCAGCTTTGTCCACGGCTCGTCTTGCGTGTATAAAGACTTGCTGTGCTTAAAATCGACTGGTCTAGCAGCAGAAGAAAGCAGACGACGGTAACACTGCCCACGGAAAGAGCAAGCTTGAAGCCTGTGACGTAAACTTTCTTTTCTGCATCGTGGACGCTCGCTGGTGGAGTTACGCCGGTTGCTATAGTAGTCATCTCGTCTGGGGCTGTTCGAGGCAGACTGTGACAGCTGCGTCCGTATAGAAATATAGCAATAACGGTAAATAAACGACTGGTTCGACTGCTTTGTATGAATGAACGGTAACGAGCGGATGAGCAGGTGCGAGAGCAAGGGTAAACAAGAAGAAGCCTGGTCGAAAGCCCGGATTTCGAATACGGATTTCGAACGCGGATTTCGAAGCTCCAAGGCACCGAACTCCGAACGAGTCGATCGTGCCCGCCTCCGTCTATCCGTGGTACCTCCCACCCCTGAACTACGTTGGAAAGAAATTCGAAAACCAGATGTCGTCTGGCATACTCAGCCACGAAGTGTCCATGATGTCAAACCCAGGCGCTTCAAAAGCCCGCACCTCATCGCCATCAAGCCCCATCTGATCTGGCACCGGAGCGGCCGTCGCAGTCTCCAATCCCTCTCTCCAGATAGCCGCAGTACCCCTCCACCCGAGTCCGGCCTGCGAGTAAACAGTTTCTACCCCTTCACCAACTTCCTGCCTCAACTCGGCGCTTGCTTGCTCCATGCTGCACGCGGCTTGCTCAAAGTACTGTAGGACATCTACTGTCGCGCGGCATAAGTCCCGGTCCCAGCCATGATAGTCAAGAATAGAGAGTTTGTAAAGCACCTGGGCGGCATGCGAAAACCCAAGCATGCCAGGCATGTTCATATGAATCAAGGGCGTGGCAATGTAGTTATCGAGTGAGCTTTTCGCGGCATACATGCATGCGGTGAGATATTTGTTTCGCTGGTAATCGAGGGCGGACTGAGAGAGCGGGGGGTGAGGGGGATGGAATAAGGCGGCTTCATATGTGTGGACGTACGCGCCTTGGAGATAGCTTTGGACTAGAGCTTTGGGGCAAGTGTTAGTGGAAGGTAACAGCCTGGGATGTATATCACTGACTGTGTTGCAGTTGCTCGGGTGTCAGAGTACTCTTGGTTTGGTCAAGCAACAGTCTCAACGTATTGACATGCAGAAGAGCCTGTGTCGCATATTCGGGATCTTCGGAGACGCGCTGCATCATGCACGAGACCTCCACCGCAACTTTAGAGATACGGGTAATTGCAACCAACACTTGATCTCCAGGTATGTGGAGATTTTCTGAAAGCTTCTGGCATGATTCTTCGTGCTGGCGTGACCTGAGCAGAAACGTACCGTTAGTAAACAACTATTAGAGGATGTCTACCGGCTTGGTATCGACAATCAGCAGGGCAGTGGCGTACCATCTAATAGGGTCGTATTTCAAAGACATGGCGATCCTGACTACTAGTTAGCATCCGTGGTACGTAATTCTAGGGAAAGACTGCGTCGTAATCTTAGGGCAGTAGCGTCCAGTAGCAGTCTGGGAATCATGTCCAGAGAGGTCTCAGTGCCTATTACCGGATAGTAAAGGCCGCTGTTTGGACGGGACGCGACGCAATCAATCGCTCATACTTGCGAGCATGCTCGGGGTATTCGCAACGTAGCGAGCTACTCATGTGAACCTGGAACGAAACTCACATTGCAAACGAAGCAAAACAGGCCACCAATATTCGCCTCTCTTCGTCCGTCCTCGTGCCGCTCACCTCCGACAAATCAGAGAATTTCGGTAATTTCGGCCTAGCCAAGACGACATCAAGGGGTCGATCGAGCCGGAGATATACGACAAGCGACCTGACAATGCCCAGGTACAAGCCCACACAAGGTTTTGCATGGGTAAAGTAGAATTGCCAGGTTGTGCACACCAGAAGGCTTATTAACAAGTCTAGACTGCGTTCACCTTGTGCGACTACAAGTCTCGTGACCTCCTGGGTGAATTGAGTACCCAATTCGGTTTGACGGGCACGAGGCCCCTCGCAGACTACGCAGATGGCTTTCCAGGTGTACGGACGCTCCCGTTGGAATTGCTCTGCGGTAGTCTCGCGCGGAATATGGAGTAAGGGAAAATATGCGACATAGCGTGTCCGGAAGATCGAGAGGGTCCAATCTGCCTAGACATTCGCGGAGTATATCAGCAAAGCTCATCCAGAGGGGTCTCGGCGAAGCAGAGGCCACACTAGACGCAATCGCGGCACATGATAAACCCGGGCTACGTACGCTTCGAAGTTGAGATGGCTCGGCATTGGGCTGCGGCGTTGGAACACCAGACTCGTCCGTATACGGCAGAGGTTGTGGTTGTCTCTTAGACTGAAACGCCAGGCCCGGGGTGCTGCTTTCGGTAGTGGCTGCAGGTGTTGGGGCGGCATTCGGGTTTGGTGCATGCTGAGCCTGGAGTAACGACACCAAGCTGTCCAGCTTGTCCTCTAGTTGCGATTTTCGAGCTGCTGCAGGTTTCTTCGTGGCTCGTCTGCGAGCAAATGTGGCCGTTTGGCAATCCTTGAGGAGACGATGGCAACTAGCAGGATGCATTAGTCGTCATGCATGGCAAGATGTGTCGTAGAAGCAGGGCAGGTGGGGGGTCCAGTATCATGCCACGGGCACTGAGAGCTCTCTGGATATGCTTTGCAGACTACGGCCTCGGTCCCAATCGCAGTATTCGGCCAGATCTTACAGATGATAGTCTTCACCAAATAGCGTGAGGCTGGGGGACCGGGAGACTTGCCGTTCGCACTTCCCGCTCTCACGTGGGATACATTTGCATTTCGCTTTGACGCAATTGACGCAAGCGTGGCCATAGGCGGCTGAGGACTTGGACGTAGAGCCCGAAGCAGAGTCCATAATGTGTTGCAATTGGCGATAAGCTTCCTGAGATCCTGAGCGGAGATGGAAGTTATGTATCTAACCCCGCCTCCGAAGACAGACTAGGGGTTCGGGGCTTGGCATTCCCAATCCCGACGGAATTTGCGCTCAAGCTGCTCTTCTTCGCTTGAGTGTCAGCAATAGGGACCCGAAAGGGCATCGCCAGCTCTGCTCGGTGACTGAACACGGCGCTGTGCTGCAGCTCAATCACGGCGCCTTTAATTCTGGAATTCCCAGCAGCACGGCACAACTACTAGTTGTAGGAAACTGAGAATCTGGACTTTTGATTTCGTGGAAGCTGATTTTTAACGAAACCATTTGTGGCCCGATTCCGTAGTTTCCACCACCACCTGGGTATTCTGCTTCCCTGTGACATGATCGACGACGAAGTGATCAGTATAATCTGTCTTCGTTGCAGCCACCGCTCGTGTCAAGCCCTCCTGGCTATTGTTGCTCTTCAGAGAGGTGTGTCGGTGGTCCATCTCGAAGTCATCGATCCGCTGGTGATGTGTTACGTGGACTTCTTGCGTGACGAAGATTTGCGGAAGAGAGGCAACCATGACGGGCCAGAAGATGGGAATCGAGGCGCAAATGATTGCGAAATCAATTTCGATACACGCGATGGTGAGAGGGGTCGGATACCACCATGTGAAGTCCATGGTCATCGGGTCGTCGAATCGCTGTCTGAACGTGGTCCAGAGGCGTAGGATCGACATGAGCACAACGCTACGAGCTCAGTCAGTGATTGTCTATACGGCGGTAGTGCTGTGCATACACGGAACCCAGTGTGAAAAGTGCGCCGAGCGCAAGGACTTTTTGCCGACTTATTCCAGGCCTCAGATAGACCGCCATCGGTATGGCGAATATGATCGTGTCCAAGACCATGTTGCTTACAGCGAAACAATACATGGATATCATGGCGCCTTTTTTATCGCTGAACCCGGTGCCCCAACCTTGAGACGGCATTAGCGCAATGGAACAAGGTCGTCAATCGCTGCAAGTACGTACATTTTGGTGGAGGTAGCTGCTGCCGGTCCCAGAATCCCGATACGGGGAAGCAAGGAAACCATCCCTGCATGAACCAAAAAAGCGTCCAGAAGCCGGTCGTGTACAAGAGAACAAGACAGGTTGTTCGAAGAACTCCCGACTTGAACATTCGTAGGTACTGGCAAAGAAGAGATAGCTTGACGAGACCTGCGCACATGTAGTACGATGCCATGTTCAGATAAAGATACTTCATCATCAGCACCAATCTATCTGCCCCAACATACAAGATGTGTTCGCCAAGGCCAGTGTAGATGGCTGCCACACTGTTAGTCCATGATATGTGGTTAAGGGCGGGTGCAGCGTACAGCCAATGAATCCAACCATGGAAGCCAGGTTGAAGATGGAGCAGACGACGATGAGGTAGTCGTCCCATCCCGGATCCCTTACCACCCTAAATCTCGTCCACAATCGGAAGAGGACCGCAGCCCATGCCATGACGTGGAATGGTAGGGTCGCGCCATACATTGTCGCATGGCGATTCGACACGGGTTTGGGCTCATTCGGATCTGGCGGGGTCTTCCACATCTCGAGAAAGTAATCCTGGAAGGCCGTCATGGTGGGCGAAGCGACACTGCGGGAGTAGTTCCTACACCTCTCTCGGTTGTACAGACGTCGCGAAATGCCCGGTACCGTGTGCCAGGACAGTGGCAGAGCCGCGGTGAAGCCTCGGGTGAGAAACGGTCAGATGGGGCGATAAAACGGTATATAGAGCCTCTGCTTACTCGTGGGCATTGCATATCGACAGGGGTGCTCCACGAGGGAATGGCGCCTCGAAACACTAGCACAGGACGGGTGAAGCTTCCCTGCGAGTGACAGACCACGCTTACCTCAGTCAAGAAGCTCACAGGCCTATACCCTTGTCTCCTGGAGCGATAGCCATGCACCGATGCCTTTGCGTGAGTTGTGATTTGCAGACTCTGCCTGGCCAGATTCCGGGCTCATGCAGGTCTGTTTCCTTTTATTCCTCGCTGTTGCGACAATGCGGGGGCCACGGGGATGAGCATGTCGTTCTTCCGCATGAAAAGGAGATGAGAAGAAATGCTGCAGCATGCAGAGCCGCGTGTGACTCGCTATACAACATCAAGAGCCGCTAAAAGACGACACATGGGAGTTTGTGGGGTTACTGATAGGATTGGTCATGTTCCGACAGGCGCTTGGTGCGGGCCGAATGACGAGATTCCGACGAGCATTGGGTGCAAGGGGTCGGTCAGATTGCCGCAGTGGGAAGGATTCCAAAAAGAAAAGATCCTGCGCTGCAATATCGGCGGGTTTCAGCGTCGAGCGTTCATTGGCCCCAGATTAGTTCGGGGGAAAGTCTCCGCAGACATTCATCTGCTCCTTCTTTGCGCCCCAAATTATTGTTCCGATCGCCAGCTCCTGCATGCATGCCATTCATGCCATCTGAGCTGGGAGTCCGCCGTCCTTTGAATCTGCTTTCTGAAACAACCGCTCTTCGGACGAACAAGACCAAAATCGCGATCCGGCTGCTCCGGCTCACGGTTGCACGCTTCCGCACTTGACCGGGTTCAGCAGGGGCACATCTAAAAGATGAGAGCTATGGATCTGCTACAATGTGTCCCTCGAGTAGCGCGACTTTTACGACCATTATGGGTATCAACGATGACGACATCCACGACGTTGCCAGACGTTCTCTCATGAGGTGCGACTCTACCTGTCTACGTCTCTCAACACCTGCTTCTAGGCATAAGTGTTCAGCAGCACGAACGACTGTCGCCGGCAGAGAATCAAGACGACCTCTGCCTGCCTGGGATGTCGGCAGTGCGCTACATCCGCCTCGCCCGGAACAAAGTTTGGGTCAGATGGTGCCATAAATCCGGGTAGCCTGACTAAATGTTCACCAACGCAGCGAAGATTATGAACCGAAACCTCCCACCCGATATATTCAATTGATGGACCGATCCTCGGAACTACGATACACCGAACATCCCACTAGACAAAACCAGTAATAGCAGAAGTTAGGTTCAAGTTTGCACTCTTCCTCGGAGCTCCCCAGCCGGACTCTGACCACTGGTACTCTCATGTGCCCAAACATTTCCTTCATCGTCCACCGTGCAGCAATTAAGCACTGAAAATCCACACTCCTGACATTAGGACGCAGCAGAAAATGACGGAAAATATGACCTCTGGCCCGGCCTTGATTCCCACGGGTAAACCTGCTGTGGTAAACTGCGCGACAATACCAGCAGTGAAGTTGTTGGCGGCCTCGGTAGTCGCAATCGTGGTCAAGTTTCCACATTGGCTGTTAAGCGCAGGGTCTGCCGTAAGAGCCGGCAGCTTGAGCATAGCTGCGTTCAGCATGCGTGCGGTGATAATGGTGCCGACAGGTACTTTCTGCATGAAGGCAGCGCGGTAGGAGCTGTTCGTGCCGATGACAGACATGTTGGCAATGGTGGAGTATTCGCCGCACGAAGTAACGGGAGCGGTAGCGGCAGTGGTGCTTTGGCGGACGACGAGCTCAACGGCTGGGTACTCTCCCGGCGCCGCAACAGCCAACTGGAAGACGGACAAAAGAACGAGGAGGCTGGCGAAGAGCTGCATTGTGACGGTCGGCCGGAATACTAAGCGTCGAGCTTGAAGGAAAGGCAGGTAGGTAGGTATATTAAAATAAAGAGTGACCAGCACAAAGAAGGAAAGTGAATGGCGGTAAAGAGAGCGACGACGCCTAAGGAATTGAGGTTGGGGAGCGAGATACTGGGCGATGCGAAAAATCAGGCCACGCGCCAGGTACGCAGGAATATATGAGCCTCGCCGGCTTGTGGTATGGCTGTGGTTCTGACGGGTCTGAGACGTTAATTGCCAGATGCCCTAGGTTTTCGGACGTGTAACGTCTCATGCGTTGTGAGTGGGTTACGAAGCGCTCACACTTTTTTGGAGTGAACACGTTCACAGCAAACCATCGATCTTTGCCCGCGCGGCGCGAGGAGCGACAGCTTTTGCAGCTTGTCTATAGCGCATCGAGCGGCCGTATGCACCTTCTATGATGGTATTGAGATGGCTATGACGGCTCGCATCACGGACGGCGAGTCCATGTTCCGCCCCTGGAAGGGTTTCAGCCCCGGCATACCCCGGCGAAGATCCCCACGTGACGAGACCGACACCAGCGGTATCCGCAGGAACCGGCCTCTATGTCAATGCTAACAAGCTGGAGCCCCTTCTGGGATCGGGCCAGCTTGGACGATGATCGCACGATGTTTTGAAAATTTGCGACCGGACAATTTCCCGTCGCGACTCCGTGATACGTTTACCACACGACGAACGATAACGCGAATTTGCGCACCCGTCTTCTGATCATCCATCAATTCTTCGCAGACATGATGGCGTGGATGCGATGTTCCTCGGCCTCCAGATATTCCATGGTCTTTAGTTCAGAATCATGTCTTATACTCAAGTAAGAGTATCGATGCCGCCCCAGGGAATCCGGGGGGGGGGGGGGTTTCGCTGAAGGTCCGTATGCTCTATAGTCACTCTGAATTGCGAGGCTATGAAAGTGGTGCATTATGAGGTGGAGATGGACCAGACACTGCGGAAGCTTTCATCAACATTATGGTCGTCTTCCACAGGTATGCGACCTCGAATGGTTGTCAGCAAGTCCATGCTATCGACCAAGAAGGCTGCCTAGCTTTCCATCGATACCGGCTTCCACTGCTCGGACCATGCCTATGGAAAGGTGTCACTTCCTTTTACGGTATCTACAGCTTCAGCCACTCGAGCCCGGTATTAAATATAAAAGTACCTGAAAGTGTCGTACTGACCTTGCCGTCACTATAGAGTGCTGATCAACACGAGCCGCCCCTGTGGAATTGATGCTTTTTTTGGCAGCCAGTATACTAAACTACATGCGCAGCGCACACTCTGCTTTGAGTGCCGGCAACTTCTCTCTATCTCCCACCATTGTGTCTACTGCGCAGCTTCTACCCAAAGCGGATGTAGGTCCTACTTCGCAGGCAATATGTACCCGCTCAATTCGACATCTATATTTCCGCTAGACCTGAGTGTGGCTGTTCCGGAGCCTCACTGCGCCAAAGTAAACTGCGAGTAGCTTGATTCTCTTGAAGATGGCGACCATCTCCCGTACGTCGACTCTGGCGCCTTCAACGCGATAGTCAACCACTTGGGCGGAAAAGATGTATTCGATACGGACGTACTCCGCACTAGTATGCACACGGTCCCTAGCCGGACAACTACGATCAAGTACTCCAATAAGTCCTTCATTAGTGGCCGTCTGCAAAGCTCATCCGGACGGGTCTGAGTACATAGCGCCTCGTAGTTTGCCTGCCCAATATCTCATTTTCACGACTTGTTCAATTGTAAATCTCCACCGGTGTCAAGGCCGGATCGTACGCAGTTGGTTTAGGGCGCCGTCGAGTCGTATCTGGCTGATCGTCGAACTCGGCCGCAGCGTTGTCCAGGTCTGGTCCAGTGAAGGCGCGCAAGAGCAGCCAATGTTCGCCGGGCCCTTCAATGCGGAAGGACAGCATATCACAGCGGCATACAAATAAATACATCCGCACCCCGAAGATAAGCGTATGTGACTCTCCACCATCACGGAACATGATTTCTTCTCCAAGATCTGTATTCAATAGCTTGTGCCATCAGTGGCCACGTTCTGATGCTTCACAGTGTGTGCAATCCCAGTATTAATACACTACCTTCTGGGTTTTCGCGATCGTTTCTCTTCTTCATCTTCTTCATCAACACGCTCCGCTTCCTGTATGCGACTACATTTATTCATAAGCCTATTTGAACAAATCTATCTGCAATGGCCAGTCCTGGAGATCCGTACAATGAGTGCGCTCAGCACATCACGGCACTAGAGCAAGGTAGGCGGAAAGGGCTGCAGATGGCGAGCAAATTAACAGCTTCACAGCATTTCGATACCAAGCTCAGTATGAGCATGCCGCTCATGACTCGCGCACATCGTACAACGCACCGCAAGTTTCGAATTTCGACTTTGCATCCATGAACGAAATGGTGCAACGACCCTACTCTTCGCCTCGACTGCAGGTGAACTCGCCATCGAACAAGCGAAGAAGGACCTTTGTCGATTATGGATATAGATCTATTTTACCGAAAGCTGGCGATTCGAATACATCTAGCTTGGTTCACGAACGGGACGGCATCACTGCGGTGATGCTGCAGGGTGTGGATCAGCAAGCAAACTATCCACAAACCGTCCAAGTGAACAACACATTTACAGGAAGTGGTGACTTGGCACCCTCATTCAGTGACTACAGTTCGCATCCACAAAAGAGCTCCGTATCAGCGCATCCTCAAACCTGCTACCCTTCACCGTATCCACAACGACCCCCGACTGACACACCATGTGCTAACGATCGATGGGTGCATGCGCGCGAATACCGACGAAAAGTCCATGAGCCTCCTCAAGTTAACCCCCACGACGACCCCACAATCGCTGAAGTAGAACAAAACGCGGAGCTGTGGGTCAGCGAACTCGTCACCGCAATGGCAAACACGGAAAGCGTTAAAGATACCGAAACCTCCCACGCCCGTCGCATGTTCCTCTCAGATAATCTCAACCCCCTCCTCATCGAAGCCACATCCCGCGAAATATTCACCTCGCTCATCGACCGCTGTAAGTATGGTTTTAGGGGCCCGACTTCCTTCAATAAAGCACTCAAACCACACAAAGACTCTGAATCTGACAAGACGGCTCTGTGTAGAGAAAGGATGGAAAATGTGGTCGACGTGTTAGCTGTCAATAAGCGGGTTTGCAAGGATGTGCTGTACGAGGATTGGAAGATTCGATTGTTTGTGAATCATCCGTTGGCGTATGATAAGGAGAAAGATAGTCAGAAGGGGAGTAATGACCAGAGGAGGTTGAGATTGGAGGTGGAGAGGGAAAAGTTGAGGCAGACAGAAGAGGAATTGAGAATTGTCCGGGAGGCGGGTCTGCTTCAACCCGAGCAAGAGGCTGTATCTCAACATGATGGAAGTGTTGCTGGAGGAAAGCATCAGCGGATCGTGGAAGGAGAGGGCACTGGGTTAGAGCGTCGGTGGGTGTGAACGACGATGTACGGGCGGTAGTCCCGCTATTTATGGAAATGGGTAATGTGCCTGTTAATATATAGCTCCGTAATGTTATTAGAATTCACTGGGTTTACTTTACCGTACGCCCCATTGAGGTAGCACCTAGAGTTTTGGCTTTGTGAAATGCTTGGCTAACCGAACATTTTGCAATGTGCCATGAAGTAAAGACGAAATAAGCCTAACAGAACTATTCATTCTGAAGCGATGCCTAATCTGTTGCATCACTCCGAATCAAAAACTCCTCCGGTCCCCATGGTATCCCAGGCCGAAGTACGCTGACCCTATCTTCAGAATCCAGTCACATATACACAGTTCTCCGTCGAATGACACACCGGCACCGCGTTCCAAGGAGTGCGATCAGTGGACATCCACAGGTTTTATTCCTTCATCAATCTGATCAGAGACAAACCTCTTCGTTCCATCTGAAGTCACGTGTCGTTGGTTCGTATTGCATCTCCGTATATCCCCATCTTAGTTCTCGCCCGGCCGGATCTTAATTCGAGAACGTCAAAACGTGGTTGCGCACAAAACAGATGCCTGCACTACCGCTCCGAACTCCAAGCTTTAAGCTCGCGCTCGGACTAGTGAGTATGGGTCCTGTCGCAGGGGCTTGATGTGAACTTGATGTGGGATTACGTGGGATTTTGATTTGGGCTAACGCACTCGATACGAACATCCTTCCACACGCCGCCACTCTGCACCCAGTGCCGCCCTTATCCTTGCCAGTACACTCCGACTCATCAACTACTGGAGTCATCTACGAACCATTGTCCGGGTCACTAAAACAAAAACTTGGAGCATCTACGGTTCGTAGAACCAAGGATCACGCCTGTGAACAAGCCGCACTACAATTGAAAACCCAATGAATTACGCAAAGCCTCGATGAAGATACATCCTTTCCGCGAGTATTGGGAGTACAAAACACTATCATGACTAGTGAATATGCCGGATAGCCTTGCGGCCATATGTGGGGTCCATAAGGTATCCCATAGTCACGACCTGCGCGCGCGGTCTAAGCAAGTGCGATGCCCTTAAGCTAGGGCGGGGTTCGAAAGGCCACTCATCGCAACATCCGAGTGCATCTCCTTCGTTCAAGTGCCTTCTCATTTTACAAATGCAATAGTATGCCATGGATCACAGACTGTTCCGTTCATCAAAGCGTTCCGGGTCCCGTGTCCTCGTCACATCCGAATGTGTTCTTAGCTATCAAGTAAGTCGTCTTCATCACTAGTTCGCCACTTCTCACTCCACTCAAATAAACCATCAAAATCTCTACACATCCTTTTGAATCCCCAACCCGTCGTCGCCCCGTCCTTCTCGAGATCCTCCAAATTGCTATCCGCATGACACACAAGTGCCTGTCGCACGTTTTCAAAGCAATGCTGCACATGATCATAATGTATATTCGCGTCGATCGTATCGAGGTAAGGGTTGACGAGCTCGGGGTGCACCAATTTGTTGATCTCGTTGACGCGGGACTCGTATGAGAGTTTGAAAGAGTGCTGTATGAATGAGGTAACTGCTTGAGGATGTGGGAAGAGATCAAAAATACCAAACAGTGGAGCTGATGGAAGACTGCGACACTCTTCTGCTTCGGCGTGTGGTGTGTATTGAGGATGAAACCTCGACCAAGCGGCATGAGTTCTTTCCAGGCCTTTTCGCCTTCTAGCGAGGCTGGGCGTGAGAATGTGTGGTTCGGATGCCATACTGTAGGGACGTGTCCGGCTGGCTCTGGTAGTTCCGTCGTTAGCTATTTCTGCAATCGTGGAACAAGCTAAACGGTAACATTGGCATTTACGAATATATCCGCCTGCAAACATATCGCCTTCAATCCATTTCCCCAGAAACAGACTGACTCTGGTCCCGATCGAGGCAACGAGGAAGTAGGCCAAATAGTGAAGGAATTACCAGCCTTCTGTGTTCTGTGAACGCGTAGGTAACCGCTTCACAGGCGTATCTCTTTCATGGTCATCCGTCGCGAGTGGATCGTATTGTTCCTTACGGAGACCCAGGCGAAGTGGCATCGCGAATACCCTCGGGAGGTAGTGTCAGGGCGACGACTTCGTTGTGTACAGATGCGGTGAGGGCGGTATATGCAATGATTCCGAATCACACCAACAAAGAGGCTAAAATGACACGAAGCAACGTGTAAAGGGAACGGATGCTCGCTACCCCTTGATAATTGTTTCTAGCATTCTGCCGCAGACCTGTATTCGCAGTTTTATAGACGACATTGGTGGCGCGCGCGCCGTGATGTAACAAAGCGGTGCGGACGAATCATGCTTCGCGTGTATTGCCTATCAAAGCAACAATAGGGCTCCGCGGGTAGCTTGCACAACGGTTTAAGCAGTGAAATACTGCATCACGAAGTTTTCGGTCGAGTTCAGTCACTCGTAGTGTTGCTGACTTGATAAGCGCCATCATTACCGGCGGTCCGCCATGATAATTGATCACGCTACGATGCCAATCTGATCCAACACAAAGACTCCCACATGCTTAAGTTGGTCTGCTTCAGGCACCATTCCGCTTTGGCCACAGCAGCCTTTTTGTGTTTCAAGGGACTCGGGACGGAACCCTTGCTTTGCTTTTCCTTTTGTCTCTTACCGCCAATCACGTGACCCTGCTATGATCACCACCCCGATACTTGAGTTGGTCTTGGATTTCAATCGGAAAAAAATATACCAATACCCCCACCCCGAGCGAAGATACAAGAGACGAAACTACACCCCCACTTTGCACGTGGCATATTTAAGAGAGAAGGTTGACGTTTAGTAAGTACAAAAACCCCAAGCAAACTACAAAGATATGCAACTCCAAGATCCAAACCCATGTGCTAAATGCCAAAAGTCATCGTACCTCATATCCATCTGAGTGGCTCTGCCACTCACACCATACCCGGTTCCTCCACATTCTGCTCTCCTTGAAGCCCCTTACAACCGACTGTCCCACCCACCAACAGGTCTCTCCCACCTCTCCGGCCAAACCCCCTGCAACCCCTCCCAAATGTGTCCCACAAACTCAATCTTCAACCCCCTCAACACCTCCTCAGGCAAATCCCTCGCATCCTTTCTGTTACCCTCGGGAAGCAGCACTCGTTCCACCCCGGCTCTCAGCGCACCAATGAGCTTCTCTTTGATACCGCCGACGGGAAGCACACGTCCGCGGAGCGACACTTCGCCCGTCATTGCGAGCGTGGGTGGCACGGGTTTGCCTGAGAAGAGAGAGATGAGGGCGATAGTGTGGGCGAGGCCGGCTGAGGGTCCGTCTTTGGGGATGGCACCCGAAGGGCAGTGTACGTGGATACTGCGGTTCTTCATGATGTCTTCGTCATCCGAGGCCGTAAGACCCAGGTCGAAGGCGTGGGCTTTGACCCAAGATAGTGCTACTTCCACGCTCTCCTTCAACACATCTCCTAATTTACCCGTAAGCTGCACCCTTCCTTTACCCGGCATATCCGCAATCTCAATGAACAGGATGGAGCCTTGGCCGCCTGTTGAGTATGCGACGAGCCCAGTGACGACACCCGGTCGCGAATTTTGCTCCGTGAGCTCTTCGGTAAACTTCTCGATGCCGAGTGTGGCGTCGATATCTTCCATTGTGACGACAGGGTTGTAAGCTGCGAGGGTATCGAGGTCCTTTGCTGTAGCGTACTCAACCGCTTTCGAGCGACATACCGAGCCGATTTCGCGCTCGAGATTTCGCACGCCTGACTCGCGCGTGTACGATGTGATGATCTTGTCCAGTACGTCGGTGGGTATGTTGAGGTTGTCGTCGGCGAGGCCGTTGGTGGTGATTTGCTTGGGAATGAGATGGCGGGAGGCGATGTGGCGCTTCTCGAGCGTGGTGTAGCCAGAGAGTTGGATGGTCTCCATGCGGTCGAGGAGCGGAGGTGGAATCGTCTCCAAGGAGTTCGCGGTTGCAATAAAGAGCACTTTTGATAGATCGATGGGGATGTTGACGTAGTGATCGGTGAAAGTGTGGTTCTGCTCGGGGTCGAGAACCTCGAGCATGGCTGCGCTTGGATCGCCGTTATAATTCGACATGCCCAGCTTGTCAATTTCGTCAAGCAGGAAGACGGGATTTGCGACGCCAACCTTTTTCAGGCCGTTCACGATGAGTCCAGGCATGGCTGCGACATACGTGCGCCGATGACCGCGGATCTCGGCCTCATCGCGCACGCCTCCCAGGGAGATGCGGTGGAACTTGCGGCCAAGGGCTGTTGCGATGGATTTTGCAAGCGACGTCTTTCCCGTGCCTGGTGGCCCAACCAACAGCATAATAGGCGACTTATCAACCATGCGCTTCCTCTCAAGCAGCCTCAGCTCCTCCTCTGTAGGTTCTCGTGCAGCTTCCGGCGCTTCCTCCTTCTCCTCGCCTTCTTCTTTTGGATGAGAAACTTCGGCCAGCGCTCTGATCTGCTCATCGATGGTGCGATTCGCCTGCTCC
>Ga0247803_1000557_pt1 | contig 20018 bp, 14 predicted proteins | sample UWRJL014104B1_FD_180928 | JGI IMG/M metagenome (GOLD analysis project Ga0247803, IMG submission 180928) | Plant litter microbial communities from Arlington Agricultural Research Station in Wisconsin, United States - UWRJ-L014-104B-1 | ecosystem: Environmental > Terrestrial > Plant litter >...
TGTAGATAAAAAGAAATTATCCAAGCTAACAAGTTTGCTCCATTTTTTTACAAAGTGGTATTTAATACTTGGTGCTATTTTAGCTGCGGGCCTTATGGTTATTGGTATTGTCTTTTTTAAAAGCTTTGGTAAAACAAACAGTATCGACTGGATGGTACCGTGGATTATACTCTCCGTATCTACCGGGGTCATGTTCATTACTACCTTTTTTCTTGCCTTTATTGAAGGAATGGGCAGAATTAAAATGGTCGCTAAAATCAGATTTATACAACAGATCTTCAACATTTCTACAACTTGCCTTTTACTTGCCGGCGGTGCCCGCTTATATACGTCAGGTATTTCCACTATGGTGGTCTCGATTGTATTACTTGGATTTATCCTTGCTAAACCGGTGAGAAGCCTGCTAGTGGAAATATGGATTGTGCCAACAACTGAAAAATTCAGATATAAAGAAGATATTTTCCCCTATCAATGGAGAATTGCAATTAGTTGGATAGGTGGTTACCTCATATTCCAAATGTTTAACCCCGTTTTATTTGCATTTTCGGGTGCGAAGGCTGCAGGCCAAATGGGGGCAACCCTTGCTGTTTTAAATGGTATCATCAGTCTATCATTGAGCTGGGTTTCTACCAAAGTAGCTTATTGGTCTAGGCTCATTGCCTTAAAACAGCAAACGGAGCTTAACCAATCCTTTAAAACAACCCTATTTCAATCCTCAGCTATCAATTTGCTAGCTATAATAACCTTTTATGCAGTAATCGCATTGATCGGTCCGTACTATCCTAATGTTGCCACCAGATTTATACCATCTTTGTTATTAGGTCTATTTGCATCAACATTTTTCTTTAATAACATTATTAACTGCTGGGCTACTTATCTGAGATGTTTTAAAAAGGAGCCATTTTTGATACAAGCATTGATAGTTGGTGTATTGAGCGGTCTATCTACTTATTTCTTAGGTAGATATTACAGTTTGTCGGGTTTAATATGGGGATACTTTATCATCACTGTAGCTGTCAGTTTACCTATGTCATACTTTATATTCAGGTATTTTAAAACTAAATTCAATGAAGTTTTTGAATTAAAACCATCTCATGAGTTATAAATTATCAGCAGTAGTGGTCTTTTATAACCCCACTAAAGAGGTTGTAAATAATGTATTATCTTATATTTCTAAGGTAGACCGGCTATTTGTAATTGATAATTCTGCTGTAAATAACAAATCTTTACTAGACGTTATTCCTGGATTTGAAGAAAAAATAACTTATATAAGTTCCGGAGAGAATAATGGTATTGGTTATGCACTAAACAAAGCTGCTGTACTAGCTATGGCCGCTGGTTATGATTGGATGCTCACTATGGATCAGGACAGCAGTTTTATTAACAGCTCGTCAGATAAGTTTTTCAATAGACCAAATACCATACACAATAGTAAGCAAGTTGGTATCCTTACGCCGGTACATGCTACACAAGTATACCAGGAAGCAGATCAGCAGCATACCAATGAACTGACGGAAATAAAAACTTGTATGACCTCTGGTAATTTAATAAACCTGGCTATTTGGAAAAACATTGGCGGTTTTAATGAAGAATTCTTTATTGATTCCGTAGACCATGAATATTGTCTGAGGCTTAGAGAACATAGATTCTTGATCTTGCTAGATAGTACCTGCAATTTACAACATGCACTGGGAGAGTCCGGGAAAACAGCGATTGGCGGGTTAACCCTAAATAGTACAAACCACAATGCAGTTAGACGCTATTACATGACTCGGAATAGACTTTATTGTATTTCTAAATATCTGAAATTTGATCCGTCTATGATGCTCACTGATTTCTTCGCAATAATTAAAGAAACCATTAAAATTGTTTTAATAGAAAGCGATAAGAAGAAGAAAATTTTATCCACTTACCGGGGAGTTAGAGATTTTTTTGGCCACAAAATGGGGAAATATCCGTACACTAATTAACCTATAGAAATGAGTGTGATTGACAGTAGCGCTAAAGCTTACATTATTCTAGTAAATTATAATAATCCTGGGGATACTATTGAGTGTTTAGAAAGTTTGCTGAAAATTGACGACCATAACTACCAAGTGATTGTTGTAGATAATTCTACTGAACCCTGTATAGCTACTTTTAAATCATGGGCATCTGGATCATTTATACCGTCTAAAGAATCAGCTTTTCCGGAATATGTATTACCAATAGTAAGCAAACCTGTAGATGCTTTTTTTATAGAGGAGTTAGCTATTCCGCAACTCACACAAGAACTGGAGCATCAAGTTATATTTATCAAGGCGGCACAAAACAATGGTTTTGCCGCGGCAAATAATATCGCTTTAAAATATACTCTGAAGTTTGGATCTTCAGCATCATGGGCCTGGATATTAAATAATGACACAGTAGTATCACATGATATTTTAACAGCATTCAGAAGTTATGCAGCCTCTTTTAGCTCACCCAAAATAGGTATTGTTGGCACAAAGCTTTTTTACTATAAACACCCTGAAAAGCTACAGGGAGTTGCTGGTGTATATAATCCGTACAATGGTAAAACAAAACACATTGGTGCATTTGAAGAAGATAAAGGACAATTTGATAATTTTAACTATTCGACGTTTAATTATGTGATAGGGGCGTCCCTGTTCGTCTCCTTACCATTTGTGAAAGAAGTAGGCTTAATGTCAGAAGACTATTTCCTTTATTATGAGGAAATTGACTGGATTACTCGTGGCCTGCATAATAACTGGAAATCAGGCTTTTTGAGTCGTGGAAAGGTTTATCATAAAGAAGGTGCATCTATAGATGCAGATGTGTCTACAAAAAGTGACCTAGCGGATTATTATATTTGTAGAAATATGCTCATATTTACGATCAATAATTTACCAGAATATACATTCTTCATCAGAGCTTCTTTGCTCATCAGGCTATTTATCCGTCTTGTTCGTTTAGAATTTACCCGGGCAAAGTCAGTTTTTAGAATCTTATTTTATAAAAGAACATTAAAAGAGAAGTTCCAATGAATTTAAGAATCTCCGTAAACCTGTTCATATTTGCTATCCTCTATTTCATACTTACATTTGAAGGAATGTACTTGCCATTGCTTTATGCTATTGGTTTTGATGCCTCAATCGTAAAATTGTTATTGTACCTGAAGTATATTGTTATAGTCTATTATGTTTCAAAGTTATCAAAACACATGAAGGTTCTGAACTATGAAAGTGTCATATACGGACTTTTGGTGCTTTTGCTAGGCTTTGTGTTATTTCAGGCACTTACGTTTGCGAAATTTTCAATGAACATAATTACGGTTCAGCTCTTTCCTTTTCTCATCTACATTGCAGGCCGTAAAATGTATTTCAGTGACAAATATCTCGATTCTGTCCGCAGAATCATATCATGGGGAGCTTTTATCCTTTCCGTATATGCTATACTTGATATTAAGCTGCTGTCCGGTGATATGTGGTCTGGATTTTTAAATCAGGGAGGCTATTTAAAAGATATTAAAAACACACTCGAAGATGGGATTGTATTTAACCTGACAGGGAACTTTTATTATGATCCTTTTAATTTAAAAATAAGGCGTGCAATTGGCTTCCAAGGTGATCCACTAGCTTTTGCCTATTCACTGGTATTACCATTTCTTTTGATCATTTTTGAACGTAAAAACTATGGTAACGCAGGTAAAATTATCATTTTGATTGTGGGGGTTGCTTTGTGGTTATCCTATACCCGAGCTATTATCATTTCTATTGTCTTGATTACACTTTGCCACCTGGTATTCAAGAAAAGACAAATTATTGTTACGATTTGTACAGGTGTGTTTGTAATGTTTGTGATATCCTTATTTGGTAACCAGTTATTATTATTGACTGGTGCAAGCGACAGCTCATCGATGGGGCACGTAGAATCGTTGGTTTCTGTATTACATAGAGATGCATCATCATTTGTTTTAGGAGGTATCATATCAGGAGAAAGGCAATTACACACCTATGAATCCGGCTTTTTAAACTTATTTGTGAATTACGGTATACTTGTTGCATTTGGATATTACTTCTGCATTTCTAAAATAGTATTAAAGCTATATGACATTGACACCAACTTTTCGAAAGCACTGGCCTTAACAGGATCTATTGGAGCCTTTACCAGTATAATCTTTTCTGAATCATTCTTCTCCTTTACAGGATATGGGTTATTCTGGTTTTTGTCGGGGATTGTGATTACAAATAATTACTATAATCAAAAGAATGCAGATGAATTAGTTGAAGATGAGACACCTATACCAAATGAACAGCAATTAAAATTGGCGGGAGATGTATAATAAGATAATTTATATAATGATAGGTGTAAAAGTGTTAATCTTTAATAGATTTGTACCAGATTTTAGTTTATCTGGGACAAAGGGATTAATATTGTCGGATCTCTTTTTTTATCAAATTTTAAAGTATACCTATTAATGAGTTTAAAAATATTATGCATCGACGCAACAATACTGCGCGATGATCGGCTGACGGGGGTGGAACGGTATATTATTGAACTTATTAAGGCATTTGGTAAAATTGAAAATGAGTTTAAGATCTACGTGTTATTAAATAAAAGGTATACAAAATTTAGAAGTCAAATTAATTTTGGTGATCCAATCTATAGTCCTACTACGTATAGAATAATAAACGACCAAATATGGATTCCATATATCACTTTAAAACTAAAAGCTGATCTTGTTCACTTTCCTGTGTTTGGTGCTCCGGTGTTTTGCCAGACGCCCGCAGTATTGACTATACATGATGCTACACCTTGGAAATTTCCAGAAACAATATCCAAAGGAATGCGTTTATACTACAAACCACTATATAAACAATCTGTCAAAAGGGCGAAACATATCATTACCGTTTCCAATAGTTCTAAGAACGATTTGATTGCGGCTTTAAACATACCTACGAATAAGATAACGACAATTTATGAAGCAGTGGACAGGGATTTTTTTAACATAGATAATTTGCATCATTTGTCACCTCTCGATTTAAACTTAAAATACCTGCTGTCTGTAGGAACCTTAGAGCCAAGAAAAAATGTTAAAATTCTTCTTGAGGCTTATGCTATTCTTAAATCAAAGTATAAAATCCCTCATAAGCTAGTTTTCACTGGACGTAAAGGTTGGATAGATAATTTAAAGGTAGATGAGTCATTAAAAGAAGATATCATCTTCACGGGCTTTATTCCAGATGAAAATCTTCCTTCAGTTTATAACAATGCTGCCGTCTATGTTTTTCCTTCTTTATATGAGGGATTTGGATTTCCTATATTAGAAGCCTTTGCTTTAAAGGTGCCAGTAGTAAGTTCGGATACATCTTCTCTTCCAGAAATAGGAGGTAACGGATGTTTGTATGCAAATTCTGGTTCAGCTGCAGAATTTGCTGAACAAATCTATTCTATATTAAAGGATAATGGCCTGCGAAATATGCTAGTTGATAATGGTAATAAAATATTGCAAAATTTTTCATGGACTAAATGTGGTTTAGAAACATTGCAGGTATATCGTAATATTCTAAACTAAAATGGAATTAAAGAAAACAAAAATTTTTGGATTAGATTTCCTGAATGAACATGATCTGTCACTTATCAATGCACATGTTTTTAGGGATCTAGGTAAGCCTGTGATGAATGGGCATGAATTGCCGATCATCTTTACTCCAAATGTAGATTACCTGGTTAAACTTGACCGGCCGGATAATAAATATATTCAAGACTTCTTAAAAAAATCAAAATATATACTTCCTGATGGGCAGCCTATTATTTGGGCAAGCAAACTTACACGCGAGCGTTTAATCACAAGGTTAACTGGTAGCGATTTATTCCCATTGATGTTCTCTAGAGCTCAAAATGAAAACATTCCTATACTATTGTTAACATCAAATGAGAAACTAGCAGATTTTTACAGAGGTTTTGGCGATAACGTTTGTGCACATGCTTTGCCACTGATTAAAAATAATAATATAGGTGAGGTTGCAGAGAATATTATCTCCATGATAGAAAAGAGCTCTATAAAAATTGTATTCATAGGTATTGGGTTTCCTAACCAAGATCTGTTGTGTATGGAAGTTTTCGATAGGATGAAGAAGAAAAATATAGAATATCCTCTAGTTTGTTTATTTGGGGCTGCTCTGTCATTTTTTGCAGGTCACGAGAGAAGAGCACCTAAATTGTTCCAAAATGTTGGTATGGAGTGGTTTTACCGGTTTTCTAAAGAACCAAAACGTCTATTCAAGAGATATTTCATTGACAGTATGCGTTTTTTTAAACTGTTATATGAAATGAGAAAAAGTAAGTAGATATTCCTTCCTATGTGAGTGAAACTCACTATTAAAGTGTATTCTGATAAATCGTTTTAAAGGATTTCAACAAAAATACAATCCATTTAGAAGTTATAGATGCCTATTAGGTGTAGTTGGAATACTTTTACCTAGATAGCATGAATAAATCAGTGGGAGATACTGTATTGCAAGATTATGCTATTGTAAATTTCAATGTATAAATGTAAAAGAATGAGAAATGGTCGCTGATCTAATCAATAACGATTTTTAGTGAATCTTAAAGTTTCGAATAGTCATTTTGTTTCAAATAAGATTTCCTTCCGCAAGAACTACATTGGTATCTCCTTACATTCATCCAAACAAAGAAATTTCTAACAAAAAATCCCCTTTTTACTCTTGTGTCTAATAAACCAGTTTTACAATGTGGACATTTCTGATAAGTTTTGACAATACTTGCCCATGAGTTATCGATTTCTTCTATTACCATAATTATAATTTTAATAAAAACCCCAAATGATATAATCTTTTTCTTATGAACTTTTATTTAAATATTAGTTTATAAATGACTATGTGTTAGCTTTTTACAAGTATTTATGGCTATTAAATTATGGTTTTTTTATTTTAAAATGCAAGCATTTTTTTATAATTTTTCCCTAAAACATTTTAGTGAATGCTAGTGAGCAAAAAATAAATTTGATACAGACCGATCTATTGCTAGCAGTTACCTTAATATATATAATTACTTTATTGACTCTATCCTGAGCAGGAAACAATAAATTTAAAACTAGAAGTATTTTTGAATTGAATGGGTTATCAAGAGCAAGGTTGATAATAGAAAGATAATAATAAAAGTATATATATTATTTATTAAACTCAGGCATTAGCTAGCTATCCGCAAACAATATGCTAAATTCTGTTCCTTTATTGTGATCACTATTTATCCTAAAAGTCCCGTTAAGTGCCTCAATCTGATTTTTAATAACAAATAATCCCACATTCGAACCAAGTAAATTATCACTAAATGGCTCATATAAACCAGAGGTTTCAAAGGGACTATTTTCATTTAATAATTGGCCATTGTCAATAAACACAATTTCTAAATGATCTTTTTTTCTATTAGTCTCTACATAAATCTCCGTCACTGCATCGTCCCTGCGGTTAGCTATTCCCCTTGAAATTAGATTGTAAAATATGCTATAGATAATTCCTCGATTGCTGAACAATATATTCGCATCGATGAAATTACCATGGATCTGAATATTCTTTTCTTTCAAAGGACGGTCCAGGGAATTTTTAACATTTTTAAGTAACTCATCCAGATTGATATTTTCGCTCGCTGCTATAATTTCATCTTTTTTATTCATTACTAAACTAAGGTCATGGATGTTCTCATCAATTTGACTTACAGATTGCTGGATATGATCAATGATCTGTAGTTCTTTTTTTGACTGTGTATCAAGAGCGCTCATAATTTGACTATAGCCCGTAAGCACAGCAATAGGTTTCAGTGCTTTTTGAGATACATATCTGATATGATCCAACTTTGTATTTAGCCTGATCAGCTCAAAGACTAATTTCTCCCTGTCATGTTCATTTAGTTTTTGTTCAGTAATATCTCTTGTAGTCCCATCTATCTTTACTAATACACCAGCTGTGTTTACATAGGGTTTAAACCAATTCTCTACCCACCTAATGTTTCCATCCTTGTGTATTACCCGGTATTGATTAAAAAAAGACTCGCCCTTTTTAAATTTAAGCTTCATCAAATCCAGGATATAGCGATCTTCTTTATGGACAATCTTATACCAAAAGTTTTTATCATTTACAAAGTCTATTGCAGAATATCCCAGTACTGCTTTGCATGTCTTTGAAATTCTTATAAATTCATCATCTTGAACATCCCTGGAAAACGAAATTTCCATTGTTCGCTCAGACAAACCATCATAAGCAGATTGTGAGGTAGCTAATTCTGCTTTAAGCTCATTAGTTCCTTTATTCAGCTTTTCTGAACGGTTAAACAAACAAATTAACGTAAAAAAAATTAAACAAAAAGTGATTATAATCAAGAGATGAGATCTTTCACTTGATTTGCTTGCCTGCATTTGCCGCGTTTTTAGCAATAATGATTCGCTATCTTCAATAACTTTGTATTTAGCTTTAATATCTGGGAAAGTAACACTGTTAAATCTTGATAAAGATATTAATGGGCCGGAAGCTGACATATTTACTTTGTAGTACTGCACCCGCTGTTGCAACTCATTTACCATAGCATTGATGAGGGGTTGTATTTGCAAGTTATCCTTAGTTAAATAGCTTACTAGTGCTAGCTCTTCATTGGCAGCTTTGGATACCGATAATACACGGTTTTTAAAATTGTCGTCTTTTGTTCTTAAATAACTTTTAAAGGAAAGCTCAAGCTCATCTATCTTAAATTTGATTCTGGAAGTATGCAATAGTACTTTATACGTGTGTGAAACCCACTTTTCATTTTCACTAGCCACCTTAAGGTAATGAAACGATAAATACGCTAAACCTAAAATCAACACCACAAGTAATCCTACACGATGTGTAAGCATTTTTTTATATACTAACATTAGTTCATATGAATGGTAAAAATTGTTCCTTTTTTCGCAACGCTAGTAAAGCTTACCGTACCGTTGTGCAGCAGAATAAATTTCTTAGCAATAAAGGTCCCCAGCCCCGTACCTTTTATTGCTTCTACATTATCTGCTCTGTAAAAAGCCTGGAAGATTTTATTTTCAGCATTAACAGGTATGCCAATGCCAAAGTCTGTTATGATGATAGAGTAATCGTATTTTGTAAAAACAATTTCAATATTTGGTTCACGGTTATTTACAGAATATTTAAGTGCGTTAGATAATAAGTTAGTAATAGCATGGGCTAGCAATAATGGATCGGCCATAACCTTGCGGCGGGTTCCTCTAACTGAAAGGCCAACTGTTCTTTCATCATGCTGAATCCTTTCCAGCGCATATATTACCTCCTGTACCAAGCCTATAAGATCAATTTTTTCCTTTTTACAGGTAAAGGCTTTAGAATCAATACGGCCTAAAGTAAGTACCTTTTCAATCAGCTCACTTAATTGATCTATTTGATTTGTAATAGTAAGGATGTGTTTTAATAAATAGGGCTCTTGAAGACGATTATTATTGATATAAATTTCCGAAAGTTCGACGCTGGAACGCATAATTGCTAATGGTGTCCTAAACTCATGAGAAGCAAGAGACACAAAATTTGATTTTAGTAAGTTAAGTTCCTTTTCCTTCTTAATTGACAGCATCAGCTGTATCTCTGCCAGTTTTCTCATCTCCCTATTTTGGATGTCTATATTGATATCCTGAAGGGTGCCCTGTGTCCCTATGATATGACCAGATTCATCTTTAACCAGCATCGCAAAAACTTTCATCCAGCAAATATTTCCAGACTTTGTCATGTATCTAATTTCATGTGAACAGAACTGTTTGGTACCAGCCATCATTGGCTCGAACAGTGCAGCATCAGTAGCTACATCATCTGGATGAAGGAAGCTGAAGAAAGGCTTTGAAATCGAATCTTCTACATCAAATTCCATAATTCTTGCCCACGAGTCATTCAGGAAAATCCAATTGCCATTAGAATCTGTCCGGAAAACTACATCATGAATGGAAGCAACTAATGTTTTGTGTTTTAAAAAATCTAGCTCTTTTTGTTTAGTATCCATGATATTCGGTTGATTAGTTCTTTTATTCTGAATGGTTTAGTAATAAAATCCACTGCACCTACTTCTTTGGCTTTAGCATAGTCTTCTTTATCTGTGCGTGCCGTCAGAAATATTAGCGGAGGGTTATAATTTAATTTGTTGAGCTCAATTTTAACACGGTAACCATCAAAGTCAGGTAATGTAATATCACACAGCACTAGGTCTGGATTATTGTTCTTAGTCAATGTAACACCCTCTAATCCCAGCGAGGCAGTAATACATGTATAACCATGCATTTCAAGTAATTCTTTTAAATTATCCCTCAATACTTGCTCGTCTTCAATTAGTAGTATTAATGCCATAATTATATATTCATTGTGAGAAATTGGTTGTTATAGCTATCAATTCACTCTTTGAATGAATATTTAGTTTTTTATAAATATTTTTGGTATGATGGTTTATTGTGAAAAAAGTGACTTTTAGAATAGCAGCAGCTACCTTATTAGACATGCCGGTTTTTAACAAGTAAATTAGTTCTATTTCTTTTTTAGTGAGATCTGGATATCCTTCTTGCAGTGTGCTATTCATTTTTCCGAATTTAAATAGATGACTAACTATCGAGGGCGATAAAGGCATGTGCCCTTCATATGCCTTATATAATGCATCTTTTATAAATTGGAGGCTGCTCGATTTTAACAAAAAGCCATTTGCACCCTTATTAAGAGCATTGCGTGACATTTCTGGATCTGAGATCGAAGACAATATGATTATGATAACAAAGGGAAAAACCTGCTTAATAATATGAAGTCGATCCAGGCTATTCCCGGATGGCAGCATTAGATCTAAAAGAATAATATCTGGCGTAGTTGTACATTTAATATTACGCAGCTCTTTTATATCTCCAACACTAAAGGCAATTTCGAAGGTATCTTCCCTATCAAAAAAATCCTTATAATTAGCAAGCAATGATATATCATCCTCAATAAAACCAAGTTTAATCAGCATAACACTTTAGATAAAAGGTTTAATTACAATGTAGTCATTGCTGTACCATTGTAAATGTAACATTAACCTATAGTTTGATATTTAACTTAATTTATAAAATTTGCGCATGCAGTTATAACATACATACTTTCTTATCGGCACAAAAAATAAAAATTGTTTTATAAAGGAAGATCTTTTGATTCTTTCTACGTCATCAGAATTATTACATCTTTTGCAAGTAACTAAATTAGCCATAATCAAAGGTTATGTTTTTCGACAGTTATAAAAAGTACTCAAACAAGTAGGTGTAAGCCTTATTATCCATTTAGGGGATGTAATATTGCAGTGATAAAATCTCATCTCTTAAACATAAGTATTGGCTACTAATTATGAATCAATTATTGATTTAGTATGGTAAATCTCATCGCGCGCGATTGTACAGAGGTTTTATCGTAGTTGTTCTTCAAAGCGTCACCGGTATTAGCCATATAGCTTTTGTCGATTGAATGTTAGCTGTTCATCGAGAAATGACAGAAGAAAGCAGGGACGCAAGACCGAATGCCAATTGCGAGATAGCTGTCCTGCTTTGTCATTGGATGGGTCTATCCGCCCTTTTTTTTATTAAAATTCAAATTATGCCTTACTACCTTAACTTTTTATATTTCAAGTCCAAAAGAGTTCTAATAAATTTTTACTTTTATATCGCTTAATTAAACATAATTCCGATACAAACAATTTTCAATTATGACGAAAACCCCTACTAAATTTAGATACGATATTAATGCATTAAGAGGAATTGCTGTTTTAGGGGTTATACTATTTCATTTTAAAGTCCCGTATTTTAATGGTGGGTTCTCTGGAGTTGATATCTTTTTTGTGATATCAGGATATTTAATGACCAGAATTATAGTTAATGGAATAGCAAAGGATAATTTTTCAGTTTTAGATTTCTATGGTAAGCGGCTCAAGCGAATAGTGCCTGCTTTATTATTTCTAATCATAACACTCACAATAGCAGGATTTTTCTTTTATTTTCCTGTGGATTACATGTTGAATGAAAAGAATGCCACTGCAAGTATACTGTTCTTATCAAACATTTTTTATTGGAGAAACTCTGGATATTTTGATCCATCATCGGAAACAAATATTTTATTACACACTTGGTCATTATCAGTAGAGTGGCAATTTTACTTACTATATCCATTAATTTTGCTGGTACTACATAAAATGTTTACAAGCAAGTCACGTTATACCATCTTTTTTATTGGATCTACACTAGCAATCATGGTGTTCTCTTTCTTTTTTACTAAAAAATCTCCAACTGCCTCGTTTTATCTTTTGCCTACCCGATCTTGGGAAATGATGTTCGGTGGAATTGCATTTTTTATGGAAGACATCATTAAGAACGTTAATACAAAAAAGATTGCCGCTTTATTTGGATATGTTTCTCTTTTAATCTGTATCTTCTTACTCAAGACTGATATGCAATGGCCAGGTGTTTTCACTATGCTTCCTGTCTTCTTTACCTTCATCATCATTATATCTAATTACAACGACTTTACAGTGTTGAAAAGTAACGTGGTTCAGTTTGTCGGCAAAATTTCATACTCATTATATCTTTGGCACTGGCCCGTGTATGTTATTTCTAAATACTTTGGTGTTCAAACGAATGTTATATCTATATGTTCACTTATATTGTTGTCAGTTATCTTAGGATATCTTTCGTATAAATATATAGAAAGCTTAGATTTCAAAAGCAATCCGCTCATTTTATCAGCAATGGCAATCTTAACTATAGTTACCTGCTCTTTAGGTTTCGTAGCAACTAACACTTTCATGTTCAAACCAAAATCTATTTTCTTAACTAATTTTGAATCCAAGCACGTAGATAAAAAAGAGCAATTCAGTTCCGGTTGTTGTTTTGTATCCAGCCTGCACGCTGGGATGAAAGATTATAAAAAATTAGAATGTTTAAATCTAAAACCTGATATGAAAAATGTTCTTTTGATAGGTGATAGCCATGCAGCTCAAATTTCTCTTTCATTAAGAACCACTTTAAAAGACCGTAATATAAACTTATTACAAGCTACTTCAAGTGGCTGTTCTCCTGTAAAAAGATTAAATGGTGAACCCAGGTGTAGTGAGATAATGGATTACGTTTATAATGATTTTATAGTCAACAATTCTAAGAAAATTGATGGCATTTTTATATGTGCAAATTGGATTGGCAGAGCTAGTGGAAATAATGAAAGAATGGTTACTGATGTAAGAAATACAATAAAATATTTGGAAGATTTGGGAATTCCCGTAGTCTTAATAGGGCAGAATGAGGTATACAATATGTCTTATACCTCAATAATGGCTAAAGAAAACGAGTATAATATGAAGTTAAGGGATGGGCAAATCAATATGGATTCATATAAAATTAACGATCTGATGAAAGATCAGTTTAAATCGAACTATATTAATATTATTAATACTAATAGTTTCCCTGGATTATCTTCCTCAAATAGCCCGTATATGTTTGATGAAAATCACTTTACAAAATATGGAGCAGATTTGGCAATGGTCAAGATCTTTTCAAATCCGATTACTAAGAAGTTTATTAATAATATTAATGGGAAGAATGCGTTTTCAAATCAATCTATAATAGCTTTTAGCTCTAATTAGTTTATAAACATATCAAAAAAGTATTAACTACAATCAATAAAAACTAATTATTATTTTGCATAACCCACCTATTGCAATTCCTTCTATAGGCTTCATTGTGCTTGATAAAAGCGTAATCAATTATACGATGATTACATTAACTTAATCTGGAAATAAATATTATTTTGTATTATTACAAAATTCGCTACAAAATTTAGCTACATTTTTAACATTTTAATGGAAATAATAACGATCAAGTGATGCTTTTATTAAAAATAATGTAAATAATTTATGTCAATATTATAGAAAAGCTTAGTTTTACAATATTGTAACAATAAATGGTTGCGAAAAGACACATTCATCTTATGATTAAAATTTGTACAATAAATAAGCTTACATTATTATCAGGTTTATTTGTGATATTTCTACTATCGTCTTGTGGATCTACTAAATATGTGCCTTATTTTCAAAATGTAAGTATCGCCGATACTTCTTCATTGCCCACCCATATTGAATTTCATGAACCGACTATACAACCAGACGATATTTTGTCGATTTCAGTTTTCACTATAGATCCACTTACCTCTATGGTTGTTAACCAACTTGGAACTCAAGCGTTGAGTAGCGGACAAGTAGGAGCGCCGGGAAGTAGTGCAATCAATGGATTTCTAGTAGATAAAAATGGGGAAATTCAGGTTTCGGTAATTGGAAAGGTGAAATTATTGGGATTAACTACATTTCAGGCTAGAGATTTGATAACGGAGATTGCATCTAAGAGTTACAATAATCCAAATGTTCAAGTTAGATACGCCAATTTCAAATTAACAATTTTAGGAGAGGTGGCCCGTCCGGCAACCTACACTGTTCCTAATGAAAAGCTTACTGTACTAGACGCTCTTGGATTAGCTGGCGATTTAACAATTTATGGCAAGAGGGAAAATGTAATGTTGATCAGAAGTACCAACGGGAAAAAAGAATTTGCCAGGTTAAATTTAAACTCAACGGATTTATTTAATAGTCCTTATTTCTATTTAAGACAGAACGATGTGTTATATGTAGAACCTAACAAAGGAAAAGCAGCATCATTAAATACGGCTAGAACACAGAGTTTTGCTCTTATTGGTACTGCTTTAACGGTACTTATAACGTTAGCAACAAGGATTTTTTAAACTAAGTTTTTAATAAACATAGTGTCAATCTATTAAAATATACATGAACATATCACCAGAAGATCAATTTATATCAGAACCAGCAGAAAATGACGCTATAGATTTTCGGCAGATTACATTTCGATACATTTCCAATTGGCCTTGGTTTATTCTATCTATATTAGTTTGCATTAGCGCGGCATATATTTATAATAAATATGCAACTCCAATGTATAAAGTTACCGCAAGGGTGTTGATTAATGATGAAAAGAAAGGCGGAGGGTTACCATCCGGAACTGATGTTTTAGGAGATCTTGGCGGTTTGTTAGGTGGGAAGAGCAGTGTAGATAATGAAGTAGAAATCCTGAAAACAAGACATTTACTAGAGCGGGTTGTTGAAGATTTAAAGTTAAATGTTACTTATTTTAAGGGAGGACCATTTACTGATGTGGAGATTTACAAAGCGCCTTTTCTCATTGAGCCTGTACAATTAGCCGATACAATTAGATTTGTTCCTGTTAAACTTACATTCTCAGAGAGGAATAAAATTAATTTAAAAACTGATGATCTAGATACAATTGTAAACTTCAATGATGCAATAAAAATTGCTGGTATTGGCCAATTTAGAATTGTTAGAAATCCAAATGTTAAAATAGCTGATGGAGACTACGGATTTTTAATTCAGTCTGTAACTGGAAGAGCATTAAACTTGATGAAAGATCTTACTGTTGCAGTCGGTAGTAAAATGATTACAATAGTCGATTTATCATTAGATAGCTCCATACCTGAACAAGGCCAGGATATTTTAAATCGGCTAATTTATAATTATGTTCGGGAAAATTTAAAAGACAAAAATGAAGTTGCAGATAGTACGATAGCTTTTATACAGCGTAGATTATTGATCATTGGTAGTGAACTTGGAAGTGCCGAGGGAAATATTCAGAGTTTTAAGCAGAAAAATAGTTTAGCTGATATGACGGAACAGGGGAAACTATTAGTTTCCTCCACAGGGCAGTATAGTGATGAATTGGGTAAAACAGAAACTCAAATATCAATCGTAAAAAGTGTATTAGAATATTTAAAAGACGATACAAAGAATAAAAGGGTATTACCAAGTCCCCTAATTGCATCTAATATGGTCTATAGTAGTGCAGTTGAAAAATATAATGTGCTAGTATTAGAAAGAGGCAGAAAGCTTATCGGTTTATCTGAAAGTAACCCCATCATCTTAAATTTGGATAAAGAAATCGAAAACTCTAGGGGAGATATTATCGCTAATCTAAGTACTACGCTAGATGGTCTTACGATTACTAGAGATAAATTAAATAGCCAGATGGCAGGTGCAGAGGGACAAATTAGACAGGTGCCGGAAACGGAAAGAAATTATCTAAAGTTAGCCAGACAACAACAGATTAAGCAGGAGTTATATATCTTTTTAATGCAAAAGAGCGAAGAAACTGCCATATCCAAAACTGCTAATATTGCCAATTCTAAAACAATTGACTCTCCAATAGCTGACAATAAACCATTTGCACCAAAAAAATCGATGATTTATTTAGGCGCATTATTCTTTGGCTTTATTTTCCCAGTAGGTTTTATTTTTGTTAAAGACTTATTAAATAACCGCGTAGAATCTAAGGAAGATATAGCGAAGATAACTAGTGTTCCTGTTATTGGTGAAATCAGTCACAATAATGAGAACAATAACCTGATTATTGCAGAAAACCCAAGATCAACTATTGCAGAACAGTTTCGAGGTTTAAGAACAAACTTATCTTTTTTCTTGAAATCAAATGAGGAAAAGGTCATCCTTGTTACTTCAAGTATGTCAGGTGAGGGAAAATCCTTTGTTGCAATAAATTTGGCGACAATTTTAGCCATGTCCGGTAAAACGGTTTTGCTAATGGAACTCGATCTTAGAAAACCCGGGCTGTCTGCTAAATTAAACATTAGTAATAAATTTGGGTTTACAAATTATGTGATCTCCAATGAAATCACTACAAAAGATATAATTCAACCGTTGGATTTACATGAAAATCTGTTTTTAGTTGGTTCGGGACCTATTCCACCAAATCCTGCAGAAACTTTAATGAGCGACCGCTCGAAGGAATTATTAGAAAAATTAAAAGATCAATTTGACTACGTTATCATTGATGCTCCGCCAATAGGTTTAGTTGCCGATGCTCAGCTTCTAGGCCCTTATGCAGATATTTGCTTATACCTGATCAGACAGAACTTTACGTTGAAAGATCAGATACATATTGTAAAAGAATTAGCGCAGACAAGTAAAATGAAACGGCTAGGTATAGTCGTGAATGACATTAATGAAAAAGGTGGTTATGGCTATGGTTATGGCTATGGTTACGGATATGGCTACGGATCATATGGAGCTGAGGAAAAAGAAACTAGCTTTTGGAGTCGATTTAAAAGAAATTAAGCTCAAAAGGTAACTTGTTTTTGATAATTTGTTAATACGGTTTCCTGCTGCATTGAGTTCTTTTAATATGATTTTTGTAAATAATATATTCTTAAAATAAATAAATGAGTAGTCATAAGAAGTTAGCTTTAACGGGTATCTTTTGGAATGCTGTACAGCTAATCATTAATCAATCTTTTACTTTTATAATACGATTAGTACTTGCGAAACTTTTATTTCCCGAACAATTTGGAGTAATTGGGATGGCAATGATATTTACTGGATTTGTTCAAGTCTTAAATGATCTTGGAATTGCAGCTGCTCTAGTGCAACGAAAAGATGAAGACCTAAGGGAATCACATTATCACACTGCGTTCTGGACAGGTGTAATATGGTCGGTTGTATTATTTTTGATCATGAGTTTATTGCTGGCACCATTTGCCGCAAGTTTTTACAAGGAGCCAATGCTCACCTCCATCATTCCAGTATTAAGTATTGGTATTCTCTTCAGCCCAATTAATCTTGTTCATAAAGCATTACTTACAAAAGTAATGGACTTTAAGAAGATGGCATTTATTGATAATACATCTAATATTATTGCAGGTTGTATCGCTTTGATATTAGCCTATATGGGCGCAGGAGTATGGGCGCTTGTATTTAATACTGTAGCCATCATTATTATTTCAATACCATTGTATTTTTGGGCATCACGCTGGTATCCTAAATTTATTTGGGATAGAGAAGCCTTTAATGACGTATTTGGATTTGGTGCTTACACCACAGGGACCAATGTGATTAACTATTTTATCAATAACGTAGATTATCTATTAATAGGGAAATTACTAAGTGCCAGTGCGCTTGGATCTTACACTTTTGCCTTTGTTCTCACAGATACTTTCAGGAGCAGGCTGATGGCAGTAATCAATAATGTGATGTACCCTATCTATGGTAAAAATCAAGGTGATCACGAGTCACTGAAAAAGTATTATCTCAAGGTTATTAGCTATAACAGTATTATTGTTTATCCCATCATGATTTTCATGTTAGCGGTCGGCGGGCCATTTATCATAAAGTTTTTTGGTGATAAATGGAGTGGCTCTATTATGGCGCTTAAAATTTTGGCAGTATCTGTTATGGTGCATATGCTTGTAAATAGCAATACAGCCCTAATAAGGGGCATGGGTAAACCAGGACTTGAGTTTAAATTGCAGATTATTAAGTCCGTTATATTTATTCCAACGCTGTACTATGGGATAGTGCACTGGGGTATTACTGGTGCTGCCTATGCTATTTTGATTAATAAATTTGTCGCGGTTATTGTAGCTCAATACACTTTCAATTATTTATTAATGATTAAGCTTAGTACACTGGAGTTTTATGAATCTGTAAAAATTCCATGGATTGCCGCAATAGGAAGCTATGCTTTGGCTTTGGTACTTGATAAAGTATTGCACATTAATTTTATGATTACTGGAACTGCTATTTTTTTATCATACTTTTTAATCATCTACTTAGCTATGGGTGATGAACTTAAAAGTCAGATTAGTCAAATTAAATCCTTAAGAAAAAAGACCGCATAATGAACATGTTAAGAAAGATCAAATCGAAAGGTAAGACGTTTATTAAGAATGAACTTCCTACCTATTTATACAAGTCCTACTTTTTATCATCTGTCTATTACTTTCTTTTTGATCCTGCATTCAGACGGGAAAATAACGCGGTTTTGGCTGGAAAGGTGAAGCATATTAAAGAAACGAAAAGCAATAATGGAAATTATTTCTTATTAGTAAGAAATACGCACCGGTTGGAGAAAGGACTATTAATGGTTCCTCGCCGAACAGTATTTGCAAAAGATTATATACAAGAAACTATTGACTCTTTCGAAGGTATCTGGAAATTACATAACCAGGATAATTCTAATCCCCAGCTAAAATGGTTTGAAGATGTAATTAGTGCATATTTTGTTCATATCGCCTCAAATGATAGTTTTATTGAAAGTTTAGGCGTTAAATTTAATGCGATCCTAAGTCAGCATCGATCTCTTGCATCCGACCTTACAAATAAGTCTATACCTTATAAGAGGCTTGCAGAAAACAGATGTGCAATATCATTTGATGAATATTATAAATTAAGCAAACAAAGAAGATCAGTAAGATGGTTTTTAAAAGATCCGGTTCCTAGAGAATTGATCGATAAAGCAATATTAGCCGCAAATCAATCGCCAAGTGCATGTAACCGCCAGCCTTTCGAATTTAGGATAATTGATGATCCTGAATTAGTAAGTAAAGTGGTTAAGTATCCGATGGGTACTACTGGTTATGGTCATTCTATTCCTGTTATGGTTATTATAGTTGGAAATCTTGATGCTTATTTTGATGAGAGAGACAGACATGTAATTTATATTGATGCTTCATTGGCCTCTATGTCGATGATGCTTGCACTAGAAACTTTAGGCCTGAGTAGTTGTGCGATCAACTGGCCGGATATCGACGACAGAGAACACAAAATGGCTAATTTTTTAAATCTAGAGCCACATCAACGCCCAATAATGTGTATGGGATTAGGTTATCCTGACCCTGAAGGTTTAGTAGCGTTTTCCGAGAAAAGAAACTTAAAGCAAATTAGAAAATATAATTTCGAATAGATATGGCTATGATTATTGAATTACGTGGAGTTGAATTTCACAACAAAGGTGCTGAGCTGATGCTTCATGCTATAATTGAAAAAATTAAAAGTAAATTTCCAGATGTGATGTTTGTAATGGAGAAAACAGCATCTGCTCCAATGTCAAAGCAAAAAGAGTTTGG
>Ga0247803_1000558_pt1 | contig 20010 bp, 17 predicted proteins | sample UWRJL014104B1_FD_180928 | JGI IMG/M metagenome (GOLD analysis project Ga0247803, IMG submission 180928) | Plant litter microbial communities from Arlington Agricultural Research Station in Wisconsin, United States - UWRJ-L014-104B-1 | ecosystem: Environmental > Terrestrial > Plant litter >...
ACTTAATGCGGTCAGAAAACGTGCAGGCGTGAAAGAAATTACCGGCGCTACGATGAAGGATATTATGCATGAGCGTCGTGTCGAACTTGCAGGCGAAAATGAGCGTCATCAGGATTTGATGCGTTGGGATAAGGCAGATTTAATTGACATCACTGCACATTATAAAATCGCCCGCGGACCTTACAAGCCAAGCCGCAATTTCGTCAAACCTAAACACTATTACTTCCCCCTTCCTCAACGCGAGGTCGACCTTAGTAATGGCGTGCTGATTCAAAATAGCAATTATTAAGCATTAAGAAATATAGTTAATATACCCGGAAAGTCCCCGGCATATTTTGGAAGAAGTCAACATAGGGATATCGTCCTTTCGAAAGTTGGCTTCTTTCTTTTTTCAAATTGAACACATTCAAAAAACGTGAAAAAGACATTCGTGCCCCTTTTGCTGATTTTAATATTGACACAATGTGCGACTAAGGAGAGACAAATTCAAGGTACATGGAAGACCGATTCCATATCAAACTTTGTCAATGGTTTTTCCCATACCAATAATTCTCAGGATGAACATTGGTCAAACTTTGAATACAACGAAAAGAACGAAGTTTTTGAGCGGAGAAAAGCCGAGTTTCGTAAGTATGATTACAAAATAGTATCTGGTGATTCGCTGGTGTACCTCGACTCGGCAGGCAACTTTTTGAACGGTTATAAAATTCTCAGACTGGACGAAAGTCACCTTATTTTAAAGAAAGACCAAAAGCCTTATCTTCCCGGAAAAAATCAAAAACTTTACGAGATACGCTTTTTCTCCAAAATATCCTCTGACTCTATTTCTGCACTAAAATGATTAAAAAACTGATCTTGTTTTTACTATACGGCACTATAATTTTCAGCTGCAAAAAGAAAAATCAAGATACGTTATTTGAATTGGTGTCCTCTGAAAAAACAGGAATTAAGTTTTCCAATGACCTTAAAGAGGATGAAAAACTGAACATTCTTACTTACGAGTATTTTTACAACGGCGGTGGTGTCGGAATTGGAGATATCAATAACGACGGACTTCAGGATATTTTTCTTGGTGGAAATATGACCGAAAGCCGATTATATCTGAACAAGGGAAACCTTCAATTTAAGGACATTACTGAATCATCCGGAATATCACTTGCCAACAGCTGGTCAAGAGGAATTTCCATGGTTGACATAAATTCCGATGGGCTTCTTGATATTTACGTCTGTAGGGCCGGGCCGCAGCCGGCCGGTGCTGTTGATCCGGAAAATTATTCCCGCCCAAATTTGCTTTATATCAACCAGGGAAATAATAAATTTACCGAACAGGCAAAAAAATATGGTCTTGATTATGCAGGGAATACTACGCAGGCTGCATTTTTCGACTATGACCATGATGGCGACCTCGATGTATTTCTGGTAATCAATGTGATGGAGCGTAAAGGCCCAAACGTTATCCGTCCTAAACGGGCCGACGGCTCAGCGCTTAGCACAGATAAATTGTTCAGAAATGATGGAGTAAAAAATGGAAATCCTGTTTTTACGAATGTTTCCCGGGAAGCCAATATTCTTGCAGAAGGGTTTGGGCTTGGCGTTTCAATTGTCGATATCAATGAAGATGGCTGGCCCGACGTTTATGTTTCGAATGATTACCTTTCCAATGATCTTCTGTATATAAACCAGCAAAACGGTACGTTCAAAAATGAGATCACAGATTATTTCCGTCATCAGAGTTACTCTGCCATGGGGAACGACGCAGCGGATATTGATAACGATGGTCTGGTAGATTTCGTTACGCTGGATATGTTACCTGAAGGAAATGTACGTCGTAAAAACATGTTCGGTCTGATGAATTATGACCGGTATCTTTCCGAACAGCGAATGGGTTATCAACCCCAGTTTATGCGTAACACTTTACAGCATAACAATGGTAACCGTCCCGGAACAACCCATCCGTTTTTTAGCGAAATAGGAAGATTTTCAGGAATACAAGCTACGGACTGGAGCTGGAGTGCATTATTTGCAGATTATGATAATGACGGAAAAAGGGACCTTATGATCACAAACGGATATCCGAAAGATATAACGAACCGTGATTTCGTCGTATATCGGATGGCCCAACATCAGGAACAGATGCAATCAGGAAAATTGGATAACGCCCCTGCCGTTGCAGCTTTAAAAGAAGTGGAAGGTGCTCATATAGCGAATTATCTGTTCAAAAATAACGGCGATTTAACCTTTAAAAACCAATCCGAATCCTGGGGTTTTGATACGCCTTCATTCTCAAACGGCGCTGCTTATGCGGATATGGATAACGATGGCGATCTTGACTTAATCATCAATAATATTGACCGTGAAACATTTGTATATAAAAATAATTCCGACAAATTTCCGGATCATCACTATCTGCGAATAACCTTGAAAGGAACAAAAGAAAACCCACATGGTTTTGGAGCGAAAGTGAGTGTGTTTTACAAAAATGAAAAACAATTTATCGAACATTCTCCATACCGAGGTTATCAGTCAACCGTTGAAAATACACTTCACTTTGGTTTGGGAAAAATCAATAAGGTGGATTCAATACGTATTGTCTGGCCCAACCAAAAATCACAGCTTTTAGAAAATATCGGTGCGGACCAGGTATTGGCGATCGAATATAAAAATGCTGAATCTTATCAAAAACAGAAAGCAGCTGAGCAGCCAATTTTTTTTACAGAACTTTCTGAAAGTTTGGGAATCAAGTATAAACATACTGACGAACTCTATATCGATTTTAAAGTACAGCCACTTTTACCGCATCTTCTTTCCCAAAACGGCCCGGGCATCTCCGTAGGTGATATCAATGGAGATACCCGAGAAGATTTCTATGTTGGAGGCGCGTTCCGCCATTCCGGAAGCTTTTTTATTCAGAATGCACGGGGGGAATTTACTGAAAAACCATTGACCAAAGAACAGAAATTTGAAGAAGACATGGGCTCTTTGTTGTTCGATGCCAATGGTGATGGAAGTCCGGATCTATACATCGTGAGTGGCAGCAGTGAATTTCCGGCCGACTCCAAATATTATCAGGACAGGCTCTATTTTAATGATGGAAAAGGTAATTTTAAACATGATATCTCTGCATTACCAATCAACACGACGAGCGGATCTTCTGTTAGCGCCATAGATTTTGACAGAGACGGAGATTTGGATTTGTTCGTCGCCGGCAGACTAACACCCGGACAATATCCCGCAGCTCCTAAAAGTGCGATCTTACGAAATGACAAAGGAAAATTTACTGATATCACTTCTCAAATCTGTCCAGATTTAAATTCGGTCGGAATGGTCACTTCTTCACTTTGGACAGATTTTGATCAGGATGGCTGGATTGATTTAATTCTCACAGGAGAATGGATGCCGCTGACTTTTCTTAAAAATAAAAACGGAAAACTAGTTAATGTTACGACATCCACCGGCCTTGCCGGCACGACAGGCTGGTGGAATAGTATCGTTGCAGGAGATTTTGATGAAGACGGTGATATCGATTATGTTGCAGGAAATGTTGGGTTAAACACAGAAGGAAAGCCTTCTGCGAAAAAACCGTTAACTATGATTGCAAAAGATTTTGACAAAAGCGGCTCAATGGATCCTGTTATCTCCCAATATTTCGGAGATATCCTATACCCGATCCACCCACGGGATGAAATGACAAGCCAGATGAACTTTCTTAAGAAACGTTTTGTGTATTACAGCGACTATGCAAAAGCAGGCATCTCGGATGTGTTTACAACTGACGAACTGAAAGATGCGACACGTCTTATGTGTGAAGAGATGAGAAGTGTATTACTGGAAAATTCGGGGAATGGAAAATTTAAAATCAAGCCACTTCCAACGGCCGCTCAGCTCGGACCTGTATATGGCATTACGACAAATGATTATAACGCAGACGGACATCTGGACCTGATTCTCACAGGAAATTCCTATGCGCCGGAATCAATCAGCGGAAGACTGGATGCTTTTAACGGTTTGCTGTTGGTAGGAAATGGTAAAGGCAGCTTCACTCCTGTCTCATCCGCATCAAGCGGTTTTCTGGTAGAAGGCGATGGAAAAGGACTGGCCGAATTGACATTGTCAGATGGAAACAGGTTAATTCTGGCGGCGCAAAATAATGACAATCTTAAAGCCTTCCGCTCCGTGGATAAGCGAAAAGATCAAATTACAATCCGGCCTCATGCGAATGAAATCAGAGCAGAAATTATTTTAAAAAATGGTCAGAAAAGAATTCATGAATGGAATTATGGCTCAGGTTATTTATCACAATCTTCCCAAGTATTTAGGCTTTCAAAAGAAAATATAAGTAAAATTAATATTTACGACTCACGAGGAAAAACGAGAGCTTTCCCGGTAAACCAGTAACTAGCTGACCAAAACCCTCACTTTTTTAATCCTCTTCTTGTCTGCTGACTGCACTTTGAAAGTAATTTCCCGGTGCGTTGCAATTTCTCCTGTCCGAGGTAACCTTGAAAAAAGTTCCAATAAGAGACCCGCCAGCGATTCACTGTTTCCACGAACTTCATCAAAATAATCAGATTCAAGATCGAGAATACGACACAAGTCGTTGATCAAAACTTTACCTTCGAAGACATAAGTATTTTCATCAACTTTGGTATAATTCACTTCATCCTCTTCGTCATATTCATCGTTGATATCTCCGAAAATTTCCTCGATAATATCTTCCAGGGTTATAAGGCCACTTGTTCCTCCATACTCGTCAATCACAATTGCCATATGAACGCGCCGGTTCTGAAACTCCTTCATCAGGTCGTCAAGCCGCTTGCTTTCCGGAATCAGGTAAGGTTCGCGAAGCAGCTTTTGCCAGTTAAAATGTTCGTTGTGATGCAGGTAAGGCAATAAATCTTTTACATTTAAAGTTCCTTCCACGCTATCCAAAGTATCTCTGTAAACAGGAACACGGGAATAACCCGACTTATTGATTTTATCCATGAGTTCATGGAAGTTTAATTCAATATCAAACGCTGTGATATTGACACGCGGCTGCATCGCTTTCCGCGCATTCGTCTGCCGAAAATTTGCCAATCCGCGCAGAAGATCCGTTTCCTCCTCACTCTCTGCCTTCGCTTCCAGCCTTTCCGTAGATATTTCGGAGCCCTCGGGCGTTAAAATCCCGAAGAAATAACCCAATCGTGTAATCGGTTTTGTTAAAGGCTCGCAGACTTTTATGATAAAATGTGTTGTCCCGGCAATTTTCGGAATTAATTCAGAAGCATTTCGAGCAGAAAAAAACCTCACCATCACATCAAGCCATATCCAGGAAGCCAGGGCTCCCAGCGAGATCCAGTGAAAAATAGTTTCGTCGTTATTTTGAACTTGCAACCAGGTAAATCGCGCAGCCAGTAACAGTGCAAGTAAAGTAACGCCGCGCTGAATAATTGAAAGTGCTAATTGCTGAATGCGCGTAGGCAGATGGTTTTCCGAAATACTTTTTCGCTCCCAGGGATTTTCCATCGCGCCGGCTGTTGCGTAAGAAGCTCTTATCCCGGACAGAAAAAGAGAGACAGCCAAAAGAATGAAGACAAGAATTAATTCGTAAACAGCGGAGCTGTCAATGGGTATGACCATACCGGCCAGTAATGGAAGCGCACTTTTAGCGGGATAATTTATCCCCGTACGCTTTCGAGACAAAGGATCGTCACTATCAGCAGTTTCTTTCACAAAAAATTTGAAAAGTTCATAATAGACCCAAGATAAGAATTCTACCCAAAAAACTTGTTGTCAAAGGACTTTGCGACAGAAAAAACATGTTTTTCAGGTAGAAAACTTTCGAAATCAGAACGGCAGATCGTCATCATCGTTTCCTGCCGCCATAGACGGTGGGATAGGATCCGATGATCTTGGAGCTTGGTTTTGTCTCGGTGCGGCAGGTTGGGAATAGCCCTGATTTCCCTGATTATTATTTTCTCCACCACCATTATTAGGTCCTCCCAACAAGGTCATGCTGTTTGCACGGATCGTCACACCCGATTTCTGGACACCTTCTTTGTCCGTCCAGTTATCTGTACGTAGTCTTCCTTCTATATATACAGAATTCCCTTTCTTAAGATATTTCTCAGCGACTTTTGCAAGTCCTTCCCATAACTCAATGCGGTGCCATTCTGTGTTTTCAACTCTTTCACCGCTTTTGTTTGTATAAGCTTCCGTTGTAGCAATGCTGAATTTTGCTACGGCTGATCCGCTCTCCAGATATCTGACTTCCGGGTCGCTGCCTAAATTTCCGATAAGAATTACTTTGTTAACACTTGCCATGATTTTGTGCGCTTGTGATGATTGTGGATAATTAAATTCAATATACCGGATATTAGTTCAAATATACAAATTCAAATTTTGCATAAAGAGATAAAGGGCTATTTCCGATAATCTGGATCAACTTTTCACACATCCTGCTCACTGATTTTTCCGGTAATTTTATTTTTCAGGATCAATTTATTGCGCCCATCATGCGTCACTTCACGTTTGATTAAATAATGTTCCTCATCATGTTCAACATAATTGGAAGGTTTAGTTACACCTTCCTGTCCACGCCAAACCGGCAATTCAACTTTCTCCCACAATTTGGTTTTGGAAGAACGATAAGCAGCGTCAATAACTGCATTTACAACATAACCGTCGTAAAATGTTTCAGCTGCATCACGACCTTCTTCTGCCGCATTAAACATATCGGTGAACATATGATTGTAACCCAGATCGTTCACTTCATCGCCGACCGGGAAAAGCCAACCGCTTTTACTTTCTGCTTTTTCCGCGACATAATCACCACCGCTACCAGACGTATACATTTCAAATCCTGTCCGCAGAAAATTATTAATCCAGATTGTCCCTTCCGTCCCCATTACTTCATCACGTAAATCCATACCGCCTCGGAACGTCCAGCTCACCTCAAATTGTCCGATCGCACCATTTTCATATTTAACCAGCGCAATCGCATGATCTTCGGCATCAATCGGTTTCACCTGCGTATCTGCCCAGCACATGACTTCGACCGGACGAATATCTTTCCCAATGAAATTTCTTGAAATTTCGATGCAGTGACAGCCCAGATCCAGAATACATCCGCCGCCGGCCTGTTCGATATCCCAGAACCACTCGCTATGCGGGCCCGGATGTGCTTCTCTGGATTTTGCCCAGATGATCCGCCCCAATGATCCGGATTTTACGCTTTCGAGCGCTTTCAAAAACTTAGGACTATAACAAAGATCTTCCAGATAACCGGCGAAAATCCCGGCTTCTTCCACGGCCTGCATCATACGAAGTGCTTCCTCCGCATTTCTTCCCAAAGGTTTTGTGGAAACAACGGCTTTTTTATGTTTTGCACAAAGCATTACGGCCTCTTCATGAAGATTATTCGGAAGCGCAATGCATACCATATTAACACTCGGACTGGAAATAATTTCTTCCATATTAGTGGACCAAAAATCACATCCATAATCATCTGCAAATTTCTTCGCGCTTTCTTCCCGACGCGCATAAATCGCGACAACCCGGTCGCGGCCACGTTGGCCGTGAATGGATTCCGCATAAAAACGTCCGATGAAACCGGAACCGAGCATGGCAATTTTTTGCATAAGGATTAATTGGGTTAGGTGAATTGGTATCTGGTAATCAAACCTTCGAAATTAAATAATATTTCGGTGCTCTGCACCTTAGGAAACCTTCTCTTTTGCTTATTCCTACAAGTAATGCGGTACTCTGTACCTGATATAAGTTAAGTGCAGAGCACCCAAATATTTGTAGCAACCAATAATATCAACGGGCCAAAGGGGCAGAGCACCGTAATAATCTATTTATTCGTATTTTCTCAATTCCGTTTTGATTCTTGTTCCTATTCTTCGTTTTCAAAAGCTGTTATATTCCGTTCCGAAACCGGATGATTTGGAACGATGTTGTCTTGAAAATAAAGTAGCCACGGATGCACGAATTCTTCACGAATAAAATACAGCAACATTTGTGAAAAATTCGTGTATTCGTGGCATAAAAGAAAGATTATAAGTACATTTCTTCTTTTAAAACCGTATCCATTAAAATGGGCTTCGGCAATTCTTCCACTTCACTTCTCGAATAAAACGCCATATCCTCCGGCAGTTTTAAAACCTCATCTTCCAGAACTATAATCCAACAGAATCTTACTGTCAATCTTTGATGAGTCAACAAATGCGTATACTCTTTCAGAACCGGGCGAATTTGTCCCTTATTTTTCCAGTCTTCAAGAATGGTGTCTTTTGGCAAATCATCCGGCGTGTTAATATCAGACGACGATTCAATTAAATAAAAATCATACAATCCTTTCCATATATCTTTTTTAAGGCGCTCATGCATGGCAAGGCTATCGCCTTTTTGTAAAATGAAATAATTGAAATACCGGTTTTTCACAGCGTTCTTTTTCATCTTCACCGGCAGCTTGTTCTGCATATTGTACTCATATGCGTAACACATATAAGTAAAAGGACAAACGGAACAATTCGGCGAAACAGGTACACATTGCAACGCACCGAATTCAATCATTGCTTGATTGTAAGTGGCAGGATCGTCCGGAGGAATGATCTGTTTTGCCAGATTTGTGAATTCATTTTTTGCACCTGAACTCAGTATATCGGTAAAAATTCCAAACAGACGGGACATAACCCGATATACATTTCCATCAATCGCAGGAACCGCTTCTCCAAATGCAAACGAAGCGATAGCTGCGGCCGTGTAAGCCCCTAAACCTTTTAACTTGGCAAGTTTTACAGCACTTTCCGGGAATTTCCCCTCCCACTCTTCCACAATATGCCTGGCAGTAAAATGCATGTTTCTGGCGCGCGAATAATATCCTAAACCCTGCCACAGCCTGAGTATATCACGCTCATCCGCAGCAGCCAGATCAAAAACTGTCGGATAGTTATTCAGGAATTTTTCATAATACGGAGTTCCTTGTGCGACACGGGTTTGTTGTAAAATAATCTCTGAAAGCCAAATTTTATATGGGTCCGTTGTTTGTCTCCAGAGAAGTGGACGATGGTTTTCAAGGTACCAGGATTTTAGTTTTGCGTTAAATTCAAGTAGTTGTAAATGATCGGGTAGCATAACGTTTTGACTTATATACACTGTTTTTTAACCAATTAGAAAAAAAATGAAAATGCTAACCTTTTAAATTATGGTAAAATTACCCTACCTTTGTGTTCCCAAAAATTAGAGGAGGAAATAAATAAACGAAATAATATCCACTTAAAGTAAACAATCAAAGTGACTAAGGCAGACGTAATCGCACAAATTTCCGAGAAAACAGGTGTAGACAAGGGCGATGTTCAACAAACGCTAGAATCGTTTTTCACCGTGGTAAAAGACTCGCTTGCAGAGGGTGAAAATCTATATGTTAGAGGTTTCGGTAGCTTTATTAATAAAAAGCGTGCCCGTAAAGTAGCTCGTAATATCTCACAAGGTACTTCAATGATCATTGACGAGCATTTTGTACCAAGCTTCAAGCCAGCAAAAGTATTTGTTGAGCAAGTTAAAGTGAGTGACAAATTGAAAGATCTAGCTGAAAAATAATTTGCCTTAATTAGGTTTGATTAAAACAGTATGAAAAAGTCTATAATTCTTTCTTGCGTATTAGCACTAGCCCTGGTAGGAACACTTTACAGTCTTCCTAAGGTGGTTGTGAATACAAAAGCAAAAGAAGTGGACACCGAGAAGAGTGAGGTGACGGCAGCACCCGGTGCTTCGGCATCAGCTACTCCGGCGCCCGAAACTCCCTCAAACATGCATGATGGAGCCACTTTATCCCCTGAGCAGCAAAAAAATGTTGACCAGCTGAGAAGTGGTTTCACTCAGGCAAGTGGAAAAGAAAAAATAGCTGCCGGATTAAAATTGTCTGACACGTTTTCAAAACTTCAAAAGTTTGACAGCGCTGCGCACTATGCAGAATTGGTAGCACAGTTATCTCCTTCGATTGAGAATATCACAAAGGCAGGTGACCGTTACTATGAAGCGTATGGCTTTGCGGTGGATGATGCCAAGGCCAAAAACCTTGGTAGCAAAACGCGTGAATTCTACGGAAAAGCGATTGAAAAAAATCCGGGTTTGCTAGCTGCAAAAGCTAATATGGCCATGACTTACGTGAACACTGAAAACCCGATGCAGGGCATTATGATGTTGCGCGAAGTTTTGGATACAGACCCGACAAATGAACTAGCTTTGTTTAATCTTGGTATTCTATCTATGCGTTCGAACCAATACTCGAAAGCAGCAGACAGGTTCAGACAAATATTGACTAACAACCCTGCTAATACAAAAGCAAAATTCTATTTAGGATTGACACTTGTTGAATTAGGGAATAAAGATGAGGCTCGTAAAGTATTGGCAGAAGTTAAAAAAGAAGAGAAAGATCCCGTTATCCAACAGGCTCTTATCGAACTTCAGGAGCGTCTTGACAATTAAATAAGTAAAACAATTATTTTTTATTATATAAACGACATAAATTTATGCCTTGCGGAAAGAAAAGAAAGAGACATAAGATTTCCACTCACAAGAGAAAGAAACGTCTTAGAAAAAATAGACATAAGAAGAAATAATTGATATGTGACCGGATTTGTATGATTATGAATCCGGTCATATTATCTCTTACTATATATATGTTGCCTGTCTTTAAATGTAAAGCAGGAGGTTGAGTATTAACTTTATATAGCCATTTGGTTGGTTGAACATTGAGTAACGAATTACTAATAAATTCTACTCAAAAGGGAGAACGTATAGCCCTTTTGCAGGATAAACGTCTGTTAGAATACCACGTCGAAACACCGGATCAGAGCTTTACCGTTGGGGATATCTACCTTGGTACAGTAAGGAAACTTGTGCCTGGGCTTAATGCCGCATTTGTAGACGTGGGATTTGAGAAGGATGCTTTTTTGCATTATCTGGATTTAGGACCTAACATCAATTCTCTCAATAAACTAACCAAAGATGTAATCTCCAAGCGTGTCAATTCCGGGAAGTTGAGTAACTTCAAAATGGAGCCCGAAATTGAGAAACTTGGCAAGATTGATAAAGTACTTTCCAAGAATCAGGCTATTCTGGTTCAGATTGTCAAAGAACCTATTTCTACAAAGGGCCCCCGCCTATCGTGTGATATTTCCATTGCAGGCCGTTACATCGTTCTGGTTCCTTTCTCAAACTCGGTAAACCTTTCTAAAAAGATTACTGACAAACAGGAAAGAACGCGTTTGCAGCGACTGATGTCTTCCATCAAACCAGCCAATTTCGGTGTTATTATACGTACCGTTGCTACTGGAAAAGATGTAGATGAACTCAACAAAGATCTTCAGGATTGTCTTGACAAATGGGAAAATGGTATCAAAACGCTTCGTGATGCCAAGCCGCGTGACCGTGTGATCGGTGAAATGAATCGTGCTTCTTCGATAATCCGTGATATGCTGAACGAGTCGTTCGATAGCATTACCGTGGATTCGAAAGAGGTATACGAAGACATTAAAGCCTATATCCACAACATTGCACCGGACAAAGAAAATATCCTGAAACTGCATAACGGCAAGAACAAGATATTTGAACAATTCGGTTTAGAGAAGCAGATCAAGTCTCTTTTTGGCCGTTCGGTAAGTTTACCAAACGGTGGTTATCTGATCATTGAACATACAGAAGCTTTGCACGTTATCGACGTCAATAGCGGAAATAAGTCCAATTCAGAAGAAGATCAGGAAGCTACTGCGCTCAGCGTAAACATTGAAGCAGCGAAGGAAATTGCCCGCCAGTTGCGCTTGCGTGATATGGGTGGCATTATCGTTGTCGATTTCATTGACATGAAGAAAGCGGAAAACAAACGCGTTCTTTTTGATATGATGCGTGACGAAATGAAAGGTGACCGTTCGAAATATACGGTTCTTCCGCTTTCGAAATTCGGGTTACTGCAAATCACACGTCAGCGTGTAAGACCCGAAATGAATATTGTTACCCGCGAAACCTGCCCAACTTGCGGCGGTACGGGAACGATTCAGGCAAGTATTCTGGTAACAGATATTATCCTTTCAAACCTGGATTATATTCTTTCCAAGCAAAATGAACGTGGTATCACCATCGCGCTTCATCCGTTTATCCATGCCTATTTCACGAAAGGAATAATTTCTGAGCAGGTAAAATGGCTTTTCCAATACAAAACCTGGGTGAAGCTAATTAAAGATACTTCATTAGGCGTTATCGATTTCAAATTCCATAATAAGTATGGGGAGGAAATTGAGATTGTTCCGGGAAGTTAATTTATTAGCTTTCGGCTGTCGGCAATCAGCTTTCGGCGTTGGCTCGGTGTAAGTTTTTGGTAATTCTGCTACTTTCCTTTCCAGATTGGATTCCGTTTTTCTTTGAATGCGGCTGTGCCTTCTTTTGCGTCTTCGGATTTCAGGAGTTTATCCAGTTGGGATTTAAGATAATTATGGCGATCGTTTTCGGCTATATCTGATATATTTTGAAGTGCTTCTATTCCTGATTTGATGGCATATGGAGCATTTGAGCAAATTACATTGGCAAGTTTGTGCACTTCCTTTTCGATTATTTCCTTGTCTGAAATTTGGGTAACGATACCTAAATGAAGCCCCTCTTCTGCCGAATAACTTTTCCCGGTTATAGACATTTCAAGTATTTTTCTTTTTGGAATAACATCAAGCAGTGAAGCCATAACCTGCATGGGCCATATTCCTCTTTTCACTTCGGGTAAACTGAAATTTGCTTCCGGTACACTTACAACAAAAGTACATCCGCAGATAATCAGAAACCCTCCTGCAAAGACTGAACCTTCAACCTGAGCAATACACGGCTTGTGTAAACTGGCAAAAGCCTCACCCAGTCTGACCTCTTCTATTGATTCGGGAAGTGTTAGATTTTTTTGATCTGCCATTGGATCATGAAAAGCGTTTAAATCAGCGCCGGCACAGAAAACAGGACCTTCTGCTTTCATAATAACACAACGGATTTCAATCTGACCTTTTGCATAAGCCAGCGCGTATGCAATTTCATTCGCCATTGTTGGGGTGAAGGCATTTCGTTTTTCCGGTCGGTCAAGCGTGATTTCAAAAATATTTCCTTTCAAAAAAGTTTTGATATACAGAAATTGAACTGTATCAAATTTTGAAATGTCTTCTTCTTTGAAAAAAAGCATAATTGGCAAGTATTAATGTGAAATTACTTAGTCACAACTTCTTCCAGCATACTGATATATTGTAATATACCTGCCTCAATTTCATGCAGATAAATAAATTCATTGGCGGTATGCGAACGCTCCGAATGTCCAGGTCCCATTTTCAGAGACGGACAATCCAGCAATGCCTGGTCCGAAGTTGTTGGGGAACCATAAGCAGTTCTGCCTCTTTTCAAACCTGCCTGCACGATCAGATGTTCCATCGGAATACTCGAAGGGCGCAGGCGAATCGAACGCGCACTTACCTCCGACTGAATATTTTCCTGGATTACTTCAATGATTTCTTCCAAAGTGTATTGATCCGTCGCCCGAACGTCAACTGTAAAAACGCAGGTATCCGGAACAACATTATGCTGCGTCCCGGCATTGATAATTGTGACCGACATTTTTATTGGTCCCAAAGTCGGGGAAACTTTTGGGAATTTATAATTCCGGATCCACTCTATATCCCGGATCGCTTTATAAATCGCATTATCACCCTCTTCTCTCGCTGCGTGTCCTGATTTTCCTTTGGCAGTGCAATCCAGTACCAGCAAACCTTTTTCCGCTACTGCCAAATGCATTTCCGTTGGTTCGCCAACAATCGCAAAAGCTATTTCCGGAAGTTCCGGAACAACAATTTCCAAACCTTCTTTTCCTGAAATTTCCTCCTCTGCCGTTGCAGCAATAACAATATTATAGGTTAAATTCTGCCTATTATAGAAATGACAAAAAGTTGCAATCAGCGAAACAAGACAACCACCGGCATCATTGCTGCCTAAACCAAAAAGCTTATCATCTTCAACCAAAGCCTGAAACGGATCGAGTGTCCAGGATTTATTTGGTTTCACTGTATCGTGGTGGGAATTTAACAGGACAGTCGGTTTCGCAGCATCAAAATATTTATTGTAAGCCCAGATATTGTTCTTTTTAGTTTGAAAAGGAATCTCTTTTTGTCTGAAAAAATCCTGAATCAATGCAGCTGTATTGTCTTCTTCTTTGCTGAATGACGGTGTTTCGATCAGCTTTTTAAGTAAAGAAATTACCTCCTGCGTAAGTTGTTGGATATTTTCAGAATCAGTTAAAGAAGACATAGTTGGGCTTTCTGGTACAACAATATTTTGGGCAAAGGTATAAAAAGAAAAAATGCCATGAATGCACAAATTTTCACAAATACATTTGAATGAATATTAGTAAAAATTCGTGCATTCGTAGCAAATGAATAATATTTTATGCTTGCATTTAATAACTGTAATTTAATTCGTTTTCTAAGCTAAAAATTTACTTCATATAAGCTGTTCAATATTTCAGAATTTGTTATGGAAGAAATATTCAGGTTGATGGTAAAAATGTTTCGGGTAGAAGTTCAAAAAGAAAAAATACCACGAATACACAAATTTTCACAAATACATTTGGATGAATATTAGTGAAAATTCGTGCATTCGTGGCAAATGGATAATATTTTATGCCTGCATTTAATAATCACGATTTAATTCGTTTTCTAAGCTAAAAATTTACTTGATGTAGGCTGTCCTATACTTCAGGATTTGTTATAGAAGAAATATTCAGGTTGCTGGTAAAGATATGTTTCGGGTAGAAGTTCAAAAAGAAAAAATGCCACGAATACACAAATTTTCACAAATACCTTTGGATTGATATTAGTGAAAATTCGTGCATTAGTGGCAAAGAAATGAATTGGCTTAAACCATATTCATTACAATTAGTATTTTATCATGCTCTAATCTGCCCATCACCTCTCACAACCCACTTCTCAGTCACCAACTTTTCCAAAGCAAATGGCCCGCGTGCGTGTAGTTTTTGTGTTGAAATGCCAATTTCAGCACCCAAAGCAAATACGCCACCATCTGTGAAACGTGTTGAGGCATTGGCGTAAACCGCAGCTGCATCCACTTCATTCAGGAATTTTTCAATCGCGGCAGCATCTTTTGAAATAATCGCTTCGGAGTGACTTGATGAGAAATTATAGATATGATCGATCGCCGCGTCCAATCCATCGACTATTTTGATCGAACATTTATAGTCAAGAAATTCTCTACCAAAATCTTCCGGTTCCGCTTTTTGTAAAAATGGGTATTCCGCCTTTTGGAGAATTTCGAACGAAGTTTCGTCTGCAAAAACTTCGATATTCCACTTTATAAAATCGTCTTTCAATGTTGGTAAAAACGAAGCAGCAACATCTCTGTCTACAAGTACAGTATCCAGTGCATTACAAGCGGAAGGACGGGAAACCTTCGCATTCACTACGATATTTTTCGCCTTTTCAAGATCCGCTGTCTTTTCAACATAAGTATGACAAACACCTGCTCCGGTTTCAATCGTTGGCACCAGTGAGTTTTTACGAACAAATTGAATAAGCCCTTCTGAACCACGTGGAATGATAATATCTACGTATTTTGTCGCAGTCAAAAGTTCATTGACAAACTTCCGATCAGTCGGTAAAAGCATTACCGCAGCCTGATCAATCCCCATTTCAGCCAGACTTTCATGAATTAAGCCAACCAGATAAGTATTCGAAAAATGCGCTTCTTTTCCACCTTTCAGAACACAGGCATTTCCTGAACGCAGACAAAGCGATGCTACATCAAGCGTAACATTTGGTCTGGATTCGTAAATAACACCGACCACGCCAAGCGGGACGGTCAGTTTTTGTAAAGACATACCCTGCTCTATCGTTTTTTCCAACAAAACTTCTCCCGTTGGATCTGGCAAAGCGGCTACATCACGTAAACTTTGCGCTAAATCAATAATCCTCTTTTCATTCAAAAGCAGACGGTCTTTTTTGGGGTCGGCATCATCCATTAATACCAGATCTTTTTGGTTTTCCGAGATAATGTTGGCCTTATTTGCCAAAACTTTTTCAGCCAATGCATTAAGCAAATCCGCTCTTTGTTTGTCAGATAATTTCCGAACCGCCACAGAGGCGTCTTTCGTTTCTTTTAAAAGAGGTATTATAGATTCCAATTCCATTATAATAAAACGATATCGTTGGCGTGTGCCACTTCAAAATTCAATGTTTTCAAATTCACTTTTATCGCGCCAGAAGTTTCTCTTGCACGTGCCACTGCGATCATTTCCTGCTCCGGAGAATAAATTTCGATAATTTCTCCCGCTTCAAAATCTCCGGTTACTTCTGTAACGCCGACAGCCAGCAAACTCTTTCTTTTCAATAAAGCTTTGGATGCACCTTCATCTACCTGCAACCTTCCCGAAACCAATCCCCCACTTCCTAACCAGCGGTTTCTTGCGGATAATGTACTTTTTTCAGGACTCATTTCCGTACCGGCTTTTCCTTCCAGCGCTTTCAATAATTCGTCCTCCTGTTTCATTCCAAAAATGAAAACCTTGATGCCCATACGGGTCGCAAGTTTGGCGAATGTTAGTTTGGAAGCCATTCCGCCTAAACCAAGAAAAGATTTATCAGTTCTTACAAATTTAAAAACCTCATTAACATTGGATACGTTCCCGATAATTTTCCCGTCTTCGTCCAGTAATCCACCGACAGATGTACAAAACATCAAAGTTTCCGCTCCAAAACCGACGGCAAGTAAAGTAGCCAGTTCATCATTATCCGAAAATTTCAACTCACGATCACTGACAACGTCATTCTCGTTCACGATAGGAATAATGTTATTCTGCCACAATTCTTCGAACGTATTTTTCAGCTGCAAAAACTTGTTACGGTTTGCAAAATGCTGGCGTTCACAAAGACTTTGCGCGATAAAAATTCCATTTGGCGCGAAATAACTGGCATAAAGTCCAACCAACAAAGGATTTCCGACAGAAGCAGCCGCTTTTCGCTGCGTCATCGTTCCTTTATAATCATTGATATAAGCTTTTCCGGCACCCACCGCCCCTGATGAAACGATGATGATGCGGTATCTGGGATGAAGCAACGAAACCTGACGGGCAACTTCTGAAATAATCGTAACATCGGGCTCACCGGAAGGAAGCGTGATGGACGCCGTCCCGAACTTGATAACAAGAATTGGTTTTGACACTTTGTAATTACTTAAAATACTTCTTACGCTAAGACTGACTTTTCAGGCTAAAATTACTGAGTTAGCCGGTTATTAAAAAGCGGAATGTTTGGGAGACGAAGTTTGCGGGGGATTTAGAAGGAATTTCCGGTTCAATTGAAGCGCCTTTTTCAACTTTTCCATGTAATCCGTACGAGGAATTTCTATTGCTCCATATCGTAAAACGTTATCGTTGATAAACTGTGTATCCAGCAATTGGTATCCGTTTGCGCGAAGAATTTCTATTAAATAATGAAAGGCTACTTTGGATGAATTCGCTTCTTTATAAAACATGGATTCTCCAAAAAATACACCACCAATGGAAACGCCGTACAATCCTCCGACCAGTTCATTTTCACGATAAGCCTCAACGCTGTGCGCATAACCGAGTTTATGTAAATTGGTATAAGCGAAAATAATATCGTCTGAAATCCAGGTTCCGTCTTCCTGCGAACGAGGCGCAGCACAACCGTGCATGACACCTTCAAAGTCAAAATCGACCCTGATTTCAAAAGTTCTTTTATTAATGACTGGTCGCAGTGACTTGTGCGGTTTATAGGAGTCTATAGGAATAATTGCCCTGGGATCGGGGGAATACCAGTAAATTGTTCCATCCGGCTCGGCCATGGGGAAAATTCCGTTGATATATCCGTAAAGAAGATCGTCAGCTGTCAGGGTTGTCATTCCAAAATTCATTCAAATTCATAAGACTGATGCAAGCTAAAAAATTTGTCGTTACTCCCGAATATTTTTTCCATTAGACGAACTATAAAAATATAATCCCTGTTTCTTTCAAGTAACATTTTTTTTTACAAAATTTGCATCCTCTTAGACGGACCAACCAAGTCAAAATGAATAGCAACGGAATACATACTGTGCTTCATACTACGCCTTTCAGGTTTAGGTCCCCCAGGACCGTCTAACTTCTTTTTACCTACGTGGTAAAACTTCTATCCCTATCTTTTTTAAATTTTTGAAACGTCCCATCGTAGTATTCTGGGAATTTAATTTTTGTTTCGAACAATTTTTCGTCAGTACATTCATAAATGAAAAATACCGAAGTAGTAGGCAGTAAGTTCATTATACAAACCGCCAATGAAAATCATTTCCATTTCGCAGATACTATTTGTGCGGAAATGGAAGAGAGTGCCAAAAAACGTGGTACTGGTATAGCAAAACGCTCTCCTGTTTATATCATGGAAAAAATGGTAGAAGGAAAAGCGATTATTGCCACTACTGATACTGGAGAGTGGGTTGGTTTTTGTTACATCGAAACCTGGGAACATGGCAAATTTGTTGCCAATTCCGGTCTTATCGTACATCCGGACTTTCGGCAGAGCGGTATGGCAAAAGCGATCAAACAAAAAGCTTTTGAGCTTTCACGTGTAAAATATCCTGATGCCAAAATTATTGGTATCACCACCAGCTTGCCTGTAATGAAGATCAACTCTGATCTTGGTTATGAACCTGTTACATTCAGTGAACTTCCTGCGGATGACGCTTTCTGGAAAGGCTGCGCAAGCTGCGTAAATTATGATGTACTTACCCGTACGAACCGTAAGCATTGCTTGTGTACTGGTATGATGTACAATCCGGAAGAACATAAAAAAACCGAGGCTCAGCCAGAAAAAGACACCTGGGATTTCCTTAAAGAATCCAGCCTTTACGAGCGCTGGATGCGTATTAAGCAACGTATTTTGTTGCGAAGGGAAGAACGTGCCAAAAAGAAAAATGCCGAGGCGATGCTCGTACACTAAGTACAGTACTCATATTATTGATTATTATATCATTCTAAATACCTCGCCCGGCAGCTTTTAAACTCCGATGCGAGGTATTTTTTGTTACATCCTGAATTAAAATAGCGATAAGGGAATAAGCTTTTCCCAATTCGGGAATACTTAAGTACTTTTACACACACAAAATGAGAATTTTTACCAGAAGCACACTTAGAGATTTTTGGGATAGATCGCCAGATGCAAGGCCTGCTTTGGAATTTTGGTACGATACTATTGAAAAAACGAATTTTAAAAGTCCTAATGAGGTAATTAAGTTTTTCAAAAATGCCGATACAATTGGAGATGGAAGAATAGTATTTAATATAACTCATAATAAATACCGACTGATTGCCAAATTTGAATACGATAAGCAGTTTGTTTTTGTTAGGTTCTTAGGTACTCATAATGAATACGATAAAATTGAAAATATTAAGAACATTTAATCATTCAAAGCAATATGAAAACACTTGCAATCAATTTGGATGACATTGTTATCAGACCAATTACCAATTCAGTAGATTTTGAGGAAGCATCTAAAATAATTGATGCTTTAATAGATGCTGACCTATTGGAAGATTTGAAACTACGCAAAAGAGCCTTGGATATTTTAGAAGCAGTTACGGTTTTGGCTATTGACTATGAAAAAAGGCATTTCCCAATTCCAAAACCAGATCCAATTGAAGCAATTAAGGAACGAATGAGTCAACTGCATTTGACGCGGAAAGATGTTGCTCCTTACTTCGGTGGGGAGAATAGAGTTTCTGAGGTATTCAATAAGAAAAGGAACCTGACAATTAAAATGATTAGGGAATTAAATAAGAACTTAGGAATACCCGTAGATACTTTACTAACAGTTAGTTAGTAAACAATTAATGAAAATTTAAAATAGTACAAGAATCATATTAATAAATAGAATGTCACAGCCCAAAGTAGTATTAGCGTTTAGTGGAGGATTGGATACCTCTTTTTGTGTAAAATATTTAGC
>Ga0247803_1000559_pt1 | contig 19989 bp, 17 predicted proteins | sample UWRJL014104B1_FD_180928 | JGI IMG/M metagenome (GOLD analysis project Ga0247803, IMG submission 180928) | Plant litter microbial communities from Arlington Agricultural Research Station in Wisconsin, United States - UWRJ-L014-104B-1 | ecosystem: Environmental > Terrestrial > Plant litter >...
TATTGACCCAATTCATCTTGTTGAGCAGTACGGAAGTCCACTTTATGTTTATGACGGCGGCACAATCCGCCGTAAAACCCAGGAATTACAAAACGCTTTTTCTGGTATTAACATGAAAATTAAATTTGCCTGTAAATCCAACACCAATCTGGCTATTTTACGTTTAATGCGTGAAATAGGTGTTGAATTAGATGTCGTTTCTACAGGTGAACTTGAAATGGGTAAACTGGCCGGATATGATACCGGACAAATTACTTTTACGCCGAGCGGAGTGCCCTTTCATGAAGTAAAAACGGCGGTTGAAGCAGGTGCTATTGTAAATGTTGACAGTATTCCTTTGTTGGAATGGTTTGGACAAACGTATGGAAATACAAAACCATGTCTGATTCGTCTGAAGCCAAATGTAGCAGCAGGTGGCAACATCAAAATCATGACAGCGCATGCTGATTCCAAATTCGGAATCTCCGTGTTGCTTTTAGATCAGATTCTGACAGTTGTAAAAAAATACGATATTAAAGTCATTGGTTTACACCAACATACAGGTTCCGACATCAAAGATGCCGAACCATTTTTGCAAGTAGCAGATATTGTTTTTGAAGCTGCTTTGCAATTTCCAGACCTTGAAATTATTGACTTGGGCGGAGGTTTTAAAGTTTCTTACAAACCCAATGACCCAATCACAGATATGCAGCTTTTGGGGAATAAAATTTCCGAACGTTTCAAAAATTTCTGTGAAAAATATGGACGTGAACTACAATTATGGTTTGAGCCAGGGAAGTTTTTGGTAAGTGAATGTGGTTATTTATTGGTAAACACTACCGTGGTTAAAGAAGATCCCGCGCGCACATTTGTCCATATAGACTCTGGTTTAAATCATCTGATAAGACCTATGATGTACGGTTCTTATCACCATATTCTGAACATTTCAAATCCGGCAGGAGAGAAAAAAGACTATACAATAGTTGGCTATATCTGCGAAACGGATACGTTCGCAACCGATCGTCCGTTGCCAGAAGTACGTCAGGGAGATGTTCTGGCATTTTTAAACGCAGGTGCATACGGCTTCACCATGAGCTCAAATTACAATGCCCGCTTCCGCCCGGCAGAAGTTTTAATTGATAACGGTGTTGCAAAACTCGTTAGAAGACGCGAAACTTTGGAAGACTTGCTGCTTACACAGGTCGGTTTCACAGAGTAACACGGAGTAAAAAAGAGTGCCGCAGAGTTGACAATAACTGAAACTCTGCGGCACTCTTTTACCTCCCAATCCTCTGCGTAACTTACCCTATTTTCAAGTGGAAAGATTTTGCTTTTGTCAAAGCTTCATATCCAACTTTTGATAGCGTAACCCCCCTACCAGAGTTTTTAACACCGGTCCAGGCAAGAGCAGGGTCCAGATAATCACAGCGGTTCATAAACCACGTTCCGGTTTCAACCTGCGCCCCTATTTCCAAAGCTGCGTCAATATCGTTTGTCCAGATAGAGGCCGTCAAGCCATATTGACTGTCATTCATTAGTTGAATCGCTTCCTGATCACTTTTCACCGACATAATTCCAACAACCGGAGCAAAAGTTTCTTCCGTCATCACCTGCATGGTATGATTTACATTGACCAGAACCTGCGGTGCCATATAGGGAGTACCTTCTTTATGAGCGGGAAAAAGTGAGGTATCAATTAGGGCTTTCGCTCCCTGACTCACGGCTTCATCAATTTGTTTTTGAGCAAAAGCAGCAGCGGAAGTTCTCACCATTGGGCCTAAGGTTGTATCAGTGCTAAGCGGATCACCCAAAGTGTAGGTCTTTGTTAGCGCGACGAATTCCTCAACAAACTTTTCATAGACATCTTCATGAACATAAATCCGTTCAATACCACAACACGACTGGCCGGAATTAAAGAATGAACCGTCCACAAGATTTTCGACCGCATCGGCAAGGTTAGCATCTGCACGAACATAGGCCGGATCTTTACCGCCCAATTCCAGTCCGCCCACAATAAACCGTTCGTTAATTGATTTCTGAACCGCGTGTCCTCCTTCTACGGAACCTGTAAAGGCAACATACGACGTACGAGGGTCAGCAATAACCGTTGCCACTTGTTCGTGGCTTAAATGTAGATATTGAAAAACACCATCCGGCAAACCTGCATAAGCAAACGCTTCGGCATAACGTTCAGCGCAAAGTGGAGTTTGCTGAGCATGTTTTAAAATAACTGCATTTCCCGCCATAATTGCCGGAATAACAGAATTTACAGAAGTCAGGTAGGGATAATTCCATGGAGCAACTACAAAGACAACACCCACCGGATCACGCCTGATAAACCGCTTGAATCCTGCTATTTCTTCAACCTCAACATCAGCCAAAGCTTGTCCAGCAACTGAAATCATATATTTTGCCCGTTCCTGAAATCCCCTGCGAATCTCATTGGCGGTATAACGAACCGGACGGCCCATTTGCCAGGTCAATTCTAAACCTATTTCATCTGCGTGATCGAGAAAATATTCAACCGCTTTGAGACAAAAACCGGCGCGCTCTTCAACCGTTGTTTTTTTCCATTTTTTTTGCGCTTCGGTCGCTTTTGCCAAAGCATTTTCTATCATTTCGTCTGTTGCCAAAGGCCGTTCAAGATACACGGATCCATCGACCGGACTGATTGTTTTTTGCATAATAATCCGTGAATTTACAGAGGAGTTACATAAGCAGAAGTGATTCCGCCATCAACCAAAAAGTCAGTTCCTGTGACAAACGAGGATTCGTCTGATGCTAGGAACAAAACTGCCGAAGCCATTTCTTTTGCTTCTCCAAACCGGCCCATAGGAATATGTACCAAACGGCGTTGTTTTTTTTCTTCTGTATTCAAAAATTTCATCAGCAATTCTGTCCGAAGCGGGCCAGGGCATAATGCGTTAACACGAATATTTTCACGTGCATGGATAATCGCTAATTCTCTAGTCAGTGCCAAAACGGCACCTTTACTGGCTGTATATGCGACTTGTGGCGTGGCAGCACCCAAAATGGCTACAAATGAAGCAGTATTGATAATGGAACCCCCTCCTGCGCGCTGCAAAGCCGGGATACCATATTTACAGCCAAGAAAAACCCCTTTTGCATTAATATTCATCGTCAGATCCCAGATGGATTCTTCCGTCGTCACAGCATTATCATCATCGCTGTGCATGATCCCAGCGTTGTTGAACATGACATTTAACTTTCCAAATTTTTCTTCGGTAAACGCTACCATTGCTTCACAATCAGCAGCCTTGGATACGTCAGCGTGAAGATAAAAAGCCTCGCCTCCTTCTGCTGTGATCATATCAGCCGTTTCCTGCCCGGCCTCGTCATTGACATCTGTAACAACAATTTTTGCTCCTTCTTTTGCAAACAAAAGAGCAGTTTCCCGGCCGATTCCACCACTTCCACCTGTGATGAGGGCGACTTTGTTTTCTAAACGCATTGGATGGTGTTGTTTAAAATTATAGTAATTGAGTTTATTATCGATTTAAATTTTCTGGTTTTTCAAGGAGACTCCTACGGAGCCAGACATTGGCTAGGATTAGTCCCATTCTATAAACAGGAAGCCGCTAAGTGGCTGGACAATTCCTGGCTCCAAATATTAATTCCATTCAATAAATTTCCTTAAAATCCCGCTCCTTAGGATCGTCCCGTTTATATATTTTGGCCAGATAAAATTCCGGCTCCAGCGGAGCCTCCGCTTAACTGTTAAATTTCTCCTATATTCTTTCAAAATACCGTTTCCGCTCCCAATCCGTAACCGACATATCGTAGGCTCTCTGCTCCGTTTTAAAGAAATGTGAATAATGCTTCACCACATCCTCTCCAAAAGTCTCCTTAGCAAATGTGCTTTGTTCAAAAAGAGCTGTTGCTTCGGCCAGTGTATAAGGAACTCTTGGCAAATGCGCCGCTGCGTATATATCGCCGACAAAACACTCCGGGGGTTCAATCTTATTTTTTATCCCAGCCAAACCCGACGCAAGTGATGCTGCAAAAGTCAGATAAGGATTACAATCCGCTCCTGGAATCCGGCATTCGATACGCAGACTTGCTCCATGCCCCACAACGCGAAAACCAGCTGTGCGATTATCATAACTCCACGCAAGCCGCGTCGGAGCCCAGGAGCCGTCGACAAAACGCTTGTATGAATTCACTGTCGGTGCGTAAAACGGCATAACGTCGGGCACATGTTTTATCCATCCGCCCAAAAACCATCGAAAGATATCAGAACCTTTTACAGGCCCGAATTGCTGATCACCAGCAAAAGCGTTTTTACCATCTTTCCACAAACTCATATGGATGTGGCTGCTGGAACCAGCTTGTCCCGTTGCAAACTTTGCCATGAAAGTCACTGAAAAACCCATGGCATCCGCAACTTCTTTCATACATTGTTTGTAAACAACATGGTTATCAGCCATTGGCAATGCCTCCGCATACTTCACATTTAATTCATGCTGTCCCAAACCCCATTCTCCTTTCGAAGTTTCGATGGCAATACCTGAATTTTTCAAATGTCTTCTTACCGTGGAGGTAAATTTTTCATTTCTTGTTCCTTGCAGAATATGGTAATCTTCCAGGTAATATCCGGCCGGTGTTAAATCCTGGTAATGCTTTTGGAAAGCATCTTTATAGCTATTTTCCAAAAGGTAATATTCCAGTTCAGACGCTGCAAAACATTTCAAACCGTCAAAATCATTCGCATTGGCAAGTTGTTTGTTAAGAATAGAACGTGGAGCAACTGAGACCGAAGCATGTGTTTTTTCATCGAAAATATCACAAATGACCAACGCCGTTTTTTCAAGCCAATCAGCCATTCGCAAGGTTGACAAATCAGGCACCATATGAAAATCTCCATAGCCCAACTCCCAATTGGCATAAGTATACCCTGGAACCGGCTCCATTTCCATGTCCGTTGTCAGCAGATAATCACAGCCATGCGTTCCCGATTTCAGAACACTTTCGATGAAATATTCAGCGTCTACCCGTTTTCCCAACAGACGCCCATAATGATCTGTAAATCCTACGATTACAGTCTCTATTTCTTCAAGATCAACTTTTTTTTCAAAATCCTCCTGTGTGAGAAATCCTTTGACGGGCATAAGAAAGTGGTTGTTAGCGTAATTTATCTATTTTCGTACTCATCGGAAATTTTAAGATAACCTTTTTACCCGACGCTTTTTCAAGCATGGGTGTTAATATTTTCGTTGCATTTTCCTTAGTCTGTTCTAAAATCCCCATATCCAGGGCCGACTTCTGAATTTGCTTTTCGGCTTGTAAAAATGCCTCATTCACAAGTTTCCCCTCTTCCATAAAAGCATATTCCGTATTATAAACCTTTGAATGTTCGTGGTCAATTTTGAAAACACATAATTCCGGTTCAGGCATGTTCACTACTAAAATTTCTTCTTCAGAGGTTATATCAGCAATCTCAATTTTTGTCAAATCCACACAACCAATTGCTTCGCCCTGGACGATTATTACTGCTTTTGCATTTGGAAGCCAGGTTTTGACAACTTCCTGTTCCACCACATCTTTAAAATTATATTTTACCAGTTCCAGTTTACCCATTGATGTCATCTCTTCCAGCACCAAAGTGTGAACCGTCTCCGTCTTATCTTTTCCTGAAATCCAGCCCGGAATCCAGTCTCCCGTACTGAAATTATCCCACATTGACTTTAATCCGAGCAGAATAAGTACGAATAAAATAAATCGGATAAAGAATGGAATTAAACGCATAAATGTCTTTTTAATGAAAAACTCTCTTTATCAAACCGCGATAACTACTCAGAATCTGTAATTTTCAAACTTTCTCTGGCCATTCGTTGCGCCAGGACGCTGGCTGCAATTAGTTGTAACGCATGATAAAGCATAATAGGTAATAACATGACACCTGCATAAGCTGCGCCGGAAAATAAAACTTTTGACATGACAGCTCCCTGAATCAGAGATTTTTTCGAACCACAAAATACTGCTGTTATTTCATCTTCTCTATTAAAATTCAACAACCGACTAAAAAAAGTCAGTACCATGTAGATCAGAAAAAACAAAGAAATCATTCCTATTCCTAAAAGTACAATATCTTTAATCTCAAATCCACTAAATAAATGCTCACCAAAAGATTCACAAAATGAGGTGTAAACGATCAATAAAATGGTAGATTGGTCGAAATAACGGATTTTTGTTTTGTTTTTTTCAGCAAAATACCCCCATTTCTTATTCAAAAATAATCCCAGAGCCACTGGTAATACTACTTGCAAAGACAATTTTCCGACTACTCCCATCAAATCAAAGTGCCCCGAAGCCGTGTCAAGCACCAATCCCATCCATAGCGGCGTGATAAAAACGCCCATCAAACTCGATATGCTGGCATTAAAAATAGCTGCTGGAATATTTCCATTTGCAATAGAAACCATAACTACTGCGGATGAAACCGTTGAAGGAAGTGTTGTTAGAAAAAAAATGGATAACCAGAGCATTTCATTTTCTTCTCCAACAAAAAGCGGGCGACAGGCCAGGGCTATTAACGGAAACAAAACAAAAGTAGAAAGATGGATCATAGCATGCAGGCGCCAGTTGGATAATCCCGCACGTAATTTTTCCGGACTAAGTCTTAATCCGTAAAAGAAAAAAACAACCGAAACACCATAAGTCGCAATATCCCCCAGAGGCACCGGACTTGATTTCATTCCTGGATATGGCCATATATAGGCCAAGCCAATCATACTTATAAGCAATAATAGAAAACCGTCCAAACCTGCTTTCTTTGCTATACTTGCGATTTTATTCATCTCATTTTTACTCAATTCCGAAATGTGAAACCAAGATTTTTAGATTATTAATAAATTTTCTTTCCAAAATTCTGTTCAGAAATTAAAAAATCAATCGGTTCTTTTGACAATGAAATATAACTGATTTAAATCTTTCAGGCTTGGTTGTTCGATCAGGAATAATCTGTTATCATAGCCGATAAAATCAAACTCCTAATTTTTTAACGCTACAAAATGAAAATCAGTTACCCAATTATTATTTTATTAATACTCTTTAATTTGTCCGCCAAGGCCCAGTGGAAACTCGTTTGGTCTGATGAATTTAGTGTAGACGGAAAACCTGACCCCAACACCTGGAAGGCGGAAAAAGGATTCGTCAGAAATCATGAGGATCAATGGTATCAGGCCGAAAATGCTTTTTGTAAAGACGGAATGCTCATTATCGAAGCGCGCCGGGAAGAGGTAAAAAATCCAAATTTTGTTGCCGGAAGTAAAAACTGGAAAGAGGAAAGTAGTTCTGCACATTATACTTCGGCGAGCCTTATAACACAGGGAATGCAAAGTTTTAAATATGGTCGTTTTGAAATGAAGGCTAAAATAGACACCCGTGCTGGTATGTGGCCAGCCTTCTGGACATTAGGAAATGAAGGCGAATGGCCGGAAAACGGAGAAATTGATATCATGGAATATTATCGCGGAACCATCCTGGCCAACGCTGTCTGGGGTTCTATGGAAAAATGGAAAGGTATCTGGAGCACTGTAAAAAAGCCGATTTCAGAATTCAACGATCCGGAATGGTCTGACAAATTTCACGTTTGGCGAATGGATTGGGATGAAAAAAGCATCAAACTTTATGTTGATGATTTTTTGATGAATTCCATTGATCTTGAAAAAACCTACAACGTAAAAGAACCACACAAAAACCCTTTCCGGCAGCCACATTATATTTTAGTAGGTATGGCGATTGGTGGTGATAATGGAGAAGATCCGTCTAAAACTGAATTTCCAGCGCAGTATGAGATTGATTATGTGCGGGTTTATCAGAAATAATGAATATTCGCTTGTTCAGTTTCATGCCTTGTCATGATTGCTTCGAACGATACAATTATCCACAATTCCTGTTAAACATTCCATAATGTATCAAATCAGCGATTAATCATTAGCAAACCTCCTTCCCTTTCACCCAAAAAATCCGTAAATTTGCGGTCTGAAATTTAGGAAAAGCCAAATAACGAAGCTTAAAAGCGACAACCGTGTGACGGACCATGCTGATAGCTAACTGCCAATATGAACTACAAAGAGTATAAAAACCTCAGTTATCCACAGATTGGTGATGATATACTGAAATTTTGGAAAGACAATAAGATATTTGAAGCGTCCATTGATACGCGCGAAGGTTCGCCTTCCTTTACTTTTTATGAAGGTCCGCCTTCGGCAAACGGAACGCCGGGCATTCACCACGTAATGGCACGTTCAATCAAGGATATTTTCTGTCGTTATAAAACTCTTCAGGGCTTTCAGGTGAAGCGTAAAGGAGGTTGGGATACGCACGGACTTCCGGTTGAATTACAGGTTGAAAAAGAACTTGGAATTACTAAAGATGATATTGGAAAGACAATTTCAGTAGAAGAATATAACGAAAGATGTCGCCAGACGGTCATGAAATTCACTGACCAATGGAATGATCTTACCGAAAAAATGGGTTATTGGGTGGATCTTGAAAACCCATACGTAACCTACGAAAACGAATATATTGAAAGTCTTTGGAGTTTGCTTAAAAAGCTTTACGACAAAGGTTTACTTTATAAAGGTTACACAATACAGCCTTATTCTCCGGCAGCAGGAACAGGACTTTCGTCGCACGAGTTGAACATGCCCGGCACATATAAAGATGTGAAGGATACAACGATCGTAGCAATGTTTAAGGTAAAAGGCGTAGAAAGTTATCCGGTTTTTGCTGACGTTGATGGTTTGGTTGATCTGCGCATTTTGGCATGGACAACAACGCCATGGACTTTGCCAGCAAACTCAGCTTTGACTGTCGGTGCCAACATCAATTATGTATTGGTAAAAACTTTCAATCCTTATACCTACGAGCCTGTTGAAGTGGTTTTGGCGAAGGATTTGATTGGAAAATATTTCACTGAAAAAGGAAAAGACGGAGATTTCGAAGGTTATGCTGTGAGCGATAAAAAATTGCTTCCGTGGACTGTCCTGAAAGAATTCAAAGGAAAAGATCTGGAGGGTGTTGAATATGAGCAATTGATGCCATACGTTCAGCCAGACAAACCTGCTTTCCGTGTGATTATCGGTGATTTCGTTACCACAGAAGATGGTACAGGCGTTGTGCATACTGCCCCGACTTTTGGCGCGGATGACTTCCGGGTTTCTCACGCGAACGGAATTCCCGCCATTATGGTGAAAGACGAAACCGGAAAAGAGGTGCCGATTGTAGATCGTCGTGGACGTTTTGTTAAAGAAATTACGGATTACGCAGGCCGATTTGTGAAGCCGGAATATTACTCGGCAGAAGAGCAGGCTGATCCGGAATTCCGTGCTACGGACGTTTTGATTGCCATCAAACTGAAAGAAGAAGGAAAGGCGTTCAAGGTTGAAAAATACGAACATACGTATCCGCATTGCTGGCGTACGGACAAACCGGTTTTATATTATCCACTGGATAGCTGGTTTATCAAAACGACGGCGATGAAGGATAAACTGGTTGAATTGAATAAAACAATCAACTGGAAACCGGAAAGTACCGGAACAGGCCGTTTTGGAAACTGGCTGGAAAATCTGGTTGACTGGAATTTGTCCCGCTCCCGTTATTGGGGAACGCCACTTCCGATCTGGCGCAGTGAGGATGGAGAGGAAGTTTGTATCGGTGCAATCAGTGAGTTGAAAGAATTGCTTGAAAAGGCGAATGCTTCTGGCAAACTTTCTGCTGAACAAACGGAAAGCAACTCAGTATATCTTGCCAAACTAGGCGAAGGAGATTTCGATCTTCACCGTCCTTATGTTGACAATATTTATTTTGTTTCATCACAGGGAAATATCATGTTCCGCGAGCCGGATCTGATCGACGTTTGGTTTGATTCAGGTGCTATGCCTTACGCTCAGTGGCATTACCCGTTTGAAAATAACGAAACATTTAACGAAAGTTACCCGGCAGATTTTATCTCCGAAGGTGTTGACCAGACACGTGGATGGTTCTTCACTTTGCATGCGATTGCCGGCATGTTGTTTGATTCGGTAGCGTTTAAAAATGTTGTTTCAACAGGTTTGGTTTTGGATAAAAATGGAAACAAGATGTCCAAACGTCTTGGAAACGCTGTTGATCCATTCGAAACACTTGGAAAATATGGTCCTGATGCGACGCGCTGGTATATGATTACCAATGCAGAACCTTGGGATAACCTTAAATTTAACATCGACGGAATCCAGGAAGTACAGCGCAAGTTTTTTGGAACACTGCTTAACACTTACAACTTTTTCGCTTTATATGCGAATCTGGATGGTTATAATTTCCATGAAGCTATGTCTGTTCCTGTGGAAAGCAGAACGGAACTGGATCGCTGGATTTTGTCAAAACTAAATACGCTGATCAAAGAAGTTGGCGAGCAGTTTGACGATTATAACCCGACAAAAGCAGGACGTCTGGTTCAGGATTTTGTGACGGACCAGCTTTCAAACTGGTATATCCGTTTGAACCGCCGCCGTTTCTGGAATCCTTCAAACGAAAATGCCGGCTTGACAAAAGATAAAAAAGCGGCTTATGAAACGTTGCAGCATTGTCTGGTTACGGTTTCTCAACTGATGTCGCCAATCGCTCCGTTTTTTGCGGAATGGTTATACAAAAGTTTGACGGATGGAATCAGAGAAGAATTGATCAAAGCGGATTCTCATTTGAAATACGAATCCGTGCATTTGTCTCATTGGCCGCATGTTGAATACAATGAAATCGATCTTGACCTTGAAGAAGCGATGGAAATGGCCCAGTCGATCAGTTCGCTGGTTCACTCTATCCGTAAAAAACACAAACTAAAAGTACGTCAGCCACTTTCGAAAGTTTTGATTCCGGCGTTGACAGAAAAAACAAGTCGACAGATCCATCAGGTGGCTTCGATTATTTTATCGGAAGTTAATGTGAAGGATGTTGACGCGATCAATGACAACGACGGATTTTTCCATAAAAAAGCAAAACCAAATTTCAAGGTTTTGGGTAAGAAGTTTGGAAAAGATATGCAGGCTGTTGCGGAGAAAATCAAGCTTTGGGACAATACTGAAATCAAACAACTGGAAAAAGACGGTCAATTTTTGATCACTGATCTTCATCCGGTAGCTGCGATTTTAATTGACGAAGTTGAAATTTACACTGAAGATGTTCCGGGATGGCTGGTTGCAAGTGAAAATGGCTTGACGGTTGCACTGGATATTACCGTTACTGACGAACTTCGTCTGGAAGGTATCGCGCGCGACTTTGTAAACCGTGTTCAAAATCTTCGTAAAGACAGTGGATTTGAAGTAACAGATAAGATCAAAATCACGCTTCAAAATAATGATGAATTGCTGGCAAGTGCTGTAACTGCGAATAGAGAATATATTTGTCAGGAAGTTCAGGCATTGGATCTTAGTTTGGTAGGCGACCTCAATGGTTCTGCCAGCGAAATTGAAATGGATGAGTTTTTGTTGAAGGTAAAAATTGAGGTGGTGTCCTGATTTATAGTTTAGGAAACACAGAGTTAGGAAGAGTTTAAAAGGAGTTTCACAGAGATTTTTTGTCTTTGTGGGGCTCCTTTTTTCTTTTGGTTTTGTAACTTATTTTGATGTGCTACGTACTAGATGTAGCAAATACAGTTCAGTAAGGTCTAATGGCTTTGTTAAGTAATGAATTATAAACCATACGCACTAGATATAAATAAAGATCATACTCGGTTCCAATTTCAGAGCGTTGGCAAACGAGGTGTTTTTGAAAAAGTGATTTATTCCAATTATTATCTGATGATGTTTATAATCTTGCTTTATTAGATTACAATCCTACTTCTCAGGAATACAGTGATTTATCAGTAACTAACAATGGTGATATGCCTGAAATTTTTGCAACAGCTATAACTGCTGTAACAGCGTTTTTAAACGAATACCGAAATAGGAAAATTTACTTTGAGGGAAGTACTTCTCCAAGAACTAGACTATACCAAATTGTTATAAATAAAATCTATAACTCTGATAATCAAGATTTGATTATACTAGGACTTAGAAATCAAGAATGGTATCCATTCGAACCTACTATTAACTTTGAAGGTTTTTTAATTAAAAAAATATTTAATTTAGAAGAAATTAATTTTCATAGAAATGAAAGTTGTAGAAAAAAATATCACAAAAGAGAGCGAGGGAGGAATTATATACAATCCCTCTTTAGACAATTTACCCGTTCCACAAATCGCCTTGGAAAAAGCTGCAAAAGCAAAAGAAACATTGAGAAAGTATCCTATTCCTTCTCATTTTAAAAGAAATTAATTTTAGACATAGTTTAATATTATGGGATCAATAAAATCAAAGGGTAGTAAAAAATATGGTGAAGTAATTATCGACAATTCACTACCCAATCTTTCACAACATCCTGTTGTTTTGAAAAAAGTTAGCGAAGCCCGCGCATTTTTAGAAAAACATCCAATTCCGGAGCATATATTGAATCGACATAGAAGTGACAAGTGATTAATAGTAATTAGCCTTCACACTTCATGCAACTACAAAACTCCACAGCACTCATCACAGGCGGCGCTTCCGGGCTCGGTGAAGCCACCGCCCGACTATTCCTTTCACAGGGAGCCAATGTCGTTATACTTGACCTCAACGAAACTTCCGGAAAAGCACTTGAACAGGAATTTTCCGGGAAACTTAAATTTGTAAAAACAGACGTAGCGGATGAAGTTGATGTAAAACTGGCTGTAAATGCTGCTGTTGAGTTATTTGGTTCGATTCAGATTGTTGTGAATTGCGCAGGTATTGCGATTGCCCGGAAAACCATTGGAAAAGTGGATGGCGTTTATGGCCCGCATGCGCTCGATGCTTTTGAAAAAACAATTCGTATCAACCTGATCGGAACGTTTAATGTGATTCGTTTGGCGGGTTTTGCCATGGAGAGAAATGAACCGAATGCTGAAGGTGAACGTGGCATAATTATTAATACCGCTTCTGTTGCCGCTTATGATGGACAAATTGGACAAGCGGCTTATGCAGCCAGCAAAGGTGGTATTGTCAGTATGACTTTGCCAATAGCACGTGAATTTGCAAAAGCTGGTATACGGGTGATGACCATTGCGCCGGGCTTATTTGAAACACCGCTACTGATGGATTTACCCGAGGAGGCCAGAATTTCTCTTGGACAACAAGTACCGTTTCCATCACGTTTGGGAAAACCATCTGAATATGCTTTGTTGGCAAAATCAATTGTTGAAAATCCGATGCTGAATGCTGAAGTAATACGATTAGATGGTGCAATAAGGATGGGAGCAAAATGATCAATACATGAAACAGAGACAAAATATCAACCTACAACTCCCAATTTTCAGCTGGCTGTTTTTTCTGTTTCTGTCATCCGGAATTTCGTACTATCACAACAATCTCCAATTTGGAAAACCTGTTCAGATTGAACGGATTGATCAGTTAAATTCCAATAGCAGGAGAAAAGTTGTTGCATTTTCGGTAATAACTCAAAAAAGCAATTTATATCAGAAACTTAATTCACAATATCTTTTAATAAAACTACTGTCAGATAGATTGGAGAATTCTGTTCAAATTATCTTAAACAGACAAACTTGTCTTTTTCAAAAATTACTCCAAACTACAATTCTTCACTTCCGAAGCTTGAGCCAGGCTTCTAATTCCTCTGACGATCTCCCTGGTTCCATTTCCTAGGCAGATATTACTTCTGCACGATTTCTAACATTCTATTTGTCGAAAAGCAAAGCGATTTTTCGCTTTGATAATCTTTATTTCCTATTCGGAAAGTAAGTCTTCGGCTAGTTTTATACTTCAATTCAGAAATCATGAAAATCAATAAAATAATTCTCGGAGCCATTAAATGGCTCAGGTATTTCACCATTGCCTATATGCTGGGATTTGCCAATGTTTTAAATCAGGAAACAAAAACGATGGACGATACTTTTCATAAGATCGAACAAACTTCGGAAGATGAAGACTAAACCATCCTGATCCCCATAGATTTATAGATTTCAAATACATCCAGATTGTCCGGCTGATCGGTTATAATTGTCGTTAACTGATTGGTCGGACAAACATAATATGCCTCGGCGGTTCCGAGTTTTTCCATTGTCGAAAGTGCAATTATTTCTCTTGAAGACTCAACCATGGCTCTTTTCACTTCACTTTCTTCATAATCCGGACCAGTTACACCCAGTTCAGGATGAATACTGCATATTCCTGAAAAGCATATATCTGCTCTGAATTTTCGGAAATATTGAATCGTTTCATTTCCAATGGTAACAAAGGAGTTTTTCAAAAGCCTGCCGCCGGCAAATAACACTTCTACTTTTTCATGCTCTTCCAGAATACTTGCGATTGGAAAGCTGTTTGTTACGACCGCCAGTTGAATATCTTTCGGCAAAGCCTGCGCAATTAACATGGCAGATGTTCCTCCATCAAAAATGACAACCTGTCCGTCTTTTAGAAAGCGTAGAGCTTTGTTCGCAATGATTCTTTTTTGTTCGTTTCCATATTCAACCCGGTCCCTGAAATGATGCGGACCCGGTGAATGCGGCACAGCCCCTCCCCTGACAGATTTTAACAATCCCTGATCGGCAAGTTCCTTAATGTCACGGCGTACCGTATCTTCTGATACTTTCAAAACATGGCTCAGATCAGTTAGATGAACCTTCTGATCTTGTCCAAGCTGAGTAAGAATCAACTGAAACCGTTCTTCTTTAAGCATAATATCAATTCAACTTTTTGCAAATATAATAATTTATTAAATATTAAAGTTGCAAATTATTGCAAATAGTATTTACATTTGTTGCATAAAATCGCATAAAAATAAAACCTTTAACAGAAAAATGAAGAAAACAGTAGCCATCGACATGGATAATGTCATAGCCGATATTGAAACGAACTGGATAAATTTATACGAACAGGAATTCGGTGTTCGCGTTGATAAAAAAGATCTGTTGGGAAAACCAGAAGATTTTGCTTTCCCCGATCCTGATAAGGCGAGAAGTCTTTTATACAAACCCGGTTTTTTCCGTAATGCGCCGCTTATGGCAGGTGCCGTTGAGGCGTTGAAAGAAATACAGAAAGATTTTGAAATCTATATCGTGTCGGCGGCGATGGAATTCCCAAATTCATTACTGGAAAAACACGACTGGCTGGCTGAACACTTCCCGTTCATTTCCTGGAAAAACATTATTTTTTGCGGAGATAAAAGTGTGATCGGTACTGACTTTCTGATTGACGATCATTTAAAAAATCTTGATTTTCATAAGGGAATGCCAATCCTGTTTACGGCGGGCCATAATATCAATGTGACCAAACACACTAGAGTTAATAACTGGATTGAGGCTGTAGCGTTATTGAAAGAAAATATTGAGGTGGTTTGAAATAGCCCTTAACCTATAAATAAGACAGTATATTCAGCTCATTATTTTGTATATTGTACTATAAACTGACGATTTTTAGCAAAATGTTGTAATATGGTATCTGTAAATCTTTCAATCGATCAACTTATTGAGACTATTAAAGGCTTGAATGAGGAAGAAAAAATACAAATCAAGTTTGCCCTTGACAATGATTTTTATATTTCTGATGAAAAACTGGCAGATCTTGTTAAGCGGAAACAAGATTTAATCGAAGGTAAAATAGGATCCAGATCCTGGGAAGAAATAAAAAGAGAATATGAGTCAGTATAGCGTAGAGCTCATTGCTGATGCTGAAATTGAATTATCAGATGCATTTGATTGGTACAATGAAAAACAATCCGGATTAGGAAATAGATTTTTCAACGAGGTTTCCAGTTCGTTGAAACGCATCAGTGATAATCCATTCAAATTTGCAGTTAAATATGAAAATGAATTACGTTTTGCACATTTGACGATTTTCCGTATCTGATTTGTTATTGGATTGACGAGAAATTAAAAACAATTTTTGTTATTTCTATTTTCCACACAAGTCAAAATCCGGATAAATTTAAATAATCATTTATCCGGATTTACTCTTACACTAAACCTTCTCCTTAGCCCGCTCCTTCAACTGCAACAGCTCGTCGCGCAGTCTCGCAGCTTCCAGGAAGTCCATATCTTTTGCAGCACTTTCCATTTTTTTCTGGGTTTCAACGATCAGTTTTTGCAGATCATTTTTACCCATGTATTGAACAACAGGATCTGCCGCTATACGGATTTCAGATGGCTCAACATATATTTTTCTTGGTTTCGAATCAGCCACTGAAGTTTGTTCCATAATCGCTTCTTTCGATTTCAGAATTGTCTTTGGCGTAATGCCATGCTCCTCATTATATGCCAACTGAATAGCACGGCGACGATTGGTTTCTCCAATGGCCTGTTCCATCGAACCAGTCATGACATCAGCATACATCAGAACTTTGCCGTTTTCATTCCTGGCTGCACGACCGATTGTTTGAATCAATGATCGGATATCTCTTAGAAAACCTTCTTTGTCGGCATCCATGATCGCCACCAGAGAAACTTCTGGCAAATCCAATCCTTCACGTAAAAGGTTAACTCCGACCAATATGTCAAAAACTCCCAGACGTAATTCACGAAGAATTTCAACCCGATCCAAAGCCTTAACTTCCGAATGGATATAGCGACATTTGATTCCCACACGATCCAGATATTTGCTCAATTCTTCGGCCATCCTTTTAGTCAAAGTCGTGATCAGAACGCGGTCGCCTTGTTTGATACGGATTGTAATTTCTTCCAACAAATCGTCGATCTGATTCAAACTTGGACGCACTTCAATTTCAGGATCGAGCAAGCCCGTCGGACGAATAATCTGCTCAACCACAACACCATCCGAACGTCTTAATTCATATTCTGCCGGTGTTGCACTAACAAAAATCGTTTGTGGCGTAAGGTCCTCAAATTCCTGGAAAGTTAGCGGACGATTGTCCAAAGCCGACGGTAAACGAAAACCATATTCTACCAATGCTTCTTTTCTGGAACGGTCTCCTCCCCACATCGCTTTAAGTTGTGGCATAGTAGCATGACTTTCATCAACAACCATCAGAAAATCTTCGGGGAAATAATCAAGCAAACAGAAAGGCCGCTGACCAGGAATTCTTCTATCAAAATACCTCGAATAGTTTTCAATACCTGAACAGTACCCAAGCTCCCGCATCATTTCCATATCAAATTCGGTGCGCTCTTTCACACGTTCCGCTTCTGATACTCTTCCATTGCTGGAAAAATAATTGATCTGTTTTACCAGGTCATCCTGAATTTCCTTAATGGATTGAGAAAGTACATCACGTCCCGTTACGAAGAGATTGGCAGGAAAAATAGAGACCGCTTTTTCGCTGGAAATTTTCTTTCCCGAATCCGGTTCGATACGCTGAATCTCTTCAATCTCATCCCCAAAAAAGATGAAACGATATGCAAAATCTGCATAACCAGGATAAACATCGACCGTATCGCCTTTGACTCTGAAAGTTCCGCGACCAAATTCCACTTCAGTACGGCTATAAAGAATTTCTACCAATCTGAATAAAAACTGGTTTCGGCTTACGATATCACCGAGCTTTGCTTTTACAATACTCTTTTTATATTCATTCGGGTTTCCCGCACCATAAATACAGGACACAGAAGCAACGACGAGCACATCCCGACGTCCGCTCATAAGCGAAGAAACGGTATGTAACCGAAGTTTATCAATTTCCTGATTGATCATCAGGTCCTTTTCGATATACGTATTTGTGCTTGAAATAAAAGCTTCCGGCTGATAGTAGTCGTAGTAACTAATGAAATATTCAACCGCGTTATTTGGGAAAAACTGCTTGAACTCGCCATAAAGCTGGGCCGCCAAAGTTTTATTATGGCTCAGTACCAACGTAGGACGATTTATTTCCGCCACGACGTTCGCTACTGTAAAAGTTTTCCCGGAACCCGTTACCCCCAAAAGTGTCTGGGCAGGCTCGCCGGCTGCAATTCCCTCTAAAAGTTGTCTGATTGCCTCAGGCTGGTCTCCCGTAGGCTGGTATTCGGAAGTTAGTTCAAAATTCATATCAAAACATAAAAGGAATACAAATCATAACGCATTCCAAAGATAAAATAGTTTCTTCGGAATGCGTCAGAATTCCTCTATGCTTCCTGAGCAATCAGCTGCTGTGCTTTTTCCACTGCTTTCTTCTCTTTCCAATGCTGCCATTCAATACCTAACAGAGAGGCCATACCCTTATCTACGAAGGTGTGACGAACAAGATTCATACCACCACGAACCGCAGTAAAAACTGAATTATTTGCTCTCAACGCAAGACTGAAACCTCCATCAATATATCGGATATAGTGCCACCAAAGCGAAGGAATAAATATTGTTTCGCCATGGTATAAAGTTGTTTCAAAACCTGTCGCACCTTTCATTGCCGGGAAGCGCTCGTAATCCGGATTGATTGGATCCACTTTACTCATTACCGTGAATGGGTGCTGATAAAGCCTTGTGCTTTCCTCAGGAGAAAATAAAATAACCTGCTTGCGGGTGTGGAATTGGGTCAAAAATACATTTGAACAATCCATATCATAGTGCAGGTTGGTAATTGAACCTTCACCTCCAAAAAATACAAATTTATAATATTTCAAAAACCCGTCCATGATGGTTGGAAAACGGATATCCTCTGTCAGAGATGGTGCTTTTTTAAATATATCAAAAAGGAAAAGTCTCAAATCCGTCGGCCCTTTTTCGATAAGCGACAAGTAATCGCCAAACTTCATGGTCTTGGCTATCTGGAAATATTTATCCGCATCGTGCATGTGATTATCAACCAATGGAATTTCAATTTGACCATGGTTCTCACGAAGCCAATCAAATGTCCATTTTTGCATGGCAGGCCAGTCTTTTGCCAAATCTGTAAAAACAACCGGGCGGCTTGGTTTAAGATAATTTTCGATAAATTCTTCCCGGGTAAGTCCGGTACGCTTTTCTATGGGCACTAATTTCATGACAGAAACTGAGTATAATTAGTAATCGACTGAGTAAAGAAACTTGTTATCAGCTTGCGGCTATTCCAGCAACTGCTATTAGTAACAATTCTAATTTGGATATTAGTTCTAAAAAAATCAAGATTTGAAATTCAAATTGTTCAACAAAATGACGACAATTCAAATTCCGGCACCTACTGATTTAAATCACTATCCCCAATTTTTCATCAAATGTATTAAAGGAAATCGGAAATATACCTATCGCGTTTTGAGATAAAAGTCAGTTCATCGATTTCCTTGTGTTTACATTACAGGCAGTTATAAAAATAAATTCTGGCAAGCTAAATGATTCCATCACGAAAAAATATGACCAAAATCAGATTCAAAACTATACATTAAACGTATCTTCACTTTTAAATATTGAATGGTTTTCATGACAATTCATCTGCTGATCTATGAAATATTTAACCGTTGCGCCGCCACCGAAACTTGCCAAATTTGTCCGTTTCTTCTGGATCCTCGAAGACGAAGTGGATACGGAAAAACCATATGTACACCGGGTTATGGCCGACGGCTGCGCGGAAATGATCTTTCATTACCAGGCGCCTTTTGATGAAATTTTTGCCACTGACAAAACTGAAACCTCTTTTTATTCAGGATTGCACGGGCAATCACAGCATTTTCGCCGTTTTATTGTTCGCCAAAACTTTGGGATTTTTGGCGTTTATCTTTACCCCTTTGCAATACCTCTCCTATTTTCGATGCCTTCGGATGAGTTAACCAATGAAATGCCTGATCTGCCAACTTTACTAGGACAGCACGGAACCGATCTGCAAGAAAGGATGATGCTGGCAAAAAATAATGATGAGCGTGTCGTCATTATTTCTGAATTTCTGGAAAAACAGATTGCAAAAAATTATCACGAAGAGCCTGCCGTATTTTCAACGATCAGTTATATAATTCAAACAAAAGGAATTGCTAATGTTCAGCAATTGGCTGAACAAAGCTGTTTGTCGACACGCCAGTTTGAAAGAAAATTCAAAGCATTTTCA